>Ga0268265_10000164_pt1 | contig 80747 bp, 59 predicted proteins | sample KBSSwiS52_FD_190355 | JGI IMG/M metagenome (GOLD analysis project Ga0268265, IMG submission 190355) | Switchgrass rhizosphere microbial communities from Kellogg Biological Station, Michigan, USA - KBS Switchgrass S5-2 (SPAdes) (version 2) | ecosystem: Host-associated > Plants > Roots >... | reverse complement strand
GGACGCCGCCGTACGCGAGCAGGTCCGTGGCGTCGAAGCCCTTCAGGATCGGGTGGCGCGGCCCGGGCTCGGCGCGCTCGCCGGCCTTGTGCGGGCCGTGCGTCCGCGCCGCGTACTCCGGCTTGAGCCGCACATAGTCGTGGCGCCTGGCGATCGACTCCAGACGCGCGGGCGGCGCGCCCCGGATATTGACCCCGAACACGTCCTGCAGCGCGTAATCGCTGCGGGCGCGCCCCATCGCGTCGTAGAGGCTGGTGACGCCGGTCGCGATCAGAACGCCGCCGCCGCGCACGAACTCGCGCACGGCCGCAGCTTGCGCGTCGCTCATCACTGCCACCTCGGGCAGGATCAGGACATCGACGCCCCGCAGCCCTGCGCCGAGGCGGCTCTCGTCCCAAACCTCGTGGGGTAAGTTGGCGTCGCGCAAGACCTTCGCCATGCCGCGGAACGGCGCCTCGGAGAGTCTTTGGACCTGTTCGCGGCCGTAGAGTGTTGCTGACGTCGGCGACCAGACCAACGCGATCCTCGCCGGGGCCGGCGGCCCGCCCCACCGCTCACCGTTCTGAGCCGCCCAGTTCATCACGGGCGTCGCGACGGACAGCGTCCGAACGTCCGAGGTCAGGTTCGCCGGCAGCTCGACAGCGGGGGCGAGGCCGCCCGTCAGGCCGGCCAGAATTGCGAGGCGCGCTTCGTCGGGCGCCGCGCTGGCTGCTGCGAATGTCCGAACACCTCGGTGATAGGTGGGAGTCAGGAGCACGATCGGCTTCCCGCGCGCCAGGCCCGCCAGATAGAGGCCGTCGTCCACCAACTCGCCGAACCGCCCGACGCGCGCGGCGTCCGCGTTGTCGACGAACAGCATCGGCGCCTCGGCAGCCAGCGCCGCCGCGTCCTGGAAGCGCGCGATCTGCGCGGTTCGCACCGTCGGGATGAGGCCGGTCCACCGCGCGGAGCCGTTCGCCCGGCTCGCCGCCTTGTCGTTGGCCCGCCACATCTCGGTGCGGCGCGCCCTGTTCCAGGCAACCCACTGGTCGAAGATCGCGGCATCCCGATCCTTGGCGAGGGGCAGATCGGCGCTGGCGGCCGCGCGGAAGCCGCCCTGGCAGGCGGCGCAATAGCAGATCTTGTCCCAGCCGAGGCCACTCCAGCCGATGCCCAGAACGCCGTCCACAGGCGCTTGCGTCACCGCCCGCGAGATACTCTCGGACAGAGGGGCGTCGAAGAAGCCGCCGTTCACGCAAGCGGCGTACCCGGTATCGACCGCGATCGGCTCGCCCTTGTCATCCCGTGCGACCCAGGCCGGATTCGCGGCGACGTCTTCGCGCGTCAGCGGCTTTACGGTCACGCTGGCCAGCACCGCCAGGCCCGCGGCGCGCGCCGCTTGAGCCAGCGTCGTCAGCCGGCGAAGCCCTTCGGCCCCGTCACCCGCGGGGAGGACGACCCCCTGGACCGAGAATCCGCGCCATTGGGCGGTCCACCACGCCGCATCCGAGACGGCATGATCGGCGAGGTTGACGTAGCACCACGTCCTGGCCGCGCTCCAAGCCGCAGCCCCGTTCGAGGGAGAATCCTCCTGCATCAACGCTGCACGCGCTTTGCCCTCAGGCAGCACCGGGCCGACGCCGGCGTTAGGCAAATCTTGCGCCACTGGGTCATCCTTGTCCTCCAAAGGCATCTATTTATAGGGGTTCGAACCCTTGGCATTCATGCATTCTGCTTCGGTCGATAAGGGCGTCATCTCTCCAGATATGCGTAATCTTATCGGTGCTAAGGCATATGTACAACAAGAAGATGGCGCAATGCACATAACTTTGCGTAGGAAGCCGCCTCCGACTATCCCGCCGAAACGGCGAGGCTCGCCGGCCTGATCGCCGCCGCACGTGTGGGCTGCGCCTTCGTTGCCGCGGATAACCGCGCGAACCAATCCCGGGCAGCGGTTTCGTGCGACGGCTGAGGTTCTGCCGTTCTGCGATGCCGGGCGGACAAGCGCCGGATGTCCGCTCCTGACAAATGCTGCCGTCCGACATTCGTTGTGGAACAGGCAGGAATGTCCCATTGCACGAACCCGCTACGCGGGAGGGTCGCTTCGGGGGCCGTAGCGTAGTATTTGTGAGGCTGTGAGCGGGGCGGTGCCGCTAAGAAACCATCGGGTTCCTTCAACGAAGAGGAACCTGCCATGGATACGATCACTCCCACTTCCCCGACAACCCCGCTTCGCCAGCGTATGTTGGACGATATGATGATGCGTGGCTTTGGGACGCACACGCAGAAGGACTATATCCGCCACGTGCGGAGTTTCGCCGCATTCCTTGGCCGACCTCCCGATACCGCGACGGCCGAGGATTTACGGCGATTCCAGTTGGATCAGCATGAGCGCGCCGTGGGCCCGGCGACCATCAACGGTGCGGTATCGGCACTGCGCTTCTTGTTCACGGTGACGCTCAAGCGGCCGGAGATGTCACTGGGGCTGGTGGTCACTCACTATACGGCCAAATTGCCGGACGTGCTGAGCATCGAGGAGGCGGCGCGGTTACTCGAAGCGGCGCCGGGCATCAAGTACAGGGCAGCGTTCGGCGTCGCTTATGGCGCGGGCCTGCGGGTGTCGGAGGTCACCCATCTCAAGGTTGACGATATCGACAGCACGCGCATGCTGATCCGCGTCGAGCAGGGCAAGGGACGCAAGGATCGCAATGCCATGCTCTCGCCCCAACTGCTGGAGTTGCTTCGTCTGTGGTGGCGTGAAGGCAAGCGACGCGGGGTGATGCTACCACATGGCTGGCTGTTCCCGGGCCGCAGCTGCACCGATCCAGTCTCGTCGCGCCAATTGCACCGTGCTGTGCACGAAGCGGCCGAGTTCGCGGGGATCCGCAAACGGGTGAGCCCCCATACATTACGCCATTCCTTTGCCACCCACCTGCTCGAACAAGGTGTCGATATCCGCGTCATCCAGGTGTTGCTCGGTCACGGCAAATTGGAAACGACCGCGCTTTACACCAAGGTCTCCACGCGGACGATGCACGCGGTGGCTGCGGGACCGCTCGACCGGCTGATGGCGTCTATGGAGGGCAAGGCACCTCCCGGTTGAGCCGGTGCACGCCTCGCTTGAGGTCGCCGACATCTTCCGAAGCGCAGGCCCCGGCTACCGCTCTGCCCATGCCGGGCACCTGGGCCTGCATCAGTTGAAGGTCATGGCGGCGATCGAGACCTGTCGTACCGCTGCCTTGGGCGGTCATGTCGAAGCCTGCGACGACTGCGGACACTGGCGTATCGCGTTCAATAGCTGCAGAAATCGGCACTGCCCCAAGTGCCAGGGCGCGGCCGCGCGCACCTGGCTGGCCGAGCGTGAGACCGACCTGCTGCCGGTCGGCTATTTCCACGTCGTCTTCACGCTCCCCGCCGAGGTCGCCGACATCGCCTTCCACAACAAGGCGGTTGTCTACGATCTGCTGTTCCGCGCGGCCTCGGAGACGATGCTGACCATCGCCGCCGACCCCAGGCACCTCGGCGCCAGGATCGGCATCACCGCCGTGCTCCACACCTGGGGATCGGCACTGACCCACCACCCGCACGTGCACATGATCGTGCCGGGCGGTGGCGTCGCGCCGGATGGCACGCGCTGGATATCCTCGCGTCCCGCCTTCCTCCTGCCCGTGCGCGTGCTGGGCAAGCTGTTCCGTCGCCTGTTCCTGACCCGGCTGCTGGCGCTCTACGATGCGGACAAGCTGCGCTTTTACGGCAGCATGGCGCATCTGTCCGACCGCGGTGCCTTCTTGCGTCACATTGCGCCGGTCAGGAAAAAGCCATGGGTGGTCTACGCCAAGCCGCCCTTCGCTGGCCCCAAGGCGTGCTGGCGTACCTGTCGCGCTACACCCACCGGGTCGCCATCTCGAACCGGCGCCTGATCGCCTTCGACGAGGCCGGCGTCACTTTCCGCTTCAAGGACTACCGCCGCGATGGTCCCGAGCGTCAGAGCGTGATGACGCTCAGCGCCGACGAGTTCATTCGCCGGTTCCTGCTGCATGTCCTGCCACGCGGCTTCCACCGCATCCGCCACGCAGCCTGCCCCGGACTTGATCCGGGGGTCTGCTGTCGAGTTCCGCGCGCAAGGACAGCCTCGCATTGGCCCGCAAGCTGCTGGCTGTCCCTCTACCGACCGAAAACCCCGAACCCGACGAGCCGGTCGACGTTCGTCCACCATGCCCCTGCTGCGGTGGGCACATGACGATCATCGAGACATTCGCCCGATGGCGTCAGCCGCGCGCACCGCCGCAACCGACCGCACAGATCCGGGAGTTGGGGCCATGACCTGGCATGGGCCGCTCATCAGTATGACCGCGATGTCCAAGCGACGGTCAACGGGATCGCTCGTGCCCAGTCCTGCAGACATTGCGCCGGATACCCAATGTTCCTCCGCAATGAGCCGTGTGGGCCGATCATTCCTGGCCAAAACATCCGAGTACGTCAGCCTCGGTTCGCTCAATAGCGCTGCGCCAAGCACGACCAGGACCAGCCGGAATCCTCTTTCCCCATAGCACCGCGCCTAGGGCCCGCGGGTTCCTGCATTGGAGGCTTTCGTACGCAAGCGCCCGAAACCCTTCACACAATGCGCCGTTCAGCGAGGTTGGCGCGGATGGCTGCTTCTGCCAGAACCTGTCGCTCTCCCGCCGCGCACCCGTTAGGCGGCTTTGCGTCCCATAATCGGTTTCAACCAGCAGGCAGGCGATCTCGATAGCGGTCGTTCGTCCATCACGTGCGACAAGGCCGAGGACGGTCACCATCGTGGACGTGCACGGTGCCCAACTCGTGCTCCCCAACGAATATCGTTCGGCAGCCGCCTGGCGCGACATTGCACCGCTCGGTGAATTGGTCTTCGACCATTTCGACGCTGCGGAACTGCTGCCCTTATTTCGCACTTTCTGGCTTTTATTCGACGAGCGGCGCCCAATGGCGCGTGCAATCCGGCCAATAGCTGGCGGTTCTACAGAGCCGTCGCATCCAATCCGTTGGCCTTGCGACGCTTCAGCGAGGCGAGGATGTTGTCGAGGCGGCGCAGCAGATCGTCATAGGTGATGATGTCGATCATGTTGGCGTATTTGCGCTTGATCACTTCCAGATCCGCAGACTGTCCGTCGTTGAACACTGGATGGCCATTGTCCTTGCGGTCGCGCCCGAGGATGCACATCGCCTTAGGGTTGGTGACGCGGATTCTGAGATTGGGCGGAAGGAGCTTCCTGAACTTCTGGGCAATCTTCTCTTCGCTTGCCGGGCCGCCCTTGCTCAGGTGGAACAGATATTTCTCGGCCTGCATGATCGTCCCGGACAGCGTCCCGGTCGGCACATAGTTGCCGCGGTAGAGCGTTTTCCTAAGCAGGATGTCGGCTTCCGGCTTCTTGATTTCGATCACGTCGATATTGCCGTTCACGTCGACCAGCGCGATGTCGATCTCGCGGTGGTGGACTTTACCGGGCGTTGTGTAGCGGTCATCGATCGGCACCTTTTCGATCACCGCGACATATTTCGGGAAAATCAGCAGCAGGATCGAGAGCAGTGCCTTCTGCCACTGATCCTCGCTCTTCTCTCCGGCCTTGAGCCACGCCTTGAGCGTGTCCCGGACGAATTGGAACTTCTCGATCTCGGTGGTGAGCAATTCCTTAGCGTGCAGCGGCGTGTCGCTGCGCCGCGATTTGCGCTTGCTCAGATAGGTCTCGTACTGCTCCCGAAAGTCGCGCTCGGGCTCTATATATTCACCGATAATGTTAGTGACCCGCGCCTCGGCGTAGCGGTCCATCTCATAGGTGTTGGGAAAGCGCGCGATCAGGTCCTCGAACGCCTCGACGGGAATGGCGTCCTCGCGCTTCCCCCCAATGACGATCTCCTTCGCCTCCGGAATCAATTTCGCAATCCGCTTGAAGATCGAGATGTTGCGCTCAGCGACGAACAGCTTGCGCCGCCACTCGACCCCATGCTTGGTTATGAGCACGTCCTTATCGATGCCGAGTTTGCGGCCGGAGATGAAATAGTGACTCGGGCCGCGGACGGCGAGGCGGAAACGGTAGGTGAATGGGAAATCGTCCTCGATCTCTTCTTGATTCGGCTTCTCGAGCAGATCGTCGGGCGTGAAGGTGAACACGGAGCTGATCTCGACTTCGCCATTCTTGAGTTCATCCATGATCCAGGCATTGCCCTGAAGCGTCGCGCGATATTCGAGCACGACGCCGCTGCGGCTGATCTTATATTCGGCCATTCTCACCCCCTTTGCTTCTTGTTGGGATTAGAGAGTGGATGTTAAGCGCCGGAACCGCAATGTTCCCTCAACAGTGCCGCCGCGAGCAGCGGATTCGCAACGCGACAGCCACTCGCGCGCTTAACAGAGTCTCCGCGGGTTACCGGCCTGTCGGTAATGCTGAGCCGAGGCACGGGACTCGGCTCGACTGACGGGCGACTGGATCGGTACTCGTCGCAGTTGCGCCTAATCGACGGCGGTGTCGCTGAGCGCAATGTGCATCGACCAGGCGCGCGCGACTTCCGCATCGTCGAGCGTCGCGGCGGCGACCGCGAGACGGCTAGCGCCAGCCCGCAGCATGGGGCGCCAACGGTGCCGCGGAATGGGACCGCGACTTGGCTTTGGCCTAGCTGATGCCGAAGTTGGTTTTGGAGTTAGATCTGGCCGATCATCGTCGTTGGCGAGCGCGTCGATTATATCGAGCCAGATCTGCGGTGGCACCGGCAGGCGATGGACGCGGCACGCCGTCAGGACAATCGGCCAATGCCCAAGAGCGACCGCCGACAGCCGATTATAGTCGGTGATCGTTTCGCATTCGCGCCGTGCCATGAAGATCGTGCGCGCCTCGCCTTTTCTGGCGGTGACGTCGCACAGCGCCGAGCCGTGGCGATCATCGCCGACGTAAAGCTGCGCCTCGCTGTCCTGATCCAGGAAAAACATCTGGAAATTGCAATGTGGCAGGTCTTCAGCTTTGAAGTCGACGAGCCGGTCGAGCACATCATCGCGCTTCAGCGCTTCGGCCCAGAAGGCGAGCATCGGATAGAGCACGCTCCCCTCCGTTGCTTCCTGGCGATATTCATCGCTGCTGCTCGTCGGGTGCGACACCAGATACCAATAGTTAGCGTGTCGTGTCGGATAGGCGCCGTGCGTCCGATAGGCGAACCATGCCTTGTCCGACAGGCTGTCTGCCCATTGCCCGATCGCGTCATGGAACGGTTTGCGGACCGCGAAGAAGGTCATCGCAAGGCCGATGTCGATCGCCTGCCAGTCCGCGATCGGCGTCAAGAGGGCAGGATTATTGCGGATGAGCGCGATGAGCTGAAGCGCAAGCTGGTCGATCGCTTCCGCCTGCTCGTCGGCCACGAGTTGCGGCGCCTTGGCGAAGTCGTTCGCCAGCCAGACCAGCCACAAGCCCCTAAGCGCGATCCTGCCGACCATGTCGAATAGCTTGAGATTGACATCGACTGCACTCATCGAGCGGATCGCCGACGAGATCCCATGTTGGGTGTCGACGTGCGGCAGAATCGCCTTGGCGTAGAGTTCGTCCCAGATCGCATGGTGCAGCTCGACAAGCGCATTGAACGCAAGCCCGGCGGCAACGCCGGCCTGGGTCGCCTTGCCGAGGTCACCCTTCAGCAGATGCCAGGCGTGGAGAAGCACCATCTCGCTCGCTCGGTACGGCGCCTCGACATTTTCAGCCTCGCGCGCCCAGCCGAACATGATCCACAGCGACAGGGTCATTTGTCGCACGCGACGCAGCCGGTCCGCGCTCTTGGGCGTCGCTTCATCGCTCAACACCCGGACCAATTGCCCGAAATGGCTCATCGCCACCTCCGGCTCTTCGACCATCGCCACAGCCTTGCGCAAATGGCCGCGCAGGTCGCCGGACATCAGCCCTTCGCGCAAGGGACCGTCGTCGATCACCGCAGCGAGATGGTCACCGTCCCATTGTTTGAAGCTGACACGGTCGGTTGTGTTGATGCCGATGTAGCCTTCGACATCCGACCGAATGCTCTCATCGATCCCGCCACCGAAGGTGAGACAGATGACGACGGGAAGCTGCGCGTGCTCGACCGGCATTCGGGCGCGCAGATAGACATGCAGGATTTCGTCGAGCGAGGGCTTGAGCGCCTGCTGGCCGATATTCCAGTCCTGGCGCGTGAGGTTGCCTGCCTTGACCGAAAACAGAAAGACCTTCTTCAGTCCGTCGCTGTCCCACCCAACCGCTCCGATGTCGACGCCGTGCTGGCGCGTACCGACGCTCGGGCGCGAGAATACTGTGTAGCCCATCTCCGTAAGAAGGTCTGGCAGGATCGCGTCCAGCTCGCCGCGCTCACGCAGCGACGCCAGATATTCCCGGATCATCAGCCTCATGTCGGCAGCCGCTCGACACGGAAATGGCGTAGCATCAAGTCGATCCCGTGGGGGTCGACAACAATCATGCGCGCATATTCTTCGGCATGGTGATGACTCTGCATCTCGGTAACCAAGCGCCGTTCAGGGCCGGGCTCATCGCCGAAGGGCGGAACATAGGTTATCGAGCGGTTGCCGTAGAGCAGCACGACCTTTGTCGCGAGCTGCGAGAAGATCGACTCCTTCTCGCCTGCCTTCATCGCCTCTTCCATCTCCTGTTGCCGACGCCGCCACTCGATCATCCGCTCGCGTTCGGACGGGTCGAGCGCCTTCACGCGTCCAACTGCGCGCAGTCCGTCGAGATAGGTGTCGAGTTGCCGCAGCGCCGCTTCGACATGGGGTGTCGCGGGATCGGCTGTGTCGTTGATCGCTTCGCGCAGGTGCTCGCCGAGCTCACCCGAATAATTGACCAGCAGCGGATCGAACAGCAGCTCGGTCGCGCCTGTTACGGCATCCGTGACGCCGGTGCGCATCACCGCCATAAGCAGCGATGCCGCGCTGATCGGCGTGGAGAACAGATAACCGACCGCCTTGCGCGCAAGGAAGATCAGTTCGGCGGGACTATAGCCGAACGGTCCGAGGTCCGGGCGCAGCGTCATCGGCGCGCCGTGGACCTTGCACACCAGCGCCATGACCGCTTCGCCGAGCGCGCGGTCGCCGCTCACGAACCATTCGACCGCGAGGGTGTCGAAGCGCGCGCGATGCTGGGTCAGCAATTGATGTTCGAAACCGTCGAAGCTGTAGACGTTGAGCGCGCCGCGATTGACGGAGAGCAACTCGCGTATGATCTCGATGGCTCGCTCGACATGCTCGCCGGAGGACATCTGGCGAAGCGCGTGGTCGAGATGATCGACCGCGAGTCGATCGTCACCCTCAATTGTCTTGGCGATGTCAAGGAGCTGGCCGAGGATCGCTGGAGCGACCGAACTCCACTGGAACCGCAGCGCCTGCATCGCCCGGTGCCGCATCTCCCTGCCGCCGCGTTCAGTGGCAAAGGTCACGATCTCCGCGGTGTCGGCCGGATTTGCCTGTTCGCCGCGGCCGTGCAGCTCGATCGCGGCATAGAGACCAATGCCTAATATCTGGTCGTCCTGCTCCTGTTCGAGATGATCGCGCAGTTCGGCGATCGCCCGATGTGCCAGCGCCGGCGTCGACCCGAGTGAGCCAAGAGCTTCGAGCGCGGCGATACGCGCCGGTCCGGGCGTGCCTTTGAACAAGCCGAGTGCCCAGTCGAGCGCGCCATCGGAATCGCTCGCCGAAGCGCCTTCGAGCGCGAGGCGTAGATACCAGCCGTCACGCGGCGCTGCGAAGTCGAGCAAGGTGGCGATGGCGGTGGCGCGGCCAGGGACCTTGCACCAGTCACGAAACGGCAAGGCGATGAAAGCACCGTCGCGATTGGGGCCGCCTTCCTCGACCAGGCGGCGCACCGCCTTCAGCATTGCCTCGGGCTCAGCCTCCAATTTGGAGAGCGCGTCGGCGTAGAATGACTGGATCTCGTAAAAGCGGAAGGAATCGCCGTCGTCGTCGAATCCGTCGATCGCGGCGATCAGGTCGGCACGACCGTCATTGTGGAAGCGGACGGCGCTCGCCCGCATTCCCGCCTCATCGGCATCGTCCCGCAGATTATAGCCACTGACAAAGTCGAGCCATTGGCCCGTGTCGAGCGCCTGAATGATCTCGTCGTCGAGCGTCATAAATCCCTCTAGCCTATGCTTGGAAGATGGCGTCAACCGCCCGATCGAGCAATCACCTCTTCTCTTTTTGTTCTTCCGCTCTGCATGTGCGACCGCGCTTTAGGGCGCACCGCACAGGTTGCCGTCTTGGCGACCATCTAAAGGACGGGTCTAGGCGCGCGCTTCGGGCTGGAGGTCGGCGTTGCGCTCCCAGTTGGCGCTGACAGCCCGAGCGATCAGATTTTCGAGGTGTTTACCTGGCGTCGCCTGAGGCGCCAGCAGGATCGGCGGATGCCACAATGGGCTGGCGTGGAAGATGGCGTCAGAGAACCTTTTGATAGCCTCAATCGAAGAATTCCGCGTTGCAGGCCAGCGCCCTCAGCAGGGCCGTTTTCCAGTGGCTGGCGCCGAAGGTGCGTTGCTCGTTCGCCGCGTCGCTGTCGATGGATATCTGTCGGGCCTCGGCAGTGCAGCCGTCTAGCTCCATGTCCCTGAGCTTCTCCGCCTGCTCGAATATGACGTCGATGGCCGCGAGCTGATATCGTGGGACGAGCCGAAATATCGACATCTGATAGGCGAGGCGCTGGTACAGCGAAGCGTCGAAGCCGGAGGAGAAGTCTATAAGAAAGTTTGTCGCCACGCTCCCGACCCCGACCGCGACCTGGGCGATCAGGAACGGGACATTCCACGGCAGGTCATCGAGGTAAGCGTGCGTGAAGAACTGCTGACCGACGGCTGAGCCCTTCGTTCCCTTGAGGGTGTTGCAGACTTTGCACATCGGGGCAAGGTTCGGCGCATAGCAGGCGAAGATCCCGTTTGCGCTCTTCGGCAGGAAGTGATCGAGCGTGGTCGCGGGCTCTAGCCGGCAGTATGGGCAGATTCCGTCGGCGATGCCAAGGATGTCCTTGCGCAGACCGGCTAGTGGGCGCCCCTTGTATGTCAGCGGATACGACAGGCGCGCTGCATTCCGGACCGCGGCGGGGATGCCCGAGACGTCGTAAGGGGTGTTGGGATCCCAGCCGCGATGATTCGCGTAGCCGTCGAAGGCGCCGAGAATGTCAGGTCGGGCGCCTGTGAACTGCGCTCTGATCGCCAGCTGCGAATTGTCGATGCAGGTCTGGAGATCGACTTCGGCGTCGCGCCCTGGTGTTGGCAACGTCCTCATCGGCCGCGCGCCGATCGCTGCCCGATAAACCGCAGCACCTGCGCCCTCGCGGGACTGCTCAGTCTCCGCTCGCCGAACAGCCGCTCGATCTCTTCGAGGCTGTGACCTTCTCGCACCAACCCCTCGAGCACTCCGACGAAGTCGGCCTGCTCCGCCGGCAAGCCGAAGGCGTCGCGCGACAGAGCGGCTAGATTCTCGCCGAAGCTCTGGCTCTCGAGGGGGTGCCAGACGGTTCGGTTGTCTATCCGTCGGAACCGGAGGACATGGTCGCCCAGCGTTTCCTGGACCACGACTGGCGAATGGGTGGCGGCAATGGCGTTCGCTTCGAACGTGTTGAGAAGGCCCCTGACGACGCGGAGAAGCGTGGAGACGAGTGGTGGATGAAGGTGCGCCTCTGGCTCATCCAGGAGGACGAGCCCGTTCCTCCTCAGCCGTGCGCTGAGTGCAGCAACCACGTTGATCGCTGCCTTGTGGCCGGTGCTCAGGCTGGGGAAGACGCGCTTCAGCCGCTGGAAGCGGTTGGCTGGCTTCATCCTGCGGGTGGTTCGCATGATCGTCCCGAAGGAGGGGTCGGCGAGGAGGATGTCCATCGCGTCGAGGTAGATTGATGCCCTGGTTGTGCCGTCGACGCCGACCTCCAGACGGTCGTCGCTGTGCTCGATCGCCTGCAGCGCGGCCGCGAACTCCTGATCTATGCGCTCTGGCGACTTCAACTGGTAGGTGAGGTTTCCGGCGCCGAGCTCACGTAGGCCCACGTAGACGTAGCCGCGCTCGGCGAGGTCGGTCCGCGCGTCAGCGGACGTCTCCTGACCCACCGGTATCTCGAAGTTGTCGTAGGCGGAGTAGGAGATGAACAGCACTTGGCTAGCGGAGCCCGATGTTGTTCGGACGGTGCCTCGGTCTCCGACCTCGGTCGCGCCAAAGAAGATCGAGAGCGCCAGCTCCGAAAGTAGGGTAGTCTTGCCTGTACCGTTTGGTCCGACCAGGACGATCATCCTGCTCGGAAGCTTGGGTGGTCCCGCGAAGTCGAACACGACGGTCGACGGCGACATTTCGCGGTCGGGCCGATTTGGTGGTGTGAACTCCATCCGGAGCGCGCCATCCACCTCGGTCGCCGAAGAGACCGAGCGCAGGTCGCCGATTGGATCTGATCCGATGGTGATCGGCTCGATCCCGCCTTCGACGACGACGGGCTGGGCGCCCTCCGGCTCACTCTCGCTCGCCGCTCGCGAGGAGGACCGCTGCGCCGACTTCCGTTGGAAGGCGTCCCTTGCGGGCGCGAGCCGCAGGAGCGACGTCTTGAAACACTCCTCCTCCTCGAAAGCCTTAAGGCGGTCGCCATCGGTGGCGAGGTCTCGCATAGCGGTGAGGATCTGCTGCTCGAGTTCGGGACCGAGCAGCCCCAGCCTGGTGTAGTATCCGAGGTCCGCTCCCAGGGAGCCGAAGTTCCCCGGAAGCTGATCCCCGATCGGATCGGGGAGCCGCGGCACTCCCTCCTCCAGTCCGATCTCAGCTATCTTCACCTGATGGAGCGTGTCCCAGTCGTCCTTGGTCTGCCAGAAAGCCGCGTAAAACGTCGTCTTGAACCCGAAGTCGTCCCAGGCATCGTGCTTCAGCGTTATGGCCGGAAAGGTCGGCGGGGGCGCATTGCCGTTTTCAACGACGTAGATCTGCAAGGGCGGACTCCTGCGCGACCGGCCCACGCGGGCGCCGGGAAGTTGAACGAGTTGTACTATCGACAGTCGCCGGAATGATACAGATGATCCGTCGCCAGATCAGGTCGCGATGCCGGCGATTGTCTCGGCATCCAACCGCCTGCGTCGCCAACTGCGATGAACGAGCGGCCGCTTTCACGATCGTCCCACAATCGGCCGTTATGACCCAGCGCCCCTATTGCCGCCGGCGCTGAAACTGTCGATCTCCAGCCTAGCCGGCATCGCTGTGAAACAGGCGCGCAACGTATCGACGATGGCGTTGCAGCCGAGCCACACATGGCCGAGCTTGCCGTCTTCGAACACGGCGTCCTCTGTGTAGAACCGCTCGGGATCGCTCAGCGCGCCGCGCGGGATGAGGCCGGGCAAGACGCGAAGCGCGGATCTCGTCACTCTTCATCACAAGGTCCTCACCGCTCCCCACGCGCAGCGGCCATGGCGCTCGGGCGTGACCGCGCCCTCAGCCTCGATCGGCCGCTGCTCGCGATCGTGCTTTTTGGCACCGGACAGGCCGGCGGACCAAGCGCCGCCCCTGCCGCACAGGTCCGCGCGGACGGTTGGTGCCGACATCCGAGATGTCCGATTCGTCCGGACGACCCACGCGCGCAGGCGCGTTTTTTCATGACCTGTTATGCAAGGAAGTCGACCTGTTACGACATGAAAATCGACCTGTTATGCAGAATCTCTTCCCCTGATCTGCACGATAACAGGTGACGGCCGAATTTGCCGGCCAACACATTGAAATCATTGGCTCCCGAGTGAGCCGCGCTGTCCCGAAACCCCGTATTTCCCCTGTTAAACGGCCAGAATCGCGAAAAACGCCCTGTTACAGTTGAAAGCGGGATCCGTCGGGGGGCCCTTCAACGCCATCGCGCGGGGCCGAGGGAGGCCGGTTCCGGGTGGAAGTGGCATCGGCGCATCAACCGCGCAAAACACATGACGGCACGCACCAGGCTGAGCAGACCGGCTCCAGCCGCAGCGGTATCCCCTTGTCCGTTCCCCGATCCAGGCGTAGTTTCGGCTCCATTCGGCGCGGCTGATTGCATGGCATCGCCCGGTTTGCGTCGACGATTGTCATTCAGGCGGGAGCGTGATCCGATGATATCGACCCGGTTGAAACCTGTACTGTGGGCGGCGCTGGTCTGTATCGCCGCGCCGGCGGTCGGCTCCGGCGGCGGAGGCGGCGGCAGTCTCGGCACCTCGCCCAGCGAAAGCGCCCCGCGCTATGATGCCGCGGCCGAGTATCGCGCCGGCGTCGCCGCGCTGGGCGAAAATCGGTTCGCCGATGCCAAGCGCAATTTCGATCATGTCCTCGCCGTCGCGCCGCGCGATGCCAACAGCCAGTATCTCGGCGGCCTCGCGCGGATGGGGCTGAGCGATGCCAAGGGCGCCGTCCGCTTCTTCGAAAAGGCGATCAAATATGACGCCAATCTGATCGCCGCGCACAAGCAATATGGCCTCGCGCTGATCGCCACCGGCAAGCGCGACAAGGCGCAGGCCGCACTCGATGCGCTCAAGGCGCGCGGCGCGCAGTGCGGCGACACCTGCGCGCAGGCAGCCGATCTGCGCGACGCGATCGCGGCGATCACCACCGCTCTGGGTACGCCGCCGCAGGCGTCGAACGATATCGCGCCGGGCCTGTTGTTCCTGCGGCCGGATCTCGGCGACCAAGCCTATCTCGAAGCCGTCGGCCTGATCAACGCGCACCGCTATGACGACGCGATCGTCGCGCTGGTGCGGGCGGAGCGCGCCTTCGGCCCACATCCCGACATCCTGACCTATCTCGGTTTCGCCAATCGCAAGCTCAAGCGCTACGATCTGGCCGAGGATTTTTATCGCCAGGTGCTGCTGCTGGCGCCGGGCCATCGCGGCGCGACCGAATATTATGGCGAGCTGATGGTCGAGCGCGGCGACATCGCGGGTGCGCAGGCGCAACTCGCCCAACTCGACGAATCCTGCACGTTCGGCTGCTATGAGGCCGAGGAATTGCGGCGTTGGATCGATTCCGGCCACGGCTCGGGCTCCTGATCGTTGCGGCGGCGCTGGTCGCCGCCATCACTGCGCCCGGCCCGCGCCGCCCGCCCGACGATTTTCCCGTCGTCGCGGCGCGCTGGATGCAGCCACCCGATTATGTCGCGGCGCTGACGACCCGGCCGCGCGAATGTGCCCGGCTGCCGCGCACGTCCCGCGATCGCCGGCGTTTCGAGGCCGGCCGCGCGGCGTTCCGCGCACCGTTGCTGCTGGGCGGCCAGGCCGCGCGCGCGGGGCTTGCCTGCGAAAGCTGCCACAGCAATGGCCATCGCAACGCCGACTTCCATTTTCCGGGGCTTTCAGACGAACCCGGCACCGCCGACGTCACCGCCTCACTGATGAGTTCGCACCGCGGCAATGATCGCTTCGATCCGCGCCCGATTCCCGATCTCGCTGTGCCGGGCAGGGTATCGCGCGCGCCGGAAACGCAGGCGCTCGAACGCTTCATCGCTGGACTGATCGTCGAGGAATTCGACGGCCCGCCGCCGCCGCCGGCGATCCTCGAGGCGCTGGCCTTCTATGTCCGGTCGCTGGGTCGCGGCGGCTGCCCCGGCGCGACCGAGCCTCTGCGCGTCGGCGACGATCTCGACGATGCCGACCGCGCGATCGCCGCCGCCGGGATCGCCTGGGCGGGTGGCGACGTCGCGGCGGCGCGGCTGCTGCTGTCGGCGACGCGGTCGACCCTGGGGCGGATCGACCAGCGCTTTGCACCGGTGACGCTTGCCGCCAGCCGGCAGGCGCTGCGCAACGCCGATCGCGAACTGCTGGCGATCGCGCGGGCGATCGATCGCAACGATCGCGACGTCAACGTCAGGATCGCCGCGTGGCGCGCCGCCCGGCCGGCGCTCGCGAAGCGGCTGCAGACCGACGCGGCGGCATCCTATTATGACCCGGCCGTCCTCGATCGCGCGCTGATCGCGGCCGTGGCGCGCAAGGATCGGTGAGGTCGCCGGATCGGCAAAGCAAAATCCTCCCCGTTCCGGGGAGTATCCGCGCGCGCCGGTCCCTACACCAGCACGATCAGCAACTCCTTGGCATCCACAGTCTGCCCCGCCAAAGCATGCACCTCCTTGACCGTGCCCGCCCGCGGCGCGGCGATCGATGTTTCCATCTTCATCGCCTCCAGCGTCATCAAGATATCGCCCGCGACCACGGCCTGGCCCACTTCCACCGCGATCGTCGCGATCACGCCCGGCATCGGCGCGGCGATCTCGCCGTCATTGCCGGGGTCGGCGATGCGCCGCGCCGGGCGGCCGGCGGCAGCCTTGCGGTTGGGGATCGCGACGATGCGCGGCTGGCCGTTGAGCTCGAAGAACAGCCTTACATTGCCGTCATCCTCGGTGTCGCCGATCGCCTGGAGTGTAATCACCAGCGATTTGCCGCGCTCGATCTCGACGCTGATCTCGTCGCCGGCGGCCATGCCGTAGAAGAAGATCGGCGTCGGCAGCGTCTCGACCGGGCCATAGCGCCGGCGGGATTCGGCAAAGCCGGTGAACACCTTCGGATACATCAGGTAAGCGGCGAACTGCGTCTCGCTCAGCGCCTGCCCGCTTTCGCTTTCAGCAGTCGCGCGCGCCGCGACGAGGTCGACCTCGGGCAGCAGGCTCGCCGGGCGCACGGTGATCGGCACCTCGTCGCCCAGGATCCGGCGCTGCAGCGCCGGCGGCCAGCCGCCGGGGGGCTGGCCGAGATCGCCGCGCAGCATCTCCACCACCGATGACGGGAAGGCGATGTCGCGGGCGGGATCGAGCACGTCGTCCGATGTCAGGTCCTGCGCGACCATCATCAGCGCCATGTCGCCGACCACCTTCGAACTCGGCGTCACCTTGACGATGTCGCCGAACAGCTGGTTGGCGTCGGCATAAGCGCGCGCGACTTCGTGCCAGCGCTGGTCGAGACCCAGGCTGCGCGCCTGCTCGCGCAGATTGGTGAACTGGCCGCCCGGCATCTCGTGCAGGTAGACTTCGGACGCGCCCGCCTTCAGGTCGCTCTCGAACGCGGTGTATTGCGTGCGCACCGCCTCCCAATAGAAGCTCAAAGACCGGATCACCTCGCCGTCCAGGCCGGTGTCGCGCTCGGTATGGCGCAGCGCCTCGACGATCGACCCCAGGCAGGGCTGCGACGTCGTGCCCGACATCGCGTCGATCGCCGCATCGACCGCGTCGACGCCCGCGTCGACCGCGGCCAGCACCGTCGCCGCCGCCGCGCCCGACGTGTCGTGGGTGTGGAGGTGGATCGGCAGGTCGGTCTGGTCGCGCAGCGCCTTGATCAGCACGCGCGCGGCGGCCGGTTTGAGCAGCCCGGCCATGTCCTTGATCGCGAGGATGTGGCAGCCGGCCGCCTCGAGCTGGCGGGCGAGATCGACATAATAAGCGAGGCTGTATTTCGCGCGCGCGGGATCGAGGATGTCGCCGGTGTAGCACAGCGCGCCCTCGGCGATCTTGCCGCTCTCGACGACGGCGTCGATCGCGACGCGCATATTCTCCACCCAGTTCAGGCAGTCGAAGATGCGGAAGACGTCGATGCCGGTCGCAGCCTGCGCGATGAAGTGGCGGACGACATTGTCGGGATAGTTGGTGTAGCCGACGCCATTGGCGCCGCGCAGCAGCATCTGCGTCATGATGTTGGGCGCGCGCTCGCGGATCTCGGCCAGGCGATCCCACGGATCCTCCTGCAGGAAGCGCATCGACACGTCGAAGGTCGCGCCGCCCCAGCATTCGAGCGAGAACAGGTCGGGCAGGCCGGCGCTGCAGACGCCGGCGGCGGCGACGATGTCGTGCGACCGGACGCGGGTGGCGAGCAGCGACTGGTGCGCGTCGCGCATCGTCGTGTCGGTGATCAGCGCTTTCGTCTGCGCGCGCATCCATGTGGCGACACCGGCCGGTCCCTCGCGCTCGAGCAGGTCGCGCGTGCCGGGCCGCGGCGCGGTGGCGAGGGCGGGGATCTGCGGCGCCCGCGCCGACGCCGGCGGCCGCGGCCGGCCGATCACGTCGGGATGGCCGTTGACGGTGACGTCGGCGATGTAGCGCAGCAGCCGCGTCGCGCGGTCCTGGCGCGCGGTCGGCGTCAGCAGCGACGGCGTCTCGTCAATGAACTTGGTCGTATAGCGGCTGGCGACGAAGTCCGGGTGGGTCAGCACATTCTCGAGGAAGGGCAGGTTGGTGGCGACGCCGCGGATCCGGTATTCGCGCAGCGCGCGGACCATGCGCGCGATCACCTCGGTGGGGTTTGGCGCCCAGGCGGTGACCTTTTCCAGCAGCGGATCATAATGACGCGTGACCACCGCGCCCGAATAGGCCGTCCCGCCATCGACGCGGATGCCATAGCCGAAGGCGCCGCGATACGCTGTGATCCGGCCATAATCGGGGATGAAATTGTTCTCGGGATCCTCGGTCGTGATCCGGCACTGCAGCGCGTGGCCGTTGAGCCGGATCGCCTCCGCCGGCGGCACGCCGGTCTCGTCGACCACGCCCAGCCGGCCGCCTTCGGCGATCCGGATCTGCGCTTTGACGATGTCGATGCCGGTCACCATCTCGGTGACGGTGTGCTCGACCTGGATGCGCGGATTGACCTCGATGAAGTAGAATTCGCCGGTCTGCTCGTCGCTGAGAAATTCGACGGTGCCGGCGCCGACATAGCCGGTGTAGGTGCCGATCCGGATCGCGGCGGCGCACAATTTTTCGCGCGTCGCATCGTCGAGATAGGGCGCGGGCGCGCGCTCGATCACCTTCTGGTTGCGGCGCTGGATCGAACAGTCGCGCTCGAACAGATGGAACAGCGTGCCATGCGTATCGCCGAGCAATTGCACCTCGACGTGGCGCGCGCGGCGGATCAGCTTCTCGAGATAGACCTCGTCGCGGCCGAACGCCGACTTCGCTTCGCGGCGGCCGCTGCGGACGGCTTCGATCAGCCCCTTCTCGTCCTCGATCGGCCGCATCCCGCGCCCGCCGCCGCCCCAGCTCGCCTTGAGCATCAGCGGATAGCCGACCGCCGCGGCGATGCGCCGGACTTCGTCATCATCCTCGGGCAGCGGCTCGCTGGCGGGGATCACCGGCACGGCGGCGGCGACCGCGATGTGCCGCGCCGACACCTTGTCGCCCAGCCGGCGCATCGTATCGGGCGAGGGTCCGATGAAGATGATGCCGGCGGCGGCGCAGGCCTCGGCGAAGTCGGGATTTTCCGACAGGAAGCCATAGCCCGGATGGATCGCGTCGGCCCCGGCCTCGCGTGCGATCTCGATGATGCGGCGGCCGTCGAGGTAGGCGGCGACCGGGCCGTCGGCCTTGCCGAGATGATAGGCTTCGTCCGCCTTGAAGCGGTGGAGCGATAATTTATCCTCCTCGGCATAGATCGCGATCGTGCGGATGCCGAGCTCGGTCGCCGCGCGAAACACGCGGATCGCGATTTCCGACCGGTTGGCGACGAGGATGCTGCGGATCTTGCCACGCGGCGGTGCGGCGGTGGCCATCATCAATACACCCTGCAAGCGTCGATGATCATCCTGCCGTCCCCCGCCAAGAATTTATGCCGGCAATGTGCCCTTGTTTGCACTGCAGCACAAGCGAGGCTGGCGACAGCCGTCGGCAACAGGGGCAGAAGTCCGCCGGGGAACGGCTGACGTTGGAGCTTTTGCCGGACGTCTGCCCCTCCCTTTTCCCGTTGCGGCCCTCTGGCGCGTCTCGTACATTCGTAAGACGGAACAGTTCGGAAATACGAAACAACGCGGAGAGGTCGGGATCTTGCCGGCATAATAGAGGCTTCTGCTTGCGCCTGCATGTTCGCAGCCGGCGCGCCCGCCCGAAAGCGATCCCGACCGCAATGGAGAAGACGCATGACCCTCGCGAGCCTGGAAAGCCTGTTGAACGAGGCCGGCGATATCGTCGAACTGCTTCGCAACCAGCAGACCGGTCCCAACGCCTATCCCGGCGTGCCCGCCGAATATTCGAACTGGCGCAGCGAGCAGCGCGCCTGGGCGGAGACCTGCGTGCTGTTCAACCAGTCCTACCACATGGTCGATCTCGAAGTGTCGGGTCCCGACGCGTTCGCGATGCTGAACCATCTCGGCGTCAACAGCTTCAAGGGCTTCGTGCCCGATCGCGCCAAGCAGTTCGTGCCGGTCACGCCGGACGGCTATGTCATCGGCGACGTCATCCTCTTCTATCTCGAGGAGAACCGGTTCAACCTGGTCGGACGGGCGCCGACGATCGAGTGGGTCGAATATCATGCCCAGACCGGCCAATGGGACGTGACCGTCGTCCGCGACGAGCGCACGGCGGTCCGCCCCGATCCGGAGAACCGCAAATCCTATCGCTTCCAGCTCCAGGGGCCGAACGCGATGAAGACGCTGGAACGGGCGATGGGGCAGACGCCGCCGGATCTCAAATTCTTCCACATGACGACGCTCGCGATCGCCGGCTGCACGGTGCGGGCGCTGCGCCACGGCATGGCCGGGCAGCCCGGCTACGAACTGTTCGGCCCGTGGGCGGACGGCGAGACCGTACGCCAGGCGCTGATTGCCGCCGGCCGCGACTTCGGACTGGCCCTGGTCGGCGGCCGCACTTACGCGTCGAACACGCTGGAATCGGGCTGGATCCCGTCGCCCTTGCCCGCGATCTACACCGGCGACGCGCTGAAGCCCTATCGCGAATGGCTGTCGGCCAATAGCTACGAAGCCAAGGCGTCGATCGGCGGCAGCTATGTGCCCGAGCGCGTCGAGGGCTATTATCTGACGCCATGGGACCTGGGCTATGGCCCGTTCGTCAAGTTCGATCACGACTTCATCGGCCGCGCGGCGCTGGAACGGATGGCGGGACAGCCGCACCGCAGGAAGGTGACGCTGGCACTCGATACCGAGGATGTGTTGCGGGTGATCAGCTCGGCGCTGCAGAAGGGCGATCGCGCCAAATATATGGACTTCCCGTCCGCCGTCTATGCGATGCATCCCTATGACGCGGTGCTGGCCGACGGCGCGACCGTGGGGATGTCGACCTGGATCGGCTATAGCGCGAACGAGGGCAAGATGCTGACGCTCGCCATGCTCGACGCCGATCGCGCCGCGCCGGGCACGCAGGTGACCCTGCTGTGGGGCGAACCCGACGGCGGCACGCGTAAGCCGACGGTCGAACCCCACGTCCAGACCGAGATCCGCGCCACCGTCAGCCCGGTCCCCTATTCGGAGGTCGCGCGCGATATCTATGCCGACAGCTGGCGCACGCGACAGTCGGTTTGAGCGACAGGACGGAGGGGAAGGGCGTGCTCCGCCTCAAGCGGCGCCGAGCAGCTCCGCGGTGCGCAGGAGCAGATCGGCGGCACGACGCTCGATGATCGCGTCGTAGCGGACGACCGGGATGGCGACGCTGATCGCGCCGACCACGTCGCCGTCGATCCGCACCACGCGGGCAAGGCCGTGGATGCCAGGCGTATGTTCTTCGCGTGTGTGGGCGAGACCGGTCTCGCGGATCTCGGCGATCTCCCGGCGGAGTTCGTCTTCCGCCACGATCGTGGTCGCGGTGAACGCCTGAAGCCGGGTTTGCGCGAAAAAAAGGTCGAGCTCCCCGTCGTCCATCGCCGCGAGCAGCGCCTTGCCGGCGGAGAAGACATGGAACGGTGCGAGCGTGCCCGTCCGCACCGCATAGCGCAGCGCCTGTTCGCTGGTTTCGGTGACGAGCGCCTCGACCTCCCAGCCGCGCCGGACGAAGAATGAGGCCGTCTCGTTGAGCTGGATCCGCAAGGTTCGGACCAGCGGCGCCACCGCCTCCGCCAAGGTGAAGGTGGGGGTGTGCGCCTGCAGCCGCTCCAGCCCCGGCCCGGCGGTATAGCGCCGGCCTTCGCGCGCCAGATAACCGCGCTCGACGAGCGTGCCGAGCAGATAGGACAGGCTGCTGACCGGGATCGAGAGCGCGGTCGCGATCTCCTGCGCCACCAGCGGGCGGCCGCGCGACACGACATATTCGATGATGTCGAGCGTACGCATCGCCGACTTGACGGTCGCGGGGGGAGCGGGATCGGACATGGACCCTTATACCCGGTTGGCGGCGTGCGAACAGATCAGGGTGCGAACAGGATCGAACCGCGCCGTTCGGAGAAGCGCCAGCCTTCCGCGGTCAGCACGAACCGGTCGTGGAACGATCCGACCAGCGGCACCGCGGCGCCGGTGAACAGCAGCATCGCGCTCTCGCCCGCTGCGGTCGTCGCGTCCTGCACGTCGATCACGATGTTGGTGCAGATATGGCGGGTCGCGCGCGGCGGGCGGGCCCGGAACGCGGCGAGAATCGCGTCGCGGCCGACGATCGGCGCGTCGGGCGCGGTCGGGCGGGTCATCACGCCGTCGGTGGTGTAGAGCGAGGCCACCGCTTCCCAGTCGCCGGCGTCGTTGCGATTGGCATAGAGATTGACGAGGCGTGCGCACGCCCATTCGATCGCACGGCGCGCGTCGTCCGAGAGGTTGGCGATCATGCCGGCTCCAATACGCGCAAACGGCGCGCCAGCACCCGGGGCGCCGTCTCGCGCAGCCCGAGCGCGCCAGCGCCGGCGGCGATGCACAGCCCGAGCATGATCCACAACGGTGCGGTCAATCCGAACGCGTCGGCAGCGGCGCCGGCGACGAACGGGCTGAGGACGCCGCCGAGCACTTCGCCGATCCCCATCACCAAGCCCGTCATCGTCGCTGTCAGGCGTGGATCGACGGTTTCCGAGGGGATCGTCGCCATGAACAGCGGAAACACGCCGTTGAGCGCCCAGCCGAAAAAGAAGATCATTGCGAGCATCCAGATAGTGCCGTCGAGATACAGTGCGCCCAGCGGCAGGATCGCACCCAGGAAGGAAAGACCGATCAGGATCGGCTTGCGGCCGATAGTGTCCGAAATCCATGGCACGATGAACGAGCCCAGTGCCGCCGAAATGCCGAGCGTCGCCATCAGCCAGCTCATCGTGTCCGACGCGAAGCCGCGTTCCCGGGTGAGGAACAGCGGCATGAAGGCCCAGCAGACGACGAGATAGGAGACCAGCAGAATCGAGATCAGCGCGCACAGCAGGATGTTGCGTTCCTTCAACGCGTCGCGCAGCGGAATCTTCGTGACGGGAGTTTCATGCGCCGACGCTGGCGGTTCGCGCAGCAGGAACCAGATCAGCGCGGCACTGATCAGACCGGGCACCGCTGCAAGATAGAACGCCTCGCGCCAGCCATAAATGAGCGCGACCGGCACCAGCACCAGCGGTGCCAGTCCCGAACCGAGCAGGTTCGAGCCCAGATTCTGCCCGACACCCATGGCCAGGCCCCGGCGTTCGGGCGAGACCTCGGCCACGATCATCGAATGGCTGACCGGCATGACGCCGCCTTCGGCAACGCCCATCAACAGTCGCGCGCCCAGCAGCATCGCGAATGATGCGGCCACGCCCGAGACGAAGGAGCAGAGGCAGAAGGCGATGGTCGCCACGACGACGACCAGCTTGCGCTTGCCCAGGCTGTCGGAAAGCCGGCCCACCGTGAAGCCTGCAAGCGCCCAGGTCAGCGAGAGGCCGGAGGACAGGAGTCCCACTTGCGTGTTGGTGAGCGCGAGGTCCGGCTGGACGAACGGCATCAGGAAATTGAGCGCGTTGCGATCGAAGAACAATATGCCGAAATTGAGACTCAGCAGGCCGACCAGCAGAAACTGATACGATGCCGATCGCTCGCCCACTGCCTTTGCCATCCACCCTCTCCCTGCCCGGCCCGTCATTCCCGGCCTGAAGCCGTAGTCAAATGCCAGGACGTGACCGTCGCCGGCATCGGAGCATGCCGCTCAAGCGAAGGGGCGGATCGCGTTATTTCCGTCCCAGTCGAGCGACGCACGCCAGAAACCGGTGAACGCGGCATCCATCGCCGGGGTCGCCGGAATCAATTCGACGAAACCCGGATTGCTCCGGCCCCCGTCGAGATAGGCAACCTGTCCGCCGGTGGGCACGCCGGCCCGGAAAGCCAGGCTGTAACCCCGGGCCAGATAGTGCGGAATTTCGGCGTCCACGTCGGCGCAGGCGATGCCGATATGATGGAAACCATAGCCGCGTTGCGCGATCGTTTCACGGTAGACCGAAGGCGCGTCGTCCTTGGGCTGGATCAGTTCGATCAGCATGTGGCCGGCGAACGCCATCGCGATGCGCACGTCGGCGCGCGACGCTTCGCCGCGATAGACATGATCGGGGCCGGTGAAGCTCTCGAGCAGGAACCACGGGCCGGTGCGCGCATCGGCGATCCACCAGTCGATCGCCGATTCCATATGTTCGACGACATAGGCGATCTGGACGACCCCGCCGATCGGCTGGCCGAAACCCAACAGTGCTGCTTTCGCCGGAAGCGTGACTTCAGTCGCCATCGATGACCGCCTTATCCCAAGCCGAAGCGCGCAGGCGCTGGATCAACGCGTCCGCATCCGCTGGCGGCACATCCTCGCCGGCTGGTGCGCGGTCAGCGCGCCACACGCTGTGCTCGACCCACTCGCCGGCCGCGCGGTCGTACTGGCATCGACAGTCGATCAGCCCGTCCTGCTGCGCGTTCAACTGGCACATCAGATCGGCGAGCACCTGCTGTGCCGCGCGATTGATCCCAGGCCGGAAGGCGAAGCGTCGAATCCGGTGCCGGTTGCGCTGCAGAAGCCGCCGGCGTTCGAGGCTGACGACGTCTGCGCTCACCGCGGCGCCTGCCGATAGCCATTGATCCATTCGACCGTTCGCGCGAGTCCGCCAAATGGGTAGAAATGGAGCCGCACCGGCCCATGTTCGGGGCCGAGCGCGTTGGCGAAGCGATCGACCAGCCGGTCCGGTCCCGCGGTTCCGAGCAGGCGGGTGAGCGAGATGCCGTATTTCGCCATCACCGACGCCGACGATCCCACGCCGCAATGGGCGGCATAGCGCAGCAGCGTCTTGATGCCCGCGGGGCCGGGCACGCCGATCCGCACCGGCACGTCGATGCCGCGCGCGCGCAGTTCGGTCAGCCAGCGCAGGAAAGGGTCGGCATCGAAGCCGAACTGCGTGACGATCAGCGTCGCCATCCCGCGCTCCGTGATCGCTGCGCGCTTGGTCTCCAGCGCCTCCCAGCGCGCGGCCGCGTCCATCCTCGGATGATCCTCGGGATGACCGGCGATGCCGATGGCCTGGATACCGTGGCGTTCGAAGATTCCGGTGGCGATCAGCGCCATGGTGTCGGGGAACGGCCCGGCGGGGACCGGTGGATCGCCGGCGACGAGGAACATCCGCCGCGCGCCGGCTTCCGCAACGGTGCGTGCGACCATCTGCTCGAGTTCGTCGTGAGAGCCGATCCGCCGCGCCGAGAGATGCGGCATCGGCTCGAATCCCAGGGCGCGCACGTCGGCCGCCGCCGCGATGCGCGCGTCGATCGTCTCGTTCGGCAGAAAGGTGATGGCGATCGGCGTCTCGGGCGCGATCGACGTGGCGGCCTCGCGCAGCGCCGGGCGGTCCTTCGCCGTCATTTCCAGCGAATAGCCGTCGGTCATGCCGTTGGCCGGCCTCGCCCAGGCGGGATGGATGATCGGCAGGGTCATGGTGCCTCTCTGATTGCCGCGCGATCACGTCCGTCACGCCTGCCATGACCTTATCTGTCCGGCTTAAATTCGTATAGACGAAAAATTCATAACAACGAAACCATGGCGGCCGGACTCAGAGCCGCGTCGCCGCGATGTCTGCGCCTTCACGCAAGCTGCGCAATTTGGCCCAGGTGACGGCCGGGTCGATCTTGCCGTAGCCTGCGAACGTGCCGAAGCCGCAGTCGGTGCTCGCGATCACCCGGTCGCGACCGACGATCGCGGCAAAGCGTTCGATCCGCTGAGCGATGAGTTCGGGATGCTCGACATAGTTGGAGCAGGTATCGATCAATCCCGGCGCCAGCAGCGTATCGTCGGGAAGCTTCGCGTCGCGCCAGACGATCCATTCATGCTCGTGCCGCGGATTGGCGGCCTCGAACAGGATCGTTGCCGGTCGCGCCCGGATGACGATGTCGATGATCCGTTCGAGCGGAATATCATGGTCGTGCGGGCCTTCATAATTGCCCCAGCAGATGTGCATGCGGATCCTGTCGCGCGCGATGTTGGCCGTGGCCGCGTTGAGCGCCTCGACATTCGCCGCGATCACCCGCAGGAACGCGGCCTCGTCCATCTCCTGGTAGCCGGTATGGCGCGACATAGCGAGATCGGGGCAGTCGAGCTGCAGATCGAAGCCGGCGGCGACGATCGCCTCATATTCGGGCCGCATCGCGGTGACGAGGTCGGCGAGATAAGCCTCGTGGCTGGGATAATGGCGGTTCTTCTGAAAGGCGGTGATCAGCCCGGGCGATGCGGCGTTCATGAAGGCGCGTGCGCCCTTGCCATGGGCGTCGAGCGCCGTCCGGAAGCGGCGGATATCGTCATGGAGCGGCTGCAGATTCACCAGCCGGACCGGGCCGATGCACGAGGCGCGGGTGAAGTCCTGCGTGCCCATGATATGGGCCAGCTTCGCGCGCAGTTCGGGCAGAGGCGCGAGATCGAGCGCCGGCATGCGGTCGACATGACCGCCGAACCCCGCGAGCCGTTCGATCATATAGGTCGAATAGCCGATCTTGCCGAGTTCCCCGTCGCTGACGATGGTGACGCCGGTGTCCAGCTGGGCGGCGACCGCGGCGCTGACGGCGGCCTGCACAATGTCGTCGAACTGCGCCGGATCATAAGGCTCGCCATGATCGCGCGCGAGCAGCAACGGCGTCAGTTCGGGACCGCGCGGGAGACTCCCGACGTGCGTGGTGGCGATCGACATGGCAACTCCTGTCCGCGCTGTGCCGCCAATCTATCGTTGTTTTTCACATTTATGTATAGATCATATCTGCGTATGATGACGTCCTCCCCGCGCCTGCGGCGCCGGTTCCGATGAAGGGGCGCGCTTGCGCGCTCCGGCGCGCACCGTCACAAGGCGGCACATGAACCCGCTCTACGCTTCGATGCCGACGACGATCTTCGAACATATGTCGGCGCTCGCGCGCGAGACCGGCGCGATCAATCTCGGCCAGGGTTTTCCCGATTCGAACGGACCCGACGATGTCGTCGCGGCAGCGGCGGCGGCGCTGACCGGGCGCTCCAACCAATATCCGCCGATGGCGGGCATCCCCGAACTGCGCCAGGCCGTGGCCGATCATTATCGCCGGCACCAGGCGGTCGATCTCGATTGGCAGAGCGAAGTGATCGTCACCTCGGGCGCGACCGAGGCGCTGGCGGCGGCGATCCTCGCGCTGGTTTCGCCGGGCGACGAGGTGGTGCTCGTCCAGCCGATGTACGATGCCTATCTGCCGCTGGTGCTGCGCGCCGGTGGTATCCCGCGTTTCGTGACGCTCGAGCCGCCCGAATGGCGGATCACGCGCGCCGCGCTCGCGGCGGCGTTCACCCCGGCGACCCGGCTGGTGATCCTCAACAATCCGATCAACCCCACCGCTACGGTGATCCCGCGCGAGGACCTCGCGCTCGTCGCCGAATTCGCGCTCGCTTGTGATGCGGTCGTGATCAGCGACGAGGTGTGGGAGCATTTGATCTTCGACGGCCGCGGGCACACGCCGATCCTCGCGCTGCCGGGCATGCGCGAGCGGGCGGTCAAGATCGGCTCGGGTGGCAAGATCTTCTCGCTGACCGGCTGGAAGGTCGGCTGGGTGTGCGCCGCGCCGCCGCTGGCGAAGGTGCTGGCCAAGGCACACCAGTTCCTCACCTTCACCACGCCGCCCAACCTCCAGGCGGCGGTGGCCTTCGGGCTGGCGAAGGACGATGCGTATTTCTCCGCGATGCGTGGCGATTTCGCGCGATCGCGCGACCGGTTGACGGCGGGGCTGACGGCGGCGGGCTGGCATGTGCTGCCCAGCGCGGGCACCTATTTCCTGTCGGTCGATCTCGTCGCCTCGGGCATTCATCTCGACGACGTCACCTTCTGCGAGCGGCTGGTGCGCGAATATGGCGTCGCGGCAATCCCGATCTCGGCCTTCTATTCGGAAGAAGCCGTTCGTCATGTCGTGCGGCTGTGCTTCGCCAAGGCCGATGCGACGCTCGACGCGGCGATCCCGCGGCTCGCCCTGGCGCGCGAGAATTTCGCGGCGCTGTGATCTGTGTCATCTCCGGCCGGCTGCGCATCGCGCATGGTGCGTGAAGGCTTCGCGGAGCGAGGCATGATATGCCGGTGCCCATGACGAAGATCATGGCGCGGTCGCCCGACATGTTTCGACGACATCCGCCGGCGCCGACCGGCGAAACGAGGAGAATGACATGAGCGACAAGATCACCACCGACAAGAGCGCGGTCGAACTGGACGAGACCGCGCTGGACGAAGCGAGCGGCGGCATCATTGCGATCGCGCCCGTGGCGAGCACGCAGAAGGTCGCGCCGATCGAAAGCAAAATTGCGACGGCGCCGATTACCGATGGCACCAGCAACATCGTCATCAAGCACTGACGCCGGACTCGCCCGGATGACCGGCGACACCATCGACGGCTATCTGGGCGACGAGGCCTATCCCAGCAATTTCCACCGGCAGTTCACGCCGCAGTGGATCGATGCGATGCTGCGCCACCGCAGCATCGCGCCGCCGCGGCGGACGGCGCGCCAGCCCTTCGCCCTGCTCGATCTCGGCTGCGGCGACGGGCTGGGTCTCGTCGCGATCGCAGCCGCGCATCCCGAGGGCCGCTTCCTCGGCATCGACGCGCTGCCCGACCATGTCGCGCGCGGCACCGCTTTCGCGGCCGGCCTCGGCATCGGCAATGTCGAATTCCGCTGCGCGCTGTTCGCCGATATCGCCGATCCGGCGGTGCCGGACTTCGACTATGTGACCGCGCAGGGCGTGCTCGCCTGGGTGAGCCCGGCCAATCGCGACCATCTCCGCCGCATCGCCGCCGCGCAGCTCAAGCCCGGCGGCATCGCCTGCATCGGTTATAATTGCATGCCGGGCTGGGCCGGCGCGCTCGCCTTCCAGCAGGTCGTGTGGATGCTGGCGGAGGAGAAACAGGGCAGCGCGCTCCAGCGCTACGAGGCGGCGTTCGCACAGATCCGCGAATTGTCGGCGGCCGGCGCCTCGTCGTTCAGCGCCAGCTTCATGGCCTGGGTCGACAATCTGCGCGCCACCGTGCCCGCGGCCTATTTCCCGCACGAATATCTGAACCGCCACTGGCAGCCCTTATGGTCGTCCGACGTCCACGCGGATTTGACGGCGCAGGGACTGAGCTTCGCCGGCACCAGCCGCAGCGAATTGCTGCGGCCCGATTTCATCCTGCGCAAGGCACAGCGCGCGGCGCTGGCGGCGATCGCCGGCGACGCCGCGCGCGAAGTGACGATGGACGCAATGCTCGGCCAGTCCTTCCATGTCGATCTGTTCGCCAGGGGCATCGCGCGCGTCGACGAAGCGCATGCGGCGCGGCTCGGCGGCTGGTGGGCGGCGCTGAAGTCCGAAGCCAACACCATCTACGAAGCCAGGACCCATGCGGGCACGTTGCGCTTCGACAATCCGGCCGCGCATGCGGTGATGAACGCGCTGGGCGAAGGGCCGACGACCGTGGCCGGCATCGCTGCGCGCGGCTTCGAGGGCACCGGCGCCGACCTGCTCAACGCGATCGACGCGCTGTGGATGTCCGGCCAGATCCATCCGTGCGACCCGCCCGGCGAGGCGCCGAACGCCGGCGCGTTCAATGCGGCGATCCGGGCCCAGGCGGTGGCCGGCACCGCCTTGCCCGCGCTCGTCGGCCGTCATGGCGCGATGCCGGTCGACGTGCCGGCGATCGCGGCGGTGGAGAAGGGCGAACCGGACGCGCTTGCGCTGATGCGGCGCCTGGCAATCGTCTGACTGAATAAGCGATGCGGTCCCGAAGCTGACGCTTCGAGGACCGTCCTCATCCTTCATGCAATGCTGCACTGCAGCGCAACCGACCCCGATTAAGCGGCGAGTCGTCGATCAGCAGACCATCGTCGAGGAACGTGACCGGCTTGCTGCCGTTCGCAACGCGGCTGTCGCCCGATCAATGGCGCGGCCGATGCCCTGAGAAACGATCAAGAGGCCGCACGGAAGCTGCCCTTTTCGTCATACTTCAAGGAGGTCGCAATGATCATCAAGTCGCTGAAATTGACATCAACGCTTGCCGTTTGCGCATTTGCATTCACGTCCGCTCTGGCTGCACCCCCGGTCAGGCCGGCGAGTTGGGCATTGAAAACCAATTCGACGAAAGCGGAACCGAAAACGAAGACACAGGCGGAGCACGGACTGCCCCGCGGAATCGGCGTTGCGAGCGGCAATGTTCCACCGAACGCCGGGCACGGACATGGCGGCGTCAATCCGTCGAACGGCAACGGCTATGGCCACAATCTCCACGATGATGGGCCTGTGAGTCCCTGAGGCCGACGCGCAGCCCGTACCGCCCGGCGGCTCGCAACCGCCATTCACGGACGTCATCGGAACACAAAACGGGCTGCCGGTCTCCCGGCAGCCCCCCCGCATGGCGATGCGCCGGCCTCAGTTGCCGTTGCTGCTAGTCAGCACCAATATTCCCGGACCGCTCTTGACCTGTCCGGTCTTGTTGCCGTCATCGGCGATATTGGTCCCGCACACCGCCTGCAAGCCGCCCGACATTGCTCAGGACGCCGCGATCAGGCGATGCCGATCTGCTTGAGATTGTTCTGGGTCTGTACCGCCGGCAACAGCAGGCCGTTGCCGAGCGCAGGGGTGCCGGACGCCGGCGCGGTGTGCACCGCGGGCAGGAGCAGGCCGAAGCCGCCGCCGGTCGCGGTGTCGAGGTTGGCGTCTTCGATCAGATCGATGCTAGTGGTCTTGTCGCTCATCATCCGTCTCCTCTTGCGACGGATCGGCGATCCGTTCTGCAATCCCTATCGGCGACTCGCGGCGGCCGGTCTGTGAGCGCAAGCACAGGCCAAAAGAAACTTGGCAGGGTTCCACGTGAACCCGCTCGGGGTTAACCGCCGCGAAACCGAAGCGTCTTCGATCCATCGCGAGACTGCAATAATCGCCCCCTAACGCCCCGGATCGATAGTCGAAATGGGACGCCGCACCCGGCGTGGCCATGCGTTTTGTGGGGGGGAAGATCAAATGGCTCTGGGTCCTGGTTCGATCGCGTTCACCGGTTTCAATGCCGACGGCAGTGACGATATCGCCTTCGTCGCGCTCGAGACGATCGCCGCCGGCACGATCATCTATTTCAACGACCAGGAGTGGCAGGGCAGCGCGTTCAACACCGGCGAGGGCCAGGTCACCTGGACCGCCAGCGCGGAGATCGCCGCCGGCACGATCGTCACGATCAACGGCTTCGGATCGGCGCCGACCAGCAACCTCGGCACCACCAGCGGCAGCAGCGGCCTCGGCTCCGACAGCGAGATCGTCTACGCCTATGTCGGTACCGCCTTCGCGCCGACCGCTTTCCTCGCGGCGATCGCCAATGACGGTTTCGCGCAGTCGGGCGGCACCCTGACCGGCACCGGCCTCGTCGTCGGCCAGACCGCGATCGACCTCAGCGCGATCAGCGCCGGCGAGGACATCGGCGTCTTCAACGGCCTGCGCACCGGCCAGACCAGCTTCGCGGGCTATGCCGCCGCGATCAACACGGCATCGTCGTGGCTGACGCAGGACGGCAGCGGCGACCAGTCGATCGACGGCAACGCACCCGATCTGCCGTTCAGCCTGACCGGCTTCTCGATCGCTGCCGCCGAAACCCAGAGCATCGGCTTCCAGGGGACGAGCGTCACTTTGGCCGAAGGCAATGCCGGCACCACCGCGTTCACCTTCACCGTCGCGCGCAGCGGCGGCACCACGGGGCAGCTCGACTTCTCGGGCACGATCGCGCCGGGCGGCACCGATGGCGCCGATTATGCCGGCGGCACCGCGCCGGTCAGCTTCAGCGGATCGATCGCCGCGGGCGCCGCGACGGCGACGGTGACGGTCGACATCGCCGGCGACACCGCCCTCGAGCCGAACGAGAGTTTCACGCTGACCCTGACCAGCGTCACCAACCTCGCCAGCATCCCGTCGAGCATCGGCACCGCCGGCGCGACCGGGACGATCACCAATGACGACGCGACGCTGCCCGATCTCGCGGCGGGCGACATCGCCTTCACCGGCTTCAATGCCGACGGCAATGACGACCTCGCCTTCGTCGCGCTGAAGGCGATCGCCGCCGGCGACACGATCTACGTCCAGGACAATGAGTGGACCGGCGCCGCGTTCAACACCGGCGAGTGCGCCTTCTCGTGGACCGCGACCGCGGCGATCGCCGCCGGCAGCGTCGTTACGCTGAGCGCGATCTCGGCCGGAGCGGGCACCAGCAATCTCGGTACGATCGCCTATCTCGACACGTCGAACCTCGGCATCTCGAACAGCGGCGAGATCCTCTATGCCTTCACCGGCGCCTCGGCGACCGCGCCGGCGACGTTCCTCGCCGCCGTTGCCAATGGCGGCTTCACCGCCAGCGGCGCCACCCTGAGCGGCACCGGACTGACTGCGGGCGTCAATGCGGTCGATCTCGGCACGCTGTCAGCCGGCGGACCCGACATCGCCGCGTTCAACGGTTCGCGCGGCAGCGAGACCAGCTTCGCCGGCTATGCCGACGACATCAACACCGCCGCCAACTGGGTCTTCCAGGACGCATCGGGCGACCAGAGCGCCGATGGCACCGCGCCCGACGTGCCGTTCGGCACGAGCGCGTTCACGCTGGCGCCTCCGGGCCAGACGCTCGGCTTCGCCAGTGCCTCGCTCAATGTCTCGAAGCTCGAAGGCGACAGCGGCACCACGATCTACAGCTTCACCGTCGAACGCACCGGCGGCACCAGCGGCCAGCTCGATTTCTCGGGGATTTTCGCTGGCGGCACCACCGACGCCGATGATTTCGGCGGTACGCTGCCGACGGCGTTCAGCGGCAGCATCGCCGAGGGCGCGAGTTCGACGACCGTCTCGATCGCGGTCAGTGGCGACGCGACGATCGAACCGACCGAGAATTTCGGCCTGACCTTGACCGCCGGCAGCAACAGCCTCGGCGCTGCCGTCACGCTCAGCGGGACCAACGCCTCGGCTGCGGCGACGATCGTCAACGACGATTATGGCCTCTCGATCGGCGGCATCGACGTCTACGACGCCGCCGAGTCGCTCCACGGCAGCACGACCACGCCGGTTGCCAGCGACGACCAGGTGCTGGTCCGGCTCGGATCGATCCAGGGCGCGTCGGCCGGCGCCGAGAGCATCGCCTATGAAGGCGGCAAGGTCTATGCGACCAACCTCAACGGCAACTTCATCAACGTCGCGTCGGTGACCGCCGCCGGCACTTTGGTCAACGAGGCGCCGATCGCGCTCTCGGGCTTGACCGACTACAAGCCGGGCGGCGTCAACGGCGTCGCGATCAAGCATGGCGTGATCGCCGTCGCCTATGAAGGCGTGACCGCCGGCCAGCCCGGCCATGTCGCTTTGTTCAACGCCGCCGACAACAGCCTGATCAAAGTGCTCGACGTCGGCGTGCTGCCCGATCAGGTGACCTTTTCGCCCGACGGCAGCAAGATTCTGGTCGCCAATGAAGGCGAGGCGCTATCGGCCGCCAACAACCCGGTCGGCAGCGTCAGCATCATCGACCTCTCCGGCGGCGCCGCCAATGCCGTGGTCTCCAACACGATCAGCTTCGCGTCGCTCAATGGCGCCGAGGCCGAACTGGCGGGCCGGGGCCTCGCTTTGTTCCCGGGCCAGGCCGCCGCTGCCGACATCGAGCCGGAATATATCACCGTCTCGCCGGACGGCACGCGCGCCTATGTGACCTTGCAGGAGGTCAACGCCGTCGCGGTGATCGACCTGACCAACCCGGCCGCCGATCGTCCGCTCGCGATCCAGCCGCTCGGCAGCGTCGATCGCAATCTCGCCGGCAATGCGCTCGACCCCAGCGATCAGGACGGCCCGGCGATCAACATCCACAATGTCGACGTCCACAGCCTGATCCAGCCGGACTCGATCGCCAGCTATCAGGTCGGCGGCGTCACGTATTTCATCACCGCCAACGAGGGTGACGCCCGCGTCGGCATCACCGATTCGGTCCGGCTCAATTCGGCGAGCTATGTGCTCGACCCAACCCTGTTCCCCAATGTCGCGGCGCTGAAGGCCAATGCCGAACTCGGCCGCCTCAACGTGCTGACCAATGTCGGCGACACCGATGGCGACGGCGATTATGACGTGATCCACACGCTGGGCGGCCGCGGCATCTCGATCTTCCGCCAGGAGGCCGACGGCAGCATCACCAAAATTCGCGAGACCGGCGGTGAGTTCGAGGCGATCATCGCCCGCGACTTTCCGGCGATCTTCAACAGCAACCAGAGCACCGCCGGATCCTCGTTCGACACGCGGTCGGACGACAAGGGTCCCGAGCCCGAAGGCGTCTCGATCGGCGTGATCAACGGCAGGACCTATGCGTTCGTCGGACTCGAGCGCGTCGGCGGTTATATGATCTACGACGTCACCGATCCCGCCAACGCGACCTTCGTCAGCTACAAGCCGCAGACCGGCGCCGACCTCGGCCCCGAGACCAGCGCGTTCGTCTCGGCGGCCGACAGCCCCACCGGCCAGGCTTTGCTGCTGAGCGGGCAGGAGATCAGCAACACCGTCACGCTCTATGCGATCCAGACGCAGAGCGAGGGCAACGACACGATCGTCGGCGGTACCGACGCCGAGAGCTGGAACGGCCGCGGCGGCAATGATTCGATCAAGGGCAATGGCGGCAACGACTTCCTGACCGGCGGTCTCGGCGTCGACAGCCTCGATGGCGGCGATGGCATCGACACGGCGAGCTATGCCGGTTCGGCGACCGGCGTGAACGTCAGCCTGCTGACCGGCCGCGGCGCCAATGGCGATGCGGCGGGCGACCGGCTGGTCGCGATCGAGAATTTGACCGGTTCGGCCTTCGCCGACGTGCTGACCGGCAATGCGGTCGCGAACCTGATCGACGGTGGGGCAGGGGCCGACTCGATCCGCGGCGGCGCCGGCAACGACTCGATTCTCGGCGGTGCCGACGGCGACACGCTGCAGGGCGAGGCCGGCGACGACATCGTTGACGGTGGTGCCGGCAACGACACGCTTTACGGCGGCGACGGTATCGACCAACTGGCCGGCGGCATCGGCAACGACACGCTGCGCGGCGGCATCGGCGAAGACACGATCCTCGGCGGCGATGGCGACGACATCATCGTCGGCGAGGCCGGGATCGGCCATCTCGACGGCGGCGCCGGCAACGACAAGATCTCGGGCGATGCGCTGGCCGACGTGATTGTCGGCGGAACCGGCGACGACCTGATCAGCGGCTTCGGCGGCGCCGACCTGCTGACCGGCGATGCCGGTGCCGACACCATTCGCGGCGGCGACGGTGACGATATGATCGGCGGCGGCGACGATGCCGACACGCTGCTGGGCGACGCCGGCAATGACGGCATCACCGGCGATGCCGGCAGCGATCTGATCTATGGCGGCGAAGGCAATGACACGCTCGACGGCGGCGCCGATGCCGACACGCTGCGCGGCGGCAATGCCGACGACGCTCTGACCGGCGGCGCGGGCAATGATCTGCTGCTGGGCGAGTCCGGCGACGACGTGCTGATCGGCGGCCTCGGCGTCGATACGATGCTGGGCGCCGCCGGTGCCGACCGGTTCCTGTTCAACGCCGTCGACGAGAGCATTCCCGGCGCGGGCCGCGACATCATCCGCGACTTCAGCCAGGCGCAGGGCGACCGGATCGATCTGAGTGCGATCGACTCGGGCGCCGCCGGTGGTGCGTTCGACTTCGTCGGTTCGTTCAGCGGCACGGCCGGCGAACTGACGACCTCGGTCGTCGGCGCTTTCTCGCTGGTTCGCGGCGACGTCGACGGTGACGGCGTCGCCGACTTCGCGCTGCTGGTATCGGTCGCCGGCGGCAGCGCGCTCACAGCCACCGACTTCATACTCTGACACTGCGCAGTTCGTGTTCCCGGCGAACGCGATGGGTATATTTGATGCGTCCTCCATTCCCCTTCTCCCGCGCAAGGCTCTCGTGAGCCCTGGGCGGGGAAGACGATTGGGGGAGTGAGCCGGGCAGTACAATTGCTGTTCCCCGGCTTTCGCCGGGGAACAGGATCGTCTCGAACTTTTCGTGTTACGCAGTTGCGGCCCAAATGATTAACAGAGATCAAGCATCACTTGATCTCTGATTGCTCGCGTCACTATTCATTCACCATAAAGACCTCCCCGCGTCTTCGATAAGTCCTCTGCCCGCAACTTTGACCCATTATCGCTTCCATGAATCGGGGCGATCTGACCGGGCGCAGCGTTCGGTCATCCCTCCGTGTCACGTCTTCAGGCACTCGATCCCTACGGGCGCCAAACATCCACGGAGAGCGCAATGACCGAAGTCTATCATGATCTGAGCGGCGGCAGTTTCTCACAAGACTGGTCGAATGCCGGCCTGATCACCGCCGACGACAATTGGTCCGGCGTGCCGAGCATCGTCGGCTATCGCGGCGACGATCTGGTGACCGCGACCGGCGTCGATCCGCGCACGATCGTGACGTCCAGCGCCGTCGTCGACGTCAATGCGAACCAGACCAACCCGCTGACGTTCAACACCGGCGGCGTCACCGAATTCGCGCTCGCCAATCCGACGATCGCGCTGACCGGCTCCGGCACCGCCGACGCGCCCTATATCGTCATCCATCTGAACGCGACCGGCCGTCAGAACATCGTGTTCAGCGCCAATATCCTCGATCTCGAATCGGGCGCTGACAATGCGATCCAGCAGGTCGCCGTCCAGTACCGGATCGGCAGCAGCGGCAACTGGACCAACGTCCCCGGCGGCTACATCGCCGACGCCACGATCGTCAACGCCACCCAGTCGACGCCGCTCAGCGTGACCCTGCCGAGCGACGTCGACGGGCAGGCGCAGGTCCAGCTTCGCGTGATGACCACCAACGCCGTCGGCAACGACGAGTGGGTTGGTGTCGATGACATCAACGTCAGTTCGTCGCCGGTCAGCGGCAATGCCAGCGTCACGATCGGCGACGTCTCGATCACCGAAGGCGATGCCGGCACGCAGATCGCGACCTTCACGGTCACGCGTTCGAACACCGCCGGTGCGTTCAGCATCGATTACGGGACCGCCGACGGATCGGCGACGGCAGGATCCGACTATGACGGCGCGAGCGGCACGCTGAACTTCACCGCCGGCGGCAGCGCGACGCAGACGATTTCGGTGACCATCCACGGCGACACGACCACCGAGCCGAACGAGACCTTTGCGGTCAACCTGACCAACCTCGTCAACGGCACGGGCACGGCGACGATCGGCGACGCTGCCGCGACCGGCACGATCACCAATGACGACGTCGCTCTGGTCTATATCCACGACATTCAGGGTCCCGCCTTCTTCAGCCCCTATGTCGCCGGCGAGGGCATCACCGCTTTCAACCAGGCGACCGTCGCCGAGGTCACCGTCCGCGGCGTCGTCACCGCCGTCGACACGATCGGCACGCTGCAAGGCTTCTACATCAGCGAAGAGACGGCCGACTGGGACGCCAGCATGCTGACGTCCGAAGGCATTTTCGTACGGACGACGTCCGCCACCGCCGGCCTGACGGTGGGCGAAACCGTCACCGTCACCGCGCACGTGATGGAATTCCAGGATTTCACCAACCTCAACCGCACGATCCTGACCGCGCCCTCGGCGATCGTCCAGTCGAACGACTCGGTCGCGCTGCCGACCTTCGTCATCGACGGCACCGCCGGCCACCACATCCCGACCGCGATCATCAGCGACGACAATCCCGTCTTCACCGACTCGACCGGTGCCAGCGGCACCTTCGATCCGCAGAACGACGCGCTCGATTTCTACGAGACGATCGAGGGCATGCGCGTCACTTTGGTCGATGCGGTCGTCGGCGACGGCTTCGTCGGCGGCTCGAATGACGATTTCGTCTATTTCAACGCCTATTCGGCGGCCAATGCCGATCAGGCCCTGCTCAACGTCCGCGGCGGCTACACCACCGCCGGCGATCCCGAATTCTACCCCGTCGATACGATCGATCCCAATGACGACGTCAATTTCGGCGGCGCGACCGTCCATGACGGCGCCACCCACGGCGACGTCATCGAACTCGATTTCGGCAATGTCGGCCGCGGCGGCACCGCCGGTTTCGATCAGCTGCTGACGATGGGCGACTCGCTGGGCGACGTCAGCGGCATCGTCGATTTCGACTTCGGCGTCGCCAAGCTGTTCGTGACCGACGCGCTCGACCAGAATGTGATCGACAATCTCGGCGGCACGCCGGTGCAGGAGGTGACCGCGCTGGTCGGCGACGATCGCGCGCTACGCGTCGCGACCTTCAACGTCGAGAATCTGTCGCCGGTCGGCACCACCTTCTCGACCAACAATGGCGTCGAGATCACCGATGCGGCGAAATACACCAAGCTCGCCAATCACATCGCCACGAACCTCAACGCGCCCGACATCCTGATCATTGAGGAAATCCAGGACAATAACGGCGTGACGACGACCGGCGGCACCGACGCCAGCACGACCTGGGGCCAGCTCGTCGCGGCGGTCAACGCCGCCACCGGCAAGACCTATCAGTGGGTCGACGAGGCGCCCGAAGTGTCGGGCGACGTCGGCGGTGCGCCCGGCGGCAATATCCGCGTCGGCTTCCTCTACGATACCGCGCGCGTCCAGCTCGGCGATCTCGACGCCAATGCCACGATCGAGGAGCGCCGCGCCTATACCGACCGCATCGGTGACGGCGTGCGCACCGCGGGTGATCTGATCGCGATCGACGACAGCCAGGTCGGCGGGATCAATGCCGCCGACTGGTCGGGCACGCGCCGCTCGATCGTCGGCGAATTCAAGTTCAACGGCCAGACCGTCTATGCGTTCGGCAGCCATCTGCCCTCGAAGGGCGGCTCGGGCGAACCCTATCAGTTCGACCAGAACAACAGTGGCGGCCAGCCCGCCAATGGCGACTGGGCGCTGCGCAACACGCTCGCCGAGGATGTCTGGTCGGTCCAGAACCTCGTCTCCACGACCTTGCCTGCCGCGAGCGTCGTCTCAGGTGGTGACTTCAACGAATTCTGGTACAACCGGCCGCTCGAAGTGCTGACCGGCTATGCCACCCCCGGCGGCACCGCGCGCGTCGGCGGCACGCAATATTCGAACCTGATGGTCGATCTGCTGCCGACCGTCGATCGCTTCTCCTATGATTTCGATGGCCGCAGCCAGGCGCTCGACACTTTGATCGCCGACCAACGGCTGGCGAGCGTCGCGAGCTACGACGTCGTCCACATCAACACCGGCTACAACGATCGCACCGGCGCGGTGAACCCGGCCTCGTCGGATCATGATCCGAGCCTCGCCAGCTTCGATTTCCGCAGCTTCGCGGAAACGCTGAAGGGCACGGCCGGCGACGACAGCCTCCAGGGCTTCGGCGGCGACGACCTGATCGTCGGCGGCCTCGGTGCCGACATCATCGATGGCGGCAGCGGGATCGATACCGCGACTTATGCGGATGCGGCGAGCGGCGTGACCGTCAACCTGACGACCGGCCGCGGCACCGCCGGCGAAGCCAGCGGCGATCGCTTCACCTCGGTCGAAAATCTGACCGGCTCGGCGTTCGCCGACAATCTGAGCGGCAACGCCTTCGTCAATCTGATCAATGGCGGGGCGGGCGCCGACCTGCTGTTCGGCTATGACGGCGACGATACGCTCGGAGGCGGCGACGGTGCCGACAGCGTCCGCGGCGGCAACGGCAACGATACGCTGACGGGCGGCGCCGACAACGACGTGCTGCAGGGCGAGGCCGGCAACGACAATATCGATGGCGGCGACGGCGTCGATATTGTCTATGGCGGCGACGGCGCCGACCAGATCCAGGGCGGCCTCGGCAACGACACGCTGCGCGGCGGCACTGGCGACGACGGCATCTCGGGGGGCGACGGCGACGACATCATCGCCGGCGATGCCGGGGTCGGCACGCTGCATGGCGATGCCGGCAACGACAAGGTCTCGGGCGGTGCAGATGGCGATACGATCACCGGCGACGCGGGTGACGATACGCTGGGCGGCCTGGGCGGCAACGACCTGCTCGACGGCGGCGCCGGCATCGACACGCTGCGCGGCGGCGACGGCGATGACGGCCTGACCGGCGGCGCCGACGCCGATACGCTGCTGGGCGAAGCCGGCATCGACACGATCAATGGCGATGCCGGGAGCGACACGCTGCTCGGCGGCGATGGCGCGGATCTGCTCGATGGCGGCGCCGACAACGACACGCTGCGCGGCGGCAATGACGGCGACACGCTGACCGGCGGCATCGGCAACGATCTGCTGCTGGGCGAGGCCGGCAACGATGTGCTGACGGGGGGCATCGGCGTCGATACGCTGCTGGGTGGCGCCGGCGCCGACATGTTCGTTTTCACCGCGTTCGGCGAGAGCACGCCGGGGGCCGGACGCGACATCATCCGCGACTTCAACCGCGGGCAGGGCGATCTGATCGATCTGAGCGCGATCGACTCGGGCGATGCCGATGGTGCGTTCAATTTCGTCGGATCGTTCAGCGGTACCGCCGGCGAATTGACCACTTCAGTGGTCGGCGCCTTCTCGCTGGTGCTCGCCGACGTCGATGGCGACGCGGTCGCCGACTTCGCCTTCCTCGCCACGGTTGCCGGTGGCGGCGCGCTGATCCAGGCCGACTTCATCCTCTGATCCGTCGCCCGGGACGGCGGGGAATCCTCTTCCCATGCGAAAAGGGCCGCCGGGATGTCCGGCGGCCCTTGCTGCTTGCGTGGGAAATTGCCGCGCCTAGAGCGACAGCGTGCCCACGCCCACCTTGGTCAGGCCCGCGGCGTCGTCGCCCTCGACCGCGCTCAGCCGCGCCGCCGCTTCGCGGACCTTCTGCACGGCGGGCAGCAGCAGGCCGCCGTGGGCCGTGTCCAGCGCCGCATCCTCGATCAGTTCGGGGCTATTGTCGGTCATTGCCATCATCCTTTCGAACGCGCCGGTCAGCCGATGCCGAGCTGCTTGAGGTTGTTCGAGCACTGGAGGCGCGCGGCGGCGGTGTCCGGCTCGTCGGCGGCGCGGACCTTCTGGACCGCCGGCAGCAGCAGGCCGATCAGGCCGCCATTCGCCGCGTCGAGGGCTTCGTCTTCGATCAGTTCGATACCGGTATTGATGTCGCTCATTTCAGTTTCCTGTCCCGTCCGGACCCTGTGTCCGTCATGCAGCCCATTTGCGTGATTCGCCGTCGCCCTGCTGTGACGGCAACCACAGGCAACAATAAATCGTACATCCGCTTGCCAGCAGCGCGGGAATCGGCTCGACTATCCGAAAATCGGGCCGCTGAACGTAGGAAGTCGGGGAACGCGTTCGCGCGATGACAGAGTCGATCTATCGCAAGGCAGCACTCGATCGCATGGCGAGCCCGGAACGGCTCGATGCGGCGCTGGTGCTCGTCAGCCGGCCGATGTGGCTGTTGCTGGGTGCGTTCGCGGTGGCGATCGTCGCGGCGCTGGTCTGGGCGCTGGTCACCCAGGCGCCGGTCAAGGTCGGCGCGCAGGGCATATTGATCGACCGCACCGGCCTGACCGAGGTCGTCGCGAGCGACGAGGGCCGGATCGATCGCCTGCTGGTGGCGCCCGGCGACAGCGTCGTCGCCGGCCAGGCGATCGCGACCGTCGCGCGCACCGAACTGACCCGCGAGATCGACGGCGCCCGCGCCAAGCTGGCCGACGCGCAGGCGCGCTTCAAGCAGCTCTCCGCCTTCTACGGCACGCAGGATACGAGCCGAATGACGGCCGACGCTCAGCGGCTGGCGTCGATCGCCGAATCGCGCCGCGCGCTCGCCGAACGCGAACGCTATCTGGTCGAGAAGGCCGGCAAGATGGAGCGGCTGATCGGGCGCGGATTCATCCAGCGCGACCGGCTGGTCGAAACCCGGATCGAGATTGCCGACGTCCGCGAGCGCAGCGCCGGCCTCGCCGAATCGGCGACGCGGGTGCGGATCGAGGCGGGCGAGCGCAATGGCGAAGCGGGTCTCGCCCTGCTCGACGAACGCAGGACGATCGAGGAACAGCAAAGGCTGATCCAGCGACTGTCGGCGCGGCTGACCGACCAGCAGGTGATCCGCGCGGGATGGGCGGGCAAGATCGCCGAGATCAGGGTCAATGCCGGCGACGTCATCGCCCCGGGCACCGCGCTGGCGACGCTGGCGCCCGCCGGCACCAGCAACAGCCTCGTCGCTTTGCTCTATGTGCCCGCCGCCGAGGGCAAGCGCATCGAACCCGGCATGGCCGCCGAGATTGCGCCGTCGACGGTCGAACGCGCGGTCTATGGCCATATCAGCGGCCGCGTGATCGCGGTCGCGCCCTTGCCGGCGACCGCGGCCGGCATGCGCCGCGTGCTGCGCAACGACGAACTGGTCCAGCAGCTGATCGCCGGCGGCCCGCCGATCGAGGTTCGCATCGCCCTCGACCACGACCCCGCGACGCCGACCGGCTTTGCCTGGTCGGCGTCGAAGGGACCGGCGATGCGGATCAGCGCCGGCTCGATCGTCGCCGGCCAGGTCGTGGTCGACCGCACGCCGGTGATCGCCTGGCTGATCCCGCGCGCGGGCGAGTGATGGGGGGCAGCTTGTTTTGTCGTGCTGACGCATGCCTCACACCGTCATCCCGGCGAAGGCCGGGACCCATAAACACCGCCTTTTCCGGATGTATCGAGGTTCTGGGTCCCGGCTTTCGCCGGGATGACGGAAAGTGGGGAGCGTTGGCGCCAAAGTCAGCGCGCCGATATCCCGCCACACCATGAACCGCCGTCTCCGCACGCCCACGATCCTCCAGCTCGAAGCCGCCGAATGCGGTGCGGCGTCGCTCGGCATGGTGCTCGCTTATCATGGCCGCAGCCTCGCGCTCGACGAGCTGCGCACCTTGTGCGGCGTCTCGCGTGACGGCTCCAAAGCCTCCAGCCTGCTGCGCGCGGCGCGTGCATTGGGGCTCGAGGCCAAGGGGCTGAAGGCCGAGCCGCATCATCTCGCCGATGTCGACCTGCCCGCGATCGCCTTCGTCAACTTCAACCATTTTCTCGTCGTCGAGGCGATCGACGCGCGCCATGTCTGGGTCAACGACCCCGCGAGCGGCCGCCGGCGCGAGACGCTCGTCGAATTTTCGGACAGCTTCACCGGCGTGATCCTCACCTTCAAGCCCGGTGCCGATTTCGCGACCGGCGACAGCCGGCCCAGCCTCGCCGCGTCGCTCGCCGGACGCTTCGCGGGCGTGAAGGAGGCTCTGTGGTTCGTCTTCCTCGTCAGTCTCGCGCTGGTGATCCCGGGCGTGGTGCTGCCGATCTTCAGCCGCATCTTCGTCGATTATGTGCTGATCCGCTCGCTCAACGACTGGCTGGCGCCGTTGCTGATCGGCATGGCGCTGACCGCGCTCGTCCGCTTCGGGCTGCTCGAACTGCAGCAGCGCGCCTTGCTCGGTGCGCGCATGGCGATGAGCCTGACCACCGGCCGCGCGCTGGTCGAGAAATTGCTCACCCTGCCGATCGCCTTCTTCGACCAGCGCTTCGCCGGCGAAGTCGCCGAGCGCGTGCGGCTCAACGAGCAGCTATCCGAATTGCTGACCGGCCGGCTGGCGCAGGCGGCGATCAGCCTCGTCACCGCGGCCTTCTTCCTTGTCGTGCTGCTGGTCTATCACTGGGCGCTGACCCTGGCGGTCGCGGCGCTGGCGGCGCTCAACGCGCTCGTGCTGCTGCTGTCGAACCGCTTCCTGTCCGAACGCTATCGCAAGATCTCGATCGACCAGGGCAAGCTCGCCGGCGCGCGCGTCGCCGGGCTCAAGGACATGGAGACGTTCAAGGCCTCGGGTGCCGAGGACATGCTGTTCCAGCGCTGGATCGGCCTGACCGTCACCGCGCAGAACGGCCAGCAGCAGGCCGCCGGCCTGAGTTCGTGGATCACGCCGGTGCCGGCCCTGCTCGGCTCGCTGATCACCGTCACGATCCTGATCTGGGGCGGCTATGCGGTGATGTCGGGAACGATGACCTTGGGCGGGCTGGTCGCCTATCAGACGCTCGCGGCCAGCTTCGTCTCGCCGGTCGCCGCGCTCGCCGGCTTCGGCGCCGAACTCCACCAGGTCCGCAGCTATACCGGCCGGCTCGACGACATCATGGCGCAGGCGCCCGACGCCCGCTTCGCCACGCCCGATCCGCCGTTCGACGGCAATCTGCCGCGCGGCCGGATCACGCTGGAGGATGTGTCGTTCGGCTATGCGCCGCTCGATCCGCCGCTCGTTGCCGGCCTGTCGCTCGATCTGCCACCGGGCAGCCGCATCGCGCTGGTCGGGCCCTCCGGGTCGGGCAAGTCGACCGTCGGCAAGCTGATCGCGGGGCTCGAGCAGCCGCGCGGCGGGCGCGTGCTGGTCGATGGCCGGCCGTTGCTCGATTGGCCGCGCGCCGCGCTCGCCGCGCGGCTCGGCTATGTCCGGCAGGATGTGATGCTGTTCGAAGGCAGCGTCCGCGACAATCTCACGCTGTGGGACGATCGCGTCGCCGAACCCGACATGCTGCAGGCCGCGCGCGATGCGCAGATCCACGAGATGATCGCGAGCCGGCCCGGCGGCTATGAGGCGACGATCGGCGAAGGCGGCGGCAATTTCTCCGGCGGCGAGCGTCAGCGGCTGGAGATCGCGCGCGCGCTTGCCGCCAATCCGGCGATCCTGGTCCTCGACGAGGCGACCAGCGCGCTCGATCCGGTCAACGAGCACAAGGTGATCGAGGCAATCCGGCGGCGTGGCATCACCTGCATCCTGATCGCCCACCGGCTGTCGGCGATCCGCGACTGCGACCTGATCGTCGTGCTCGAACGCGGCCAGGTGATCGAGCAGGGCCACCATGCCGAATTGCTCGCCTCCGGCGGTCCTTACGCGCGGCTGGTCGAGGCATGAGCCGCGGCTTCACCCTCGCCGCCGGCGCGCCGATGACCTTGCCGCCGGGCGGCGGACCCTGGCTGGTGATGACGGGGACGGTCGAGGTCTATCTCGCCGGTCCCGAGCGGCGGCGCCTGATCGCACAGGTCGCGGTCGGCCAGCACATCTTCCCGCTCGCGCCCGATACGCCACTGTCGCTGAGCCTGGTGACGGACGAAGCGGCGGCGCTCGCCGAGGACGATGCGGGCGATGCGAGCGCGAGCCTGGTCCACTGGGTGACCGCCGGCAGCCTCGCCGCCGGTGCCGTGCCGCCCGACATGCCGCCGGCCGACATCGCCGCCTTCACCGCCGGCCTCGATACGCGCTTCGCCGAGGCCGACCGCGCGCGTGATGCGCTGCTTTCTGCGCGGATCGGGGCGGATCCGGGGCCGCGCCGCGCTGCCGGCGGCATCGAGCGCGCGCTGGTCGACGCCGCGGCGATGCTCGGCGTCGCCGACGACATGGTCCGCGTGCCGCAACAGGGTCATGATTTCTTCAACGCGCCATCGCTGGCGCGTGGTGCCGGGCTGCGCGCGACACGGATCATCCTGCCGCCGGGCTGGTGGCGCGACGATCACGGCCCGCTGCTGGTGCAGGATCGCGAGTCCGGCTGGGTCGACGCCGTCCGCTGGCGCGCCGGGGCCTATTCCGACGTCGAGGGCCGCGCGCTGACGCCCGACGAAGGGGCGGCGAAGGACAGCCTCGCCTTCCGGCTCTATCCGCCGCTGGAAGGCGATCTCAGCCGCTTCGGGATGATGGCGCGCAGCGTCGCCAACGGCGTGCGCGCCGAGGCGCCCCTGGTCGCCGGCGCCGGGTTGCTGGCCGCCCTGCTCGGCCTGCTCGCGCCGCTGGCGAGCGGCTGGATCTTCGACGACATCGTGCCCGCCGGCGCGGGCGGGCTGCTGGTGGCGGCCGGGATCGCGCTGCTGATCGCGGCGGTCGTCAACATGGTGCTCGCCGCGGTCCGCGCGCTGGCGGTCAGCCGGATCACCGGGCGCGGGCAGGTGACGATGGCCGCCGGCGTCGCCGATCATGTCCTGCGGCTGCCCGCGCGCTTCTTCCGCACGCTCTCGGCCGGCGACTTCAACCAGCGGCTCGAGACGATGGCGACGATCCGCCAGCTCGTGACCAACATCGTGCTCAGCGCCGGCCTCACCCTCGCTTTCTCTTTGGTCTATCTGCTGCTGCTGTTCGTCTATGATGCACGGATGGCGCTGGTCGGGCTCGCGCTGACTTTGGTCTACATCGCCGCCGTCGCGCTCAGCCGCGCGTTCCAGCTGGCGCCGCTGCGCGAGGCCGCTGCGCGCGACGGCAGGCTGGCGGGCATGACCTTCGAAATCCTCGAAGGCCTGCCCAAATTGCGCTCGGCCGCCGCCGAGCCGCGCGCGCTCGAACGCTGGCGCAGCGCCTATGCCGCCGAACGGACCGCGACCGCGGCCGGCGAGCGGATCGGCAATCATTTCGCCGCCTTCGCCGACAGCTGGCATCTGGTGACGATGATCGGCCTGTTCGCGGCCGCCGCCCTGCTGTCGGCCGCTGAGTTGCCGCCGGGCAAGTTCATCGCCTTCCTGACCGCGTTCGGCATTTTCCAGGCCAATTTCACCGCGTTCAGCGGGGCGCTGCTGGCGATCCAGACCGCGAAGCCGCTGGCCGAAAGGGTCCGGCCGATCCTCACCGCGGAACCCGAAGCCGGCGTCGGCCGCGCCGATCCCGGCCGGCTCACCGGCGACATCGAGGCGAGCAATTTGACCTTCGGCTATGACGGCACGATGGCGCCCCTGCTCGACGGACTCAGCTTCTCGGTCCGCGCCGGCGAGCATCTCGCGATCGTCGGCGGCTCGGGCTCGGGCAAGTCGACGATCCTGCGGCTGCTGCTCGGTTTCGAACGCCCGTCGACCGGCTCGCTTGCCTTTGACGGCCAAGAACTCGCCAGCCTCGATCCGGCGCGGGTCCGCGCGCAGATCGGCGTCGTGCTGCAGACGAGCCAGCTCTTCGCCGGCTCGATCGTCGACAATATCCGCGGCGCCAGCGACGCGACGCTCGAGCAATGCATCGCCGCGGCCGAGCGGGCGGGGCTGGGCACCGATCTCAAGCTGATGCCGATGGGGCTGCACACGCCGATCACCGAAGGATCGGGCACGCTTTCGGGCGGCCAGCGCCAGCGCATCCTGATCGCGCGCGCGCTCGCCGCCAGCCCGGCCCTGATCTTCCTCGACGAGGCGACCAGCGCGCTCGACAATGCGACGCAGGCGGTGGTCGCGCGGACGATGGACGCGATGGCCGCGACCCGCATCACCATCGCCCACCGTCTCTCCACCGTGCGCAATGCCGATCGCATCTGCGTGCTGGAGAAGGGGCGCTTCGTCGAAACCGGAAACTATGCGGAGCTGATGGCGCGGGACGGGGCATTCGCCGCGCTCGCCCGGCGGCAATTGCTGGAGGATTGAAATACATGCGCAAGGCCCTCTACATCCTGGGCGATCTCGAGGACGGCGACATCATCTGGCTGGCGCGCAACGGCAGCGTCCGCGCGGTCGCGCCGGGCGAGGAGCTGATCCACGAGGGCCGCGCGATCGACCATCTGTTCTTCGTGACCGACGGCAGCTTCATCGTCTCCACTCACGGCCGCCGCATCGCCGAAGTGTCGCTGGGCGACGTGCTCGGCGAGATGAGCTTCGTCGAGAAGCGCCTGCCGACCGCGACCGTCACTGCCGCGGCCAACGCCCGCGTGCTGGCGGTGCCGCGCCACGCGATCATCGCCGCGTTCGACGCCGATGCCGGCTTCGCCGCGCGCTTCTACCGCGCGCTCGCGGTGTTCCTGTCCGATCGCCTGCGCACCGCGACCGCGCAGACCGGTGCCGACGACAATGAACTCGACGAGGCGGTGCTCGACAATCTCAGCATGGCGGGGGACCGTTTCGTGCGGCTGATCGCGCTGCTTGAGGGGCGGATGCGGTAGGCGGCCTCAGCCCTCAAGCCAGTCCGGCAACCGGTCCTGCGCGATCAGCGCATCGATCGGCGGCCGTTCGCGCACCACCGCCCAGCGATCGCCCGAGACCAGCACCTCGGGCGTCAGCGGGCGGCTGTTGTAGGTGCTCGCCATCGTCGCACCATAGGCGCCGGCGGTGGCGAACACGATCAGGTCGCCGGCTTCGACCGCACCCATCTCGCGGCCCATCGCGAAGGTATCGCCGCTCTCGCACACCGGGCCGACGACATTGGCGGTCATCCGCGCATCGCGCGGGCTCACCGCACGGATATCGTGCCACGCGTCGTACAGGCTCGGCCGCAGCAGGTCGTTCATCGCCGCGTCGACGATCACGAACGGGTTGGTCGCGCCCGGCTTGACCCGGATCACCTGCGTCAGCAGCACGCCGGCATTGGCGACGATCAGCCGGCCGGGCTCGAACATCAGCCGCACGTCCCAGCCCGCGGTCGCCTGCCGCACCATCGCGCCATAGGCGTCGGGCGTCGGCGGCGCCGGCAGGGCCGGATCATAGGGCACGCCGAGGCCGCCGCCGAGATCGGCGGTGACGATGGTGTGGCCATCGGCGCGCAGGGCGGCGATCAACTGGCCGACGCGGTCGAAGGCTGCCGCGAGCGGCGCGAGATCGGTCAGCTGGCTGCCGATATGGACGGCGACGCCGCGCACCGACAGGCCGGGCAGCGCCCGCACCCGCGCATAAGCGGCAATCGCGGTGTCATAGGGGATGCCGAACTTGTTCTCCGACTTGCCCGTCGAGATCTTGGCGTGGGTGCCGGCATCGACATCCGGGTTGATCCGGTAGGCGACCGGCGCGGTCACGCCCTTCGCCGCCGCGACCGCCGACAGCATCTCGGCCTCGGGCTCGGATTCCAGGTTGAACTGGCCGATCCCGGCATCGAGCGCGCGCGCCATCTCGGCCGCGGTCTTGCCGACGCCGGAGAAGACGATCTTGGCCGGCTCCATGCCGGCATGGAGCGCGCGCAGCAATTCGCCCTCGGAGACGACATCGGCGCCGAAGCCGCAGCGCGCGAGCGTCGCCAGCACCGCGCCGTTGGGATTGGCCTTGACCGCGAACGCGACCAAAGGATCGCCGTTGCCGCAGCCGGTGACGGCTTCGCGGAACACGCGGGCATGCCGCTCGATCGTCGCAGTGGAATAGACGTAGACGGGCGTGCCGACGGCTTCGGCGATCGCCGAAAGCGGCACCTGCTCGGCGTGCATCGCGCCGTCGGTGATGTTGAAATGGTCCATGTCGGGGGGCCTTAGACGATCGGCCGTGGGATGGCAGCGCAGAAAAAATCGGAGCCGCCCAAGTTGCGCCCGTCGACCACGGACACCGCTATTGATGGAAAAAGCTGATCAGCAATCGCAGCAGCGTGACAACGATGACGACGATCAGGACGCCTCTGCCGCCAGTACTCGTTTGAGGCGGCGCAGGCTCCGGTGTGGGCGGCAGATCGAGAGCCCGGGGAAAGACGGGTGCCGGCCTCACGATACCACCCGGATTATGCCATCGCTCACGGGGCGCTTCGATCGCCTCCACCCACGCCGCGATCAAGTCTTCGCCAAAATGCCATTCGGCGGTCGGATGTCGTGCGCGCATCGATCGCAAGACCGCGCGCAGCGACGGCTCCGCGCTTCGCCGCGTGGGTTCGTCGATCGCGTCGGGATGGTGCGTCAGGAGGGCATAGGCCTCATGATAGCGATGACCGGGTTCGGCGAGCGTCGCGATGAACTGCAAGTCGTGGCGCCGGTTGAGAATCGTGATGAGCCGCGCGTCGAGATCTGGACCGATTTCGTGCCGGTCCCATCCATAGCGTGTATTGGTCGGCTCAAGCAGAGTATCCGAAAGCGGCAGTCGATCAGCGATGAGCGTCGCGAGCCAGCCTTCGATCCTCGACGACATCTCGATTTGATCCGCATCCGGATTGGCCCAGATGCGGTGAAGACAGTCGAGCAGTGACGCGTCGGTCTCGCCGACATGATAGCCGTCGTGGAGCATCCGTGCGAGCAGCGCCGTTTCGCGCTCGAGCATATGCTGATCGTCAAGATCGGCAGCTGTTGCCGAAATCGTCGAAGTCTCGGATTTGTCGAGCAAAGACGAGGACGAGTGCGACTCGGCCGCCTTGAGTGCCTGCTCCATCGCTTCGCGCAGCACGATGAATGCCTTGGGATCGCCCTCCGGGTCGATCGCTTTGAGCTTTGCGGCATAGGCGCTGCGGATCGCCCTCCGGTCATCGGTCGGGGTGATACCAAGATCGGTCCAGATGTCGCCGGTGCCTTTCACTCTATTGGCCTTCTTCTCAAATTCGTTGATTCGATATTATTCTTGGACGCCGTGCATCAGTTGATCCGCGGCAATCGCAAATTGATTTAAGATCCGCTATGATATTTATTCAAAATTTATCATATATATAATGAAAATTATGCACACCGCACACATGCCAAGGAATATCTTCTGATTTTGACGAATTCGGCGAAATTCTGGCTCATTTTCCAGCCAGTCTATCCAGCGAGACACGATATATGCGTCGAAGTTCCAGATAGCGGTCGGATGCATGGTCTCGAATTCGGCAATCAAACTCCGCAATTCGCTTGCATGTCGATATCCGCGAGGTTCGATCGTTTTGGGATCGTAGTGCAGGATTTCGGCCGCGTCATGCAGCTCATGGTTGGGATGTTCGAGGCTTGCGAGGAAATAAAGGTCATCCCGTCGCGTCAATATGGAAAGCACGTGAGGACTGGGTTCGTCGTGTTCGTCACCGATTTCGCCCGCATCGGGCACGTAATCTGATAGTGCCGTGTCGGCCTCCTCTATGCCATCGATCGGCAAGGCGTAGCGCGACCAACGATATCGTTCGATCAACGTGTCGAGCAGACCGTCGAGTTGAGGCAGTCGGTTGGCAACCGTCGCGGCGAGCCAATTTTCGATACGGCCTGCGGTTGCGATATTGTCGGCTTCCGCGTTCGCCCAGATGCGCCGCATGCCCCCGATCAGTTCTTGATCGGATCCGCCGTCGATGACAGCCTGTTCGAACATGTCCAGATCATCGTCGAGTTCGCGATGAGCCAATGAACCCGGGTCCATCGGGGCGATCGGGTCCGACGACCGAATTTCACCATCTGACGCGGACTCCGGCGTGCCCGGCAATTCCGATGCGAGCGCCTCCTCGAATGCCCGACGTAATGCGCGGAAAGTTTCTGGCTCTGTCTCCGGGTCGATCGCCTTCAGCCGTGCGGCATAAGCACGGCGGATCGCCCGCCCGTCATCGGTCGGTGCGATCCCCAGAACATCCCAGATTTCGCCCCCCGACGTCACGCGTCACCCCGGCGGCGGCAGATCGAAGCGGTCGTCCTTGCGCTCCTCCGAGCGGCGGAGGACCTCGTCGGAGCGGCCGGGGCGCGCCTGGGTGTCGGCGGTCATCAACTGGTCGGCGGTCGGCGGGGTGGTCGCGCCGGCCGGTGATGGCGGCATCGATTGGCCCGTTTTCGGCTTGAGCGCCTCGCGGCCGCCGCAGGCGGACAGCGCGAGCAAGGCGGCGAGGGCGATGACGACAGGCTTCACTGGTCCGATTCCTTTTCCAGCCCGGCCTTCGCCTCGGCGATGCGCGCGCGCACCTGATCGGGCGCGGTGCCGCCGAAGCTCGCCCGGCTCGCGACCGAGGCATCGACCGTCAATAGCGCAAACAGCCGCTCGTCGATACGGTCATCGACCGCCTTGAGCGCGTCGAGCGTCAGGTCGGCGAGGCCCACGCCCTTTTCCTCGGCCAGCTTGACGATCCGGCCGGTGACATGATGCGCCTCGCGGAACGGCAGGCCGGCATCGCGCACCAGCCAGTCGGCGAGGTCGGTCGCGGTCGAATAGCCGGCCATCGCCGCGCTGCGCATGCGGGCTGTATCGAACGCCAGCGTCTCGACCATGCCGGTCATCGCTGCGATCGACAGGCCGAGCAGGTCGTGCGCCTCGAACACCGGCGGCTTGTCGTCCTGCATGTCCTTCGAATAAGCGAGCGGCAGGCCCTTCATCGTGATCGTCAGCGCCATCGCGCAGCCGGCGATCCGCCCGGAGTGACCGCGCACCAGTTCGGCGGCGTCGGGGTTGCGCTTCTGCGGCATGATCGAGGAGCCGGTCGACCAGGCATCGGACAATCTGACGAAGCCGAAGGGCTGGCTCGCCCAGACGATCACCTCCTCGGCCAGCCGCGACAGATGCAGCGCGCATTGCGTCGCCGCCATCAGATAATCGAGCGCGAAATCGCGGTCGCTGACCGAATCGAGCGAGTTGCGCGTCGGGCCGCCGAAGCCGAGCGCCGCCGCGGTCGCGTGGCGGTCGATCGCGTAGCCGGTGCCGGCGAGCGCGGCGCTGCCGAGCGGGCACAGGTTCATCCGCGCGCGGGCGTCGGCAAAGCGGCTGCGATCGCGCGCGATCATCTCGAAATAGGCCATCAGATGATGGCCGAGCGTCACCGGCTGCGCGACCTGGAGATGGGTGAAGCCGGGCATCACGCTGGCGACATGCTCGTCGGCGCGCGCGACCAGCGCGGCCTGCAGGCCCTTCAGCCCGGCATCGACCATGTCGATCGCGTCGCGCACCCACAGCCGGAAGTCGGTCGCGACCTGATCGTTGCGGCTGCGCGCGGTGTGGAGCCGGCCGGCGACCGGACCGATCAGTTCGGCCAGCCGCGATTCGGTCGCCATGTGGATGTCCTCGAGCGCGAGGTCGACGGGCACGCCATTGGCTTCATATTCGGCCGCGATCCGGTCGAGACCGTCGGCGATTGCCGTCGCATCGGCGGCGGCGACGATGCCCTGCGCCGACAACATCGCCACATGCGCCTTCGATCCGGCGATGTCCTGGCGCCACAGTCGCTTGTCGAAGGGGATCGAGGCGTTTATCTCGCGCATCACCGATGCCGGGCCTTCGGCGAAGCGCCCACCCCACATGCTGTTGGAGCCTGTATTGCGGCCGCTGATCGTCTGTCTCCCTGCCTTGCTGCTGCTGCCCTCGATTGCGGGCTGCGATAGGCAATCGCCCGATCCCTCGCAAGTCGAAGCCCCCGCCAACGGATCGGAGACGCCCGCGGCTCCGTCGCCGGCCAAGGAACTGACCGGCCATCTCGACATCTCGAAACGCGGCACGCCCGCGCCGACCGACGGCTTCGAGGCGCCCGACGGCAGGAAGGTGACGCTCGCGTCGTTCAAGGGCAAGCCGCTGCTGGTCAATCTGTGGGCAACCTGGTGCGGCCCGTGCATCGCCGAGATGCCGACGCTCGACACGATCGCCGAACGCGGCAACGGCAAGCTGCAGGTGCTGGTGGTGAGCCAGGACAGCAAGGGCGCCGAGGTGGTGGCGCCGTTCTTCGCGAAGGCGGGGTTCAAGCATCTCGCGCCCTATCTCGACCAGCAGAGCGCGCTCGGTTTCGCCTTCGCGACCGGCATGTTGCCGACGACGGTGCTTTACGATGCCGAGGGCAAGGAAGTGTGGCGCGTGGTGGGCGGGATGGACTGGGATGGGCCGCGCGCGAATACGCTGCTGGCGGATGTGCTCGATTCGAAGGGGTAGAGAGTCCGGCGTCGTTTCGAGCACATGTCGTTTCGAGCACACTAGGAAACGCCGTCGGCCGCCCCCATGTGCGAATCGGAACAGGAGGCCGCCCATGGTCAAGGCAGTGTGGAACGGCGTGACGATCGCCGAATCGGACGAGACGGTGATCGTCGAAGGCAATCATTATTTCCCGCGCACGGCGGTACGGGCCGATCTGCTCGTGCCCAGCGCGACCACGTCGGTGTGCCCCTGGAAGGGCATCGCCAATTATTACAGCGTCGTCGCCGGCGGCGCCGAGAATGCCGACGCCGCCTGGTATTATCCTGAAACCAAGCCGGCGGCGGACGAGATCAGGGACCGGATCGCCTTCTGGAAAGGCGTCACGGTCGGCTGATCGCGCGGCCGGGTCAGTCGCGTCATAGGGGCAAGCGTCCGGGTAGGAAAAGTGGCCGTTCCCCGGCGAAAGCCGGGGCCCAGAGTCACACGCTCCGAGTGCGCGACTCCTGGGCCCCGGCTTTCGCCGGGGAACAGAATAGTCTCGAACTCTCAACCGGACTTTTGCTCCTGTTGCTCAATCCCGCAGCAATTCGTTGATCGCCGTCTTTGCGCGGGTCTGGGCATCGACCCGCTTGACGATCACCGCGCACGACAGGCTGGGCCCCGGCGATCCGTCGGGCAGCGGCTTGCCGGGCAGCGCGCCGGGCACGACCACCGAATAGGCCGGCACGCGGCCGACGAAGATCTCACCGGTCGTGCGGTCGACGATCTTGCTGGTCGACGAGATGAACACGCCCATCGACAGCACCGCGCCGCGTTCGACGATCACGCCCTCGACCACTTCGGAACGCGCGCCGATGAAGCAATCATCCTCGATCACCACCGGATTGGCCTGCAGCGGCTCGAGCACGCCGCCGATGCCGACGCCGCCCGACAGATGGACGTTCTTGCCGATCTGCGCGCAGCTGCCGACCGTGACCCAGGTATCGACCATCGTCCCTTCGCCGACATAGGCGCCGATGTTGACGAAGCTGGGCATCAGCACCGCATTTTTGGCGATATGGGCGCCGGCACGCACGACCGATCCGGGCACCGCGCGGAAGCCGCCGGCGCGAAATTGCGCTTCGCCCCAGCCGGCGAACTTCGACGGGACCTTGTCCCACCAGTTCGACCCGCCCGGTCCCGGCATGATCGCATTGTCGTTGAGCCGGAAGCTCAGCAGCACCGCCTTCTTCAGCCACTGGTTGACGACCCAGCCATTGGGCCCGCCATCGGCACCGGGTTCGGCTACGCGCGCCGCGCCCGAATCGAGCAGGGCCAGAGCCTGCTCCACGGCCTCGCGCACCGCGCCGGTGGTCGAGAAACCGATCGTGTCGCGGGCGTCCCACGCGGCTTCGATCGTGGCTTGCAAAGCGGTCATGTCAGTCGTCCCCCAAAATCTCGTGGAGCCATTCGCCGATATCGGCGGTTTCATAATCGATATAGTCAGGGGAGTGCTGATGACCGCCCAGTTCGGAGCCGTTGTTGACCCACACCGTCGTCATCCCCAGCGCCTTGGCGGGCTTGAGGTTGCGGGCCATGTCCTCGACGAACAGGGCCGTCTTCGGATCGACCTGCAGCGCCGCGATCATCGAGTCATAGCTGTCGGGATGCGGCTTGGGCCGGTAGGCGCAGGCGTGGATATCGTGGATCGCCTCGAACGCGTCGGACAGCCCAAGCCGTCCCAGCACGCGCCGGGCATAGACCTCGTCGCCATTGGTGAACACCAGCTTGCGCCCCGGCAGCCGTGCGACCGCCGCGATCAGCCGGCGATCCTCGGCCAGCGCGTCCATCTCGATGTCGTGGACGTAGCTGAGGAATATATGGGGATCGACGTCATGCGTGGACATCAACCCGGACAAGGTGGTGCCATGGTTGCGGAAGAAATCCTTCTGCACCGCCCGCGCCGCATGCTCGTCGAGATCGAGCAGATCGGCGATGAACGCAGTCATGCGGATGTCGATCAACCCGAACAGGTCGGCCGACGCCGGATACAGCGTATTGTCGAGATCGAAGATCCAGGTGCGGACGTGCGTGAGTTCGGGTGGCATGGCTGGCAGGCGCTTAGCGCCGCTTGGCTTGCACGTCCATCGCGGCTGCGTCTAAGCTTGGTGCAAGCCGGCCCGGCGGGTGCGGCGACGGGCAAGAGGCCGGCATGATCCACGCAGCGCTTCGCCGTTCCAGCGCGATCTGGCTCGCAATTGCGCTCGGCGCCTGTGGGGGAGGTGGGGGTGGCGTGAACAGTACGCCGACTCCCACGCCAACGCCGGTGCCGACTCCCACGCCGACCCCGACCCCGACCCCGACACCCACACCAACCCCCACGCCGACACCGACCAGCGTCTTCGACACCGCTGAATATCGCGCGTCGCGCGGCGTTGTGGCCGCCAACGCGATTCCGGCCTATGAGGCCGGCGCCACCGGGCGCGGCGTGCTCGCTGGCGTGCTCGACAGCGGCATCGACATCGACAGCCCCGAATTCGCCGGGCGGATCAGCCCGCTCTCGGCCGACACCGCCGGCAATAGCTCGATCCAGGATGTCGGCGGCCACGGCACCGCGGTCGCGACCTTGCTGGCGGCGGCGAAGAACGACCGCCAGGTCCATGGGGTCGCGTTCGACGCCACTTTGCTCGTGCTGCGCACCGACACGCCGGGATCGTGCACCGGTGGGCTGTCGAGCAACGGCAGCAATTGCTCGCATGCCGATCCGGCGATCGCCCGCGCGCTCGACGTCGCGGTCAGCGCCCATGCGCGCGTCGTCAACATCTCGCTGGGCGGCGCGCCGGCCGGCGCCGAACTGCGCGCGGCGATCGACCGCGCGACGGCGGCGGGCGTGATCCTCGTCTTTTCGGCCGGCAATAAGGCTAAACCCGAGATCGATCCGCTCGCGCGGGTCGCCACCGACGCCAGTATCGCCCGCGGACTGATCATCGTCGTCGGTTCCACCGACGGCACAGGCGAGCTTTCGTCCTTCAGCAACCGGGCCGGCACCGCGCAGAGCGTCTATCTGACCGCGCTGGGCGAACGCCTGCAGTTCAACGATCAGGACGGGCGCAGCTTCGTGGGGTCGGGCACGTCGTTCGCGGCGCCGCACGTCGCCGGCGCGGTGGCGCTGCTCGCGCAGGCCTTTCCCAATATGACCAGCCGCGAGATCGTCGAACTGCTGCTCAGCACCGCGACCGACGCCGGCGAGCCGGGGACCGATGTGGATTATGGCCGCGGCCGGCTCAATATCGGACGCGCGTTCCAGCCGCAGGGCGCGACCGCGCTCGCCGGTTCGCTGGTGCCGGTCTCGCTGGTCGGTGCCGGGGTCGGCGGCGATCTGTCGAGCGCGATGGGCGACGCCGCGCAGGGCGGGCTGTCGCTGAAGACGGTGATCCTCGACAAATATGCCCGCGCCTTCGACGTCGAACTGTCGGGCGCGTTGCGCGGCGCGACGCCGCGCCGGAGCCTCGCGCCGGCGCTGCAGGCGGCGAGCCGCACGCGGGCGGTGGCGAGCGGCGGCACGATGGTAGCGCTGACGATCGCCCCCGGCCAGAATGGTGTCTCGGTCGAGCGGCTGCTGCTGTCGCGGGACGGCGCTGATTCGGCGCGCGCGATGGCCGGGGCGGTGGTGACGCGGCTGGGCAAGTCGACCGAAGCGCGCTTCGCGATCGCGCAGGGCGCCGACAGTCTCGTCTCGGGCATGACCGGGCGCGACGGCCCCGCCTTCATCGTCGCGCGCGACGCGATCGGCGACACAGGCTTCGAGCGGCGCAGCGGCAGTGCGTTCGCGATCCGGCGGCAGATCGGCCGCTTCGGGCTGACAGTGGCGGCCGAAAGCGGCGATGCGCTGGTCTACAGCCGCGAAGGCATCGACGCGATCCGCAACCGCTTCCGCAGCCATGACTATGCCGCGGTCTCGGCGACGGTCGATCGCCGGCTCGGGCCGGTCGCGCTGTCGCTCGGCGCGACGCGGATGATGGAGGCGGATACGGTGCTCGGCGCGCGCTTCGATCCGGTCATCGGCGCGCGGGCGGGCAGGAGTTGGTTCGTCGACGCCGCCGCGCGCTGGCAGACCGCCAGCGGCTGGAACCTGGGCGCCGCGCTGCGCCGCGGCTGGACGCAGGTCCCGGCCGGCGGCACTTTGGCGCAGGATGCGACGATCCGCTCGAGCGCGTTCACGATCGACGCCGGCAAGGCTGGCGTTCTCGGCGGCGGCGACAGCATCGCCTTCCGCTTCGCGCAGCCGCTGCGGGTGGCGAATGGCGGCCTCAGCCTGAGCCTGCCGACCGCTTATGATTATACGCTGGGCGTGACCGAATATGGCCTGCAGCGGATCAACCTCGCGCCGGCCGGCCGCGAGCTGGATTACGAGCTGCGCTATGACCGGCCGATGTGGGGCGGGTGGCTGGGGGCGAATCTCTATTTGCGGCAGGATCCGGGGAATTATCGCGAGCTGCCGGATGATATCGGGGGGGCGTTGCGGTTCACTTTGGGGTTCTGAGTGGGGCCGCATTGCCGCGGAGCAGGAAGGATGCGCGCGGCCATTGGCATAATCTGCCACCGATGCTAATGTCATCGCGTTCTGCTGGCGAGGAGACGGTTCGAGATGCCGACGCGCAATGTGGTTCTGACCGACCACCACGAAAATATCATCGAGGGCCTCGTCAAGACCGGCCGCTATCAGAATGCCAGCGAAGTCCTGCGTGACGGACTCCGTCTGGTCGAGGAACGCGAAGACCTCCGGCAAGCAAAGCTCGAAGCGCTGCGCGAAGCGGCCAGACTGGGCTTCGAGGATTTCGATCGCGGTGACTATCATGAATTCCACTCGATTGATGACCTCGACCGCTATCTGGTTGACCTGACTGAAACGCCGAATGATCGAGACGATGTCGACGCATGACACGTGCCCGATGGACGGTCCTTATCGGTCGATTGGCGGGGCAGGACATCCAGCAGATTTTTCGAAGGTCGCGCGAGAATTTCGGCCTGGACCAGGCGCAACGCTATCGGCAACTCATCCGGGATAGCATAACCGCGTTGCACGAAGGACCGGCTGCCCTCGGAAGCCGGCCGATGCCCGAAATCTCTCCGGCGCAAGAATCCTCCATATAGCTGACCACCAGGGTCAGCGCCGACAGCAAGGCGCGGCGATCGCGCATGCGCATCCAGAATTCGGCCGGGCCGCGGTGGTCGGCCCCTCATGCGGGCTGACGACCAGCCGGACGCGGTCGTCGTACTTCGCCACCGCGGTGATCGCCGCCTGCGTTTCGGGATCATTGGGATAGCAGCCGACATAGATCCGGTAGTCGGGATGCTCGAAGCGCGCGAGTGCGGCTTCGAGCATCCGGCCGATGACGTCGACCTCTTTTCCTGCTTGCCGCCCATCGATCATGTGTGGTGCTGAACTGTCGGCACCATACCCGTCATCGCGCACCCTTCGCGTCTTCGCGACTTCGCGTGAACCCCAAAGCCTATCCAGCCGCGCCTTTGCCGCCCGGACAATCCGTTTTTCTCACGCGAAGACGCGAAGACGCGAAGGCGCGAAGGGAGCGCGCGGATGCGGAGGCACTATCCTCTCCATTGCCGCGAGACGGCGAGAAAAAATCTCGGCAATCTCGAATCGCGCCCAGTCGTAGCCGCGCCCGTAAAAGACACTGGACGCACCTGCCCCGCCGGGCCACCCTTCTGCCCAATAGCGGTTTGAGGGGACGGACATGCGCAAGGGCTGGATCGCGCTGGCGGTGGCGGCGCTCGGGGCGGCGGTGCTGGGGCCGGTCGCGGCGAGCGGCGACAGCGCGCCGCAGGTGGTGGTGGCGACGCCCGGCATCGCATCGGGCGCGGTCGAGCGCTACACCGTGCGCTTCTCCGAACCGATGGTCGCGCTCGGCGATCCGCGCGCGCAGGGACCGTGGAAAGTCATCTGCCCGGTCAATGGCACCGGCCGCTGGGTCGATCCCGCCACCTTTGTCCACGAATTCGAAAAGCCGCTGCCCGGCGGGCTGACCTGCACCTTCGATCTGCGCTCGGGCCTGACCAGCGCCAAGGGTATCGCGGTCGCTGGCGCCAGCCACTTCACCGTCGATACCGGCGGGCCGACCGCGCGCGTCGTGCTGCCCGGCGAATATGACGGGCAGATCGAGGAGGACGGCCAGATCTTCCTCGTCGCCGCCAATGTTCCGGCCCTGCCCGCGTCGGTCGGCGCCAACGCCTATTGTTCGGTCGAGGGGATCGGCGAGAAGATCGCGGTCGACGTGCTTGACGCGAAGGCGACCGAGCAGATCCTCACCGGCATGCGCAATGATGATTACAGCCTCAGCAGCTTCCTGACCAATGCCGGCCTGCCGCAACCGGTGCCGGCCGATGCCAAGGCGCGCGCCGAGGCGTTCAAGACGATCACCGCGCTCAAATGCCGCCGCCCGCTGCCGCCCGGCCGCGACATGGCGCTGGTCTGGGGCGCCGGCATCGCCGGTGTCGGCGGGCGCACCGCCGGCGCCGACCAGCGCTTCGACTTCACCGTGCGCAAGGCGTTCGAGGCGAGCTTCACCTGCTCGCGGGTCAATCCGCAGGCGGGCTGCAATCCGGTGCTGGCGGCGCAGGTCCAGTTCACCGCGCCGATCCCGATCGCGCAGGCGCAGGCGATCCGCATCGAGGTGGCCGGCAAGACGCTCGCCGCCAAAGTCTCCGACGACGACAAGAACAAGGCGTTCGTCGAGAGCGTCAGTTTCGCCGCGCCGCTGCTGGCGGCCGCCACCGGCAAGCTCGTGTTGCCGGCCGACATCAAGGACGAGAGCGGCCGCGTCCTCGCCAATGCCCAGCGCTTCCCGCTCGACGTCCGCTTCGACGCGGCGCCGCCGCTGGTGAAGTTCGCCGCGCCGTTCGGCATCATCGAGGCCAAGGAGGGCGGCGTGCTGCCGGTCACCGTCCGTGCGGTCGAGGAGACTTTGCCGGGCAAGTCGCAGCCCGTGGGCGGGCAATATCTGGCGGCCGACACCAGCTCGGACGGCGCGATCGCCAAATGGCTGCGCGACCTCGACGACGCCGACGACAATGATTTCCGCGACGAGAAGCGCAATGGCGAGGATGTCACGGTCAATTATACCGGGACCAAGCCCTTGCTCGGCACCGGTGCGCGCGCCGGCAAACCGATCAACGTGCCTTTGCCCGGCAAGGGCAAGGAATTCGAAGTCGTCGGCATCCCGCTGAAGGATCCCGGCTTCTATGTCGTCGAACTCGCCAGCCCGGTGCTGGGCGAGGCGCTGCTCGGGCGCAGGACGACGCGCTATGTCGCCGCCGGCGCGCTCGTCACCAATATGAGCGTCCATTTCAAATGGGGCCGCGGCGCCTCGCTCGCCTGGGTGACGGCGCTCGACAGCGGCGCGCCGGTCGCCGGCGCCGACGTGCGCGTGACCGACAGCTGCAATGGACGGCTGATCGCGCGGGGTTCGACCGATGCGATGGGCCGGCTGCTGGTTAAGGGCGGGCTGCCCGAACCGGAGACCTATGGCAATTGCGATGCGGAGAATGCGGAAACGCCGCATCCGCTGATGATCTCGGCGCGCAAGTCGGGCGATTTCAGCTTCACCTTGACCGACTGGGGCGAGGGCATCCGGCCCTATGATTTCGATCTGCCCTATGGCTGGTCGAAGCCCGACGACATTTTCCATACCATCTTCGACCGCACCTTGCTGCGCGCCGGCGAGACGGTGAACATGAAGCATATCCTGCGCCGGCCGATCTCGGCGGGTTTCGGCTATGGCGAGCCGTTCGAAGCGACCTTGCAGCTCAGTCATCGCGGATCGGGCACGCAGTTCGACATTCCGCTGAAGATCGGCGCCGACGGCATCGGCGAATCGACCTGGACCGCCCCGGCCGGCGCGCCGATGGGCGATTACGACCTGCAGGTCGTGACCAAGGACAAGACGGTCTACACGACGCAGTCGATCCGGCTCGACGAGTTCCGGCTGCCGACGATGCGCGCGACCGTCAGCGGCCCGAAGGATCCACAGGTGCGCCCGCAGCGCGTGCCGCTCGATCTGTTCGTCGGCTATCTGTCGGGTGGCGGCGCCGCCGCCCTGCCGGTGCGCGTGCGCACCGCGTTCACCCAGGACGATCTCGCGCCGGCGGGCTGGGAAGGCTGGAGTTTCGGCGGCCGCATCCTCGAAGAAGGCACCAGGCCGCTCAATGGCGACGGCGAGGAAATGGCGCCGCCGCTGCCGCCCGCGCAGACGCTGCCGGTCACGCTCGACGCGCAGGGCACCGCGCGCACCGGCGTCGACATCCCCGCCACGATCACCGGCGCGGCGCGGATGACGGTGGAGATGGATTATCAGGACGCCAATGGCGAAGTGCTGACCGCGTCGCGGCGAATCCCGATCCACGCCAGCGCCGTCCAGCTCGGCATCAAGGGTGATGGCTGGCTGATGAAGGAGGATGATCTGCGCCTCCGCTTCGTCGCGCTCGGGCTCGACGGCAAGCCGATCCGCGGGCAGCGGATCCGCGTCGACCTCTATAGCCGCGAGATCTTGACCGCGCGGCGGCGGCTGATCGGCGGCTTCTATGCCTATGACAACCAGGCGAAGGTGACGAAACTATCGGCGAGCTGCACCGCGCTGACCGACAGCCAGGGGCTGGCGACCTGCGCGATCGATCCCGGCGTGTCGGGCGAGGTCTATGCCGTCGCTTCGACCGAGGACGCCAATGGCAATGTCGCGCGCTCGAGCCGTTCGGTGTGGCTGGCGGGCGACGACGACTGGTGGTTCGGCGGCGACAATGGCGACCGCATGGACCTCGTCGCCGAACAGCCCGAGTACAAGGCCGGCGAGACCGCCAAATTCCAGGTCCGGATGCCGTTCCGCGAGGCGACCGCGCTGGTGACGGTCGAGCGCGAAGGCGTGCTCTCCAGCTATGTCACCAAGCTGTCGGGCAAGGATCCGGTGATCGAGGTGGCGATGCCGGGCGATTATGCGCCGGAGGTCTATGTCTCGGTGCTGGCGGTGCGCGGGCGCGTCGGCGGCTTCACATTGTGGCTGTCCGATCTCGCGCGGCGCTGGAACCTGCCCTTCTTCTCGCGCGACGTGCAGAAGCCGACCGCGCTCGTCGATCTCGCCAAGCCGAGCTACCGGCTGGGCATGGCCAAGGTGAAGGTCGGCTGGGAGGGCCATCGGCTCGACGTCGCGGTCAGGACCGACAAGAAGAGCTACAAGGTGCGCGAGACCGCGAAGGTCGAGGTCGAGGTCAAGGCGCCGGGCGGCAAGCCGCCCGCATCGGCCGAGATCGCCTTCGCCGCGGTCGACGAGGCGCTGCTCCAGCTCCAGCCCAACGAGAGCTGGAAGCTGATCGACGCGATGATGGTCGAGCGGCCGGCGGCGGTGCTGACCTCGACCGCGCAGACCCAGGTCATCGGCAAGCGCCATTATGGCAAGAAGGCGGTCGAGGCCGGCGGCGGCGGCGGCGCCGACATGGCCGCGCTCAACCGCGAGGATTTCCGGCCGGTGCTGCTGTGGCGCGGCCGCGTCGCGCTCGATGCGCAGGGCCGCGCGCGGATCGACGTGCCCTTGTCCGATTCGCTGAGTTCGTTCCGCATGGTCGCGGTCGCGAACAGCGGCCCCGGCCTGTTCGGCACCGGCGAACTGGCGGTCAGGACGACGCAGGACCTGCAGATCCTGTCGGGCATCCCGCCGCTGGTGCGCACCGGCGACCAGTTCGGCGCGACCTTCACCTTGCGCAACACCACCGACCAGCCGATGACCGTCACCGCCACCGTCGGCGTCAACCCTTCGGTGGCCAAGGGCCGGCCGCTGACGGTGACGATCCCCGCCGGCGGGGCCGAGCCGGTCACCTGGCATCTGACTGCACCCGCCAATGTCGACCGGCTGAACTGGTCGGTGCAGGCGCGATCAGCCGACGGCACGTCGAGCGACAGCATCAATGTGGCGCAGGATGTCGTGCCGGCGGTGCCGGTCGAGGTGTGGGCGGGCACGCTGGTGCGCGTTGCCGGCAGCAACATTCCAATCGCACCACCCGCCGGCGCATTGCCGGGCACCGGCGTGGTCGATATCAAATTGTCCGCCACGCTGGCGCCGCCGCTGGAGGGCGTGCGCAGCTATATGGCCTCCTATCCCTATGGCTGTTTCGAGCAGCAGCTGTCGCGCGCGGTGGCGCTCGACGATCCGGGCGCGTGGACGCGGCTGTCGGGCGAGATGCCCGCCTATCTCGATGATGAGGGGCTGCTGCGCTACTGGCCGACGTCGAACATGATGGGGTCGGAGGCGCTCACCGCCTATGTGCTGTCGCTGACCGCCGAATCGGGCTGGGCCGTGCCCGACACCGCGAAGGGGCGGATGATCGAGGCGATGAAGGCGGTCGTCGAAGGCCGGCTGAAACGCGACACGCCCTATGCCGGTGAGCAGCGTCTGCTGCGGATCGCAGCGCTCGCCGCGCTGGCGCGCAATGGCGCCGCGACGCCCGACATGTTCGGCCAGATCGGCCTGCCGCCGGCCGACATGCCGACCGCCCTGCTCGCCGACTGGATGGTCGCGATCGACCGGACCCCGGGACTCGCCAATGCCGGCGCGCTGCGCGGCGCGGCCGAGCAGGTGTTGCGGACGCGGCTGGTCTACGAAGGCTCGCGCGTCGATCTCGTCGATGCCGGCAATGCGCCGTGGTGGATGATGGTCAACACCGACGAATCGGTGCTGCGCGCCTTGCTCGCGGTGCTCGGCCGGCCGGGCTGGGAGAATGAGGTCCCGAAGATGATGGTCGGCGCCGCGCTCCGCCAGCAGCGCGGCCATTGGGACACGACGCCCGCCAATGCCTGGGGCAGCGTCACCGCGCGCCGCTTCGGCGGCATCTATCCCGCGAGCGCGATCCAGGGCGTGACCCTGGCGCGGTTCGGCAGCCTCAGCCAGCAGCGTGGCTGGCCGCAGGCGGCGGACGCCGCGCCGCTGCGCTTCCCGCTGCCGGCGATGCAGACGCCGTTGCTGCTCAGCCAGCAGGGTGGCGCCGGACCGTGGGCGATGGTGCAGGTCAAGGCGGCGGTACCGTTGCTGCAGCCCTTGTTCGCCGGCTACCGGATGGAGAAGGCGATCAGCGTGCTCGAACAGAAAGTGCCCGGCAAGCTGACCCGCGGCGACGTGCTCAAGATCCGCATCACCGTCGAATCGACCGCCGACCGGCAGTGGGTGGTGGTCAGCGATCCGATCCCCGGCGGGGCGACGATCGTCGGCACGCTCGGCGGCCAGTCGGCGATTCTCGGCGACGCGGCGTCGGGCGGGGAGGGGGTGCAGCCGAGCTATGTCGAGCGCGGCCGTGATGCCTGGCGCGGCTATTTCGAATGGGTGCCGCGCGGCAAGTTCGTGGTCGAATATAGCGTGCGGCTGAACGGCATCGGCCGCTTCACCCTGCCGCCGACGCGGGTCGAGGCGATGTATTCGCCGGACATCCGCGCGCAGGTCCCGAACGGCCCGGTCGCGGTGTCGCTGCGGTGAGCGCCGATGAAAGCCCCTCCCCTTCAGGGGAGGGGTTGGGGTGGGGGCGAGCGAAGCGAGCTCACTTCTTCCCCTTCGTTCCCCTCCCGGACTCCCCCACCCCAACCCAGCATCGGGTGAACAGCGCCCCGCGCTGTTCAGGCCATGCCGGGGGCATGGCCGACCCGATGCTCCTGAAGGGGAGGGGCTTTTGGAGCCGCACCCACCTCCTCTGGGCGCTGACCATCACCATCGCCCTCTCGGCGCTGACCCTCCACATCCTCACCCTCCCGCCGCCGCTCCCCAGCTACGCGAAGGTCAAGGCCGACTGGCGCCCCAGCGAATCCTGGCTCTACGACCGCGACGGCCGGCTGATCGATGCCGAGCGGGTCGACTTCGCCGCACGGCGCCTGGCGTGGACGCCGCTGGGCGAGGTCGCGCCGGTCGTGCCCGAGGCGATCGTCGCCGCCGAGGACCATCGCTTCCGCGACCATCAAGGCGTCGACTGGCTTGCTCTGTTCGGATCGATCCGTGATCGGCTGAAGGGCGAAAAAGCGCGCGGCGCCTCGACCTTGTCGATGCAGCTCGCGGCCTGGCTCGCGCCCGATATCGCCGCGCCCGGCGCACGCGGCTGGCGCGACAAATTGCGCCAGATGCGTGCGGCGTGGGCGCTGGAGGACCGCTGGTCGAAGGACGAGATCCTCGAAGCCTATCTCAATCTCGCGGGCTTCCGCGGCGAGGCGCAGGGCGTCGGGGCCGCGGCGCTGACCCTGTTCGGCAAGGCGCCCGACGCGCTGAGCCCGTCCGATGCGACGCTGCTCGCGGCGCTGCTGCCCGATCCGCAGGCCGATCCGTCGGCGGTGGCGCGGCGGGCCTGCGCGCTCGTCGCGGATCGGGGGCAGTGTCCCGCGCTCCGCATCGCCGCCGGCGCGATGATGTCGCCCGCGCGCCGGCTCGCGCTCGATCCGGGACTTGCGCCGCATCTCGCCCGCCGCCTGCTGCGCGAACCCGGCCTGCGCGTGACGACCACGCTCGACCGCCAGATTCAGCGGATCGCGGCGATGGCGCTGCGGCGGCAATTGCAGGGGCTCGGCTCGGCGCGCGCGCGCGACGGGGCGGTGGTGGTGGTCGACAATGCCAGCGGCGACGTGCTCGCCTATGTCGGCGGCGTCGGCGGCGGGTCGACTGCGGCCGCGGTCGACGGCGCCAATGCCTATCGCCAGGCCGGATCGACCCTGAAGCCCTTCCTCTACGCGCAGACGATCGAGAAAGGCTTTCTCACCCCCGCCTCGATCCTCGACGATTCGCCGGTCCAGCTCGACACCGCCTCGGGGCTCTACGTGCCGCAGAATTACGACCATGCGTTCAAGGGGCCGGTGTCGGTCCGGAGCGCGCTGGCGGGTTCGCTCAACGTGCCGGCGGTCAGGACCCTGCTGCTCGACGGCGTCGATTCGTTTCGCGACCGGCTGTGGGATTCGGGCTATCGCGGGTTGACCGAGGACGGCCAATATTACGGCTTCTCGCTCGCACTCGGTTCGGCGGAAGTGACTTTGCTCGAACAGGCGGCCGCCTATCGGATGCTGGCGCTCGGTGGTCGCTATGCGTCGCTGCGGATCCGTGCCGACGATCCGCGCCCCGCATTGCGTGCCGTCGGCAGCCCCCAGGCCGCGTGGATCGTCGCCGACATGCTGGCCGATACCGATGCCCGTGCGCAGAGCTTCGGGATCGACAGTGCGCTCAGGCTGCCGTTCTGGGCGGCGGTCAAGACCGGCACGTCGAAGGCGATGCGCGACAATTGGTGCATCGGCTTTTCGGATCGCTTCACCGTCGCGGTGTGGATCGGCAATCTCGAGGGCGATTCGATGCGCGCGGTGTCCGGCACCAGCGGCGCGGCGCCGGTGTGGCGCGACGTGATGCGCGCACTCCACGCCGATCGCCCGTCGCGCGCGCCGGCGATGCCCGACGGCGTCGAGGCAAGGACGGTCCGCTTCGCCGACGGCATCGAACCGCCGCGCCGCGACTATTTCCTCAAGGGCACCGCGCAGGAACTGCAGACGGTGGCGCCGGCGGAATCGCGGCGGCCGCGGATCGTCAATCCGGCGTCGGGCACGGTCTATGCGCTCGACCCCGACATCCCGATCGACCGGCAGCGGATCGCGATCCGGGTCTCGGGGCTGGTCCTCGGGCATCGGCTGGTGGTCGACAAGCGCGATGTCGGGCCGGCCAGCGTGAGCCCGCAGGTGCTCGCGGGACCGGGGCTGCATCGGGTGCGGCTGGTCGATCTCGACGGGAAAGTGGTCGATCAGGTGCTGTTTACGATGCGGTGATTCCGCGCGGCGCTAAGTTTGCGCTCCTTCATCCTCCCTGCGCCGCAGGCGTGGGGAGAGGGACCGCTCGCGAAGCGAGTGGTGGAGGGGAAATGCGGCGTTTCCGGCACTTCGGAGTTTTGACGCCGCTGCGCGGCGCTTCCCCTCCACCACCGCTGCGCGGCGGTCCCCCTCCCCATCGCTGCGCGATAGGGAGGATTTCGGCGACGAGAAAAACCCGCCTCACCCCTCCATCGGCTTCGACTGCAGCTGGACATAATTCTGCAGCCCCATCTGCTTGATCATGTCGAACTGGCGTTCGAGCGTATCGACATGCTCTTCCTCATTGTCGAGGATATCGGTCAGCAGGTCGCGGCTCACATAGTCGCGCACGCTCTCGCAATGGGCGATGCCGTCGCGCAGCAGCGGAATCGCTTCGTTTTCCAGCGCGAGATCGGCGGTCAGCACCTCTTCCACCGTCTCGCCGATCTTCAGGCGGCCGAGCAGCTGGAAATTGGGCAGGCCGTCGAGGAACAGGATGCGCTCGGCCAGCCTGTCGGCATGCTTCATCTCGTCGATCGATTCGTGGCGCTCGAAGTCGGCCAGCTTCTGCACGCCCCAATGATCGAGCAGGCGATAATGCAGCCAGTACTGGTTGACGGCAGTCAGTTCGTTCTTGAGCGCCTCATTGAGGAACTCGATGACCTTGGCGTCGCCCTTCATGGCATGTTCTCCGTTGAAATCCGTCAACGGAACATAGCGGAACGATCGCCGGAAATCACTCAAAAAATGGCGGAAATCCGTGGGTTAGCGCGTTGCGAGCGCTAGGCAATAGCGCGCTCTTCGTTGATGATCTCACGTGCGAACGGCACGCATTGACCGCAGCGCGGGCGCCGTCCCATACTCGCATAGGCGCGCAAGGGGCAGGACGCGCCCTGCCGTGCCGCTTCACGCACGTCACGCTCGCTAATTGCATTGCACACGCAAACGACCATCAGGTGATTCCTCCGCTCGCGACGATGATTAGCGAGTATGAGACTAAGTCGCAATAGCCCGCTTGTTGCGAAACGGCTGAATCTTCCATCGCGCCAGCGAACGCCAAAGCCATTCGAGCGGACCATAAGCGAACCGATCGAGCCATGGCTTCGACCAGAGCAGGATCAGGGCCCAAACGCCGATCACGACGAGATAGAGTTCGGCGCGTCCCAGCGTGCCGTATAGGCCGAAGCCATAGCCGTAGAACAGCGTCGTGCAGATCAGGCTGGTGCCGAGATAGTTCGAAAACGCCATCCGCCCGGCCGCGCCGACCCGCGCCGTCAGCGGGCCGCCGGGGCGGGCCAGCAGGATGATCAAAGCCGCCCAGCCGGCGATCATCGGCGGGCGCAGGATCGCCGCGAGCAGCAGCACGCTGAGGATCACATGGCGCGTGTCGAAATCGCGCGCGATCGCCAGCGCGGCCAGCGCCGCATAGCCGGGGATGCCGATGCCGAAGCCGATCGCCGCCCATTTCGCGTAACGCGCACGCGTCCATATGCCGGTCAACATGCCCGATCGCAGCCCGGCCATACCGAGCAGCATATAGCCCAGCGTCTCCGGTCCCACATACAACAAGGTCCTGAGCGGACTATCCTTGTCATGGGCCCAGCGCCAGGCGAGCAGATCGCCATAACTGCCGCGATGGGCAGCGAGCTCGTTCGCCAGATAGTCCGCCGGCGGGGTACCGAAACTCTTCTCATAGCCCATCCAGCCCGCCACCGCGTCGGCCGAGGCTCCCGCGCCATGCGCGTTCGCATAGAGGGTCAGGGCGTCCGCGCCGGTGATCGCCAGCAGCACGAAGCCGGTGCCGGCGCACACCAGCCCCAGGATCAGCAGCTTGTGCGGCGGCAGATCGCGGAACAGGAAGGCGATCATGCCGACCAGCGCATAATGCGCGAGGATGTCGCCCCACCACAGCAGATAGAGATGGGCGAGGCCGAACAGCAGCAGCCAGCCCATCCGCCCATAATGCACCGCGCCCGGATCCTCGCCCTTGGCTTCGGCCCGGTCCGCCACCAGCAGCAGCGACGCGCCGAACAGGAAGGAGAACAGGCCGCGCATCTTGCCGTCGACAGCCACGAACATGGTCGTCCAAACGCCGAGATCGACGCCCTCCGCTCCGCCATAAGCGGCCGGATTGTAATAGGCGGCCGACGGCATCGCGAAGGCGACGATGTTCATCAGCAATATGCCCATGACCGCGACGCCGCGGACGATGTCGAGCGTCTGGATGCGGTCGGGGCTGGTCATGAATGCAGCGCCACCCCTGCAGTAAGACGCTCAGCGCCGCGCGATCAATGCGATCGGGATGCCGACCAGCACGACATGGCAGAACAATTGGATGCCGATCGCGACCGGGTCGGTCGCCGGGAACAAGGCCGGCCAGCGCAGCGGCAGCACCACCAGGTTCATCACCGCCCAGGTCGCAAGGCCATAGGCGATGCCGCCGGCGATCGCCTGCTGCCTGAGGATCGGCAGGCGATCGGCGGCCAGCACATAGACCGCCGCCATCACCGCCATGATAGCGAAATGCGTCGCCAGGCCCGCCAGCGCGCCGCCGAGGCCCCAATCGCGCGCGCCGGGAAACGGCCCCATCGCGACGCTCCGCAGCATATCGACCGGCGTGCGACCACGGATCGTCGCGCTGATCGCGGCGGCAATGATGTCGAGCAGGCCTGCGATCAACGTCGCGAGCGCGATGCGTTTTCCGGTCGTCATCGTCGCAACCTCTCTTGAGCGCCGTTCGTCGGCCCCGACCCCGGTTTAGTCCATCAGCGCCGGGAAGAAACCCTCATGCGCCGCGCGCAGGTCGGCCAGCGCGATCGACATCCCCGCCACCGCAATCGCCTCGCCGCCGGTCGTGCCGATCCGCGCGATCACCACGCCTTCGGCCGCGATCGCATCGGGATCGGCCGTGGTCACCAGATAGCGCGCCTGATCCTCGCCGAACGCACCGTGATGGTCGTGGATGCCCGGCAGGTCGGCGCCGATGCCGCCCGCCAGCGCCATCTCCGCCACTGCGACCAGCAGCCCGCCGTCCGAGAGGTCGTGGACCGCGCTGACCTTGCCGGCGGCGATCAGCGACCGCACGAAATCGCCGTTCAGCCTTTCCGTGTCGAGATCGACCGGCGGCGGCGGACCCGCTTCCCGGCCGGCGATCTCGCGCAGCCAGATCGACTGGCCCAGATGCCCGCCGGTCTCGCCGACCAGCAATATCGCCTCGCCCGCGGCCTTGAATGCGATCGTCGCGGACTTCGACCAGTCGGCGAGCAGGCCGATCCCGCCGATAGCGGGCGTCGGCAGGATCGCGCTGCCGCTGCCGTCGTCATTCTTGGTCTCATTGTAGAGCGAGACATTGCCGCTCACGATCGGGAAGTCGAGCGCCGCGCAGGCCTCGGCCATGCCCTCGATGCAGCCGACGAACTGGCCCATGATCTCGGGCCGCTGCGGGTTGCCGAAATTCATGCAGTCGGTGGTCGCCAGCGGCGTTGCGCCCACCGCGGTCAAATTGCGCCAGCATTCGGCGATCGCCTGCTTGCCGCCCTCATAGGGGTCGGCATAGCAATAGCGCGGCGTGCAATCGGTGCTGATGGCGAGGCCCTTGTCGGTGCCGTGGACGCGCACCACCGCGGCGTCGCCGCCGGGGCGCTGGACGGTGTCGGCGCCGACCATGTGATCGTACTGCTCCCAGATCCAGCGCCGGCTGGCGATGTCGGGTGAGGCCATCAGCCTCAGCAGGTCGGCGGCGAGGTCGGTGCTCGCCGGCAGGTCGCCCAGCGGCGCGGCCGGCGGCGTCTTCACCCATGGCCGGTCATAGGCCGGGGCATCGTCGGCGAGCGGGCCGAGCGGGATGTCGCAGACGGTTTCGCCGCCATGAACCAGCACCATCCGGCCGCTGTCGGTGACCTCGCCGATCACCGCGAAATCGAGCTCCCATTTGTGGAAGATCGCCTCCGCGAACGCTTCGCGGCCGGGCTTGAGCACCATCAGCATGCGCTCCTGCGATTCGGACAGCATCATCTCATAGGCGGTCATGCCGGTTTCGCGTTGCGGCACCTTGTCCATGTCGAGCAGCAGGCCGACGCCGCCCTTGCTCGCCATCTCCACCGAGGACGAGGTCAGGCCGGCCGCGCCCATGTCCTGGATCGCGACGATCGCGTCGCTCGCCATCAGCTCGAGGCAGGCCTCGATCAGCAATTTCTCGGTGAAGGGATCGCCGACCTGGACGGTGGGGCGCTTCTCCTCGCTGTCCTCGGAAAAATCGGCCGACGCCATCGTCGCGCCATGGATACCGTCGCGGCCGGTCTTGGAGCCGACATAGACGATCGGATTGCCGATGCCCGATGCGGCCGAATAGAAGATCTTGTCGGTCTCGGCGATGCCGACGGTCATCGCGTTGACCAGGATGTTGCCGTCATAGGCGCGGTGGAAATTGACCTCGCCGCCCACCGTTGGCACGCCGACGCAATTGCCATAGCCGCCGATGCCGCGCACGACGCCCGAGATCAGATGGCGCATCCTGGGATGGTCGGGCCGGCCGAAGCGCAACGCGTTCATGTTGGCGATCGGCCGCGCGCCCATCGTGAACACGTCGCGCAGGATGCCGCCGACGCCGGTCGCCGCGCCCTGATAGGGCTCGATATAGGACGGGTGGTTGTGGCTCTCCATCTTGAAGATCGCCGCCTGGCTGTCGCCGATGTCGACGACACCGGCATTCTCGCCGGGGCCGCAAATGACCTGGGGGCCCGTGGTCGGCAATTTCTTCAGGTGGATGCGCGAGCTCTTGTAGCTGCAATGCTCGGACCACATCACCGAGAAGATACCGAGCTCGGTCAGATTGGGCGCGCGCCCCAGCGCACGCAGCACCGTCTCATATTCCTGTGGCGACAGGCCGTGCTCGGCGACGATCTCGGGCGTGATCTGACTCATGGCGCTGCCCTTAGCGAGCGGCGTGCCGGGAGGCTAGGGGGCGGTGGTCGCGGAAAGGGCATTCCAACTCCTGCCCTCTACCGCTTGCGGGAGAGGGAAAGACGCCGAAGGTGGCGAGGGTGAGGGCCTGTCAGCGAGCCATGCGCACAGGCCCTCACCCTGGTCCGCTTCGCGAACCTGTCCCTCTCCCGCAAGCGGTAGAGGGATGCGTGCCTTCAACCCGCCAGCGTCGCCTTGAACGCCTGCGCCGCGGTCTCGAACCCGCTCCACGCCGCCCATGCCAGCCCGCCGCCACTGCTGATCCGGCGCACGCCCGCTTCGGCAAGCGCCCGGGGATCCATGTCCGGCCCCATCAGCAGCACGTTGACCGGTTTCGGCGCCACCGCCGCGACCATCTCGCGGATCACGCCGATGTCGCGCACCCCGGGCGCGTATAGGCAGTCGGCGCCGGCGTCGGACAGCGCCTTCAGCCGCCGGATCGCGAAGTCCGGGTCGTCCTTGCCGGTCAAATAGATTTCGGTGCGGCCGACCAGGATCGCGTCGCCGCCCGCTGCGTCGATCGCGCCCCGCGCCGCGGCGATGCAGTCCGCCGCCAGTGCATCGTCGCGCAGGCCGTCGCCCTGCCGGTCCTCGACCGACAGGCCGGCGATGCCGGTCGCCAGTGCCAGCGCAACATTCGCGGCGACGCCATCCGGCCTATCGGCGAAGCCATTCTCGAAGTCGGCATTGACCGGGAGCGACGAGACGCCAGCGATGATCCGCATGTTGGTCAGCGCATCGTCGAGGCCGATCTCATAATCCTGCTTGCCCAGCACCCAGGCTGTCGCCGCGCTCGACGTTGCGAGCGCCGCGAACCCCATTGTCTCCAGCCGCAGCGCGCTGCCGGCGTCCCAGGGATTGGGCAGCAGGAAACACCCGCTGGTGTGCAGCGCGCGAAAGCGGGCGCGCTTTTCCGCGACGGCGGCGCTCATGGGCGCTTGCCGAACAGGATGGCGCGCTCTTCGGCGCTCATCGGCGTCTCCGGCTGGCGATAGGTCTCGGCCTTGCCCTCATAGACCTTGATCACCGCGGGACGTGCGGCGACGCGATCGAACCACGCCTTCAGATGGGGGAAGTCGCCCAGCACCATCTTGTGGTTCTCGTGCGGCACGATCCACGGATAGCAGGCCATGTCGGCGATCGAATAATCGCCGGCGATATAGTCGCGGCCTTCGAGCCGGCGGTCGAGCACGCCGTAGAGCCGCGCGGTCTCGTTGACGTAGCGGTCGATCGCGTAGGGGATTTTCTCGGGGGCAAAGACGTTGAAATGGCCATTCTGCCCGGCCATCGGCCCGAGCCCGCCGACCTGCCAGAACAGCCATTCCAGCGTCTCTTTGCGCGTCCGAAGATCGCGCGACAGGAACCGGCCGGTCTTGTCGGCGAGATATTGCAGGATCGCGCCCGATTCGAACATGCCGATGGGCTCGCCGTCGTCGGCGGGGGCGCGATCGACGATCGCCGGGATGCGGTTGTTGGGCGAGACAGCGAGGAAGGCGGGATCGAACTGTTCGCCTTTGCCGATATTGACCGGGAACACCCGATGCTCGAGGCCGGCCTCCTCGAGAAAGATGGCGACCTTCAGCCCGTTGGGCGTGGGCCAGCTGTGCAGTTCGATCATGCGGCACTCCTCTTGTTGCCACCGATCTAATAGCTAAAACCGGATGGCCAAGTCGCATCGACCCTGGCCGGGACAAAAGAATCGATCCGAGGAAGTAGCTGATGTTGGGCGGGATGCAGGACTGGGAATTGCGGGTGCCGCGCCTGATCGACCATGCCGCGCGCGAGCATGGCGGGCGCGAGATCGTCACCCACTGGGCGGACGGGCGCGAGACCCGCACCGACTGGGCCGGCATCCATCGCGACGCGCGCCGGCTGGCGCAGGCGTTCGCGCGGCGCGGCGTCCAGCCGGGCGACCGCATCGCCACTTTGGCGATGAACCACAGCCGCCATCTCGTCGCCTGGTATGGCGCGATCGGCATGGGTGGGGTCATCCACACGATCAACCCGCGACTGTTCGACGAGCAACTCGTCTTTATCGCCAACCATGCCGAGGATCGCGTGCTGCTCTACGATCGCGCCTTTCAGGCGATCGTCGAGCGGTTGAAGCCGCACTGGCCCGGCATCGAACATTATATCTGTTTCGACGATGATGGCCCCGACGGCTTCGAGGCGGTGATCGGCGGCGAGGATGGCGATTATCGCTGGCTGGAGGGCGTCGAGCGCGAGCCCTGCATGCTGTGTTACACCAGCGGCACCACCGGCAATCCCAAGGGCGTGCTCTATACCCACCGCTCGACGCTGATCCACGCGATGTCCGAACTGGCGCCAGCCTGTTTCAACCTGTCGGCGCAGACGGTCGCGCTGCCGATCGTGCCGATGTTCCACGCCGCGGCGTGGGGCCTGCCCTTCGCCAGCGCGGCGGCCGGCGTGAAACTGGTCTTCTCCACCGTCAATGATCCGAAGATCATCTGCCGCCTGATGAACGCGGAGAAGGTGACGCACTCGGCGGGCGTGCCCACGGTCTGGCTCTCGATGTTCCAGCACATGGACGAGACTGGTGAGGAGCCGCGCTTCCTCAAGCTCGTCACGATCGGCGGGTCGGCGGCGCCGCGGGCGATGATCGAGCGGCTGATGCGGCTGGGCGTCAACGTCAATCACGCCTGGGGCATGACCGAAACCTCACCGATCGGCACGATGGGCGGACCCGGCGCCGATTGGGACGACCTGACCTTCGAACAGCGCGTCGACCAGGTCACGCGACAGGGCCGCATCCCGTTCGGGGTCGAACTGCAGCTGATCGACGACGACGGCGCGGTGCTGCCGCGCGACGGCACCAGCGCCGGGCGGCTGCGGATCCGCGGACCGTGGATCGTCAAACGCTATTTCCAGGATGCGAGCGGCGACGCGATCGACGCCGATGGCTGGTTCGACACCGGCGACGTCGCCGTCATCCATCCCGACGGCACGATGCAGATCACCGATCGCTCGAAGGACGTGATCAAGTCGGGCGGCGAATGGATCAGCTCGGTCGAACTGGAGAATGCCGCGGTCGGCTGCCCCGGCGTGGCCGAAGCCGCGGCGATCGGCGTGCCCCACCCGAAATGGGACGAACGGCCGTTGCTGCTCGTCATGCGCAAGGCCGGCGCCGACGTGTCGGCCGACGACATCCGCGCGCATCTCGCATTGCACGTCGCCAAATGGTGGCTGCCCGACGAGATCCTCTTCGTCGACAGCCTCCCGCATACCGCGACCGGCAAGCTGCTCAAGATGGCGCTGCGGGCGCAGTACAAGGACCACAAGCTGGAGGCGGCGTGATGGACCTACCCTCTACCGCTTGCGGGAGAGGGACAGACCCGCGTAGCGGGTCAGGGTGAGGGCCTGAGCGGGTCTCGCATCTCAGGCCCTCACCCTCGCCGCCTTCGGCGTCTTTCCCTCTCCCGCAAGCGGTAGAGGGGCGTGATAAACGCTTCACCCGGCCACCTTGCCCCAAACCCCAAAATGCTCTAACGGCGCACATCCCCGGCGGCATCCTGCCGGGACATCGGAGACTATCATTGCTGGTAAGCACCCACATAGCGGGCGAAACGCCCCATGTCGTCAGGTCGCTGCCCTAGCGTTTCCCGCGCTACGGTCGGCACCGCCGCCGTGGCCCTTTCGCCCCAAGACTGAAGTTCTGAAGTCCGTGGCCGCGCGCCCGGTGATGGCGTCCGGCCATCACCGGCGACCGGTCCGGGCGGGATCGGGAAAGACATGGACGAATATGAGATCGTCCGGGGTCTCGTGCTCCGGATCGCGGCCGACATGGCTGCGTCGGCGCCGCTCGCCAAAGCGGTGCGGCAATGGGCGCAGCCGCATCGGCGCTGGCTGACCGGTGAGGCGGGAGAAGGCAAGTTCGGCTGGCGCGCCGTTCAGGCGGCGCTGCGGGCGGATCGTGTCCGCCACGACGCCGCGTCGCATCCGCTGGCGCTCGCGAACGCGCTGGCCGGAGCCTTGCGATTCGACGATGCGGATGCGCGCCTGCTGGCGATCGCGGTCGCGATCGACCGGGTGCCGCGCGTCACGGCGCTGGTCCGGGCGATCGTCGAGCATGACGGCGACCTGTCCGAGCTGATGGCGGCGGTGGCTGGCTGCCCCGTGCATGCCGTCCGCCGCAGCCCGGTGTTGCGGCTCGGCCTCGTCCAGCTTCGCGCCAACCGGGCCGGCCGGATCGAAGTCGATCTCGGCTGGACGCTCGAACGGCTACTCTGTCGCGACGCTGCCTCGGGCGAGGAATTGATCGAGGCGGTCGTCGGCACGCGCCAGGCGGCGCTGCTGGGGCTCGACGATTTCGGCGGCTGCACGGCGGAGTCGGCTTTGCTCGTCCGGCTGCTGCGCGGCGCGCTGCGCGAGGGTGCGGCGGGCGTCAACATCCTGATCCACGGCCCGCCCGGCACCGGCAAGACCGAGCTGGCGCGCACGCTGGCGGCTGCCTGCGGCGCGGCCTTGTTCAGCGTGGGCGAGGTCGATGACGACGGGCAGGAGCCGAGCCGCTGGGAGCGCGTCGACGCGCTCCAGCTCGCGCATCGCGTGCTCGCCGGCCGCCGCGATTCGATGCTGCTGTTCGACGAGATGGAGGATCTGATCGGCGATGCCAGGCCGGGTGCCGGCGACTGGTTCACCCATCGCGAAGGATCGAAGATCTGGATCAACCGCCTGCTCGAAAGCAACGCGGTGCCGGTGATCTGGACCACCAATGCGATCGGCAATATCGATCCGGCGATCCTGCGGCGGATGAGCTATGTGCTCCACCTCGCTCTGCCCTCGCACGCCGCCGGCCAGTCGATGCTCGCGCGGATCGCCGACGACGAGGCGATGGCGGTGCCCGACGATGTCCGCGCGCTGGTGGCGGCCGCGCCCGAGGTAGCGACCGTCGCGCGCATCGCCGTGCGCGCCGGGCGTCTGTCGGGCGACAGCGGCGATATCGCCGAGACGGCGCGGTCGCTCGTCACCGCGTTGCGCCAGGGCGAACCGCCGCGGCCGGTCGACGACATGATCGATCTCGACCTCTACGAGACCGACGTCGATCTGCACGCGCTGCTCGACCGGCTGGCGGGCGAGGGGGCGCCTCAGGATGTCTCGCTGCTGCTGACCGGCCCACCCGGCACCGGCAAGACCGGGCTCGCCCATCACCTCGCCCGCGCGCTCGATCGGCCGCTGATCACCAAGCGCGCGTCGGACCTGCTCTCGAAATGGGTCGGCGAAACCGAGGCCCAGATCGCCGGCGCATTTCGCGAGGCCGAGCGGCGCGGCGGCGTGCTGCTGTTTGACGAGGTCGATTCGATCCTGTTCGATCGCAGCACCGCGTCGCACAGCTGGGAGGTGACGCAGGTCAACGAGCTGCTGACCTGGCTCGATCGCCATCCGCTGCCGTTCGTCGCGGCGACCAACCATGGCGGCAAGCTCGATCCGGCGGCGCTGCGCCGCTTCGTGTTCAAGCTCGACCTCCAGCCGTTCGGCCCGGCGCGCGCGGCGCGGGCCTATGCGCGCTTCTTCGGCGGCATTGCGCCGGCATCGCTGGCGGACGTACCGAACCTGACGCCCGGCGACTTCGCGGTCGTCCGCCGCCAGATCCGGCATCTGGGGGCTGTGGATGGAGCAACGATTGTCGCCCGCCTGCGCGCGGAAGCGGCGCTGAAGCCGTGCACGGGTGGAAGGATCGGGTTTTGAGCGCGGCGGACATTCGTCGTGCTATCGAGCGCCGGGTTGCCTCAGTCGCCTTTGTCGGACCAATGCGGCTTGTCGCTGACGAGCTTCTTGACGCCATAGCTCGCGCCGATCTTGTGCAGCACGGTGTTGGTCTCGCCCGTCCTCGGGGCGCCGAGTGCGTGGGTCAGGCCGGCCGCATCGATGACGTTGATCGTTCCTGTCCAGCCGATCGTCATATCGATCGCACGCCCCTCGATGTGGTTCGAATTGAGCGCGGCTATATGCGCCATGCCGAACAGGTCTTTCATCTCCTTGGCGGCCTTTTTCGACTTGGCGAGATTGCCATGGTCCCATGTGATGTCGAGTCCCTGAAGCTGGGGTACATTTGCCGGCGCGATCAGGCCGTTGGCGATTTTCCAGCAATAATGCATCAGATGGGCGCGCGTCTTGTGCCGCAGAGTCGATGCCACGCTGATCCTGGCGCCCGCCGCAGCGAGGACATCGGTGAAGCGTTCGACATTCCTCCGGAACGGCGGCACCAGATCGATGATCTTGTTGCTGTTCGGATATTTCGCCTGATTGGCATGCCACCACGCGGCACCGCTGAGCGATGCGTTCGCCGGCGGTGCCGGCGGCGTGGGGGCCTGCTCGGCGATCAGGGCCTTCCAGGTGCCACCGCCGATATCGATTCGCCCGTCGGGCGCAGCGATGCCGAGCACGATCTTCTGATAGGCGCGGATCGTCTTGACCGTATTGTCGCCGGCGTCGCCATCGACCACCAGCGTCGGCAGTCCAAGCGTTGCGACATGCTGGTTGAGCAGCTTCTGGACCACCATGACGTCGTCGAGAAGGTTCTGGCCGCCCTTTCCGACCGATCCTGTGATGGTCTCCATGTCCCGTTCTCCCCCTTCATGCTTCGAACAATAATAGGGTTCGCCGTTTCTGAAAATTGTAAATCATTGCTCCAGGGCAATTTGGACGTTCCAAAGCAGGTGGATATCGGTTCAAGCGCGGATCTCGATTCGAGTCCCTTTTCGCGATGGCTGCTTTATGATCGAGCGCGTCATTGCGCTCACCCGAACAACTCCCCCTGTCGCCCCGGCGGCGGCCGGAACAGATCGGTCCGCAGCGGCACGCGCTCGCTCCGGTTCAGCCCGTAACGCCGACAGGCGATGCCGAACCTGGTGCGCAGCAACTCACCCCACGACCCCTGCGCCTTCATCCGGCTGTGGAAATTGGGATCATTGTCGCGCCCGCCCCGCATCGCCTGGATGATGCCCATCACCTTGGCCGCGCGGTCGGGGAAATGCGCGTCGAGCCAGGCCCGGAACAGGGGCGCGACCTCGAACGGCAGGCGGACGGGGATGTAGGCGGCGAACTTCGCGCCGGCCTCGGCCGCGGCCTCGAGGATATGCTCCATCTCATGATCGGTGATCGACGGGATCACGGGCGAGATCGACACCGTCACCGGCACCCCGGCCGCGCTCAGTGCCCTGACCGCGGCGAGGCGCTTGCGCGGGCTCGGCGCGCGCGGCTCGAGCGTCATCGCGATCCTGGGTTCGAGCGAGGTGACCGAGACCATCACCGAGACCAGCCCCTTCGCCGCCATCGGTGCCAGCAGGTCGAGATCGGCGAGCAAGCGATCGGACTTGGTCGTGATCATCAGCGGATGGCCGGTCTCGGCCAGCACTGCGATGCAGGCGCGGGTGATGCGCCAGTCGCGCTCGATCGGCTGATAGGGATCGGTGTTGGTGCCCATCGCGATCGGCCCGACGACATAGCCGCGCTTTGCCAGTTCGGCGCGCAGCAGCACGGGCGCGTCGGGTTTGGCGAACAGTTTCGATTCGAAGTCGAGGCCTGGCGACAGATCGAGAAACGCATGCGTCGGCCGTGCGAAACAATAAATGCAGCCATGCTCGCAGCCGCGATAGGCGTTGATCGAGCGATCGAACACGATGTCGGGCGACGTGTTGCGCGTGATGATCGTGCGCGGCGTCTCCACCGTCACCGTCGTCCGCAGCTTCGGCGGCGCGCCGTCGATCGCATCCTGGTCGTCGAGCCAGTCGCCATCGGCGACCCGCTCGGGCAGGTTGAAGCGGCCGCTCTCACGATTGTGCGTCGCGCCGCGGGCAGGGCGAGCTTTCGACTCCATTGACTCATCATGGCGAATCGGTCAGAACATTTCAAGAACGAAGGAGGCGGCGATGGCGCGATTAAATTATCTCGAACTGCCGACGGCGGACATCGAAGCGGCGAAGCTCTTTTACGAGACTGCGTTCGGACTGGACCTGATCGATTTCGGCCCGACCTATGCGGCAACCGCGACCGGTGACACCGATATCGGGCTGCAGGCCGATCGCGCGGAGCAGACGACGGGGCCATTGCCGGTGATCGGCGTCGACGATCTGGCGGCGGCGCTCGACGCGGTGACGGCGGCGGGTGGTGTGATCACGCGACCGATCTTCGCCTTTCCCGGCGGCCGGCGTTTTCATTTCCGCGATCACGACGGACATGAACTGGCCGCGGTCCAGCCGGATTGAGCGCTTTTTTGCCCTCTCCCCTCGGGGGAGAGGGAGGGACCCAGGCCGCAGGCTTGGGAGGGTAAGGGTGCGTCCGTTTCCTCGCTGGCGCTCGGACCCTCAGTGCGCCAGGCAAGCTGGCGCGATCCAGCCGGTGGAAGACCGGTGCGGGTAGGCCGTAGCGGGCGCCCGTTAGCGAGTGTTGCATGTCAGCCGGCGACGGCTGGGGTGAAGCGTACA
>Ga0268265_10000163_pt1 | contig 81425 bp, 72 predicted proteins | sample KBSSwiS52_FD_190355 | JGI IMG/M metagenome (GOLD analysis project Ga0268265, IMG submission 190355) | Switchgrass rhizosphere microbial communities from Kellogg Biological Station, Michigan, USA - KBS Switchgrass S5-2 (SPAdes) (version 2) | ecosystem: Host-associated > Plants > Roots >... | reverse complement strand
CAGAAACAGTAGCACCCGTCGTCGTCTCGCCGTCATTCCGGCGAACGCCGGAATCCATTTGCTCTTTCTCATTCCGCGACTACGTCAAGCAAAATGGATCCCGCCTTTCGCCGGGATGACGAAAGAGAAACGTCGACTCGGCGGCTTCACCGCGCGCGAATCCACCGAAACGTCAGATTGATGCGCGCACCTTCTTCCTTCGGCGCCTTCGGCAGATCGTGCTGATACAAGCGCTGCGTCGCGCCGCGCATTACGAGCAGGCTTCCGTGCGCAAGCGCGATCGCGAGCGCCACGTCGCGCGTCCTGCGCGAGCGCAAACGAAAACGTCGCGTCGCGCCGAAGCTCAGCGAGGCGATCACGGGTTCCGCGCCGAGCTCCGGCTCGTCGTCGCTGTGCCAGCCCATCGAATCGCGGCCGTCGCGATAGAGATTGGCGAGCACGCTGTTGAAGCGAAGACCGTAGCGATCGGCTAGCTCGGCGCGCAACGCGATCAGCGTCGGCGTCCACGGCCGCGGCTCGAAGCGCGTGCGCGAATATGTATAGACCGCGTCGGCGTCGCCGATCCACGACGAGAGCCGCGGCGAATCGACTTCGCGTCCGAACAGTTTCAGGCGATGCCGCTCCCAGGAAACTTCGTTCGACAGCGCCGCGAAAATTCCGTCGGCGCGTACCGCGTCGAACGCCGCCGGCGCGTAGCTCACGTCGGCGCCGGCGAGCGCCAGCGGCGAGAGGTTCGCGTCAGCCGGAAACGGGATAAGCGGGCGATGCATCGAGCGTAGCCGCGCAGATTTCCGCGAGCTCGAGCAGGCGCAGGTCCGATCCCGGTGCGCCGACGAGCTGCAGACCGACCGGCATCCCGTCCGGCAGAAGCCCCATCGGCAGGCTGACGGCGGGACAGCCGGCGAGGCTCGCGAAGCTGGTGAGATCAGCATCGTTCGCACGCTCGCCTTCGGCCAGCGGATACGGGCCATGCGGAACCGTAGGCATCACCAGCACGTCGACGTCGGCGAAGATGCGCCGCGCCTTGACGACGGCGACATCGAGCTGCCGATCGGCCGCGGCGTAGTCGACGGCCGATTTGCCGCGCGCGTAGTCGAGCATGCGCGCGAGGCGCTCGGACGGCGGATGGTCGCTATCGGCGATATCGCCGGCGAGCTCGATCGCGAGCTCGCTTTCCATGATCAGCAGCGCAGCGCGGCGAAAGCGCGCGAAATCGTAATCGGAGAAATCGATCTCGCGGCGCTCGCCGAGCTCGCTGCCGAACGCGGCCAGGGCGCGATCGAACAGCGCGGCGACATCGGCCGCGACGCCCAACTTGTCGAGACCTGCGACGAGACCGGTGCGCAGTCGGCCAGGCTCCCAGTCCGGCACGTCGAGCGGAACGCGGCGTCGGCGCGAGCGCGGATCGGAAGCATCAAATCCGCCGAGCACCTGCAGCACGATCGCAAGATCCTGCACCGAGCGCGCGAGGATGCCGATGCAATCGAGGCGGCGCAGGCTGTGCAGGAGACCGGTCGTCGGAATCTCGCCGAGCGTCGGTCGCAATCCGTAGATGCCGCAGTGGCTCGCCGGGATGCGCACGGAACCCAACGTGTCGCTGCCAAGCGCGAACGAAGCAAGGCCTGCCGCGACGGCGGCGGCGGAACCGGCAGACGACCCGCCAGCGACATAGCCATGCCGCCACGGATTGTGGACGGGACCCGCGTGAGCATTCGCGCCGCTGGTGCCGAGCGCGCCTTCATCGAGATTGGTCTTGCCGAGCACGATCGCGCCCGCGGCGCGAAGGCGCGCGACGGCGACCGAATCGACGGCGGCGGCATTGCCGCGGCGCGGCAATCCGGCGCGCGTCGGGAGGCCGGCCACGTCGAGATTGTCCTTGATCGCGACCGCGAGCCCGTCGAGCCGACCGATCCCACGTCCTTCACGACGGCGTGCTGCACTGGCGGCGGCGGCAGCTTTCGCGTTGTCGTCGAGCGCGACATAGGCATTGAGCTCGGGATTCCTGCGCTCGATCGCGGCAAGATAGGAGGACGTCAGCGCGGCACTGTCGATGCGGCCGGACGCGAGCCAGTGCAACTGCTGGAACGCCGTCGCACCACGCAACGCGCCGTCGGCGATCGCGTCTGTTATTTTTTCCGTCATGCGTTTTTTCCTTGAGTCCCCGGTTTCCATCAGTCCCCGCACCGGATTATGACGCACCCGAACGAAATCGCAGCCCAACCTTCTCGCGAATCGCGCGCGGGTTCGCGCGGAACGCGCAAGCCCCGCTACCAGCAGATCGCCGACACGCTGCGCGAGGAGATTCGCCGCGGTGAGCACGCGGTCGGACGCTATCTCTCCAGCGAAGCGGAATTGCGCCGGCGCTTCAAGGTGAGCCGGCACACGGTGCGCGATGCGCTGCGCGTTTTGGACGATCTGGGCCTGATCGCGCGCCGGCGCGGCGCAGGCAGCATCGTGCGCAACGCCGAGGTGAACCGGCATTTCGACCAGGCGCTGCGATCGATCGCGGATCTTCTGCAATACGACGAGTCGAGCGATTTTCTCGCGCGCTACACCGATCGACTGGTCGCCGATCAGCAGCTCGCCGGCTGGCTGCATACGCGCCTCGGCACCGAATGCATCCTGCTGCACGGCGTGCGCGTCGGCCGGCGCACGCGACGGCCCATCGCCAGCGTCAACGTTTACCGGCGCGCGAGCTGGCACGGTTTGCCGGTCGGGCACGCGCGCCAGGAAGACGCGATCCGCGCGCTGCTCGAGGATCAGTTCCTCGCCCGCGTCGGCCGCGTCGAGCAGGTCCTGAGCGCGATCGAGATGCCGGCCGAGGCCGCGCTCGAAGTCGAGGTGCCGGAAGGATCGCCGGCGCTGCGCAGCCTCAGGCGCTATTTCGATGCGCGCGACCGCTTGATGCTGGCCGTGATTTCGCTGCATCCGGGCGGATCGTATTCGTATCGGAGCGAATACCGGCGCAGCGACATCGCTCACGCGGATTAGCTCGCTTCGGGGCATTGGTTTGCCGCGCCTGCATGGAATCCGCGAAAATCGGCGCCATGCGACCCACCCGGAGCCGGCGATGAGCGAGCGCGACATCATGGAATACGACGTCGTGACCGTCGGCGCGGGTCCCGCGGGGCTCGCGTTCGCGATCCGGCTGAAGCAGTTGAAGCCCGACATCCGCGTCTGCGTGATCGAGAAGGCTTCGACGGTCGGCGCGCAGATCCTGTCCGGCGCGGTGATCGAGCCCGAGCCCTTGAACGCGCTCTTGCCCGATTGGGGCAAGAATCCGCCGCCGATCTGCGTGCCGGTGACCAAGGACGAGTTCTGGTACATGCGCGACGCGACGCACGCGATCAAGTCGCCGCTGACGCCGCCGCAGATGCACAACCGCGGCAACTTCATCGTGTCGCTCGGAGCGTTGTGCGCGTGGCTTGCGCCGCAGGCCGAGGCGCTCGGCGTCGAGATCTATCCTGGATTCGCCGCGTCCGAAACGCTGATCGACGAGAAAGGCGCGGTGTGCGGCGTGCGCATCGGCGACATGGGCGTCGCGAAAGACGGATCGCACAAACCGGGGTTCACACAAGGCATCGACATCAAGGCGCCGCTGACCGTGCTCGCCGAAGGCTGCCGCGGTCATCTGACCAAGCGGCTGATCCGGCAGTTCGCTCTCGACGCCAATTGCGATCCGCAGACCTACGGCATCGGCATCAAAGAGCTGTGGCAGCTGCCGCCGGGCCGGGCGGAAGCCGGCAAGGTCGTGCATACGTTCGGCTGGCCGCTCGATACCGCGACGTACGGCGGCAGCTTCATCTATCACCTGGACAAGGATCGCGTCGCGATCGGATTCATCACGGGCCTGGATTACGAAGACCCGATGTTCTCGCCGTTCGAGGCGTTCCAGCAGCTGAAGAATCACGCGATCGTGAAGCCCTTGCTCGAAGGCGGCTCGATCGTCTCGGCCGGCGCGCGCGCGATCGTCGAAGGCGGTTATCAATCGTTGCCGAAATGCGAGATGCCCGGCGCGCTACTGATCGGCGATGCGGCGGGCACTCTCAACGTGCCGAAGATCAAGGGCACGCATCAGGCGATCCGCTCGGCGATGCTCGCGGCCGAGCATGTGGCCGAGACCTCCAAAGCCGACGGCTGGGACGCGAAACTGCGTGCGTCGCCGGTGATGGAAGAGCTCAAGAAAGTCCGCAATATCCGCCCGGGCTTCAACAAGGGATTGTGGTTCGGCCTTGCGAACGCGAGTTGGGAGACGATCACGTTCGGACTTTCGCCGTGGACGCTGAAGAATCATGCCGATTGGTCTTCGATCGAAAAAATCGGCGGATACGAATCACCGAAGCGCGATGGCGTTCCCGACGACATAGCCCGCAAGCAGGGCTACGTCGAACGCACGCTGCCACCGCGCGATCGACTCGCCGAAGTCTATTTCGCCGCGACCGAACACGACGAAGACCAGCCGGTTCACCTGCGTGTCGCCGACACGAATATCTGCATCACGCGCTGCGCGGAGGAATACGGCAATCCGTGCCAGCGCTTTTGTCCCGCTGCGGTTTATGAAATCGTGCAAGACGAATCCGGCAAGCGCCTGCAGATCAACGCGGCGAACTGCGTGCACTGCAAGACCTGCGATATCAAGGATCCGTACCAGATCATCGACTGGGTGACGCCGGAAGGCGGCAGCGGGCCGAATTATCAGAATCTTTGACATGCGCGCGCGGCTGAGCTGGGGAACGGTTGCGCTGCTCGCGGTCGTTTTCGCGGGTTGCGCCGCGGCGCTGTTCGCGATGTCGTTGCGGGGGGCTCCATCTGACGATGCAGCCGCGAATACATTGCCGTCGTATCCGGATTCCGTCCCGCTCGACTTCGCGGACGCCAAGACCCGCAGCGCGTTCGAGACATACGGGCGATGGCTGCACGACGGCGTCGAGCCGATCGCGGCTTCGTGCAACTCCTACGCTTCGGGGCGCGAGATCTATCGCGTCGAGCTGATCGATGGCATGACCTCGAACTACGACGACGCCTTTGTGGTGGTCGACGTGGAGGTCGCAGGAAACAAGGCGCGCTTCGAGGAAAAGACGCTGAAAAAAGCGCGCGACGGCAAGACTCGGTGGGTGCCTGTCAAGACGAAATACGTCGGCGAGCGCGACATCGCTGCGATCCGCTCGCGGGCGAACGAGCTGCTTCTATCCGGGATCCCGGCGGCGATCGCCGATCAGAGTGTCGATGACTCCGAATGGACCCTTCAGATGTGCCGGCGCGGACGTTATCACTTCTATCAGCGCCACACACCGCAGCGCGACGAGAAGGGCAATGCGGCGTTCATTGCGACGACCGGCGCCGTGTTCGAGTTACGCAAGGCGCAAGCGGCGGCGCCCTAGCCTGCCCTCACCCGCGCCTTGCCGCGCGGCCTCTCCCGCCACGCGGGAGAGGCGAACGCCCACGCTTACGAGCTCTGATTGTCCGTCTTGCCCACGAACGCCGCCACGTTGTCGTGCAGCTCCTTCAGCGAAGGCAGATGCGCGTACACCATATGCCCCGATTCGTAGTAGTGCGTCTCGATGTGGCTCGTGAGCTCCGGCGAGATCGGCAGATGCTTCATCTCGTAATCGGCGGTGAAGAACGGCGTGGCGAGATCGAAGTAGCCTGAATTCAGCATCACGTGCAGGCGCGGGTTGTACTTCATTGCCGCGGCGAGATCGGGCAGGACGTTCGGGAAACCGGGGATCGCGAACGGCAATCCATTCGGCTGCTTGTGTTCGAATTTCCAGTTCGGGAAAGTGCCTTCGGCGAAGAGATGATAGGTCTGATCCTGGCCGAACTTCAGATCCTTGCGCACGTAATCGTTGAACGCGGAAAAATACGCCGAGGAAATCGCCGCCGACTGCGGATCGTAGGCGGCACCTTGATTCAGCGCGTCCATTGCCGGACCCGAGAAGCGCGAATCCAGACGCCCGGTCGTCAACCCCTTGTCCAGCTGCAGCGTGTGCTCGAACTCGCCGCCGTTGACGCGAAGGTTAGCGCGCTCGATGTAGTCGACCGGAAGTCCGGTGTACGCGTGCAGCTTCTCGGCGACTGCGTGCTTGCGCGCCGGCTCGATTGCATTGCCGGCAGCCAGCGCCTGCGCGTACTCGCCCATCGCGAACTGCTCGACTTCGGACAGCAGCGTCTTCATGTCGGCCGGCTTGTTCGGCAGCTTGTCGTGATACCACGCCGTCGCCGCGTACGTCGGCAGCGCGAGCTGATAGGAAAGATCGACGCCGGGATCGATCTCGGGGAAGTCGATCAGCATGGCGAGATTGAGCACCTGCGAAAGAAGGATGACGCCGTTGAGATCGATCGCGTGATCGCTCTGCAGCATATTCGCCAGCACCGCCGAGCGCGTCGTGCCGTAGCTTTCGCCGAAGAGATATTTCGGCGAGTTCCAGCGGCCGTACTGGGACAGGAACTTGACGATGAAATCGGCGAATGCGTTCGCGTCGGTGTCGACGCCGAAGTAATCCTTCGGACCTTTTTCCTTGTCGGCGAACGTCGAGAATCCGGCGCCCGGCGCGTCGATGAAGACGAGGTCGCTGACGTCGAGCAGGCTGTAATCGTTGTTGACCAATCCGTACGGCGCCGGCGCCGTGTGCTGGTCGTCGTCGGTGACGACGCGCTTGGGACCGAACGCGCCCATGTGCAGCCAGATCGTCGCCGAGCCCGGGCCGCCGTTGTAGATGAACATCACCGGACGATGCTTGGCGTCGGCGCCTTTCTTGAAATACGCCGTGTAGAAGATGCTCGCCGCAGGTTGGTCCTTCTTGTCCTCGAGGATGATCGTGCCGGCCTGCGCGGTGTAGTCGATGCGCTTGCCTTCGACGCTGACGCTGCCTTCGGTCTTGGAGTTCTTCGCTTCGAGTTTGACCGGTTTGTCGGCTTCCTTCTTGACGGTTTCCTTGGTCGTCGTCTCGGTCGCCGGCATGTCGTCGGCGAGCGCGCATCGCAGCGTCGAGACGGACAGCGCGGCGGCGATCGCCGCGGTGAGAACGGGCTTCATGGCAGGTCCTTCGTTTGAAATCATTGGCGCGGGTCGCCGCGTCGGCGACGTCTGCACCGGAGTTTCGGCAGCGCAATGGCTCCGCCCAACTCCCAGAAGTCATCCCTTGCGAAGGTTCCGGCGGCACGGGTTACTCTTTCTGGCAATTCCGGCAATTGCCGCACATGGAGAAATCAGGAATGACACACATCGCGCTCGTCACTGCGGCCGCCGCACGCGATCTCGACGAGGATCTTCCGCCGCTCGCCGCCGCGATGCGCGAGACCGGAGCCGATTTCTCGATCGTCAACTGGGACGACGCTGCGATCGACTGGTCGCGCTTCGAAATCGCCGTGCTGCGCTCGACCTGGGACTACACCGACCGGTTGCACGATTTCCTGCGCTGGACCGAACGTGCCGCCGCGCAGACGAAGCTCTTGAACCCGCCCGATGTCGTGCGCTGGAACACCGACAAGCACTATCTTGCCGAGCTCGCCGCGACCGGCGTGCCGACGGTGCCGAGCACATTCGTCGAGCCCGGCGAGGATGCGCGCGATGCGTTGCGGCGATTCCTTTCCGGCGCCGCCTCCGAATTCGTGGTCAAGCCGAGCGTCGGCGCGGGCTCGCGCGATGCGCAGCGATACATCCCTTCCGAACACGACGCAGCGCTCGCGCACGCCGACCGCTTGCTGCAAGCGAACCGCAGCGTGCTGCTGCAACCGTACCTCGATCGCGTCGACGAGCACGGCGAGACCGCGCTGATGTTCTTCGACGGCGCGTTCAGTCATGCGATCCGCAAAGGTCCGCTGCTCCGCCGCGGCGAAGGCCCGACGCGCGCGTTGTTCGCAGCCGAGCACATCGCCGCGCGAACGCCGAGCGCGGAGGAAATGGCGGTCGCCGAAAAGACGCTGGCGGCGATCCCGTTCGAGCGGCCTCTTCTCTATGCGAGAGTCGATCTGATCCAGGCCGCCGATGGCCAACCGTGCGTGCTCGAGCTCGAGCTCACCGAACCCTCGCTCTTCTTCGTGCACGCGCCGGCGGCCGCAGTCGCGCGCTTCGCGCGAGCCGTCGTGGCGCGAGCCTGAGAAGCTGCCTCGCCCGCGATTTCACGTTATAATTCGCGCTCTTACATCCGCCCGACCGCGCTTAAGCGCGCGGAAATCCCGAGGAAAAGCCAAGACCATGAAGATCCTGGTCGGATACAAGCGCGTCGTCGACTACAACGTGCGCGTGCAGGTCAAACCCGATGGCTCCGGCGTCGTCACCGAAGGCGTCAAGCTGTCGGCGAATCCGTTCGACGACATCGCGCTGGAAGAAGCGCTGCGTTTGCGCGAGAAGGGAATCGCGACCGATGTCATCGTCGCGACCATCGGCCCCGCCGATGCGCAGGCGCACATCCGCAACGGCCTTGCGATGGGTGCCAATCGTGCGATTCACGTCGTGACTTCGGATGCGGTCCAGCCGCTGACCGCCGCGCGCGTGCTCTTGAAGCTGATCGAGAAGGAACAGCCCGGCATCGTCCTCCTCGGCAAGCAGGCGATCGACGACGACTGCAACCAGACCGGCCAGATGCTGGCGGCGCTGTGGGATCGCCCGCAGGCGACGTTCGCATCGAAAGTCGAAGTGAACGGCAATGCCGCGCGCGTCACGCGCGAAGTCGACGCGGGCCTCGAAACGATCGAAGTGGATCTGCCGGCCGTCATCACTACCGACCTTCGCCTCAACGAGCCGCGCTTCATCAAGCTGCCGGACATCATGAAGGCGAAATCGAAGCCGATCGAGACGCTGCAGCTTGCGGATCTGGGCGTCGAATCGGGCGATCGCTTGAAGACGACGCATTACGCGCCGCCGGCGAAGCGCAGCAAAGGCGTGATGGTGAAAGATGTCGGCGAGCTGGTCGCTGCGTTGAAGTCGAAAGGATTGCTGTAGAGGCGCGAAGCGGCAGATCAGGGAGGTTTTCGCAAGACTGCCCTCACCCGCGCCGACGGCGCGGCCTCTCCCGCAAGCGGGAGAGGCGAAATGAAAAACGATGCGGCGCAGCCTCTCCCGCGAGCGGGAAAGGCGAAGTGAAACCAACGGGAAAAATGACATGAGCAAGGTTCTTATCGTCGCCGAACATCTCGACGGCAAGCTCAACGCGAGCACCGCGCGTTGCGTCACGTGCGCGAAAGACATCAAGGCCGAATCGATCGACGTGCTGGTGCTCGCCGCGAGCACGGACGCGATTGCCGCGGATGCCGCGAAGATCGAGGGCGTCACGCGCGTGCTGACGGTTGCGCGCGCCGAGAACGCGCACGCGCTCGCCGCAATCTGCGCGCCGCAGATCGCAGCCGCCGCGAAAAACGGCTACACGCACGTGCTGCTGCCGTCGACGACATTCGGCAAGGATGTCGCGCCGCGCGCTGCGGCGCTGCTCGGCGTCGTGCAAGTGTCCGACATCATGGCCGTCGAAGGCGCGCATACGTTCAAGCGTCCGATCTATGCCGGCAATGCGATCGTCACGGTCGAGGCGCCGGCCGATGCGCTCTTGGTCGGCACCGTGCGCACGGCGTCGTACGCGGCCGCCGGCGCAGCCGCGAATGCCGCGCCGATCGAAGCGCTGTCGCTCGACGTCGCGCTGCCCTCGCACACGCGCTTCGTCGATCTCGCGCAAGGCAAGAGCGATCGCCCGGATTTGCAAGCCGCCTCGCGCGTCGTCTCCGGCGGGCGCGCGCTCGGCTCGTCCGATGCGTTCAAGATCATCTACTCGTTGGCCGACAAGCTTGGCGCCGCGGTCGGCGCCTCGCGCGCGGCGGTCGACGCCGGCTACGTGCCGAGCGATCTGCAGGTCGGCCAGACCGGCAAGATCATCGCGCCAGAGCTCTATGTCGCGATCGGCATTTCCGGCGCGATCCAGCACCTGACCGGCATCAAGGACGCCGGCACGATCGTCGCGATCAACAAGGACGCCGAAGCGCCGATCTTCGAGATCGCCGATTACGGTCTGGTCGGGGATTTGTTCAAGATCGTGCCGGAGCTCGAGCAGGCTTTGTAGGACGACCTGCCCCGATGCGAGCCCGCTAGATGTCGGTGCTCTTGTCGCACGAGAGACTCTGCGAATCGTTCGATCCCGGGCTCGCATCGTCGTCGTCGCAATCCTCGCATTCGGTCTCTTCGTCCGAATCTCCCTCGCCAGGACACACGCCCGCCGGACACAGATCCGGATGCGCAGCGGCGAACGCACGCGCGGCCGCTTCGGCCTCGTCGATGCGATCGAACGTCGCCGGATGACTCGAAAGATACGCCGGCTCGCGTCCGCGACGCCGATCCGGATGCTGCGATTCGAGAAGACGCATCGCCTCGGCGAACCAGTGCGGCGATTCGTCGTGACGCGCCAGCAGATCGAACGCATACGAATCCGCCTCTTCCTCGAACGCACGCGAATAGTGGTTGTCGAGAAGGAACGTCGGTATCGCGACCACGACCGCGCTGGCCGAGCTCACGTCGCCGGCGAAGAACGCCGCGACGATCGCGACGAACGACGTACGCAAAGTCTGGCGTATCGCGTGGCGATGCTGCTGATGACCGATCTCGTGCGCGACGACCGCGTCGAATTCGCGGTCGTCGCCGAGAAGGTTCACCAGCTGATCGGTGACGACGACGGTGCCTCCCGGAAGCGCGAACGCATTCGCACCGATGCCGGGTGCGTTGCGGAACTCGACGCGATAGTCGGCGCCTCCGGGCGCGCCTTGCGCGAGTTTCGCGAGTTTCGCGAAACGCGCGGCGAGCACGTTGCGGCGATCGGCATCGAGCGTGCTCGCGCCAAGACCGAGACGATCGAGGCTGCCGAGCACCTGATCGCCGAGCGATCGCTCCGCCGCCGGCGGAATCTGCTCGGCGATGCGATCGGCGAGCCACGGCAATCCCCATTGCGCGCCGGCGACGAGCGTCGCGACGCAAACGATCGCGGCGGCCGCGATCGCGTGCGCGTGGCGCTCGAGGCGGTCGACCGTCGCTTCGAGCCGGCCGCGCTGCGCAAACCAGGCGTCGATCGCCGGATCGTCGGCGAGCAGAAGTCGTGCGCCGTCGGCGAACTCGATCGTACGTGCGACGCGCGCGAGACGCGGCGTGATCGAAAGATCGACGAGCTTGCCGCCGCGCTGGATGCCCTCGCCTTCGAGCGCGTAGTGCGACAGACCGACGCGGCGCAGCTCCACCGCGTGCGCGTGGCCGCTGATGCCGTCGAAAAACGTTCCCGCGAAACGATCGCTCATAGGCCGATATCGATGTCGAACAAGCCGTCCATCTCCGCCGCTGCGGCGCCGACGTCGTCCTTGCTCTCGGTGCGGAAGTCGGCGAGGTCGCCGGCCGCGAGCACGCGCAGGCTTTCCGCGCGATAACGCGCGAGGCGCACCTTGGCCCACGGAATCAGAAAGCCGACGCTGACGAGAATCGCTAGCGTGTTGCCGACATAGATCCAGAGCAGCCGATGGCCTTTGAGCGTTGAGCGAAAACGGTGCTGGCCGAGATCGGCGTTGTTGTAGACGATGTTCGCCAATGCCGCCGCAAGGAAAGCCCAGATCGCGAAATAGCCGCCGTAGACCGGTACGACGAACGCATAGATGAACCACGCCGGCGGCGCCGCGTGAGTCGGGCCGATGAACATCGCCGCGATCACCCCGGCAAGGATCGAGACCACGAACATCCACGCGACGATGACGGCGCCGGCGATGAGATACGGCGGATAGAACTGCCCCGGCGTCGCGCGGAAAGTGAACCAGCGTCCGCCGTAACGATGGTGCTCGACGAAGAACGCCTTCTGCTTGGCCTTGACGAACGGATACATGAGGCCGAGCGAAAGCACCATCGGAATGCCGAGCAGCAGATAGCGCACGTACGCCTCGGCGTAATCCGGGACGAAGCGGAACGTGAGCCCGCGCCAGGACGAATAGCGCGCGCGGAACGCAGCGCCGCGCACGATCAGCCACGGCGTCAGAAGCGCAATCGCGCCGGCCGCGGCGAGCTGCAGCTTGATGCTGAACTGCCCGGCCAGCACGTAGCTTCCGAACAGGATGACCGCGATGATGCGGCCCTTCAGGATCGGCCACGGCTTGGCCAGGTATTCGAACGGCACGCCGGCAAGCGTCGTGTTGCCGTAGAAATAGCGCTCGGTGCGCACCTTGGCCCAGGCCGAATAGATGCCCAGCGTGACGATGCTGAGCGCGAGATTGACGACCCAGATGCGGAAATATTCGCGCGCGTTGCCACCGAACTCGAACGGATATTCGGTGCGCGTCGGACCGATCGTCGGCGGCAGCGCGGGCGGCAGCGGAGGCGGCGCCTCGGGCGCCACCGTTATGGCTTCTTCCATTCCCCTGACACCGCGCCCGCCGCGGTCCTCCTCGATTCCCCTGTGCGCAGTCTAGCAGCGGTTTTCGTGTCCGCCGCGTGAGAATTGGCGCAATTTACATTCGTCATCCCGGTGACGGCCCGGGATGACGGCGTTATTCGGCGAGCAAGAGATCGCCAGCCCGCTCGGCGATCATGATCGTCGGCGCGTTGGTGTTGCCGCCGATCAATTTCGGCATAACGGACGCGTCGACCACGCGCAAGCCTTCGACACCGCGAACGCGGAGCTCACTGTCGACCACAGCCTCGGCGTCGTCGCCCATGCGGCAGGTGCCGACCGGGTGATAGATCGTTTCGGCCTTGTGCCGGATGAAGGCTTCGAGATCGGCGTCGCTCTTGACGGTGCTGCCGGGAAAAATCTCCTCGCCGCGATACGGCGCGAACGGCGCCTGCGCGAAGATTTCGCGCGAGAGCCGTGCGCCTTCGATCAGCATCTTGAGATCGTAGCCATCGCGATCGCCGAGATAATTCGGCTCGATCGCCGCGTGTGCCGCGGAATCGGCCGACTTGAGACGGATCGCACCGCGGCTTTCGGGCCGAAGCGCGCAAGCGTGCATCGTGTAGCCGTATCCGTCCAGACGATGCCGGCCGTGCTGATCGAGCAGCGCCGGCACGAAATGGAATTGCAGATCGCAGCGCGCATCCGTCGCGTACCGCGAGCGTGCGAATCCACCGGCTTCGGCGATGTTCGACGTGCCGATGCCGCTGCGCTTGAGAAGGAATTCGAGCGCGACTGCGATGTCGTTGGTCTTGTCGTACGTGACCGGCCGCGTCGAGCGCACCAGCGTGCAGATGTCGAGATGATCCTGCAGGTTCGCACCGACGCCCGGCAGGTCGCAGCGCACGTCGATGCCGAAGTCGCGCAGATGATCGGCCGGGCCGATTCCGGACAGCATCAGGATCTGCGGCGAATTGATCGCGCCGCCGGCGAGGATCACGCAGCCGGCTTCGGCGCGTTCGATGCGTCCGCGATGCCGGTACTCGACGCCGACGGCACGCTCGCCTTCGATCACGACGCGTGTCGTCAGCGCATGCGTGAGCACGGTCAGGTTCGCGCGCGCGCGAACGGGCGCGAGATACGCGGCCGCGGCCGAGCAACGCGCGCCGTTCTTCTGCGTCACCTGATAGAAACCGAAACCTTCCTGCGTCGCACCGTTGAAGTCGTCGTTGCGCGCAAAGCCCGCACTCGCGGCCGCATCGAGCATGACGTCCGACAGGAGATTGCGATGACGAAGATCGGCGACCGCCAGCGGACCTTGCGCGCCGTGCCATTCGCTCGCGCCGCGCACGTTCGCTTCGGCACGGCGGAACACCGGCAGCACGCTCGCCCACGACCAGCGCGGATCGCGTGTTACTTCGGCCCATTCGTCGTAGTCGCCGGGCGCGCCGCGCGTGTAGCACATCGCGTTGATCGAGCTCGATCCGCCGAGCACCTTGCCGCGCGGCCACCAGAGGCGCCGGTCCTCGAGATGCGTTTGTGGCTCCGTGTTGTAGTCCCAGTTGATGCGCGTGTTGTTGACCAGCTTGGCCAGGCCCGCCGGCATGTGGATGAACGGATGCCAGTCGCGGCCGCCGGCCTCGAGCACGAGCACGCGATGCGCCGGATTCGCGCTGAGCCGGTTCGCCAGCACGCAGCCTGCGGAGCCGGCGCCGACGATGACGTAGTCGTAGGTCATTGCGGATCGAGCGTGAAGAGATGTCTGAGACTAGGCGCGAGGCTTAGAGCAGATGCTCCAACGCATCCTCACTCGCGCAAACCGCAAACTCGTCATCCCGGCGAAAGCCGGGATCCATTTGCTTTGAAACTCCCGAAAAAATGGATCCCGGCTTTCGCCGGGATGACGGGCTGGCAACCGGAGCTCAGGCCAACACTTCGACCGGATCGCCGACGCGCAGCGTACCGACGCCGCGCGCAATGACGTTCTGCCCGAACGTCACGCCGCGCTCGCCGCGCCGATACGTGATCAGCGTGCGCAGCGGCTCGCCCGAAGGATCGAACGTGCCGCTCTCGAAATCGACCGTCGTGAACACGCAGCGTGAGCACGGCTTGACGAGGTCGAACTCGATGCCGCCGATGCGGATGCGTTTCCAGCCGTCTTCGGCATGCGGCGCGGTGTTGGCGACGACCAGGTTCGGGCGAAAGCGCAGCATCGGCACCGGCGCCGCGAGCTTGGCGTTGAGCGCATCGAGCGCGGCCTTGGAGATCAACAGCAGCGGGAACGCATCGGCGAAGCTGACTTCGTCGCCGGGCGCGCTGAAATCCGGCGTCACCGGACGCTCGCACGCATCGTCCATGAAGACCAGGCGCGACGGCATGCCGAGGAACGCGCTGATCCACGCATCGGCCGCATCCCCCGCGGCGAGCGCATCGACCGTGTTCTTCCAGATGACGACCGCGACGCGCGAGCCGCCCAACGGCGGCGCAACGCGTAGCGAAGGCATGCCGGGTGCGGCGAGCTCGATCGCATCGCCGTCGGGCGTCGCGCGCACGAGCGTCAACCGTGGCTGCTGGCGTCCGGTCAGGAAATGGCCGTCGGCATCGGTCGCGAGCCAACGCCGGTCGTGCGCGAGGCCGCGCGGCTCTACGTCGGCCACGTCCAGCGGCAGCGGCGCGCAGGACTTGATCGGAAAAATGTGAAGCGCGCTGAGGATCGGCGTCATGCGATAAGTATGACGCCTGAAGGGTCGCATGCGCATGCTAGGCTTGCGCGCCTTCGCCGAGGGACCGCGCTTGTCGACCCGCCCTGCCATCCAGCGCCACGAATGGTTCGCCGTCGTCGTCGCCTTCGTCTACTTCTTCTGCGTGCTGGCCGCGTACTACGTGATCCGCCCGGTGCGCGACCAGCTTTCGGCCGCGGTCGGCTCGACGGCGCTGCCGGTGTTCTACACGGCGACGTTCATCGCGACGCTTTCGCTGACGCCGCTCTTCGGCGCGCTGGTCGCGCGCTTTCCGCGACGGCGCTTCGTGCCGATCGTGTATATGTTCTTCATCGTCGGCATGATCGCGTTCATCCCGGCGTTCCAGATGCAGGACGCGATCGGTGCGCGCGTGCTCGGATCGATCTTCTTCGTCTGGGTCAGCGTGTTCAATCTCTTCGTCGTCGCGGTGTTCTGGAGCTTCATGGCCGACCTGTTCGATTCGGAACAGGCGCACCGATTGTTCCCGATCATCACGCTCGGCGGCGCGATCGGCGCCTTGGCAGGACCTGTGATGACCAAGGCGTTCGTGTTCCTGGTCGGCGTCTCCGGCCTTCTGGTCGTCTCATCGCTGCTGCTCGGCGTCGCGATCGCGTGCATCGTCGCGCTGTCGCGATGGTCGCAGCGGCATCCGGTCGTCGGCGATGCCAAGCGCGACGAGCGCATCATCGGCGGCGGATTCTTCGCCGGCGCCGTCGAGACCTTGAAGTCGCCGCTGATGCGAAGGCTTGCGATCCTGATGCTGCTCGGCGATGCGGTCGGCACGGTGATCTACGCGCTCCTCGCCGACTACAGCGGCGCGACGTATCCGACGCGCGAAGCGAAAATCGATTTCGCCGCGGGCATCGATCTCTACGCGAACACATTGCAGATGCTCCTGCAGCTCGTGTTGACGCGACCGTTGATGGTGCGCTTCGGTCCGGCGTACGCGATGGCGATGGACGGCGCGATCAAAGCCATCATGCTGGCCGCGTTCGTAGTGCTCGGCGGGCCGTGGATCGCGGTCGTCGCGGTGATCACGCGCGCGAGTGCGTACGGTGTCTTCAAACCTGCGGTCGACAGTCTCTACACGCGCGTCGATGCGGAGACGCGCTACAAGACCAAGAATTTCATCGACACATCGGTGTGGCGTTTCGGCGATGTCGTCGTCACCAGCGCCTTCAACCTGCTGCGACTTTTCGGTCTCGCCGCGCCCGGCTTCGCAGCGCTGACGATGCTCGCTGCGGCAAGCTCCGGATGGCTCGGCTGGCGTATCACGAAGACGCCGGAACTGGCTTCCAAGAGCCAGTAGGACAAAGCGCGCGCCGACCGCATAATCGTCGCCCGTTCCATAGTCACGAGGCGCGACATGGCGATCGAGATGATTTCCGAACAGCGCTGTTTCGGCGGCGTGCAGGGCTTTTACAAACACGAATCGGTCGAGACCGCCGGCACGATGAAGTTCGGTGTGTTTCGTCCGCCGCAGGCCGAAAAAGGCCCGGTGCCGGTGCTGTATTACCTCGCCGGACTCACGTGCACGGAAGAGACCGCCGTCATCAAGGCCGGCGCGCAGCGCGTCGCGGCCGAGCTCGGCATCGCATTCGTCACGCCCGATACGAGCCCGCGCGACACCGGCATTGAAGGCGCGACCGGCGATTGGGAGTTCGGCGAAGCGGCCGGCTTCTACCTCGACGCGACGACGCCCGCGTTCGCCAAACGCTTTCGCATGTACAGCTACGTGACGAAAGAATTGCCTTCCGTCATCGGGGCCAGTTTTCCTTGGGCCGACATGAGCCGCGAGAGCATCTTCGGCCATTCGATGGGCGGCCACGGCGCGCTGACGATCGCGCTGAAGAATGCAGAGCGCTACAAATCCGTATCGGCGTTCGCGCCGATCGTCGCGCCGATCGAAGTGCCGTGGGGCCAGAAAGCTCTGCCGCGCTATCTCGGCGAGGACAAGGCGAACTGGAAGAACTACGACTCGTGCGAGTTGATCCGTTCGGGCCTGCGTTTCCCCGGCACGATCCTGATCGACCAGGGCGACGCCGACAAATTCCTCGAAGTGCAGCTGCAACCGCGCCGTTTCGAAGCGGCGTGCCGCGAAGCCGGCCAGCCGGTGACCGTGCGCATGCAGCCCGGCTACGATCACAGCTACTACTTCATCTCGACGTTCGTCGAGGATCATCTGCGCCATCACGCGAAGGCGCTGCTGAAATAATTTACGAAGAAACCCAGCGCAGGAAGCGAACCCACGGCGACCAGCGCGCGTTGCGCGGCGTTTCACCGAGCGATGCCGCCGCGCGATCGAGGAGATCTTCGAGCAGCGCGTCGTGCAGCCAGCGGAACACGATCGGCCAGGTGAAGATCGCCGGGCCTTCGACGTGCATCTCGATCACATGAGCGAGCCTGGCGCCGCCGTCGGGACGCGTTGCGACATGGAATCGATGCGTGCCGATGAAACCGCGCGGAGCGCTGAAGCGAAAGCGGATCGAGCGGCCCGGTTCGTAGGCGACGATCGCATAGCGAATCGGACCGTGGCCGCCGATCGCGCCGACAGACAGCGATCGGTCGAAACGGATGCGCGGCCAGCGATGCGGCCACAAGCGATCTCCGGACGAGGCGAGCGTGTCGATCAGCGCGCCGGCGGTCGCTGCGTCGGCGCGGAAATCGCGCTGATGGATATTGCGGATCGCCGCACTTTCATCCCGATCTTCGGTTTGTAGGGGGCTGGGGCGAGGGCGATCTTGCGATGCCGTTGCACGACTTCCCTCACCCGCCGCGCGGTGCGCGTCGGCCTCTCCCGCGAGCGGGCGAGGCGAAGTGCGGCTTCGAACGCCGGTTTCGATCCTACTCATTTGCGCGGCGAAATCCACATCGTGATGTCCGCGTCCAACACGATCTCGTCGGCTTCGTTGCGCACTTCGACGATCGCGTGCGATTCGAAACCTTCGGCGCTTTCGGCGGGAATCGGCACGCGCGCAGTCGCGGTCATCGTGCCGCTGGCCTTGCGCAGATAACGCACGCTCATGCCTTTGGGAATCCAGCGCATCGATTCCGGGAGCGCGGCGTCGGTGGCAAGACCGGCCGCGAGCTCGGCCATGTTGCAGAGCGCGATCGCGTGCACGGTGCCGATGTGATTGTGTACGCGACGACGGTCGGCGATGCGCACGATGCACTTGCCTGGCTCAAGCGCGTCTATGCTCGGCGCGATCGATCCGAAGTACGGCGCGCGAAAACAAATCAGCCGCGAAAAGAACCAGCGGCCTGGCGCCGATCCGCCGAACCGCGTCCAAAGTCGCAGCGCGGCGGAGGCCATCGTTACGCGACCGAGCGCAACGCAGGTTTCGGCTGGCGGCCGGCTTCGAGCTCGCTGGAATCGAAGTCGTCGACCGAGATGAACTCGAACGATTCTTCGCGGACGCGACGCAGGAGGTCGGCTTCGGCACGGCTGACGATGCCCTTCGCTTCGGCATCAGCGAGCTGCGCCACGTAGTCGTAGCCGGAAAGCTCGCCGGATTTCACGGCCTTGAGGAATTTGCGCTCGACGGGCTCCGCCGCGATCACCGTCGGCAGCAACGCATTCATGCGGCCGACCGGATTGTTCGCGCTCGGCGTCTTGTAGATGCCGGCGGTGAGCCGGTCGCGCGCCTCGTTCGGCGCGCCGAGCAGCGCGGCGACGCGACGACCGAGACGATCCGACGGAGGCACTTCGCGGCGTCCGAACGGAAACACGAGGAAGCGCAGCAGCCACGCGACCGGACGCACCGGGAAATTGCGCAGCACGCCGTCGAGCGCCATCTGCATGCGCCACACGCAATCGTGGAACGCCCACGCGAGCAGCGGCTGATCGGTCGCAGGACGCTCCTGATCTTCGTAGCGCTTGAGCATCGCACTCGCGATGTAGAGATTCGACAGCACGTCGCCGAGGCGCGCCGACAGTTTTTCCTTGAACTTGAGCTTGCCACCGAGCACCAGCATGGACGTATCCGCGACCAGCGCGAGCGCGGCCGCGTAGCGATTCAACTTGCGGTAGTACCGACGCGTGTACGCATCGCCCGGAACGCGGCCGATGCGTCCGAACGCAAGGCCGAGCACGAAGCTGCGCACGGCATTGGAGATCGCGAATCCGATGTGGCCGAACAGCGCCGCGTCGAAAGTCTTCAGGCGCTCGCGGTAATCATCGATGCGCGTCGCCTGCATTTCCTTCAGCACGTACGGATGACAGCGGATCGCGCCCTGGCCGAAGATCATGAGGCTGCGCGTCATGATGTTCGCGCCTTCGACCGTGATCGCGATCGGCGCGCCCTGCCAGCCACGGCCCATCCAGTTCTTGGGTCCAAGGATCACGCCCTTGCCGCCGTGCACGTCCATCGCGTCCTTGGCGACTTCGCGCGCGAGCTCGGTCGCGTGGTATTTCGCGATCGCCGAAGGCACCGCGGGTTTCTCGCCGCGATCGACCGCGGCGGCCGTCGCGCGCGACAGCGCGGTCGTCGCGTAGGTATAGCCGCCGATGCGCGCGAGCGCTTCCTCGACACCTTCGAAACGTCCGATCGGCATGCCGAATTGCTTGCGGATGCGCGCGTACGCGCCGGTCGCGAACGCGGCCGAGCGCATGCCGCCGGCGGTGTTCGACGGCAGCGAGATCGCGCGGCCGACCGAAAGGCATTCGACCAGCATGCGCCAACCTTGGCCCGCCATGTCGGGTCCGCCGATCAGCTGCGAGAGCGGCACGAACACGTCCTTGCCGCGCACCGGTCCGTTCTGGAACGGAACGTTGAGCGGGAAATGGCGACGGCCGATTTCGAGGCCTTTCGTGTCGCGCGGCAGGAGCGCGAGCGAGATGCCGAGATCGGCGACGTCGCCGAGCAGCTTGTCCGGGTCGTACATGCGGAACGCGAGGCCGACGATCGTCGCGACCGGCGCGAGCGTGATGTAGCGCTTGTCGAACGTCAGGCGCACGCCGACGACGTTGGCGCCGTTCCATTCGCCCTTGCAGACGACGCCATAATCGGGAATCGACGTCGCATCCGAACCGGCATACGGACCGGTCAGCGCGAAGCACGGAACCTCACGGCCGTCAGCGAGGCGCGGCAGGTAATAATCCTTTTGTTCCTTCGTACCGTAATGGACGAGGAGCTCGCCGGGACCGAGCGAGTTCGGCACGGCAACCGTCGAGACCAATGTCGTCGAGAGGCCCGCGACCTTCTGCAGCACGGCTGAATGCGCCAGCGCCGAGAAGCCGAGGCCACCGTATTCCTTCGGGATGATCATGCCGAAGAATTTCTTCTTCTTGAGAAAGTCCCAGACTTCCGGCGGAAGATCGGCGCGGACGTGGGTGATGTCCCAGTCGTCGATCATGTGGCAGAGCTCTTCGACCGGACCGTCGAGGAACGCCTGCTCTTCGACGGAAAGCTCAGGTTTGGGCTGCTTCAGGAGTTTCGACCAATCCGGCTTGCCGCTGAAAAGCTCGCCTTCGAAACCGACCGTGCCCGCTTCGAGCGCGACTTGCTCGGTGTCCGAGAGCTTCGGCGTCACCTTCTGGAAAATCTTCAAGAGCGGCGCGCTGAGCTTGCGGCGGCGGAATTCGGGAACGTTGAGCGGCACCGCGATCAGCGCGAACACGACGAGCGGAAGCGCAATCGCGAGCGCGGACGATCCAGCGAGAAATCCGACGGCGACGATGCCGATGGCGGTTGCCAGCGTCCATGCGCGAAGTCCGGCGCGAAGATACGCGGCCAATAGCGAGACGACGATGCCGGCCAGAAGCGGTGCGTACGAGCTCATTGCGAAAACTCCCGATCCCGGAGGCTCTCCAGGAAATTCATAACATGCTGGGTGAAGACGAGGTTGTCGTCGCCGGCGACCATGTGGGTCGCGTGCGGAACGACGACGTGTTGCGCGTGCGGAACGAGCGAAAGGAATTCGTCGATCGTCGAATCGGAAACGAGATCGCTGGCGCCGCCGCTGATGAGCAGCGTCGGCACGCCGATGCATCGCGCCGCTTCGATCAGGCGCGGCTGCTGCTGCGCGCTTTCGTGCGCGATGTCATCGATCAGGCGCGGATCCCAGTGCCAGCGCAGGCGTCCGTCGCCGTGATCGGCGAGGAGCGCACCGAGGCGCTCGGGCGATTTGCGCTCGCTGCGATGCGGCAGGTACGCCGCGATGGCGTCGCTGGCTGCTTGCAGCGAATCGAATCCGTCGGGATGCGCGCGCATGAACGCGAAGATGCGGTCGGCGCCGCGCGTTTCCCAGCGCGGCGTGACATCGACCAGCACGAGCGCGCGGAACAGCGGAGCGTGAAGACCTTCGGCGGCGATTCCGATTAAGCCGCCCATCGATGCGCCGACGAGAACGGGTTTCGGACCTGCGACGCCGGCGACGGCGATCAGGTCGTCGATGATCGGTTCCCACGCGTAGGGCTTGTCGCCGCGCCAGTCGCTGTCGCCGTGGCCGCGCGCGTCGTACGCAACGCAGTGATAGCCGGCCTCGGCAATCGCCGATGCGCTGGAAACCCAAGCGCCGCGCGTCTGCCCGAAGCCGTGCGCGAAAACGACGCCCGGCCGATCCGGCTCGCCCCAGGTTTCGTAGGCGATACCGAGCCCGTCGCGGCTTTGCAGCCGGCGGATCATCGATGTGGACTCATAGTCGGCAACGCACGCCATACGGGTCAGTATGGAACTCGAATGCGACAAAATCAATACGCGAGCGTATGGAATCTATCTTATTGAGTGGATTATGAATCTTCTCGTTCATACTACAAAAGTCCGCGCATATGGTGGACAATGAGCGGGTGGGAGCCGTACCCGTCAAGCTCGAACCAAAGAACCGCCTCTCGGCCGCCGACTGGGAACAGGCGGCGCTCGATACCATGGCCGAAAGCGGGCTCAACGCCGTCGCGGTGGAATCGCTGGCGCGCCGGCTCGGCGTCACCAAGGGCAGCTTCTACTGGCATTTCCCGACGCGCGAGGCGCTGATCAAGGCCGCGCTCGAGCGCTGGGAGCAGAGCGACGTGGACGAGGTCATGGTCCGCGTCGATCCGATCGCCGACCCGCGCGAACGCCTGCGCGATCTGTTCCGCCGGGTCAGCCGCGAGATGCAATCGCACGTCATCTACGCGACGCTGATGCAGTCGCTCGACAACGCGCTGGTGCGCCCGGTAATGGCGCGCGTGTCGCAGCGGCGCCTCGATGTTTTGACGCTGGCTTACCGCCAGGCCGGATTCGAGCGGCAGGAAGCCGCGTATCGCGCTCGCCTCGCCTACTCGGCCTATACGGGATTTTTGCAATTGTCGCTGCAGCCGAGCCTTCCGCGCCTAGGCCACGACGAATTCGAACGCTACGTCGAGCACGTTATAAAGACGCTGGTTCCGGCCTGATCCGGCCTGGATTGTGCTTGCGGCGGTCCGCCTTGCAATGGCTTCCGCGCGCCGCTAACGTCGGGACCATCCCTTCGCTTTACGCGCTGTAAGCGCCCGTCCCGACATGCCAAGCCAACTTGAAGCGTTGAACCGATGGGTCGACGAAGTCGCCCGGCTCACGCAACCAGACGCTATTCACTGGTGCGACGGCTCCGAGGCCGAAAATCGCGCCCTGATCGAAACGATGGAGCGCGACGGCACGCTGATCGCGCTCAATCCCGAAACGCATCCCAACTGCTGGCTGCATCGCTCGCATCCTTCCGATGTCGCGCGCGTCGAGCACCTGACGTTCGTCTGCACGACGTCCAAGGACGACGCCGGTCCGAACAACCACTGGATGGAGCCGACCGAAGCGCACGCGAAAGTCGACGCGCTGTTCGATGGCGCGATGCGCGGTCGCACGATGTACGTGATTCCGTACTGCATGGGCCCGATCGATTCGCCGATCGCGCGCTGCGGCGTCGAGATCACCGACAGTCCCTACGTCGTTGCCAACATGCGCATCATGACGCGCATGGGCGCGTCGGCACTCGCGCGCATCGAGCGTGAAGGCAAATTCGTGAAAGGGCTGCACTCGATCGGCGAGCTCGATCCCGAAAAACGCTTCATCATGCATTTCCCCGAAGAGCTCACGATTAAGTCGATCGGTTCGGGCTACGGCGGCAACGCGCTCCTCGGCAAGAAATGCCACGCGCTGCGCATCGCGAGCTTCCAGGCGCGGAGCGAAGGCTGGCTCGCCGAGCACATGCTGATCGTCGGCATCCAGAATCCCCAAGGCGAAACGCACTACGTCGCCGCGGCGTTTCCGTCCGCGTGCGGCAAGACCAATCTCGCAATGCTGATTCCGCCGCAGGCGTATCGCGAAGCCGGCTGGAAAGTCTGGACCGTGGGCGATGACATCTGCTGGATGACGCCCGGCGCCGACGGACGCCTGTGGGCGATCAATCCCGAAGCCGGCTATTTCGGCGTCGCGCCCGGCACCAGCGAGAACACCAACCCGAACGCGTTGCACACGATCGGACACGACACGATCTTCACCAACGTCGCGCTGACCGCCGACAACCAGCCGTGGTGGGAAGGCCTGCCCGGCACGCCCGTCACCGACTGGCAAGGCCGTCCGTACGATCCGAAGAACGGACCGGCGGCGCATCCGAACTCGCGCTTCACCGTCTCCGCGCAGCAATGCCCAAGTTGGTCCGAGCACGCCGAAGACGCGCGCGGCGTTCCGATCTCCGCGATCATCTTCGGCGGACGCAGGCCTTCGCTCGTGCCGCTCGTGTTCGAAGCGCGCGACTGGAAACACGGCGTCCTCGTCGGCGCCGCGATGGGCTCGGAAACGACAGCCGCCGCGACCGGCGCCGTCGGCGTGCTGCGCCGCGACTCGATGGCGATGAAGCCATTCTGCGGCTACAACTACGCCGACTACTTCTCGCACTGGCTCTCGTTCGACCGCCCCGGCGCCAAGCTGCCCAAAATCTTTCACGTCAACTGGTTCCGCAAAGGCGCCGACGGCAAGTTCCTGTGGCCGGGCTACGGCGACAACCTGCGCGTGCTCGAATGGATCATTGCGCGCTGCGAGGGCACCGCTCAGGCGATGGAAACACCGATCGGCTTCGTGCCGCGCAAGCGCGATCTTCGCGTCGACGGGCTCACGCTCAACGACCGCGCCGTCGAAGCGCTGCTCGACATCGACACCGCCGGCTGGCGTCACGAGATCGACAGCATCGGTGAATATCTCGATTCGTTCGGCGAGCGCATGCCGGATGCGTTGCGCAACGAACAGCGGCGTGTGGCGACGGCGCTCGATGCCGACGCTCGACCTGTGCGCGTGGCTTCGGCGTAACGGCTCGGCCCTTGCTGACGGGCCGAGTCATTCCTCCAAGCGCACAAGGTCATTCTGGACAATGACCTCGCCGCGCTCTATGGCGTGGAGACCCGCCGACTCAACGAACAGGTCCGACGCAACCGAGAGCGCTTTCCGGAAGATTTCCTGATCGAACTGACATCCGCCGAATTCGAAAACTTGATGTCGCAAAATGCGACATCAAGTTGGGGCGGCCGACGAAAGCACCCGCTGGCTTTTACGGAACACGGCGCAATCATGGCCGCGTCCGTCCTCAATGCTTCTCGCGCGGTCGAAATGAGCGTTTACGTCGCGCGTGCATTCGTCCGACTCCGCGAAACAGCCGCAGGCAATCGCGAGCTCAAGGATAAGCTCGAAGCACTCGAACGCGAGGTGCACCAAAAGCTGACAACCCACGATCAGGCGATCGTCGGGACCTTCAAAGCAATCCGCGAGCTGATGGCGCCGCCGCAAGGCAGCAACCGGCCGATCGGTTTCGTGACCGGCAAATAGTCGCCCGTCCAGCGCACTATTCCCTCGCCCGCATAGAGAGGGAACGCGCCCTTCCCCCTCTCCCGCTTGCGGGAGAGGGTTGGGGTGAGGGAAAGCTTGTAAGCGCCTCTCAAGGGATCCCTCATCCGCCTCCGGCACCTTCCCCCGCACAGCGGGAGAAGGGAAAACGCCGTCACGAAATCCCAAGCGCTTTGCGGTATGTTAGGCCCGCACTCGCGGAGGGAGAGGCCATGCGTGCGCTCATCGGAAAGACCGCGCCAGGTCTGGCGCTTGGGGTTGTCTGCGCGATCGCTTCGGCAGCGGACGGCGATCTCGATACTACGTTCGGAACGAATGGCTTTCGCCTGACCGGACTAACGGACGGCATATCCAATCTTCCCGCCGGCATGGCGATGCAGCCGGACGGCAAGATACTGCTCTGCAACGGCGAAGGCGTCGGCGCGTACGATTTCTTCGTCGCGCGCTTCACGGCCGACGGCGATCTCGACACGAGCTTCAGCTTCGACGGCAAGACCACGATCGATTTCGGCGGCAACAACGACAATTGCCAGGGCATCGCCGTGCAGGCCGACGGCAAGATCGTCGTCGCCGGCCCGACACAACCAGGAACCTCAGGCAATGTGGATTTTGCCGTCGCGCGGCTCAACGCCGACGGCACGCTGGATACAGCGACATTCGGCGCCGGCACGGGCAAATCGGTCATCAACTTCGATCTTGGCGGCACCGAAAACGACTACGCGGCTGCGATCGCGATCAAGCCCGACGGCAAGATCGTCGTCGCGGGATTCGCGGCCACCGAATTGGACGGATCCGATTTCGCGATCGTGCAACTCAACGCCGACGGCACGCGCGACACGTCGTTCAATCTGACGGGCCGCGTGACGATCGGATTCAATCTGGCCGCGAGCACCTCGAAGGACGACATCGCGACGCGCGTCGCCATCGATGCGCAAGGCCGCATCGTCGTCGCAGGCTACGTCGACAACGGCACGCCGGGCGGAACCGATTTCGCCGTCGCGCGCGTGCTCGCGAACGGACAGCTCGATCCCGATTTCAGCGCGGACGGTCGCAACGTCATTGCGTTCGACCTCGGCGGCGCAGGCGGCAGCAACAGCGACGGCGCGTACAGCCTCGCGCTGCAGCGCGACGGCCGCATCGTGCTCGGCGGCATCACCGATTCATCGCCGACCAGCGATTTGAACCAGGACATGGCGATCGTGCGCCTGTTGCCGGACGGAACACTCGACACGAGCTTCGGCATCGGCGGCCGCACGACGATCGTTTTCGATCTGGCAGCGAACGGCCAGGACCTCGCGCTCGGCCTCGCCGAACAGAGCAACGGCAGGCTCGTCGTCGCGGGCGCCGCCGTGAACCCGACCACGTCGGGCATTCTCGCCGTCGCCGCACGCCTGATGCCCAACGGCACGCCCGACGCAAGCTTCGGCACGCTCGGCAAGAAGACCTACGACTTCGGCCTGACCGCTCCGAGCGGCCAGCTTTTCAACGGCGTCGCCTTACAGGATAACCAGATCGTGTTCGTCGGCTCGCTCAACGTGATCGACTCGGCACACGTCGATCACTTCGCCGCGCGCGTGTTGAACGATCTGATTTTCGCGGACGGGTTCGACTAGATTTCAGGTCGACGCGCGCTACATCCCACGCTCGCGCGCCTTCTCACACCTGCGAGCGCGCCGTCCCCCTCTCCCGCTTGCGGGAGAGGGCTGGGGTGAGGGAAAGCTTGTGAAGTCCTCTCCAGAACCCGCGTTCAACGCGGCGTCGCGCGGATCGTCAACCGCCGCGGCACTCGAAGCCCCTCGCGATGCAGCCCCAACTCGCCGCGCTCATCGGTGATGACACACGCCACCGACCCGATCGGAAACCCGACCGCCTTCAGCCACTCGCCGTACAAGACGAGCATCGGCACTTTGATCTTCGTATCGCCGGTCGCGACGGTCGCCGACGAGATGACGCGGAACGGTTCCGGGATCGGCAAACGCGCGCGTTTCGGACGCTGAGTGGACGTTGTCGAAGGCGCAGTGCGAGACTTGCGAGCCATGGTGTCTCCTTTTGCAGAAGTCCCCGTTTTGGCTTTGGCCTGCGAGGTGACGGATCGCGCGGGGTTGGCGGGCCGGAACGTACACCGGCGAGCCCCGAAGGACTCCCCCACGCGATCCGCCGTAGACGTGCGCGGATGCGCGGCACGACGCCTACGGCGAGAGCCGGTGCGTACGTGTAGTACGTTTAGGGCCGCCAAGCCCTTTGTCGCGATTTCGCGACAAGGCAAGTGTATGTGAGATATGGAAGAATGCGAACTGGGCCGCCTTGTAATCACCGTCCAGGCGGAAGCCGTATGAATACGCGCATTTTGACGCACAACAGCTCACATCGGCGCGATCGACTGCGATTCGCAGATTTTGATGACAACAAAAACCGAAATTACCGGCGCTAACATTCGACCCATTATCCGCTGGGCCGGCAGTAAACGTCAGTTGGTACCGGAGCTTAAAAAATGGGTTCCCGCAAACATCCGAACGTACATCGAACCGTTCGCGGGATCCGCTTGCCTATTTTTAAGCATACGCCCATCGCACGCGATCCTCGGCGACATAAATGCAGAGCTCATGTTGACTTACCGTCAGTTGAGGAGAAATCCAACCGCGCTGCACTCCGCAGTTGCCGCAATCGAAAGAACTCCGCGGCAATACTATCGGCAACGCGCAAAGCGCCCAGAAGATCTTACGGCCTTTGAGCGAGCAACACGATTTATATATCTGAATAGAAACTGCTTCAACGCGGTTTATCGGGTAAACAATCGGGGCGAGTTTAATGTTCCTTGGGGGACTAGAACTGGAACTATCCCAAAGGCGGAGGAATTTCGTGCAGTAGCACTCGCATTGCGGAAGGCGGAACTGCACACGGATGACTTTGAAGCAGTCATGGCGCGCGCAACCACCGGCGATTTTGTTTACCTTGACCCCCCCTACTCCACAAGCGCAGCCGACGAACCGGGTCTGTTCGGTGCAAATGCATTCACCCGCAAAGACTTGCAGCGCTTAGTTCAGGCAACACATCGCCTAAATGATGTAGGCGCCATGTTTCTATTATCGTTCGAATACGATAAAAAACTACTAACGGAACTGTCTCCATCATCATGGAAAATAGTTTCAGCTCGACGCCATGTTGCTGGTTTTAGCGGCGCCAGAAGGAAAGTCAAAGAACTTCTTTTTACAAATCTGCGAGACCCAGGGCAATGAGTGATGCCTTAATTCGAGTCGCGGTCTTGTCCGATATCCATGCAGCCATTCCAGGAGACAAGGGCCTGGTTGACTCATATGCGTCGACCGCGCCGTCCGCAGATTCAATTTATAGAGACGCCATCCTTTCGCTCGAGAAATTCATCGAGAGCAGTGGCGTGCGCGCAGACTACTTGGTTTGCTGTGGGGACATGGCAAATAAGGCCAACCCAACAGCCATGAATTACATATGGAAGAAATATAATGAAATCGCGAAGCAATTGGGCGCAGTCCCAGTCACAACGGTCGGCAACCATGACATCGATTCGCGGTACACCGAAAGTGATTTCGATGCTCGAGGAGTTTTGCGACGATTGCATCCATCCTATCCGTTACTAGATCCGACAAAAACCCATGAGTATTGGAGCAGAAATTTCGTAGTTCTTAACTATGCTCGCGCTCGATTCATTGTTTTGAATTCCTGCGCATACCACGGCGTAAATCCAGACCCCAAAGCCCCAGAATATGCTCACGGCAGGATCTCCGTAAGCACATTGGATGACCTTAAAACAACAATCAACCACGAGTCTGGGCACTGCATCGTAAATGCGCTTATCTGCCATCATCATCCGCACAAGCATCAAGATGTCGACGATGATGATTACAGCTCGATGCAAGGCGGCGAAAAGCTTATCGACCTTCTCGCGGAATCTACGTTAGGAACGTGGATGGTAATTCATGGCCATAGGCACCATCCCAGGCTGGTCTATGCCGCCGGCGCAGGGCGCGCGCCAATAATTTTTGGCGCTGGCAGTTTAAGTGCGAAACTAAACGGAGCTCTTGCTGCGAGAGCTCGGAACCAGTTTTATATCGTCGAATTCGATGGGTCAAAGTCCGACAGCCTGGATATTGCTGGGCAAGTTCGCGCTTGGGACTATGCGCTCGGCAGCGGTTGGGTCCCAGCAAAAAAGAATTCCGGTCTACCATCGCGAAGCGGGTTCGGTTACCGCCTTCAAGTCAGGCCCGACGCGCTGCGCGTCGCGAATGCAGTCCGTAATCTAGACGGCATTGCTAAATGGGAAAATCTGCTACATGCGGTCCCGGAACTCGCCTTCACGCTTCCAGCCGATCTGCAGAGCCTAGAACGCGAACTCATTCAAAACCACAATATCGCAATGATTAGCGACGAGTTCGGTGAACCCATTCATTTCGCATCGAGGGCGTAATGAAGGCGTCCGACTACCCTTACGAATCGTTCAACGCGAGGGCCTTGTCCCCTAGACAAGTCGCAAGCGGCTTTGTTCCGCCTGATAGTTTTCGGAAGCTCTGCAAGCGCCGCCACTCTGTCATAGCTGGACCGCGAGGTAGCGGCAAAACAACGCTTCTAAAGATGTTGCAGGTCACTGCATTGCGCAACTGGACGCATCCGGAGGCTGCGCAATTCAGACGTCAAATCGACTTCACCGGAATCTTTGTCCCGACGGACCGTACCTGGGGGGAACAATTGTGTGCGGTGGGCGGCGGCGTGTTGAACGAGCATCAACGTAATTTACTGGGCGTCGCAGCATTTACGACCCAAATTCTGCGAGCAACTATTTCCGCGCTTATCGAACGCATCACGACCGACGACGAGACGGCAGACCATACATTCCGCAAAGTAGAGCTCTCAAGTAAGCAGGAGGTTGCGCTTTCGGGACAGCTCTCCGAAATCTGGAGATGCGGAGGTAACGTGCTCACGCTGTTGGGTTTACGTGTCGCCCTGACACATCGACTCGTCAAGATACATGAAGTCGCTAGCCGGTGCGCTTTATTACCAGAAGACGAGCGGAGTAGTTTCCTGGCTGAGACAAATTTTCTTCACTTAAACTTCCTTTCAGGAGTACCTGCATTTCTCGACGCATTTGAGGAGGTGACGAAACGCATTGATGAGAGATGGGCATTGCTCTTCGACGAACTGGAACTAGCACCGAACGCAATACGACAATCACTCTCGCACGCATTACGTAGCGTAGATCAAAGGTTGATCTTTAAGCTATCGATCGCCCCTTTCAGCAAAGAGTTGGAAGAAAGCGTTAAAGCAGCTAGTGACAAGAATGATTTCGATCTCATTAGACTCTGGTACCCATCAAAAGAAGACGGCTATCCATTTAGTCGGTCACTCGTTACCCAAATGCTGCGGCGCAAAGGCATGCAAGGTGATGTTGAAGGTATCTTTGGCTCTACATTTACAGACGATGACACTGTTACATCGTTATCGCACGCGGAATACAAGCGTGCCCCGATATTCAGAAGGCTTGCTGCCAAGGATCCAACGTTTCGAGCTTACCTCACGTCATCGGGCGTTGACTCTGAGCACATCACTCTGCCGACGGAGGACCAACAAGCGGCGACACTTAGAAAAACCGTATCCATTGTCGCAGTGCGCGAGGCATACCTTCGTCCCAGCACAGACAAATATGTCGCCGGGACAGCAAATGCACAACGAAGCCGGAAATCCATGCATCTATATTGTGGGATTCCGGCGATGCTAGCCGTATGCGAAGGGAATCCTCGCTGGCTAATCGGGTTAATTGATGCTCTGCTGGACAGTGTTGACAAGAATGGTCGCGTCCCAACGCATATTCAAAGCGCACACATTTCCGGCCTACTTAGCCGTTTTAGCGCATTTCTGAAAACCATTCCCAATCAGCCTGACGTTCCGAAAGGCGCCCGTACGAATGTGTATTCGCTCGTCGACGCGATCGGCAAGGCGTTTACGCGCGAGGTCTTGGAACGGCCTTTCAATCCAGACCCTATTGGCACTTTCTTGGTCGATTCCCATGCGCCGGAGGAACAGATCTTCGCGCTTGAGCAAGCAATTTACGCGGGCGCAATTGTGTTTGTTCCCGAATCCGACAGCGAAATAGCAGCTGGAAGTTTGCGCGGCAAACGCTTTCGATTGACGTATCTTCTCGCACCTAAGTACAAACTGCCACTTATTCTGCTCAGACCGAAAAGTCTTACATCACTACTAGTGGACAGCAATAAGCAGCAAGAGGCACTGTTCTCATGAGCCTCGAACGTCGACCCGTGTTTGCCGCAAATCTTTCCTTGGGGCAGATTCGCGACAGCCAATATGATGTCGCCCTGGCAGCCTTAGGATATGAGGCAAGGTCGAGCTATGTCGCGGGTTTGGTCACCTCGCGCGTCAAGTATGCATTGCCATTTGACGACGCAGCTGCCTTGTCTCAAGCGAAGAACAAACGCGTTCTCCTAGCGGCTGGATTTGATATTCTCGAAATTCAAGAATCGAATATCGTGGATTGGTTGCGGGCGATCTTATTGCGAGAAGGATCCGGTGGCAAAAATAAATTGCGAGTGTGCGTCGATATATCTAGCTTAACAAGGCGGAGACTTGCGTATTTTATCGAGAGCATCGTTTCGATTGCGCGATTTGAAGTGCCTATTTTAGAAGTCGACTTTGTTTATAACGTAGCACAGTTCACCGCCCCCACTAAGCAGCCTTCGGCTGCCACGGTTTGCGGTCCCGTTTCGCCGTTTCTCGCTGGCTGGCCCACAGATCCGGAGAAACCAGTAGCTGCGATTGTGGGCTTAGGTTATGAATACGACAAGGCGCTTGGCGCTTTCGAGTATCTTGAGCCGTCCTGCCGACTTCTTCTCGCTCCCGTCAGCGTTGACGCGCGGTATGACGCAGCAGTGCAAGCTGCTAACCGCTCTCTTTTGGAAAGCCACGAGGATGAGGTATTCAGATATCCAGTTGATGCGCCGATGGAATGTCTTGAGTTGCTGGATGCCCTGTTTTATCGGCTGGGTGATGAGTTTAGGATTGTGGCCTTGCCGTTTGGTCCCAAAATATTTGCGCTTTGTTGCATGTTATTGTCTTGCATCCACTATCCGCGCATCGGTGTCTGGAGGATCAGCGATCAAAATGCCGGCGTATTGCAAAACAGGTATTCCAGCGAAAATACCGTCGGACTTCGCGTGCAATTCGCTCATATGTCAGCAGCCCTAAGGCGTTAGAGCCTCGCCAAGCTTGTGGACTTTCGCTACTCGAACTCGCATGCATCAGCGAACGTCGCCGTGGACTGTTGTACGCACGCACGACTCGGCAGAACCGAGCGATAGAGCCCCATGCCCGCCCGCGAACGCCCCTACCTGATCAACGCCTCCTTTCGCCCCGACGTCGACATCGACCACGACGCCTATCCCTTCAACATTCCCTCGGTCCGCAATCTCCCGTCGATCGAGTTTCATCCGAGCGTCACCTTCTTCGTGGGCGAGAACGGCTCCGGCAAGTCGACCGTTCTGGAGGCGATTGCCGTCGCATTAGGCTTCGGCCCGGAAGGCGGCACGCGCAACGTGCGGTTCGAGACGGTGCGGTCGGTTTCTCCGTTACATGGCGCGCTGCGTCTCGCGCGCGGCACGCCGAAACCGAAGGACGGATACTTTCTGCGCGCGGAGAGTTTCTTCAACGTCGCGACCTATATGGACGACGTGGGTTATCTCCAGGGCTACGGCGACAAGTCGCTGCACGCGCGATCGCACGGGGAGTCGTTCATGTCGTTGCTGGTCGACAAGCTGCGCGGCGATGGCATTTATCTGCTCGACGAGCCTGAAGCCGCATTGTCGCCGAGTCGCCAGCTTGCGGCCCTGCGTGCGATTCACGAGCTCGTCGAAGCGAATTCGCAATTCGTGATCGCGACCCATTCGCCGATCCTGCTCGCGTATCCGAACGCGAAGATCGTTCTGTTCGACGCGTCCGGACTCAGCGAATCGACGTATGAGGATCTGGAGCACTACGTCGTCACGAAGGACTTTCTCAACCACTACCCTCGCCGACTCGAACAGCTTCTGGAAGACACTTAGGCGGCACTTTTCGCGCGCGATTCGCTCTCGCGCGTTGCTACCATCAGCTCATGCGACTACAACGTCGCATCCCGATAGGCTTTCAATACCGCATTCATCCGCGTCTGCCATCCCGCACCTTGCGCGCGGTACCACGCCACCACGTCCTTGTCGACGCGCAGCGCAATCTGCTCTTTCCGCTCCTCAGCCGGCTTGACCGGCCTCCCGCGCTTCGCGCGGAGCTCCGCGACGCCCTTGTGCGCCGTCGCGTTTTTCCAGTAGCCGAGCGTTGCCTTCTTGCTCTTCGCGCTATAGGGCACGTCAGTTCGGAGGGTACGCGCGGAAGTACGCTTCGCATTCATAGCGGTTCGCCTCTCGGCAGGAAATGAGTCTCGGACCGTCGTCTCGATCGGTCCACACCAGCACGACGACGCGGCATTGTGTCCATCCCAGACTGATCAGGCGTTGCTCGCCGTACTCTTCGCGATCGTCTTGCGCGTCAGCATCGGCGCGTCGAAGGCCTGCTCGCACGTCGGCAAATCGACGTCGTGCTTTTCCAGGTTCTTTCGGCGCTTCGCCGGATCGTGACTCGTCATAATTATTGTATATGCAATAATACGAGCGCTCAAGCGCTCTGTCCTCCTGCACAAGTTGTCCGTCCGAGCGTTGGCGATCCATGGCTCTCCCGCTCGGCACGGCGTCAGAATTCGCCCCTACGTTCGTGCCGTTTTTCGCGAACCATCCGAATCCCGCCACACTTGTAACTCTCTCTCTGGGTCGCTCCGGCACTAGCCTCTCTCCCACTTTCGAACATTCGAGACAGGAGAAAACCCATGAGCAAACCCTACACAGGCGGCTGCGCTTGCGGCGCGATCCGCTACGAAATCTCCGCCGAGCCGCTGGTAATGAACGATTGCCAGTGCCGCGACTGCCAGCACAAGAGCGGCACGGGTCATGGCTCCTACCTGACGTTCGCGGACCGGAAGGCCGTGAAGCTCGAAGGCAAGGCAAAGCATTGGGACATCGTCGGCGATACCGGCAACGTCAAGGTGCGCGCGTTCTGTCCGGAGTGCGGCTCACCGGTGTACATGACGTTCAAGGCGATGCCGGATCTTTTCACCGTGCACGCGGCAAGCCTCGATGATCCCAGCCGCTACAAGCCGCAGATGGTGACGTACGCCTCGCGCGCGCTTGCGTGGGATCACATCGATCCTGCTTTGCCGAAGTTCGACAAGATGCCGCCGATGTGAAGTGCCGCTACGGCACGACCGCACTCTGATCCATTTCGATGGCTGTGCCGCTCGCCGTGCGGGCGGCTCTGTCGCGCAAAACGGCAATCCTGCCGTTTTGTCTCCCGCACTCTAATGGGCTTTTGTCGCCGCCGAACCGCATGCCCCCGCGGTATACACGGCGTCCTTGACGACCCGCCCGTCGATGCCACAGAAGCGCGGTTCGCGTTCGCGCTTGCCGCCCTCGTTGTCGACGAGAAACCCGCCCGCGTCGATCGCATCCCCTGCCTTGGGCGCGGCCACTTCGAAATGCACGTGCTTCAACATCGCGCAGCCGATCGCATCTTCGTCGCCGATGTACTGGCCCGCCTCGACGTGATCGCCCACCTTGAGCTTCGCTTTGTGCGTGACCGAGCCGTGTGCGACGTGCGAATAGTTCGTCCATTCGCCGTTCGCGTGCGCGATCCAGACGTAGTTGTTGTGACAGTCCGCGGCCGCGCGCCCGCTCTGCTGCTCGCCGTAACCGTCCTGGATCGCGACGATGCGGCCGGGCGCCGCAGCGACGACGCTATACGGTTCGCGGCCTTCGATCGCGAACAGATCCATGCGTCCAACCGGGCGGTGCGTGCGGAAGTCGTCGAACACTTTCACCTTCGTGGCATCCGCGAACGGCAAGCGATAAATGCCTTCGCTCGACTTCGTTTCCTGTGTCGAGTCTGGCTGAGGCGCGGCGTGCGACGACGTGGCGAAGACGAGTCCGCAAAGGGCGATGAACTGAGCACAACGATTCATGGCATTCCAATCCCAAGCACGCAGAGGCGCGCAATGTTCCCATGATTGCGCACCGCGCATGAATCCACCTCTGATGGCGGGATCCAGACCCCGTCAGCGCGGCACCGCGCGTGCGTTGAGCGCATCGTTCCAGGCGACTGCGTCCGGGGTTGCGACGAGAAAGCGTTCGTGCGGCGTGTCGGGCACGCCGCTGCGGATGCGGCGGACGACGAAATTGCGCACCTTGTGACGAACTCGTCAGTTCGTCGGTCGCCGCGGGCCAACACTCCACCACCAGACCGCCGGAGCCCGCCGATGAACGCGAATCCTGCCTGTCTTCGCCACGTGCACACGCGCGCACTCATCAGGCGCGTCTTCGACGCAGCGCTGGTCGCAATCGCCATCGCTGGTTCGGCCCAGGCCGAATCCATCTTCCGCAGCGGATTCGAGCCGCTGGCTGCGGCGCCCGTGGTCCAGATCGAGCGCGACGATCGCGTCGCGACGCTGTCGATGGATTACGACGGCGAGAACGCGTGGGGTCAGTGGTGGACCATGGACGGCAGCGGTCACGACGACGCGGGCTTTCTGGTCACGTGGTGGCCGGAGGGAACCGCGCCCGGAAAGTTGCAGCTCGGCCGACCCAATCCGCATCACGACGGCGATCTCGGTTGTCTTGCGAAAAGCGATACGTCGGTCGATGCGACGACCGACGTGCGCTGGCTGGTGACCGGCAACCGCCGCGTGCAGTTGCAGCCGCTGCTCAACGCCGCGCCGTATCACGTGCGCGTGCAGCGCATCGATGCGCTCGGCGAGATCACGAGCTTGCCGACGGACGTGACGTTCGACGGCGGCGATGCGACGCGCGTCGATGCGTTGCGCGCGTCGATGACGCACTTCGACGACTTCAACCTGCCGCTCGGGCCCGCCGACGAGACGTTGTGGAACAACGCGACGGTCACGTCCACGGATGCGCGCTTCAATCTCTTCTTCATCAACGATCAGTATCACGCGCACACGTTGAACGGCACGCGCACCGACAACACCGGAGATCGCTCTCAGACCTCGCAGCGCTTTCGCAAGCTCGTGCGCATCGAGTCCGGCGTGCGCCGGCACATCGTGTTCGACATGGACAGCCCATTGAGCTCGCGCTCGGTGTGGTATCTCGATCTGAATCCGGTATCGACCGACCTTACCGGGCACACCGATTTCTTCGACATGGACGGCACGACCGGCCTTCCGGCGGGCATGTTGCGCCTGCGCGCGCAGTTCCAGACCTTCAGCGTGAATCTCGTCGGCATGGACGGCGCTTCACATCAAGTCGCGTCGGTCGACATGGAAGCAGCGGGACGCCAGGCGGTTTCGAACGTGCGCCGCCACTTCGAGGCGCGCGTCGGCACCGACGGCATCGAGGTACTGATCGATGGACGCAGCGTGATCGACGCGAGCTTCGCACCGGCGACGCTCGCGCCCGGCGACTACGAGCCGCTGTGGATCGCGTTCGGCTACAACACGCCGAAGGACGCGGTGCCGTATTACCTCGTGCACTGGGACAACTTCGGGTTCGACGGGCCCGACGTCGCGCCGCGCGAAGTGCACAACTACGTCACGCGTATCGCGGGCACCGACTACCAGAAAGCCAGTCGCGGAAACAACGAGTTCCCGACGTTCACCGTCAACATTCCCGATGTTCTGAAGCCGACGCAGATGGGTGCGAGCGCTGAAGCCGCGCTCGTGCTCACTTATCAGATGGGCGACTACTCGAACTTCACGCTCGTCGACGGCGATCACGTAACGCTGAACGGTGGCGCCGAATTCGCGCTGCCGGAACGCACCAACAACAGCGTTCCGATGAATCCCGACCTGCTCGTCTGGGGCATTCCGTACACCGTGCGCATTCCGCTCGGCACGATCCCGCACGACGGCCCTTCGCCGCTCAGCCTCGGCGACAACGCGTTCCAGTTTTTTGCCGAGAACACCGGCATTCTCAACGTGCACGTCGAAGTCTCCTATCCGCCGGGCAGCGCGCCGGCTTATACGCCGCCCGCGGCCATCCATGATTTTCCGTTGCACAGCGGACTGCCGCGGCTTGGGCCGCCGGCGCGCTTCGAGCAGATCGGCGATACGCAGGTCGACGAGACGCATCACCTGACCGCAGATCCGCCGGCGCGCATCGCGGTGAGCGGCAACGTGCCGATCCATTTCGTCGTCGGCAATCACAGTTACGCCAACTGGGCGCCCGAGCTGATGGTGTTCCCGGTGCAGAGCACGGAAATCTGGAGCGCGGGCGGAACCGGCGGCATCGCGAGCGTCGATGTCTTCATCCGGCCGAGCGGCGCCGACGAATCGGCGAGCCAGCGCCTACTCACACTCGCCACCGCACGCGACGTGCCGACGCCGCAAGGCCGATACATCCGCGGCTTCGACAGCACCCCGTTCGCGAACGGCGACTACGAGCTCTTCGTGCAGGCGACCGAACCTTCGGGACTGAAGAGCCATCCGAGCTACGGCGACGAGACGTACGTGTGGGATGCTTCGCTGTTGTCGGGGGCGTACTACCCGATACAGATTCATATCCAGAATTGATGGGATTTGTTCCCCCAGAAGCTCGATGCTCGGTGCGGTGATACGCTCGGGCCATGAATATTGCTTCTTCGCCGCCGAGCGCTCGCGCCGATGCGCCGATCGACGCCGCTCAAGTGATTGCAGCCACGCGGCACTGGGTGGAACGCGTCGTGATCGGCCTCAACCTGTGCCCGTTTGCGCGGGCACCTCTGGTCCAGCGGCGGCTGCATTTTCGCGTCAGTCTCGCGCGCGACGAAGACGCGCTGATCGACGATCTGCGCGAGGAGCTTGTCGCCTTGCACGCCGCCGACCCGTTGGTTCGCGAGACGACGCTGCTGATCCATCCAGGCGCGCTCACCGATTTCATCGACTACAACGATTTTCTCGAGGTCGCGGACGCGACGGTGCAAGCGCTCGGCTTCGAGGGCGAGCTGCAGATCGCGAGCTTTCATCCGGAGTATCGTTTCGCCGATGCCGATGCCGAAGCGATCGAGAATTGCACCAACCGCTCGCCGTATCCGATGCTGCATCTGTTGCGCGAATCCAGCATCGACCGCGCTGTCGAGGCGATGGACGATACCGATGAGATCTATCGGCGCAATATCGAGACTTTGCGGCGGGTTGGTGTCGAAGGCTGGCGCGCGTTGATGCGAGACGGAAAGGACTGAACAGGCATAAGGCATCGGCGTATCTTCGCGATGCGCACGAACGGAGCACGAAATGGAGTTGAGCTGTCCTCATTGCGGCGCGCCTGCACGCCATTCGCGCTTGTTGAGCTGGGCATTCTGGCGAGCGTATCGATGCCCGCAGTGCGGCGAGTCGTCGGATGCGGTTCGCCCCTTCGGACAGCAGATTCTCGTGCTCGTTTTCTTCCTGGCGGTTTCAGCAGGTCTTTCGGCCGTCTGGAAGTCCAGTCTCTATGCGCCGTTGGTCGCAGCCATTTTGGCATTCGGGCTGGACGCGGTCTTGCTCTTCACGACCACGCGGCGGCTTCGGAAAGTATTTTCTCGCTCAGCAGCACGCTAATTCTCCAAACTCTGGATTCGGACCCTCTCCCGCCCGGTGCCCGGCAAGGTACGCTAGAACGCCTGCTCGTTACAAAGGATCAAACATGGCCGACCGTCGACGGTTTCTACAGGATTCGGTTCTCGCATCGTCCCTGCTGCTGGCATCGAATCGCGCTACGTCGGCGCCGGCGGCATCGCGCGAATCCGGCACGAAGCCGCGCGTCGTCTCGACCTGGGACTTCGGCGTCGCCGCGAATCAGGCCGCGTGGGAAGTCCTCGCGAAGAACGGGCGCGCGCCGATGCGGTCGAGGCTGGCGCGCGCGTGCCGGAGGCGGATCTGCGCAATCACAGCGTCGGCCGAGCGGGTTACCCGGATCGCGACGGCAAGGTGACGCTGGATGCGAGCATCATGGACGAGCACGGCAATTGCGGCGCTGTTGCCGCGATCGAGCATATCGCGCATCCGATTTCCGTCGCGCGGCGCGTGATGGAGAAGACGCCGCATGTGCTGCTGGTCGGCGACGGCGCGCTGCAGTTCGCGATCGAACAGGGATTTCCGAAAGAAGAGTTGCTGACGCCGGAATCCGAGAAAGCATGGCACGAGTGGCTGAAGACCGCGAACTACAAACCGGTCGTCAACGGCGAAGTGAAGAGTTACGAAGCGGCTCGCGACGGCGTGCGCGGCGATGCGCGCAACCACGACACGATCGGCATGCTCGCGCTCGATGCGCAAGGCAATCTTTCCGGCGCATGCACGACCAGCGGCATGGCGTGGAAACTCCACGGCCGCGTCGGCGACAGCCCGATCGTCGGCGCGGGTCTCTATGTCGACAACGAGGTGGGCGCTGCGACTTCGACCGGCGTCGGCGAAGAGGTCATCCGCAACTGCGGCAGCTTCCTCGTCGTCGAGCTGATGCGGCAGGGACACTCGCCGCAGGATGCGTGCCGTGAAGCGGTTACGCGCATCATCAAGCGCAAGCCTTCTGCGATGAAGGACATCCAGGTCGGCTTCCTCGCGATCAACAAGCGCGGCGAAGTCGGCGCATGGGCGATCCAGAAAGGGTTCTCGTACGCGGTCTGCGATGCCGGCAGGAAAGACGCGCTGATCCCGGCGCAAAGCACGTATTGAGCGCATGCCCGAAGTCGCTCCGCTGCTCGAGATCGCCGCCAATTCGGTGGCTTCCGCGCTCGTCGCTCAGGAAGCCGGCGCGGGGCGCGTCGAGTTGTGCGCGAGCCTCGGCGAAGGCGGCCTGACGCCGTCGTACGCGACGATCGCGCTCGCGCGGGAGCATCTTCGCATTCCGCTGTACGTGTTGATCCGGCCGCGCTCGGGTGATTTTCTTTACGACGCGAACGAGATCGAAACGATGCTCGGCGATATCGAAACCTGCGTGCGCCTCGGTTGCGACGGCGTCGTCATCGGCGCGCTCGACGCGGACGGCGATGTTGCGGTCGGGTCGTGCCAGGCGATGATCGACGCGGCCGAATGGCTCGGTGTGACGTTCCATCGTGCGTTCGATCTCGCGCGCGATCCGCATCGTGCGCTCGAAGACATCGTTTCGCTCGGCTGCGAAAGGATCCTGACGTCGGGTCAGCAGGAAAGCGCGCCGGAAGGTGCCGCGTTGATCCGTGCATTGGTCGACCAGGCCGCGGGACGCATCGTCATCATGCCGGGCGCCGGCGTCGACGCGGGCAACATCGCGGCGGTGCGTCAAAAGACCGGTGCCACGGAATTCCACGCTTCGGCGAAGCGGTTGATCGTATCGGGCATGCGTCATCGGCCGGAACGGCTGGCGGCGATGCAAGATGGCGAGATGCGCAGCGACGGCGAGGAGATCCGGCGCATGTTGAAGGCGTTGGCTTGACTTGATCGAATCGCCAGGCGACACCATCGCTGGTTGACGCTCGATGTCATTGGAGTTCCGCATGCCTCCTGGCCCCTTCTCCGTCGTCACGCTCGGCCGCGACGACGCGACGCTGATGCGCTCGATGCTGACGCTGTTCGGCGAAGCATTCGGCGAAGCGGAAACCTACGGCGATGCACAACCCAGCGCGGCCTATCTCGAGCGACTGCTCGGCAGCGATACGTTCATCGCGATCGCCGCGTTGGATGGCGAGGAAATCGTCGGCGGCCTCGCCGCCTATGTGCTGCCCAAGTTCGAGCAGGAACGAAGTGAAATCTACATCTACGATCTCGCGGTCGCGCAAGCGCACCGGAGGAAGGGAATCGCGACGGCGCTGATCGCGGAGCTGCAGGCGATCGGAGCTAAGCGCGGCGCGTACGTCATCTTCGTGCAGGCTGACTACGGCGATGATCCTGCGATCGCGCTCTACACCAAACTCGGTGTCCGCGAGGATGTCATGCACTTCGACATCGCGACGGTCGAGCGCGAAACGCGTTCCTAGTTGAGGAACAGCTTTTCCGTCACGCGCGCGAGCGGCGTTTCCAGCCAGCGCAACAAACGCGCCGGAAGATCGAGCGGCTTCAGCAGCATCTTGACGGTCATCTCGGCCGGAATGTGCCGGCGCAAAAGATCGCGCGCGCGTGCCGTGACACGTTTGCACTCGGCTTCATCGCCCGCGCGATCCGGATAGCGCGCGGCGAACACGTGGCGAAGCGCGATATCGCTGTCTTCGTCGCGGATCTCGTTCACGCGTTTCAGCATCGCGCGAAACACGCGGGGCCGACCGAGCGATTCGCGTTCCCGATACAGCTTGAAGAAATGGTAGAAGTGCTTGAAGTGGCGCACTTCGTCGCTGCGGATATGGTCGGTGAGCTGGCGCAGTACCGGTTCTTCGGCGAGGGTATTCAAGGCGCGGTAGAGGCTCGCGGTGCCGGTTTCGACGACGCAGCGTGCGGCGAGCTCGAGCCCGCGACTCGTTTCGAGCTCCGACGCGGTGCAGACGGCGCCGTATTCGTTCCAGAACGCGCGGAATCCCTTTTCCCAGTCGAACTCGGGCCAGACGTGCCGCACGTACGTGGCGAGCGCGCGGCCGTGCTGGAGCTCTTCCTGTTCCCAGTGATCGGCGAGCCATCCCTGCAACTCGGCGTCGCCGGCGAAATGGTCGATCAGGTTGTGCGTGTACAGATCCGAGCCGCTCTCGACGAAGGATGAGCTGGCGAGCAGGAAGAAGAGCTCCTCGTTCGGGCGGATGCGGTCAGTCTCGATGCGATCGAAGGCGAGGCTTTCCAGCCTCCAGGGCAAAGAGTTCGCGTAGCTCACCAAGCTTCCTCCGCGCGGGCGCGGGCAAATATGACCGATCTGCGACAGCAAGCAAAGGGGGCTGCGAAGGGCCGGCTGCGCGCAGCCGATCAGGCTGCGGCTTGCTCGTCATGGAAGCCGTCGCAAGCGATGGGAAGAAAGCGCGACGGCGGGCGACCGAGATGTGCCTGCCCGCCGTCGTAGGCGCCCGGCTTACGGCCTGGTGTAGAAGTCCACGACACCCGCGCCGGGCTGCTGGAAGAGCTGCGGCACGCCCGCGACCATGACGGTGTGCAGGTCGATGGCAACGCCAGTTCCGACCACGACGGTCGACAGATCCGGCCACTTGAGTTTCGCGAGCTCGACCCACGAGGTTCCGTCATAGGTAAACACGTGCGCCGCACCTTCGTTGATGGACGGAACGAAATCGAGAGGATTGCCGGCCACGAACGAAGGCATGGTCTGGCTTCCGAATGTTCCGCGCATCGCGGCGAGCGAAAAGCCGAATGCCTCCAAGGCGTTCGCTACGGGAACAGTGATTTCCTGCGTCTGGGTCCACAAACCTGCGTTCTTGCGAAATTCGTAGACGGCTCCGTGATAGCGCTGGAAAGGAGCGGAGACGAGCACCGCACCGTAGTCGGTCAAGGCGACTTGACCCCCGAACGCAGCGCTGTTCGTGCCGTCCGTTGCGATCAACTTGTCGGTGAGACCCCAAAGCCCGTTCGCGTAGGTATAGACGAAGACGGTTCCCGCTTCGGTCACATCACCCACCGTTGCGGTGGGAAACGGAAGCAGCGCCGTGTTGGCGTTCATCGCGATCGCCATGGGGAAGTACTGAGACCAATCGTAGTCGGCCGGCGTCGGAATGGTCTGGGTCAGCTGCCAGACGCCGTTCGTGTCGCGCGCATACGCATAGAGCTGCCAGCCGGTCAGATTGGAGCGGCCCAGCACCAGCGCCTTGGAATCCGTCGACGCGAGTGAAATTCCGAAGTACCCGCTGTTGAGCCCAGCCGGAGAATTGAGGGTTTGCGCCAGATTCCACGTCGTTCCACTGAGCGAATAGATGCGAACCACGCCGGCGGCCGTCGAAGTCCGCCCCGCGGCATAAGGAGCACCGATGAAGGCCGTCGAACTCTGCATCGACAGCGAATAGCCAAACTTGTCGCCCGTCACGCCCGCGCTCAGCTTTTGCGCCTGCTGCCAGTTGCCCAGGCTGTCGCGCGTGAACGCGTACGCCGCACCTTGATTGGTATTGCCGCCGATCGTAGCGTCCGGAGCGGTCACTAGAGCGCTCGATCCGATGACGGCAACTTGGAATCCAAAATAGTCGCCGTCGGCTCCGTCGCTTGCGAAGACGCGCTGGACCGGCCAGTCCGCATCCTCGGGCGCGGCATCGATCGCCAATGAGAGCTGCGAGGACAGCAGGAGACCGAACGCAGCCGCAACAAGACCGGAAACTCGAATCGGTAGGGACAAAATCGCATTCACTGTGGGATCTCCTCGAATCGTGCGCCAGGGAAACGGAAAGACCAGGGAATTATCAATAAATGGATCGTGGTTCATTATTAACTTATTTACACTTCAATACCATTTCGAACGTACGTAAAAGCGGGTAGTTCGGGCCGGACCGCGGGTGCTGACGAGCCTCCTTCGCCGTCTTCCCGCCACTTCGAAGCCACTTTGATTTCCCGGCGGCTATCGGATAAGTAGGGACACCGGCGCGCCCTCGGCGGCGACGGCGTTCTTCCATTGCCTTGCGGAGAATCACTCGTGGAACGACGGCATTTCCTGCGCCAGGCCGGCGTCGCGCTGGCGGCGGCTTCGGCGGGTGCGATCCCGGCGTGCGCAAGACAGCCGGTCATCGCCGATTCGGCGAAGACTCTCGAGCTGCCGCCTGCGCCGGTCGCGCGCCTGCAATCCGGCGTGGCCGAGATCGCGCCGATCCGGGCGCAGCCGGAACGCATCACCGGCATCTACGTGTGCACGCGTCCGTTCCGCGCGGCGGGACCGCGCATCGAAACCGAACGCTTCGATCACAAGACGATCGTGCACAACTACGGCCACGGCGGCGCGGGCTGGTCGCTGTCGTGGGGATCGAGCACGATCGCGGTGCGGCTCGCGCGCGAAACGGGCGTGCGCGAAATCGGCGTGATCGGCTGCGGCGCGCTCGGCTTGACGTCGGCGATCCTCGCGCAGCGCGCCGGGCTTTCGGTGCGCATCTACGCGAAGGAATTGCCGCCGGACGTCTATTCGATGCGCGCCTCCGGCGTCTGGTCGCCCGATTCGCGCATCTGCGATGCGGCGCACGCCGATGCGTTCGGCGATCGCTGGGAGGAAATGACGCGCACGTCGTTCCGGATGTATCAGAGCCTCTTGGGGCTGCCGGGCAAGCCGGTCGAGTGGTTCGACGGCTACTCGCTCTCCGACGTGCCGTGGAGCGACGTCGACACCACTGTCACCGACGAACCCGAATACCCGCCGCTTCACGCGCGCGTGCCGGACCTCGGTCGGCGCGGCATCGATCTTGCGCCCGGCACGCACCCGTTTCCGCAGGCCTACGCACGCCGCTACACGACGATGATGTTCAACATCTCGACCTATGCGCGCATGCTGATGGCCGATTTCCTCGCGGCCGGCGGCAAGATCGAGGTGCGCGAGTTCCGCGAGCCCGGCGAGCTCATGAAGCTGCGCGAACGAACACTGATCAATGCGACCGGCTACGGCGCGCGTGCGCTCTTCAAGGACGAATCGATCGTACCGGTGCGCGGACAGACCGCGCGGCTGATTCCTCAACCTGAGGTCACCTACGGTCTATATCTGGTGAACCTCAGCATGGTGCCGCGCAGCGATGGCTTGCTGGTGCAGGTGCTGGGCGATACGGGGAATTTCAACAACAGCGACGTGACGCCGCACCGCGAAGAGTCCGAGGCTGCGGTGAGGCAGCTCGCCGAAATGATGTCTCGCATGCGCAAGATCTGACGACGCGTTCGACGCCGCTTCGACGAGCCGGACTCAATCGTCGAAGCCGCCGTTGAAAATCGTCTCGTCCGAAACCGTCGTCGCGACGGCGATCGTGAAGGGTCCGCAACTTCCAGGCGCCGATCCTTCGTCCGCGGTGATGGTCACGCAGTACGAACCGGCCGGAAGATCCGAGCCGCAACCACCGTCCTCGCAGCCGTCGCCGGAAAGATAGATGACCGGGCTGTAGCCCGGCTGGCCCATCAGCATCATGTTCACGGTGCTTGGCTGATCGAGCGTGAAACGCGACGTGACCGTGGGATTGGGATACGAGGCCGCGCTGCAGGGTTCGTTCGGGTTGCCGCCGCATGTGGTCGAGGCGACCGAGCCGTTGAGCGGAAGCTCCGCGGGAAACCCTTGCGCCGTCGCGATACCGGCGGGCACGAGTGCGGCAAAGGCCACAATGCCCACAACGAGAAAATGTCTGTCCATAGGACCGCCCTGCCCAAACCCGGAAGAAACCGCGCGCGCCGCGGACACATTATCCAGGCTTCGCATATTTTTACTCTGAACCGGTCGCCGTTTCCAGGCCCCCATGACCTTGGCGGACCGGGTAAGGCGTGGTCGGAGGCGCGGCGGCGATCAGCCTGCCCTGCGTCGCACGGCCGAGTTGGGAAACCCGGTTTTGCGAGCTTTCGGACAATCGGAGTCGCCGCCTGGATCAGGCTCGACGGACGCTTCGTCACAGATGTAAAGACTTGCGGAGCGGTGCCGTTCGTCGAATCGAGCCCTGCGCGAACGGTTCGATCACTGGTTTTTACCGACGCCGCATCGACTTATGGCGAATCGAATCCGTTCGAAAAAATTTCGTCCGGAACGGTGCCGTACGTCACGATGACGTTGTCCGCGCCGAGATGCCAGCAACCTTTGAAGTGCTTGATGTGCGGATCGCCGACATAGAACGCGATGCCGTCGATGTTGCGCATCAGCGTCGCCCACGTATAGCCGTCGATGCCCGCATTGTTGAGCCGCCATCCGGCCGGCACGTCGTCGGTGGAACCGCTTGGAATCGTGAAGCTCGCGGTCTGCCAAGGGAACGGTTCGACCGGTGTCGGCGGACCGTCGAGCGTGTGCGCTTCGACGAGCGAGCCGCCGGGTCCACTGTGCAAATCCATCAGCATCAACGTGAATGGACCATCCGGACCCGCGAGTGGAAAACATCCGGGCACGCCCGAACCGTCGAGCTGCTCGAAGTCGATGCTCGCCGCAGTGAGCGTGCCGCTATCCAGCGCCGCGCGGAGCGCGCTGCCGGCGGGCGGCACCGCGACCAGATCCGCGTGCTCGGCCATGTAAGGCACTCCGGAATCCATCCATGCGCCTGGATTGCCTCCCTCGGGTTGGATGGTGTACGGACTGCCGCTGAGGCTCCAGCCCCATGCGTTCGGATTGGTGCCGGATTCGAAATCGTCGATGACGTCCGTCGCGTGGACGGCGAAAGGAACGACGAGGAAAACCCCGATACAAAGCAGACGGCGCATGCGATCTCCGCTGAAAAAAAAGACGCCGCGCCAGCTCTGACCGCCTGCGCAAGCGATTTGCAAGACTTGCGCAACACGGTTTCCGAAGTCTTTCCAGTTCGCTTCCAGTTCGGCTAAGGTTCTCTTATGGCGCCGCGTTGATGTGCGTGCGGCGACCGACGGCGCTAGTTCGTTTTCTCCGCCTTTGCGCGCTCTTCCTCCTCCGCTTGCGCTTTCTCGAGCTTCTCATTCTCGGCCGCGTCGACGGCCTCGATCGTCAGCGCGATGCGAATCTCGTCGCTGACCTGCGGCACGAAGCGGCCGAGGCCGAAGTCCGAGCGCTTGAGCGTCGTGGTCGCGTCGAAGCCGACGGAAGGAAGCTGGTTGCGCGGATTCACGCCGACCTTGTTGATCGTCGCGTCGAGCGTCACCGGCTTGGTGACGCCGTGGAGGGACAGATCGCCGACGACGGCGTAGTGATTCCTGCCTTCGCGCTTCTCGATGCGCGCGCTGACGAAGGTCGCGGCGGGAAATTTCGCGAAGTCGAAAAACGCGGGCGAACGAAAATCGTCGTCGAGATCCGGCACGCCCGTGGCGAGACCGCTCATCGGGATCTTCGCCTGCACCGAGGATTTCGCCGGATCGGCAGCGTTCCATTCCAGCATTCCTTCGATGCGGCTGAACTGCGCGCCGGGGTTCGAGAAGCCGAGATGGCTCCAACGCATCACGCCTTCGGAGTGGCGAGGTTCGAAGACGTAGGGCGTCGCGTGTACGGAGCCGAACGCGAGGCTGAGGACGCAAGCGGCGATGGCGTGGCGTTTCATGGACAGTTCCTTGGCTGGACCGGGGCGCCGATCGGAACGACGGCGCGGAACGGCGGAGCCACGATGTGCACGCGACTCGCGAAAGTCCTGAACATCGCGCCGAAGAATTCTGAAGATGTCTGAATCCTCGACGCGACAAGGCTTTGCACGCGTACACGATGCGCGACGCGACCGTCGGCTATGCGCAGCCCTGCGATACCATGGCGCTTTGGCGGCCCCGCATCGACCATGGATCAACCTACCCATCCGCCGTTCACGCTCGGTGACTGGCTCGTCGATCCGGTGCTCGGCAGCATCACGCGCGACGATGAAACGATCCGGCTGGAGCCGCGCACGATGCGGCTCCTGGTGTGCCTGTCGGAGCGGGCCGGCGAGGTGGTGAGCGCGGATGATCTTCTCGACCGCGTGTGGCCGAATGTCATCGTCACGCCCGATTCGGTGTATCAAGCCATCGCCGGGCTGCGCCGTCTGCTCGGCGACAACCCGAAGGATCCGCGCTACATCGTGACGGTGCCCAAACAGGGTTATCGCATGGTCGCGGCCGTGAGCGCGGCTCCGTCGACGCAGTCGCCGCCGCGCGATAGCGCACGCACGCAAGCGCAGACCGGACCCGCGCCGCGCGCGACTTCGCGTCGTCCGTGGAACCTCATCGCGGTTGCCGCTGCGCTGATCGTCATCGTCGGCGTCGCGGCGTTTGCGCGCTATGCCGGCGACGCGGCATCGCGATCGACGCCAACCGCCGCGACGCCGAACCCGAAATCGGTAGCGGTGCTGCCGTTTCTAGATCTCACCGAATCGATGGGCGAGGAAGTGTTCGCCGACGGCATGACCGAAGAGCTGATCGACAAGTTCGCTCTGATTCCCGGCCTGCGCGTGCCGCCGCCGACCGCGTCGTTCTGGTTCAAGGACAAGCAGATGACCGTCGCCGAGATCGCGCGCAAGCTCGATGTCGCTTATGTCCTCGACGGCAGCGTGCGCAAGTCCGGCGCGATGCTGCGCGTCGCGGCGAGGCTCGTACGTGCCAGCGACGGCTTCGTGGTCTGGAGCGAAACCTACGATCGTCCGGCCGACGACAAGCTGATGATCCAGGACGACATCGCCGGCGAAGTGCGCAAAGCGCTCGAAACCACGATCGCGCGCAACACGGCGCCGGCCGACGGTAAATCCGGTTGATGACGAATCTTTGATGAAACCGGCGACTTGTGAAAGAGCAGGACTCGTCTCGTACGCGGAACGAGCTGCAACCTCGCGGCGATCAATAACTCTGTCCGCTTCACGGGCGTCAGGTCATGCGTCACTTCGATTCGTTCGTCGAGCTCGCGCCACGTTCCGGCGTTGAAGTCAGTCTCGACGACAATTGAACCGCAGCGCGCTGGCGTGCCCGCGCGACCTGGCGCTCCGCCCAGCGCTTGAGCACACGCGCGCGCCGCGCGCCGGTTTGCGGATCGCGCACGACTTCCTCGACACGCGCGAGCAAGGCATCGACGTTTTCGCGCGGCGCTTCCTCGGGATAGCGGCCGTGCGACCACACGTCGATCCAGCCGTCGCTGCGCTCGCCGAAGCGCAGCACCGAGCGAAAGAAACGCGGCGGCTGTAGCTTCAGAAACACCAGATCCACCAGCGCGGCGACGAGCGCGGTCGGGCCGACGACGAGATCGCGCGCAGCGCCCAGCAATACCTTCAACTGCAGTACGGCGACGGCCTTGATCAGGGCGACCGCGTCGCGTTTGTATTCAGCGTCCATGGGCCAGAGCGTAGGACAAGTTCGAGCGTCGCGGAACGGTCGGCCGGAGGTTCCGAACGACGATCCCGCTTTCGCGGGCGGTCGGCGGCGCCAGACCAAGCGTTCGACCGGCACGACGGGCCGACCCAAAGGCCGCGCGAAACGTTCTAACATCGCGAACCCGTTGCCATCGAACCGACCCGTTTTGAAGTCGCAGTCTTCCCCACCGTCGCTCCAGTTCTGGATGCTCCAGATCGGCGTCTGGCTCGGCTACGGCCTCGAGCAATTCCTGGCGGGCTTCAGCAACGGCCAGCCGCTCGAGTATTACAAGCTGTGCCTGTTCGATTCGGCCTGCGGCGCGGTGCTGACGCTGGTCATCCGTTTCGCCATCGAAGCCGGCTGGAACCGGCCGCTGAACGAGCGGCTCTGGGTCGGCGGCATCGTGCTCGTGGTGACGTCGGCCGTGTACGGCTACGTCTGGAAGCTCGCGCTCTACGAGACCTGCGGCGACTGCAAGCCGCTGCCGAGCGTGCTCGGCTACATTCCGTATTTCTTCGGCGCGCTGTATCTCCTCTTCGCGTGGACGGCGGCGTACGTCGGCATCAAGCTCGCGCGCCAGCTTCAGCACGAGAAAGAAACGACGCTGAAGGCAACCGCGATGGCGCATCAGGCGCAGCTGCGCATGCTGCGCTATCAGCTGAATCCACATTTCCTCTTCAATACGCTGAACGCGATCTCGACCCTCGTGCTCGACGGCCGCCGCGAGATGGCGAACGGCATGGTCGGCGCGTTGTCGAGCTTCCTTCGTTATTCGCTGGACAGCGATCCCGAGCAGCGCGTCACGCTCGATCAAGAGCTCGAATCGATCCGTCGTTATCTCAGCATCGAGCAGCTGCGCTTCGGCGATCGCCTCAAGGTCGGCATCATGGTGACGCCGGAAGCGGCGGCCGCGCTGGTGCCGAGCCTGATCCTGCAACCCTTGATCGAGAACGCGATCAAGTTCGCCGTGTCCAAGCGCGAGGAAGGCGGCCGCATCGAGATCGTCGGACATGCCGACGACGACATGCTCGAGATCACGCTGCGCGACGACGGTCCCGGCAGCCCGGACTACGCGCCGCGCGCGGGACCCGGTCACGGTGTCGGGCTCGCCAACACGCGCGAACGCCTCCATGTGCTCTACGGCGATCGGCAGAGCTTTACGATCCGCACATGCGCGCCGCAAGGAACTCTGGTAACCCTGCGCCTGCCGCTGGAGCTTGCGGTGCACGAAGAACGTGCGGTGGCGAGCGCCTAGCTGCGATCCGAGGTCAAAAGACTGAACCACGAAGAACGCGAAGCACACGAAAGGAAAATCCAGATACCGTTTCTTTCTTCGTGTGCTTCGTGTTCTTCGTGGTTCAATCTTTCGAAGAGGCTTTCATGGGAGTGAGCCGATGCGAATACCTACGCTGATCGTCGACGACGAACCGCTGGCGCGGCGCGGACTTGCGCTGCGCCTTGCGCGGCATCCGGACATCGAGATCGTCGGCGAAGCCGGCAACGGACGCGAAGCGTTCTTCGCGATTTCCGAGCATCAGCCGGCATTGATGTTCCTCGACGTGCAGATGCCTGGCGTCGACGGTTTCGAGCTGATCCGCGCGGTGCCGGCTGCGCAACTGCCGCTGACGGTGTTCGTCACCGCGTACGATCAATATGCCCTGCGTGCGTTCGAGGCGAACGCGCTCGATTATCTCTTGAAGCCGATCGAGGACGAGCGCCTCGACGCCGCCGTCGAGCGCGCGCGCCAGGAGCTTGCGAAGAGCGACGCTGATACGCATTGCGGGCGGCTGCTGCGCCTGCTCGGCACATTGTCGGGTCGGCCCGATCTCACGCTCGCCGAAGCGCTCGCCGATGCCGATCGTACCGGCGGACGCTCGACCGACGATCGTCTCGCGATCAAGGATTCCGGCCGCATCCTGCGCGTGCCGCTCGACGACATCCTCTGGATCGATGCCGCCGGCGACTACATGTGCGTGCACACGCGCGCCGACACGCACGTGCTGCGCGCGACGATGCGCGAGCTCGAGGAGAAGCTCGACCCGCGCAGGTTCCAGCGCATTCATCGCTCGACGATCGTCAACGTCGCGCGCGTGCGCGAGTTGCGCTCTCATCTGAACGGAGAATATTTCCTGATTCTCGATTCGGGACAGCAGCTGAAGTTGTCGCGAAGCTACAAAGACAAGGTGCGGCTGCTGCACTGAAATCCGTTTCATCGTTTCGGCGAAAACGAGGATCGCGATCAACCGGCTCGCTTGAACAAGATGTCGCCGGACTCGCGGATCGAGAGAAATCCGGTCACCTTGCCGCCTTCGCGAATGAACACGCGACGCAAGCGCGGTTGCCCCGGCGTGAACGCGACGTCGCGCGCTTCCATATCGAGCTCGGTCGCTTCGGCGCCGTTGGTCGAGCTTGCGAGCGCCGTGCCCTTGCGTTCGATCTTCACGCTCGCGCCGTTCGCGTTGTAGGTGCCGACGTAATCGTCGAGCTCTTTCGCTTCGAGCACGACCGCCTGCGGCTCCTTCGGTTTCGTCATCGTCTGGCTCGAAATCATGAGCCAGCGGCCGTTTTCCTTCTGCCAGACTTCGGTCGAAAGAAAACTCGCGGTGCGCACGGAACCGTTGACGTGCGAGGTGAGGTTGTCGGTGAAGCTCGTCACCGCCGTGTCGCCGTGAAGCTCGATCTTTAAATCGCTTTGCTCGAGCTTGTTGACGGTGCCGGCAGGTGGCGGTGTGCTTTGCACGATGTCCGCCTTCGTCGCGATCTGGCCGGTCTCGTTCATGAAAATCACGCGATCGTCGAGGTAGCGTCCGAGCGTCTTGCCGTCGCCGGCCGCGGATGCGTCGGAAAATTCCTGGGACTGGCGCTCGACGACGGCCGCATCGTCGCTGGCGGCCTGTGTCATCGACATCGCAAGCGCGAGGACCGACAACACGACACATCCCTTCCCTATTCTCGTCACGGCGAGCGCTCCTTTGCGCATTTCGGTCGCGCATCGTCCACGTCGCCGCACGTCGATGTCCCGTGCCGTTCGTCCTGTCGCATGCCTTTGCGCGACGACAGACAGCTCCGATGTGACTACGGATCGAACATCGCGCCGAGCTCGCGATACGCGATCGCGCGATCGGCGAACGCGAACGTGCCGTGCTCGCGCATCTCGGTCGCGGCCTCGATCAACGCTCCGAATGCGGCACGCGCGAGCGCGCTGCCGACGCTGACGCGCTTGACGCCAAGGTCCGCAAGCTCGGCGAGACTGAAGCGTGCACCGGCAAGACCCATCACGACGTTGACCGGGCGGTCGACGGATTTCGCCAGCGTCGCGATGTCGTCGCGATCGACAAGGCCCGGCGCATACAGCACATCCGCGCCGGCTTCCTGATACGCCTGCAGGCGACGGATCGCATCGCCGAGATCCTTGCGGCCGACCAGAAAATTCTCCGCGCGCGCCGTCAGCGTGAACCGGAACGGCAGCGCGTGCACGGTTTCAGCGACGGCGCGCACGCGTTCGACGGCGATGTCGATATCGTAAAGCGGATGCGCGGCATCGCCGGTTGCATCCTCGATCGATCCGCCGATGATGCCGGTCGCGGCCGCGAGCTTGAATGTCTCGGCGACTGCCGCAGGATCGGCACCGAATCCGCTTTCGAGATCGGCGCTGACCGGAAGATCGGTGGCGTTCACGATATCGGCCACGTGCGCAAGCATCGTGTCGCGCGACAGCGCATTGTCGCGCCGGCCGGCCGAGAAGGCCGCGCCCGCGCTGGTCGTCGCGAGCGATTCGAATCCGAGACGCGCAAGAATACGCGCGGAGCCGACGTCCCAAGGATTCGGAATGATGAATGCGCCGGCGCGTTCGTGCAGCGTGCGGAATGTTTCGCCTTTCTGATGTTGCGTCGTCATGAGGTTCAACCGGTTGCGTTGAGTGTCGAGGGTCGTCCGAACGTCGCGTCGACGATCTCGACGAAATTGCGTTCCTCGCGCAGGATGCAGCGCTTGTTTTGCGCGGTCTCGAAATTCTCGCGCGCTTCGGCATCTGCTCTCAAGCGCGATTTGTACGCTTCGTACGAAGCGAGGCTGTCGAACGCGATCAAACCCCAGCCGATGTCGTTGGTGCCCTCGTACGGCAGGAAGTAACCGACGAGGTGTCCGCCGCAGCGCGGGATGATGCGCGCCCAGGCGTTCGCGTAGTCCTTGAAAGCATCGCGCTGGTGCGGATCGATCTGATAGCGGATGACGCAGAGGATCTTGAGCGCTTCGTTCCTTTCGGACGCGCTTGGGTTCGATCCGTTCATCGCAAGCATTGCCGACGAGGCGGCAACGGATTCGATGAAATCGCGACGGTTGGTCGACATGGTCGTGGCTCCGGCTTCGGTTTCGCGTACTCTGGCGATGTCGGCGCGGCGATGCTTCGTCGCAGGGCGAAACATGAGCCCGAGTCCGGCGATACTCTGAAGTCGGCGCATTGCCGGCACTATTTTCGATCGTTCGCAACCTGAGTCGATGGGATCGGTTTTTCGCTATTGGCTGAGCGTCATTGTCCTCTGCGCAACGTTCGCATCGGCGCGCGCCGCAGCGGACGACATCGCGTTCGACGCCTATTCGCCGTTGTCGAGCAACGCGGAAATCGCGCGGCGCATGTTGACGCCGCTCTCGTACCGGCGCATGCAGCCGCATTTCTCGGAGTTGCGCGAGCAAGCAATCGATCTCTCGAAGGAGAAATTCGCGCTGCGCGTGCCGTCCGGCGCAGCGCCGGCGAACGGCTACGGGCTGATCGTGTTCATCGCGCCGTGGAAAGAGGCGTCGCTGCCGCGCGACTGGCCGCGCGTGCTCGATCGCTACGGTCTCATCTTCGTCAGCGCCGCCGACTCCGGCAATGACGCCGGCATTCTCGAGCGTCGCGTGCCGCTGGCGCTGCTTGGCTATGAGAACGTGCGCCGGCGCTATCCGCTCGATGCGGATCGCGTCTATGTCGGCGGGCTTTCCGGCGGATCGCGGGTTGCGCTGCGCGTCGCGCTCGCGTATCCGGATGTGTTTCGCGGCGCGGTGCTCAATGCCGGCAGCGATCCGATCGGCGAAGGTCAGGTGTTCGTGCCGCCGGCGAATCTCTTCCGCCGCTTCCAGGAAGCGACGCGCCTCGTCTTCGTGACCGGCCAGCGCGACGAGATGAACCTGCACGGCGACGCCGTCAGCCGCACGTCGCTGCAGGATCGATGCGTGTTCGGACTCAGCACCGAAACAATGCCGCGGCGCGGGCACGAGATCGCCGATCCTGCCGGGCTCGCTGCTGCGCTGAAGGATCTCGACAAGCCTGCTCAGGTCGATGCGGAGAAGCTTGCCGAGTGCCGTGCGCGGCTCCAAGGCGAGCTCGACGCGGACGTCGCCGAGGCGACCGCGGCAATTGATGGCGGCGATCGCACCGCCGCTGCGAAGGCGATCGATGTGATCGACCTGCGTTACGGCGGCATGGCGGCGCGGGCGATCGACGTTTTGCAAGGCCGTTTCGCACCACAGCACTGATACCCGCGAGGCATCCGCCCGCTTCCCGCCACTTTCCTTCCCCGACGACGCCGCAAGACCGCGCGACGCTGCGCATGGCGTCGCACGCTTCGGCGTCGCGGCCGCTCGTTCCGCCGCAGAGGACGGAACGCTTATGACCGCCGCCACATCCGATCTCATGGCCGCACGCGCTAGCGTCGTGGCCGCAACGAGCCGGGAGGGCCGCCATGCGCTTGATCGCCGCATCCATCCGTAACCCGATCGCGGTTGTGGTCACCGTGCTTCTGATCTGCCTCTTCGGCGGACTCAGCTTGTCCAAGCTGCCGCTGCAGCTCTTCCCGGACATCGATCGCCCGAACATCTCGATCTTCACCGGCTGGCGCGCAGCCTCGCCGGAGGAAGCCGAGGCGCAGCTGCTCGAGCCCCAGGAACAGGTGCTGCAGGGCCTGCCGGGTGTCGAGGAAATCGAAGGCAACGCCAACAACGGCGGCAGCTTCATCAACCTCACGTTTTCGATCGGCACCGACATGAAGGCCGCGCTGGTCGACGTGATCGGCCGCATGAACCGCATCCGCCCGCTGCCGCAAGACGCCGATCGGCCTGTCATCCAGATCGGCGGCGGCGGCAACGATTCGAACGATTCGCTGTCGTGGTTCTTCGTGCAGCTCCTGCCCGGCACGAAGGGTCCGATCGAGAACTACCGCCACTTCATCGAAGACGTCATCAAGCCGCGCATCGAATCGGTGCCGGGCGTGGCTTCCGTCAACGTCAACGCGGGACCGCCGGACGACGTGCGCATCACGGTCGATCTCGCCAAGGCCGCAGCGATGGGCATCTCGATTCCGGACATCGCCAACAAGGCGGCGGCGCCGAGCGACGTGTCCGGCGGCCAGATCGAAGTCGGACGCCGGCAGTACGCGCTGCGTTTCACCGGGCGCTACAAGCCGCAAGATCTCGGCGAGCTCGTTCTGGCATGGCGCGATGGGCGTCCAGTCAAGCTCGGCGATGTCGCGACGGTCGAATTGAAGCCGCCGGAACAGCAGTTCTTCGTCTACCAGAACGGCAATCCCGCGATCGGCCTGCAGGTGCTGCGCGCGCCGGGCGCGAACGTGCTCGGCACGCTGGAGCAGGTCAAGAAAGTCGTCGACGAGCTTCGCACTGGTCCGTTGAAATCGCGCGGGCTCGGCATCGAGCAGAGTTTCGATTCGGCGCTCTTCATCCATCGCGCGGTGAATCTCCTCACCGAGAATCTCATCGTCGGCGCGTTGCTGGCGCTCTTCTGCGTGTGGTGGTTCATGCGCGACTGGCGCGCCACTTTGCTGATCGCGAGCGCGATTCCGGTGTGCTTGCTGGCCACGTTCGGCGCGCTCGATCTCGGCGGGCGCAGCCTCAACGTGATCTCGCTTGCCGGACTCGCGTTCGCGGTCGGCATGGTCGTCGAAGGCGCGATCGTCGTCTCCGGCAACATCATCCGCCTGAAAGAGGCTGGCATGACGCCGATCGAAGCGGCGCGCGTGGGCACCAAACAAGTGGTGCCCGCGCTGGTCGCCTCGACCATCACGACGATCGCGGTGTTCCTGCCGGTCCTCTTCCTGCGCGACGTCGAAGGACAGATTTTCGCCGATCTCGCGCTGACGATCTCGATCGCGGTCGCGCTCTCGATCGTCGTCGCGATCACGGTGCTGCCGGCCGCCGCGGGCGGATGGCTGAAAGCGAAGAAGCTGAAATCCGGATACGGCGACGGCTGGCCGGCGCTGACCGAGCGCATCCTGCGCTGGACCGATTCGCGCCCGAAGCAGATCGGCTGGGTGCTCGGGCTTCTCGTGCTGCCGCTGATTCTTTCCTGGTACTTCCTGCCCAAGCTCGATTACCTGCCGCCGGTCAAGCGCGCGGCGATCGATGCGTTCTTCAGTTTTCCGCCGGGCATGAGCCCGGAGAAGGTCAACGCGGAAATCGGCAACAAGCTGATCGAGCGGCTGCAACCGTACATGAAGGGCGAGAAGCAGCCGGCGCTGAAGAACTACTACATCTGGTTGTGGCCGGGGGGCGGCACGATCGGCGCGCGAGTGGTCGACGAGAAGCGCATCGGCGATCTCGAGCGCATCATGCGCGATGAGATCACCGTCGGTTTCCCGGACACGCGCGCGTTCGCGACCGAAGGCGAGCTCTTCGGCGGCGTCGGCGGATCGGCGCGATCGGTTGCGATCCACCTGCAGACCGACGACGCGGACACGCTGAACCGTGTCGCCGAAGAAGGCCGCAAGCTGCTCGAGCAAAAATTCCCCGGCGCCAACGTGCAGGCGAATCCGAACACCGATCAGACGACGCTGGAGCTGCACGCGATCCCGAACGATCGCCGCATCGCCGAAGCCGGATGGGATCGCGGCTCGCTCGGCACGATCGTGCGCGCGCTCGGCGACGGCGCGTGGCTCGGCGAATATTTCGACGGACAGACGCGCCTTCCGATCATCCTGCGCGCCGATCGCCGCGAGACGCCGGAATCGCTCGCCGAAGCGCCGCTCGTCACGCCGTCGGGCCAGGTGATTCCGCTCGGCGACGTGATCAAGCTCGAAACCGCGTTGGGCCCGAACCAGATCCGTCGCCTCGATCATCGGCGCACGGTGACGCTGACGATGGATCCGCCGCAGACGCTGTCGCTCGAAGACGCGCTGAAGACGATCCAGAACGACGTCGTGCCAGCGCTCAAGGCCAAGCTGCCGCCGGACGCGAACATCCGCCTCGCCGGAAGCGCCGATCGCCTGCAGGCGACGGTCGCGACGATGGGCAAGAATTTCGTGCTGGCGCTGCTCGTCCTCTTCATGCTGATGGCGGCGATGTTCCGCTCGCTGCGCGATGCGCTGGTCGTCGTGTTGACCGTGCCCGTCGCGCTGGTCGGCGGCGTGCTCGGACTTCGCGTGCTCGGCGCGGTCGCGTTCCAGCCGCTCGATCTTTTGACGATGATCGGCTTCATCATGATGGTCGGCGTGATCGTCAATCACGCGATTCTTCTGGTCGATCGCACGCGCGATGCGCAAAATCACGGACACTCGCTCGAAGAATCGATTCGTCTCGCGCTGAATCAGCGCCTGCGCGCGATTCTGGCGTCGACGTTGACTGGCGCGCTGGGTGCTTTGCCGATGGCGGTAAACCCTGGGCCCGGTAGCGTCATCTATAGAGGACTCGCGGCCGTCAACGTCGGCGGCGTCGTGGTGGCGATGGTGTTCTCGCTGCTGCTGCTGCCGAGCCTGATGCGGCTGACGACGCCGGCGAAGCGCGCGGAGGAGAAACACGCGCCGGATCGTACCGAAGAAGAAATGGCGATCGGTCGCGCGGCCTGACGCCGGCTGTATTGATTGGGAGGTTTTATGCCTTTGAAGTCCCGCTCATCCGCAACGTTCACCGGCGTGCTCGCGTTGACGCTCGCCTCGGGCCTGGCGTTCGCCCAGGCCCAGGCGCCCGCGCAGCCCGCAACGATCGTCGAGGTCGCCAAGGCCGGCGTCGCCCACATCGCGCCGCGGCACTGGGCGCCGGGCAGCGTGGTCAGTCGCGACGATGCCAAGCTCGCGACCAGCGCGGCCGGCCGGCTCGAGCACGTCGCCGAGGTCGGCACGCGGCTCAAGGCCGGCGATCGCGTCGCCAAGCTCGAAGACGAAGCGATCCGCCTGCGCCTGGAAGACACGAAAAGCGAAGTCGCGCGCATCAAGGCGCAGCGCGAGCTTTCCGAACGCCAGCGCGAGCGGCTGGAAAAACTCGCGACCAGCAACAGCATCGCAGCGAACCAGCTCGACGAAGCGCGTGCGCAAGTCGTGCAGTTGAGCGCGCAGTTGCGTCAGGTCGAAGTGCGCGTTCGTTCCGCCGAATACGATCTCGAGCAGACCGAAGTGCGCGCGCCGTTTCCAGGCGTGGTCAGCGAGCGGCTCGCGACGCGTGGCGAATACGTCGCGACCGGTGCCGCGATCGCGCATCTGGTCGACACGACCAACCTCGAAGCGAAAGTGCAGGCGCCGCTTGCGCTCGCAAGCCTCGTGAAGCCGGAGATGAAACTCCCGGTGCGCATCGGCGATCGAGAGTTCAAGGCCAGCGTGCGTGCTGTCGTTCCAGTCGGCGAAGAACGCTCGCGTCAGTTCGAGCTGCGCCTTGCGCTGAACGAGAATCCGCCGATGGTCGGTAGCGCGATCGAAGTCGCGCTGCCCGAGCGCGCCGTCGCCGAAACGCTTGCCGTTCCGCGCGATGCGCTGGTCGTGCGCGGCGACGGCAACTACGTCATGCGCATCAAGGCCGACGGCACGGCCGAACGCGTCGACGTGAAGCCCGGCGCGAGCGACGGCGAGCTGACGGCGATCGAAGGCTCGATCGTCGCAGGCGACACGGTGGTCGTGCGCGGAGCGGAACGCCTCACCGCCGGCCAGAAAGTGAAGATTGCCGAACGCGCTGCGGTGGCGGTGTCGGGCCCGTCGTCACCGCATGCCGGCTAGTCACAGGCCCTTCGATCTTTAGAACGTACCGGGCGGGCCTCGCCCGCCCGGCATCCATCGTCACGACGTCGCGCGGATGCGATAACACGGCACGTACTTCGTGCCGGGCAATTTCATGCGCTGCTGCACGACGAAGCTCGAGAGCAGCGCATCGAGCGCCTGCATGACATCACGGTCGCCGTCGATCTCGAACGGACCGAACTCTTCGATCGCGCGCATGCCGTCCTCCTTGACGTTGCCCGCGACGATGCCCGAGAACGCGCGACGCAGATTCGCTGCGAGCCGATGCGATGCCTGCCCGCGATGCAGGTTGAGCGCCGCCATCGCCGTGTGATTGGGTATGAAGGGCACCTGGAATTCCGGCTCGACGTGGAGGGCCCAGTTGAAGAAGAACGCGTCCTTCGAATCGAGGCGCTGCATGCGCACGCTGTCGATGCCTTTCTTGACCTGGCGCGCGACTTCGCGCGGATCGCCGACGACGATCTTGTAGCGCTTGGCCACATCGTCGCCGAGCGCGAGCTTGAGGAACCGGTCGATCTGCTCGAAATAGGCGGACGATTCCGCGGGACCCGTGAAGATCAGCGGAAACGGCAGATGCACGTTGTCCGGATGCAAGAGGATGCCGAGGAGGTAAAGGATTTCCTCGGCCGTGCCGACGCCGCCCGGAAACACCACGATCGAATGCGCGACGCGCACGAACGCTTCGAGGCGCTTCTCGATGTCCGGCATGATCACGAGATTGTTGACGATCGGGTTCGGCGATTCGGCCGCGATGATGCCGGGCTCGGTGATGCCGATGTAGCGATTCTTGGTACGGCGCTGTTTCGCGTGTGCGATCGTCGCGCCCTTCATCGGGCCTTTCATCGCGCCGGGTCCGCAGCCGGTGCAGATGTCGAACGCGCGCAGACCGAGCTCGTAACCGACTTTTTTGGTGTATTCGTATTCGTCGCGCGAGATCGAATGGCCGCCCCAGCAGACGACGAGATTGGGATCGACGTTCGCGCGCAGCACGCGTGCGTTGCGCAGGATCTCGAACACCGCGTGAGTGATGCCCGGCGAATCGGAAAGATCGAACCGCCCCGCTTCGATCTGCGTCGCGACATAAACGATGTCGCGCACGACCGCGAACAGCAGCTCGTTGACGCCGCGGATGATGCGCCCGTCGACGAACGCTTCGGCCGGAGCGTTGGTCAATTCGAGCTTGGCGCCGCGATCCTGCTGCAGGATCTGGATGTCGAAATGCGGATAGCGCTCGAGAATCGCGCGCGCATCGTCGTTCTGGCTGCCCTGCGTCAGCACCGCCAGCGCGCAGCGCCGCAGCAGCTCATGCAAACCGCCGCCGCTCGCGTCGCGCAAGCGCGCGACCTCGTGACGCGACAGCACATCGAGCCCAGCCGCCGGCGCGATGCGCGCGCTCACGGTCGCCGCTTTGAGGGTTGTATCCATCTCGTTCGTTGCTCCTGGATCGGCCGCACATGGTACGACTCTGGCTGTCATTCCGGCGAAGGCCGCTCTGCACCACGCCGTCATTCCGGCGGAAGCCGGAATCCAGCTCCTCATCCGTCATCCCGGCGAAAGCCGAGATCCAACTCCTCATCTGTCATCCCGGCGAAAGCCGAGATCCAACTCCTCATCTGTCATCCCGGCGAATGCCGGGATCCATTTGTTGTTGCTTGTGTCTTCCGCGCTACGCGAAGACCGACTCACGTCCCTGTGTTTTCCACTCGCATCCTGCGAGCGGGTCACTTCTCTTTGCTTGCCCAAAGAGAAGTAACCCAGAGAAAGGGCAGCCCGGGTAGGACGCCGGCTTCGCCGGTTCGCTACGGGCGGCCGGGGTTCCGCTGACAGGACATCCCTGTCCTGCTGCGGAATGAGCGCGATCCCTCGCGCTCACCCGCGCGTTCGCGCGGGCCTGGTCCGTCCGCCCTTCGCCGTCCCACACGGGCCTCGAGATCAAAAGACGAAGCTAGAGGCGAAGAGCTGGATTCCGGCCTTCGCCGGAATGACGGCGTGTGGCGTTGGGAATGGCGAGAGGTCTTTGTTAGCGAGCGCAGCGAGGCGTCCGCTTCTGCGGACAGGACGTCCGCTTCTTTGCTCCACCGGGGTCCCTCGGTCGCGGTGAGGGCTCGGAGGAAAAGCCCGTAGGGGCGCGGGCACGATGCCCGCGCGTTCGCTGCCGGCACACGGATGTGCCGTCAGCGAACCCCGTAGCGGCCTCACTTTAGTCGCCGGGCAGGAGCCCGGCGACCGCGGCCGCGGGGGTGCCTTTTCTCTTGGTTACTTCTCTTTGGGCAAGCAAAGAGAAGTGACCCGGCCGCCAGGAGGGCGGACGGAAAAACACACGGATGTGTTTTAGGGGAAAACCCAACCGATCAAAGCAAGATCAAAATGGATCCCGCCCTTCGCCGGGATGACAGATCAAGAGCGCGTCCGAAATTTTCAAGCGACCCCACGCACCCGCAAAGTCGTGCCATCGATCGCGACAACCTCGACTTCCGCCCCGATCGGCAGATCAGGCCCTTCGGCCAGCCACGAGCCGTCGCCCACGCGAATCTTGCCGCGCCCGTTGATGATCGGCTCGGCGACGATGAAGCGCTGGCCGACGAGCTTGGCGCCGCGGCGGTTCAACAGCGGCTGATCGTCGCGATGCTCGGCCAGCGGCCGGATGAATCGCCAGTACACCGTGCAGGACGCGATCGCGAGCAGCGCAAACACGATCGTCTGCCCGAGGATCGGCAGCGAAGGCACGACGAGCGTGATCGCACCCATGATGCCGGCGGCAAGGCCGATCCACAGCATGAAATAACCGGGCGCGATGACCTCGGCGCCGATCAGGACCAGCGCGAGGAGCCACCAGCCGTAGTTGTTCAAGAGATTTTCCATCCACATACCATTCACCTGTCGGACTCGTCCTTATTGCGGACGCGCAGGCGGCGCGCCGCGTGGCGGTTTGGCCTCGGCCTGCTTCTCCAGCGCATTCTTCGCCAGCTCCGCGATGCCGGCCAGCGATCCGATCACGCCGGTCGCCTCGATCGGCATCAGCAGCATCTTCTGGTTCGGCGAATCGGCCATCGCCTTCAGCGCCTCGACGTACTTGTTGGCGACGAAATAATTGAGTGCGCTGACATCGCCGTTGACGATTGCCGCGGACACGACTTCGGTCGCTTTCGCTTCGGCGGCAGCCAGACGCTCGCGCGCTTCGGCTTCGCGGAACGCCGCTTCCTTCTGGCCTTCGGCGGCGAGGATCACCGATTGCTTCTCGCCTTCGGCCTTGAGGATCGCGGCCTGGCGGAAGCCTTCGGCTTCAAGAATGTTCGCGCGTTTTTCGCGTTCGGCCTTCATCTGGCGAGCCATCGAATCGACCAGATCGCGCGGCGGCTGGATGTCCTTGAGCTCGATGCGCGTCACCTTGAGTCCCCACGGATGCGTCGCCTCGTCGATGACGCGCAAGAGCTTGGCGTTGATCTCGTCGCGCTTGGACAGCGATTCGTCGAGATCGAGCGAACCCAGCACCGTGCGGATGTTGGTCATGATCAGGTTGATGATCGCAAGCTCGAGGTTGGACACCTCGTACGCCGCCTTCGCCGCATCGAGCACTTGGTAGAACACGACGCCGTCGACGCGCACGACTGCGTTGTCCTTGGTGATCACGTCCTGCGAAGGCACGTCGAGCACCTGCTCCATCATGTTGATCTTGCGCCCGACGTTCTGCACGACCGGAATCAGGAGATGGAAACCGGGATCGAGCGTATGCGTGTACTTGCCCCAGCGCTCGACCGTCCATTCGTAACCCTGCGGCACGATGCGCACGAGCTTGTACAGGACGATGACGGCGACGAGAACAACGACCAGCGGCAACACAGCACCCATGACGATGTCTCCCTGATTTCTCGGGCATCAGTATAGGCAAATGGCATGACGCGCGTTGTCGCACTGCACACGAGTCCGCGCTACGCTGCCCAAGCCATGAACGAAGCCGCGAAACGGCGCCTCGATCCCGCGCAACGCGCCGATCTCGTGCGCGCGCTCTCGCGCGTGCTGCCCGCCGACGCGATCCTGCACCGCGACGACGATGTGAGGCCCTACGAATGCGACGGCCTCGCCTGCTATCGCGAGTTGCCGCTCGCCGTCGTGCTGCCGCGCGACGCCGACGAAGTCGCGGCCGTGCTTCGCGTGTGCCGCGAACGCAACGTTCCCGTCGTCGCGCGCGGCGCCGGCACGGGACTTTCCGGCGGCGCGCTGCCAGTCGCCGGCGGCATCGTGCTCGGTCTCGCCCGATTGTCCGCGGTGCTGGAAGTCGATCCCGCCAACCGATCCGCGCGCGTGCAACCCGGTGTGACGAATCTTGCGATCTCACGCGCCGCCGCGCCGCACGGTCTTTTCTACGCGCCCGACCCTTCCTCGCAGATCGCCTGCACGATCGGCGGCAACGTCGCCGAGAACGCCGGTGGACTCCACTGCATCAAGTACGGCCTGACGACGCACAACCTCCTCAAGATCGAGATCGTCACGATCGACGGCGAACGCCTGACGCTCGGTGCCGACGCGCTCGATGCGCCCGGCTACGACCTGCTCGCGCTCTTCACCGGCTCGGAAGGATTGCTCGGCGTCATCGTCGAAATTACGGTGAAGCTGACGCCCAAGCCGAGCCGCGTGCGCGTACTGCTCGCCGCGTTCGCGAGCGTCGAAAGCGCGGCCGCCGCGGTCAGCGACGTGATCGCGGCCGGCATCGTTCCGGCCGGGCTCGAGATGATGGACAACGCATCGATCCGCGCCGTCGAAGCGTACGTCGCCTGCGGCTATCCGGTCGAAGCCGAGGCCGTGCTGCTCGCCGAGATCGACGGCTCCGACGCCGAAGTCGCAGAAGACAGCGCGCGCGTCGAAGCGATCCTGCGCGGCGCCGGCGCGACCGCGATCCGCATCGCCGACGACGCCGACGAGCGCGCTGCGCTCTGGTCCGGACGCAAGGCCGCGTTTCCCGCGCTCGGCCGCATGGCGCCGGATTACTACTGCATCGACGGCAGCATCCCGCGCCGGCGCCTGCCCGATGTGCTGCGCGGCATCGCGCACCTCTCGCAACACTACGGATTGCCGGTCGCCAACGTGTTCCACGCCGGCGACGGCAACCTGCATCCGATCATCCTCTACGACACCGGCACGCCCGGCGAGCAGGAACGCACCGAACGGCTCGGCACCGACATCCTCGCGCTCTGCGTCGAAGCGGGAGGCAGCGTCACCGGCGAGCACGGCGTCGGCATCGAGAAGCTCGACGCGATGTGCGTCCAGTACGCGACGCCCGAGATTGCGATGTTCCACGCGATCAAGCACGCATTCGATCCGCGGGGCCTTCTCAATCCGGGCAAGGCCGTGCCGACGCTGCGCCGCTGCGCGGAATTCGGCCGCATGCACGTGCATCGTGGACGGCTCCCGTTCGCGCACCTCGAACGGTACTGATGGACGCGCCGCGCGAGCGCGACGAGACCGAGGCGCTGTGCGAGCGCGTGCGTGATGCCGCTGCGCGAAAAACGCCGCTGGTCATCCGCGGCTCGGGCAGCAAGACGTTCCTCGTCAATGCGTGCCGCGGCGAGACGCTCGACGTTGCCGCGCACGCCGGCATCGTCGCGTACGCGCCCGACGAGCTCGTGATCACCGCGCGCGCCAGCACGCGCCTTAGCGATCTCGAAGCGCAGCTCGCCGCGAACGGACAGATGCTCGGCTTCGAGCCGCCGCATTTCGGTCCGGACGCGACGCTCGGCGGCACGATCGCGTGCGCGCTTTCCGGGCCGCGCCGCGCGAGCGTCGGCGCGGCACGCGATTTTGTGCTCGGATCGCGCATCGTTGACGGCCGCGGCGACGTGCTGCGCTTCGGCGGCGAAGTCATCAAGAACGTCGCCGGCTACGACGTCTCGCGCCTGATGACCGGCGCCTTCGGCACGCTCGGCGTGCTGCTCGACGTGAGCCTCAAGCTCGTCCCCATTCCGCGCGCCGAGCGCACGCGCGTGCTCGAGATCGACGTCGCCGCCGCGTTGCAGCGCGTGCGCGCCTGGGCACAGCGTCCGTTGCCGATCTCGGCCACCGCGATTCTCGACGGTCGGCTCGCGGTGCGCTTTTCCGGTGCGGAAAGCGCGGTGCGAACCGCCGAAGCGGAGATCGGCGGCGAGGCGATCGAAAGCGCTCCGTTCTGGGCCGCGCTGCGCGAGCACGCGCTCGAATTCTTCGCCGATTCGCGTCCGCTGTGGCGCCTCTCGGTCGCGCCGGCAACGCGGTACGCGGCCTTCGACGGCCCGCAGCTGATCGAGTGGCACGGCGCCGAGCGTTGGCTCAAGAGCGAAACCGATGCTGCGGAGTTGCGTGCATGGGCTGCCGCGGCCGGCGGACACGCGACGCTGTTTCGAGCGGGCGCGTTGCAGGTTCCGGCCCAAGACAGATTTCATCCTTTGCCGTCGGCATTGATGGCATTGCATCGCCGACTGAAAGCGCAGTTCGATCCGCACGGCCTCTTCAATCGAGGCGCGATGTATGCCGATCTGTAAGCTGTCCGTATATGCACACTGAGCTTCATCCTGACCTGCGTCATTCCGCGGCCGCGCGCGAAGCGGAATCGATCGTGCGCCGCTGCGTGCACTGCGGTTTTTGCCTCGCAACCTGCCCGACGTATCAGGTGCTCGGCGACGAGCGCGACAGTCCGCGTGGTCGCATCTATCTCATCAAGGAACTGCTCGAAGGCGCGCCGGCGAGCGCGACGACGCAAACGCATCTCGATCGTTGCCTGGGCTGTCGTGCGTGCGAGACGACGTGTCCGTCCGGCGTCCGCTACGGCGCGTTGCTCGATTTCGGTCGCGGAGTCGTCGAGGCGCAGCGATCGCGCTCCTTGCGCGATCGTGTTCTGCGTGCGGCGTTGCTCCGCTTCGTGCCTTCGCGCAACGTCTTTCGCATCGCGCTCGGCATCGGGGAGTCGCTGCGACCGTTCCTGCCGACTGCGTGGCGAAAAAAGATTCCGGCGCGCACGCAAGCGCGCCGCGACGACGCGTCCGCACCGACTACCGCGCGGCGCATCCTCGCGCTCGACGTCTGCGCCGAATCCGCAGCGCCAGAGACGCGCGCCAGCCTCGCGCGCGTGCTCGCGCGACTCGGCATCGCGATCGAAACCGCACCGGCTGCCGGATGCTGCGGCGCCCTCGCTTATCATCTCGGGCGCCACGACGAAGGCCTCGCCGCGATGCGTCGGAACATCGATGCGTGGTGGCCGCACATCGAAAACGGCATCGAGGCGATCGTCGTCAGCGCCAGCGGATGCGGCGTGACGGTGCGCGACTACGGCCATCTGCTGCGCGACGATCCGGGTTACGCGAAGAAGGCGCGACGCGTCTCGGCGCTCGCGCGCGATCCGGCCGAAATCGTTCTCGCCGAACGACACGATTTCGCCGGTATCGGCGGCGGCCGGCGCATCGCGTTCCACGCGCCGTGCTCGCTGCAACACGGATTGAAGGGCGACGCGCGCGTCGAACGTTTGCTGAGCGAGGCCGGTTACGAGCTCGCGCACGTTGCCGACGCGCATCTTTGCTGCGGATCGGCGGGAAGCTATTCGGTGCTGCAGCCTGAGCTCGCGAACGAGCTGCGTCGGCGCAAGCTCGCGATGCTGCAGGCGGGTTCGCCAACGCTGATCGCGACGGCGAATATCGGGTGCCAGCTGCATCTCGCCGCGGAATCCGGCGTGCCGGTGCGGCACTGGATCGAGCTGCTCGATCCTCCGGCGTGAGTGGACACGACCAGCAAAAGAGATCTCTCGCAGAGGCGCAGAGGTCGCGAAGAAATCAAATTGAATCCTTCTCTGCGACCTCTGCGACCTCTGCGCCTCTGCGAGAGAACTTCTTTCGTTGACTGCGCGCGCGAAAGCGAAACGGCGGAGCCGGATCACCGATCGGTAGCGATTCCCGACGACGTCTCGGACGGCATCGGCTGCGGCAACACCAGCGTGACCGACAATCCGCCGTCGGCACGGTTGGCGAGCTGCACGCGTCCGCCGTGCGCTTCGGCGATCTCGCGCGCGAGCGCAAGGCCAAGTCCCGATCCGCTGCGCTTGGTCGAATAGAACGGCAAGAGCGCGTTGGCGAGCACGGTCTCGCTCATGCCGCTGCCGCGATCGCGCACTTCGATGCGCACGTCGTGTCCACGCAGCGTAACGCTCATCTCGACGCCGGCGGCGTCGCCGCCGGCTTCGTGCGCGTTCTTGAGCAGGTTGATCAAGACCTGCTCGACCTGCGCGCGATCGAACCAGCCCGGCGCGGGCGGCAGCACGCCGACGGTGCGAAAAGCGAAATGGTGGGCGAGCGCGTCGAGGAACGGTTGCCACTCGACCGCTTCGGGTCGCGGCTGCGGGAGCTTGGCGAAGCGCGCGTAGCCCTGCGTGAAACTTTCGAGGTGATGCGTGCGCTCTTCGATCGTCGCGAACACGGTCGCGAGGCGCGCGGTGTCGCCGAGGCGAGCGAACTCGCGTCCGGAATGGGCGAGCGAGCGGATCGGTCCCAGCGAATTGTTGAGCTCGTGGCTGATCACGCGGATGACTTTCTTCCACGTCGCCACTTCCTGGCGCGCCATTTCGCGGGTCAAGCGTTTGAGTTGATAAAGCCGATGCGGTTTTCCCTGCAGCTTGAAGGCGCGCTGCGAGAGATGGAATGTCTCTTCCTCGTTGTCGATCTGCACGCTGAAAAGACCATCGCCGCCGCTTGCGATCGCGCGCGCGAGCGGCTCGGGCGCCGCGGCGACGATGTCGGCGAAGAGCTCGCCGTTGAGCGATCGGCCGGCGTTGAGCAATTGCCGCGCGGCGGTATTTGCATAGACGACGTGGCCGCCTTCCTCGACCAGCGCGAGCGCGGTCGGCGTGTTCTGCACGACGGTGTCGAGCAGAAGCTCGCGCTGGAAAAGGTGCTGGCGCTCCTCGCGCAGCACGCGTCCAAGCTCGTTGTGCGCGCTGACCAGATCGCCGACTTCATCGCCGCGCCGGGCTCCGATCGAGAAGCTGAAATCGCCATCGCGGAAGGCGACGACGCTGCCGGAGAGCGCGCGGATCAGCGCTGCGACCGGCTGCGCAAGCACACGCGCGAACAGGATCGCCGGCAAGCCGAGGGCAAGCACCGCGGCCGCCGCGCCCATCCACGGTGACGCCAACCATTGCGCAGCGAATGCGGCAAGGAGGCTCGCGGCGATCAGCGTCGCGGCGATGGCGGCGGTGAGTTTTCCTTCCAAGGAGATAAGGCGCATCGGAGGAATCAGGGGTGAGGTCGAGGGCTCGAACATCAACGGTATTGCCAGCTTGCGTTCTTGCCGTTCCAAGATACAAGCACCGATCGATTTTCGCGCCCTTGCCCCTCTCCCTACTCCCTCACCCCTGCTCTATCCCGAGCTTGTCCATGCGCCGGTACAGCGCCTGGCGCGAAAGCCCAAGCTCAGCCGCGGCCTGACTGATGACGCCGCGCGCATTGGTCAGCGCGGATTCGATCATCGCGCGATCGGGCTCCGCCGCGGGCGCGGGGCGAGCGTTGCCGATGCGCACGGCGGCAAGGCCGAGATCGTCGGCCGTGATCAAGTTGTCGCGGCACAAGAGCGCGGCGCGCTGGATCGCATTCTTGAGCTCGCGCACGTTGCCGGGCCACGCGTGCGCGGCGAGCGCGGCGCGTGCGCCTTCGTCGAGCGTGGCCTTGCCTTCGAGGAAGAATTCGGCGAGCGGCACGATGTCGTCGCGGCGCTCGGCGAGCGGCGGCACGCGAAGCTCGATGACGTTGAGTCGGTAGTAAAGGTCTTCGCGGAAACGCCCGTCGCGGATCATGCCGGCGACGTCGGCGTTGGTTGCGCTGATGACGCGCACTTTCGTCGTGCGCGTGCGGCTCGCGCCGAGGCGCTCGAACTGCCCGCTCTCGAGCACGCGCAGAAGTTTCGCTTGGCCCGCGAGCGGCAGGTTGCCGATTTCGTCGAGGAACAGGGTGCCGCCGTCGGCAAGCTCGAAGCGGCCTTCGCGCGCGCGGTTCGGCGCGCCGGTGTAGGCGCCGGGCTCGGCGCCGAAGAGCTCGGCTTCGATCAATTCCGACGGCAGCGCGCCGCAGTTGACGGTGACGAACGGACCCGACTTCACTGACGAATTGGCCTGGATGATTTCGGCGATGCGTTCCTTGCCGGCGCCGTTGGGGCCCGTGATCAGCACCGGGATGTCGGCGCGCGCGACCTGACAGGCGAGCTCGACCACGCGCTCGGTCGCGGTCGACGCGAACACGAGGCCGCGCAGATCGTATTTCGCATCGAGCGCCTTGCGTCGTCGGCGGCGCTCGTCGCGGATGCGCGCGACCTCGCGCGTCGCCTCGGAGAGCTCGAGCAGATTCTCGACCGTCGCCAGCAACTTGTGATCGTCCCACGGCTTGGCGAGATAGTCGGCGGCGCCGGCCTTGACCAGCTCGACCGCGGTTTCGAGGTGCGTCCACGCGGTCAGAAGAACGATCGGAAGATCCGGATGCTGCTCGCGGATCGCGCGGAACAGTGCGACGCCTTCTTCGCCGGACGTGGTGTCGGCGGTGAAGTTCATGTCCTGCACGACGAGATCGATGTCCTCGCGCGCGAGCACGTCGAGCCCGTCGGCGGGCGAGTACGCGACGCGCGTCCGGATCTCGCGCAATCCGAACACGAGCTCGAGCGCGGTGCCCACCGCGTGGTTGTCGTCGATCACCAGGACCGTGCGCATTCTTTCTTCGCTTCGTTGGGTCCGGCGCATGGCTGCTTGGATGCAGCGACGCGCCGAAAGGTTGCTTGGAAGTTTAGCGGCAAATCGCGCCCGTCATCCCGGCGAAAGCCGGGACCCATTTTGATCTTGCACAGCAGAGACAAATGGGTCCCGGCTTTCGCCGGGACGACCGTGTCTTATACGCTGCGTGTTGCGACCGCAGGCGGCACGCGCGAAGCGCGCAGTGCCGGCCCGAGCACGGCGAGCTGACCCAGCAGCCACAGGCATACGAATCCGACCGGCACGTAGTACCAGGGCAGTCGCGGCGCCTGGTAGTTGCGCACCAGCCACAGGCTGAACGCGTACGCGAGGATGCCGCCGGCGATCAGCCCCATGGTCGTGATGATGAAGTTCTCGGTCTGGAAATAACGCAGGATGTCGAACTTCGTTGCGCCGAGCGCGCGTCGCGTACCGATTTGCTTGGTGCGTTGCGCGACCCAGAAGCTGGCCATGCCGACGATGCCGAGCGCGGTGATCGCGAGCAGCGCGAAGATGACGACGCCGAGGATGATCGCCATCGCGCGGTCGCCCGCGTACGCTTCTTTGCGCGTGCCTTCGATCGTGCGCAGCTTGCCGATGATGCGACTCGGGTTGGCTTCGATGAGCTTCTGCTCGACCGTCTTCATGACTTCGTCGCGGCGCCCAGGTTCAGCGCGCACGAGATAGCGCGTCGAGTTGGCGTACGGCATGTACGCCGGCACGAACGTCGCGAATTCGACCGTGTCGCTTTCGGGCCACGGCTGTTGCAGGCGATCGACGATGCCGACGATCGTCGAGGTCGGCGGCTCCTCGTCCATGTAGATCTGCTTGCCGAGCGCGTCGCCGTCCGGAAACATCTTGTCGGCCAGCGCCTTGGTGACGATGATGACCGATGGCTGCAGGCGGTCGCCGAACTCCGCCGGCAAGATCTCCTCGCGCTTGAAGTTGCGTCCGGCGACGAGATGCGTCGCGAACGTGTCGATCGCATGATCGTCGACGATGTAGATCGTCGTGTTCGCGGTCGACGTCTTCTGCTTGGGCTGAAGGTTGAGTCCCGTGCTCCAGCCGCCGCCGCTCAGCGGCACGGAGTTCGACGGCGTCGCATTGGCGACACCGGGCAGCTGGCGCAGCAGCGCGAGATCGGACTGCTGCACCGCCTTGGCATCGTAACCTTGGCCGAAGCCGGTGCTGCCGAACCAGAACGTGTCGGTTTCGTTCATGCCGCTCGGACGGTTCATGCGCTCGAGGCGCTGGCCGATGATGAAGAGCGCGTTGCAGACGATCGCCAGCGTCAGCGCGACCTGAAGGCCGATCAGGATCATCGACACTTTGCTGCGCATCAGCGCGGAGAGGATCGGACGGATTTCCATGACGTTCTCCTAGACCTTCAGCTGCGCAGCAGGTTGGACGCGGCACGCGCGCCAGGTCGGATAAAGGCCCGCGATGACGGCGGCGGCGATCGCGAGCAGTACTGTCGTCGCGACCATCGTCCAGTCGAGCGCGGCGACGGTCTTGTATTCGGTGTAGAGCGCGCGCACGGCCAGCAATCCGAGTCCGGTCAGCAACAAACCGAGAAAACCGCCGGAGAGACCGACCACGCCGGACTCGATGAGAAACTGCGTGAACACCTGGCGGCGGCTCGCGCCCAGCGCGCGGCGAAGTCCGATCTCCCCGGACTTGCGCGTGAACTTCGCCAGCAAGAGGCCGATCGTGTTGACCAGGCACACCGCGAGGAACGCGAAGCCGAGACCCGTCTGCACTTCGACGTCGCGCGATACGACGCGCTGATCGCGCATCCATTCGGTGACATTGAGCAGGCGGTTGTTGAGCGGGCGCTCGAAGCGTCCGAGCTTCTTCTGCTCGTTGACGTAGTTGTCGAGGAACGACTTGTATTCGGCCAGACGCGCCGGCGAATCGAGCTGGACCCACATCTGCTGCCAGACGCAATCGGATTGCAGATACGCGTCCCAGCCGTCGCCCGACGTCTTGAAGCAGCTGTTGTTGCCGCTCGAGCGCTGCTTGAGATCGATCGCGGCCGTGTACGGAATGAAGAACTCTTCCATGTCCGCGAACGCGCCGTTGGTCAGGTCGTAATAGCGCGAGCGCAGCTTCCAGTTGCCGAGCACGCCGACGACGGAATAATCGATGCCGTTCATGCGCACGGTCTTGCCGACGCTGTTCTGGCCGCCGAACAGTTTTTCGTTGGTTTCGCGCGTCAGCACGATCACGCGCGCGTGCTCGCTGTCCTGGCGGCGGTCCCAGCCGCCGCCGAAAGCGAACGGCGGCTCGAACATCGCGAAGAAATCGGCGTACGTCGCGCGGCCGAGCGACTGGAACGGCTTGACCTCGGGATTCTCCGGCTGGATCGGCAGCGCGATCTTGAACATCGCGGCCTGCTTGTCGGCCTTGCCGGCTTCCATCAGCGCGGTCGCGTCCTTGTACGTCACCTGGTCGGGCGGACGGCCGTCGTCGTAATACGGATTGTTGACGTCCCAGTTGTCGAGCTGCACGTAATGCAGCTTGTCGCTCTTCCACGGAATCGGATCCGAGCCCATCAGATGCATGACGGTCAGCGTCGTCATGCTCGCCGCGATGCCGAGCGCGATGCCGATCACCATCAGCGCCGTGAGCACGGGATTCCTGCGCAGGCTGCGCAGGCCGAGCTGGAAATAGTAGGCGAACATCGTTTTCCCCTCAGGCCGTCGCGAGATGATTGGCGTTGTCGTCGCGCGAACGGCGCGCCAGTGTCGGCTCGTCGTCGAAGTCGGTGACCTGTCCGTCGATGATGTGCACGTTGCGATGCGCGCGTGCGGCGAGCTCGGGATCGTGCGTGACCATGATGATCGTCGTGCCCTGGCGATTGATCTCCTCGAGCAATTCCATGACGCCGCGCGCCATCAGCGAATCGAGATTGCCGGTCGGCTCGTCGGCCATCAGGAGGCGCGGCGAGCCCGCGAGCGCGCGTGCGATCGCGACGCGCTGCTGCTGGCCGCCGGAAAGCTCGGCCGGATAGTGCTTCTGACGCGAAGCCAGGCCCACGCGCGACAGCGCTTCTTCGATGCGCTGCTTGCGATCGGCGGCGTTGAAGCCGCGGTAGCGCAGCGGCACGTCGACGTTGTCGAAGAGATTGAGATCCGGAATCAGGTTGAAGCTTTGGAAGATGAAGCCGATCTTCTCGTTGCGCAGGCGCGAGCGTTCGTTGTCGTTCATGCCGCGCACGTCGACACCGTCGAGCCAGAACTCGCCGCCGCTGAACTCTTCGAGCAGCCCCGCGATGTTGAGGAAGGTCGTCTTGCCGGAACCCGACGGGCCGGTCACCGCGACGAATTCGCCTTCGCGCACGTGGATCGAGAAATCGCGCAGTGCATGCGTTTCGATCAGGTGCGTGCGGTAGACCTTCTGCAGGTGGGTCATCTTTAGCATGGCGGGTTCCTTGTGGAGCTGGGCTGGCAAAGAGAGAAAAGCTTGGGATTGGATGCGTCGATCGCGCGTTTAGTTGAGAGCGACGCGCTGCGCACCGTTGAATTCGTCGGTTCCTGAAATCACGATGCGGTCGCCTTCCTTGACGCCGGAAACGATCTCGACCGCGTTGAGGCTGGTCGCCCCGACCTGGATCGGCGTGCGCTCGGCGACATCGCCGTGCACCACATAGGCGACGCGCCCGGCGCCCGAATCGACGAACGGCCCGCGATCGACCATCAGCACGTTCGGGTGCTCGTCGATCAGGATGCGCGTGGTCAGCTGCTGGTTCTGGCGCAGGCCCGCCGGCTTCTTGTCGCCGAAGCGGACGCGTCCGGTGACCTGGCTGTTGACGACTTCGGGCGACACCGCGCTGACTTCGCCAGTGTACTTGCCGCTTGCATCGTTGATCTCGGCCGGCATGCCGACCGAAAGATCGTGCGCGAACACTTCCGACACCTGCACTTCGATTTCGAGCGCGCTCAAATCGACGACGGTTAGGAGCGGCGCGTTGGCCGCAACGTTCGCGCGCTGCTGCACGATCAGCTGTCCGACCTGGCCGTCGACCGGCGAGCGCACTTTGAGCTCGTCGACCTGGCGCGTGATGTCTTCGACCAAGAGCTTCTGCTTGTCCAGCGCGAGGCGCTTGGTCTTGAGCTCGAACGCGAGGCTGTCGCGCTCGAGCGCGCCGTCCTGCTCGGCGTTGATGACGGTGAGATCGGCCTTCGACAGCGCGTCCTTGGCACGCAGCACGTCGAGCTCGGGCAGCGCACCGGCGGTGAACGCCTTGGTCGTGCGCTCGACTTCGCGCGCGGCGGTCTGGCGATCGATGCGCGCCTGGTCGAGCGTCTTCTTCGAGCCGAGCTGCAGCTTGCGGTGATCGATGTTGGCGCGCTCGACGTCGAGCCCGAGGCTGTCCAGCGTCGACTGTTCCTGCTTGAGCTTGTTGGTGAGCTCGGGCGAGTCGACGACCGCAAGCACGTCGCCCTTCTTGACCTTGTCGCCGGCGTGGATCTGGAGATCGACCGTGCCGGCGCTGCGCGCGTACATCGTCGGGCTCACCGCCGCGACGACCTTGCCCTGCACCGACACGTCGCGCGTCAGCGTGCCGCGCTTGACCGACGCGATGCGAAGGCGCGCCGTGCTGGCGGAGGAATCCGCCGACATCAGATGAGCGATCGTCGGCACGCAAGCGAGCACGGCCGCAAGGGCCACCGCGCCAGCGCCGATCCAGATCAGCCGCTTCTTCTTGTTGATCTTCGGCGAGAGCTGCCGATCCTGGGCCGAGGTGTCGCGAATCATTGCCTTCCTTCTCCGCGCGGTCGCAACGGGGACCGCGTAGACAGATCAAAGCAACGGCTGTGCCACAGTCTAAACATATGTTATTCCAAGGATTTATGGAGCGGACGGACAGTGTCCGCGCACCCTGCGCGGACAAGGCCCGGACAGCGTTCCGTCCGATCCTGCGTCCGCGGACGGCGTTCCGGACGAGCGTCTGCACAGTCCTGCGCGCATGCTTGCGACCCAAAGCCGCCCGCCTGCATCTGATCGTTCAGTGAGCGCCGCCAGTTTCCAGATTGAGCTACCCGAACTCGTGCTGGCGCGTGCGCGCCGCGGCGACGTGCGCGCGCTCGAGCAGATCTATCGCGCGTTCGAGCGGCCGGCCTACACGCTGGCGCTGCGCATCGTCGGCGACGTCGAGAGCGCGCGCGAAGTGATGCACGACGCGATGCTGCGCCTGATCGAGCGCATCGCGCAGTTCCGCGGCGACGCGCCGTTCTGGGGCTGGCTGCGCCAGATCGTCGTCAACGAAGCGCTGATGCGCTTGCGTCGCGAGCGCGGCGCTACGTTCGAGGACCTCGACGATCGCGAGGAAGCGCAAGGCGACGGACCGCCGCCATGGATGCTGGCCGACGCGGCACGCCTGGAGCGCGCGCTCACGTTGCTGCCGGCGCTGACGCGCAGCGTTCTGTGGCTCTATCACGTCGAGGAATACACGCACCAGGAAATCGCGGAAATGACCGGTAAATCGGTGAGCTTTTCGAAATCGCAGGTCGCGCGCGGCTCGAGCCGCCTGCGCCACCTGCTGGACAACGAGGAGGTTGCGCCATGTCTGGTCGCGACAGCTTGATCGATCGTCAGAACGAATCGGCGCTGGCCGCCGCGCTGCGCGCGCTGCCCGACGCGGCTCCGCAGCCGGATCTGTGGCCCGAGCTCGAGCGCTCGTTCGGCAAGCGACGCGCTCGCGTCTGGCATTACGCACTGCCGGCGGCGCTCGCCGCGGGCCTTGCGCTCGCGCTGCTCGTGCCGCGCACGCCTTCGCACGAAGGCGTCGCTCCGGTCGCATCGAGCGCCCCGGCGACGCCGGCTCCGGTGCCGACGTCGAACACGGCGAACACCGAAGAGCTCACGCAGCTGCGCGAGCGCTCGCAGACGCTCGAGCGCTGGATCGGCGCAATTGCCGCGCGCGCGCCGCAGAACAGCCGCGATCTGATGGCGGCGGTGGAAGTCGAGGACATGATCGGCCTCGTCGACGTGCAGCTGGCCGCCGCCGATCCGGCCGCGACGCTGCCGCTGTGGCGCCGCCGCGTCGCCCTGCTGCAGGACCTCGCGATGATGCGCTACGGCGCAAACCTGATGCAGCTCGACGGCGGCCTCGCCGTCAACGAAGCCGCCGCCGACAGAAACGGCGCGGCTCCGGCCACTTGGAACAACTGAGAAAGACCATGAAACAGACGATGTATGCCACCCGCCTCCTCGGCTTCGCGCTCGTTCTCGCCGCAGGTGCAGCGGGCGCTGCGAATCCGCCGGCCTCTCCGGCCACGGCGCCTGCGAACGAGGCCGCCGCCAAGATCGACGCCGAGCGCGCCGAGCGCGAACTTTCCGAGATGCGCGAGCAGATGCGCGACTTGTCCAAGCGCATGGCCGAGCTCTCGATGAAGATCGGCGACGTCGGCCCGCGCACGTATGCCTATCGCTATCTGGGCGATCCCGATCGCGGCATGATCGGCGTCGTCCTGGGCAAGGACGATCGCGGCCTGCGCGTGACGGCGGTGACGCCCGGCGGTCCGGCCGAGAAAGCCGGCATCAAGAACGGCGACGTGATCCTGAGCGTGCGCGGCGACCTCGAAGGTCCGTCGGAAGACTCCGCGAAGTTCCTCAACGAGGCGCTGCGCAATCTCAAGGTCGGGCAGGAGGTCACGCTCAACGTCCTGCGCGACGGCAAGAAGGTCGCGATCGCGGTCAAGGCCGAACGCCGCGAGCCGTACAACTTCGCCGCGGCGTTCGGCGGCGATTTCGGCGAAGGCGCGCCGCCGCCGGATTTCGACAAGCAAGTGCAGAAAAGCGTCGAGATCGCCACGCGCGAGGCGCAGCGCGCAGCCGAGCGGTCACGATTGACGCAAGAGCAGTCCGAGCGCATTGCCCGGCGCGCCACCGAGCAGGCGCAGCGCGCGATGCAGCGTTTCAGCACGATGCCGTGGTGGGGGCTCAATCTGGCCAGTCTCAATCCCGATCTCGGACACTACTTCGGCACCGACAAGGGCGCGCTGGTGATGGCTGCGGACGCCGATTCGCTGCCGGGCCTTCGAGGCGGCGACGTCATCACGAGCATCGCCGGCGCGAGCGTCGATCGGCCGGAGGACGCGCTGCGCGCGCTGCGCGATCAATCGCCGGGCAAGGACGTGCCCATCAAGATCCTGCGCGAACGCAAGACGCTGACGCTGACGATGAAGACACCCGAGTACAACTCGATCTTCAACCTGCAAGTCCCGCCGCCGGCACCGCCGGCTCCGGCCGCCGCACCGGCCCCGCCTGCGCCTCCCGCTCCACCGTCGGCACGCGTGCCGACGCCGCCACCTGCGCCCGCCGCGCCTGCCCGTCCGCCGGAACCGCCAGAGCTCGCGGGCGGATCGCTCGATTGAGGCGTTTCGGAGAGAGCATTGCTCGCAAAGGCGCAGAGGTCCGCAAAGCTCGCGGAGTTTTTTGATTATTTTATACTTTGCGCCTTTGCGCTCTCCGCGCCTTTGCGAAGGTTTTCCCGTTTACCGCAGCTCTCATAGGGTGGGCCAAGGCCCACCCTATGAGAAGACTTCGAGATCCTGCCAGCGCGCGTACGCTGTATCGAGCTCGGCATGACGCGCGGCGAGATCGGCGTTTGCCGCGGCGATCAGGGCGCCGCTCTGCTGATAGAACGACGGGTCCTGCATCTTTTCCGTGAGCGCCGCGATCTCGGTTTCGAGCCGCTCGATCTTCTGCGGCAGCTCGGCGAGCTCGCGGCCTTCTTTCCAACTGAGCTTGCGCTTCTGCGGCGATGGCGCGCTCGCGACCGTCGCCGGCTTTTCGATGTCGCGCTGAACCTTCGGTGCCGGCACACGCGTCGGCGCTTGGCGCAGCCAGTCGCTGTAGCCGCCGACGTATTCGCCGACGCGGCCTTCGCCTTCGAGCACAAGCGTCGACGTCACGACGTTGTCGAGAAATTCTCGATCGTGCGAGACGAGCAGCAGCGTGCCGGGATACTTCGACAAGAGATCTTCGAGCAGCTCCAGCGTCTCGACGTCGAGATCGTTGGTTGGCTCGTCCATCACCAGGAGATTCGAGGGCCGCGCGAACAATTTCGCGAGCAGCAGGCGATTGCGCTCGCCGCCGGACAGCGCCGTGATCGGAGCGCGCGCGCGTTCCGGCGAGAACAGGAAATCCTGCAGATAGCCGAGCGCGTGCTTGCGCGCGCCGTCGATCTCGATGTATTCCGCGCCTTCGGACACGTTGTCGAGCGCGTTGCGATCCTCGCGCAGATGCGTGCGGTGCTGATCGAAATACGCGATCTCGAGACGCGTGCCGGGCCTGACTTCGCCCGACTGCGGCGCCAGCTCGCCGAGCAGGAGCTTCAACAGCGTCGTCTTGCCCGAACCATTCGCTCCGATCAGACCGACGCGATCGCCGCGCTGGATCGTCGTGGTCAGGTCCCGCACGATCATGCGATCGCCGAAGCCGAACGAAAGATGCTCGACGTCGATGACGCGACGTCCCGAAGCCGTCGCGCCGCTGACGCGCAGCTTCGCCGTGCCCGACGCTTCGCGCCGCTCCGCGCGCTCGCGACGCATCGCCTGCAGCGCGCGCACGCGGCCTTCGTTGCGCGTGCGGCGCGCCTTGATGCCTTGCCGGATCCAGACTTCCTCTTCGGCGAGCTTGCGATCGAACAGCGCGTTCGCCTGCGCCTGCGCGTGTGCGCGCTCTTCGCGGCGGCGAAGATAATTGTCGTAATCGCCCGGCCAGCTCGTCACTTCGCCGCGATCGATCTCGACGATGCGCGTCGCCAGCGCGCGCAGGAAACGCCGGTCGTGCGTAACGAAAACGAGGCTGCCCGAGAATCCCAGCAACATGTCCTCGAGCCATGCGATCGCGTCGATGTCGAGATGGTTGGTCGGCTCGTCGAGCAGCAAGATATCCGGATCGACGACGAGCGCGCGGGCGAGCAGCACGCGCCGCTTCATGCCGCCGGACAGCGCGGCGAACTCGGCTTCTTCCGGAAGATCGAGGCGCGTCAGGACGTTCGTCACACGCTGATCGAGATTCCAGCCGCCGCCGGCGTCGATACGCGCGTGCACGCGCGCCATCGCTTCGGTGTTGCCGGGCACGTCGAGATGATGCGACAGGCGATGGAATTCGGCGAGTTGCGCGCCGAGATCGCCGAGCGCCGCGGCGACGACGTCGAACACGCTGCCGGCGACATCGTGCGGCACTTCCTGCGCGAGGCGCGCGATGCGCACGCCTTCCTGCACGCGCACCTCGCCGTCGTCCGGACGGATCTCGCCGTCGAGAAGACGCAGCAGCGTCGACTTGCCCGCGCCGTTGCGGCCGACGACGCAGATACGCTCGTTGCGTTCGATCGCAAGATCGACGTGTTCGAGCAGGAGCGGGCCGCCGACGGAATAGTCGACGTTGACGAAATTGACGAGGGACATGCGGACGAAACCGGATCGCAGGCGCGCATTGTGCCCGGAATGCGGCCGCGGATGCGCGTTCGGACGCGGGTTTCGCGGCGCGGGAATCTGCGCCGGAGCGCCTACTTCGCGGCGTTGCGCGTGCCGAGCCAGACGCCGGTCGCGACCAAAACGAATCCCGGAAGCATCGGCAGCGCCAGCTTCTCGCCGAGCACGACGAAACCCATCAGCGCGGTGATCGGCGGCATCAGATAGAAGAGCGCCGCGACGCTCGTCGCCGCGCCACGACGCAGCAGCCAGAAGAGAAGCGCAAAGCCGCCGACCGAATTGACCAGCACGAGCCAGCCGACCGCGCCGAGATACGCGCCGCTCCAGTCCGCCTCGAAACGCTCGACGAACGCGGCGACCGGCAGCATCACGACGAAGGCCACGGCGTGCTGCACCGCGAGTCCGACACGAAGGTCGACGCTGCCGGAATAGCGCTTCTGATACAGCGTGCCGATGCTGAGCCCGATCAGACCGATGACGCTCGCGAGATAACCCAGCGTCGACGATCCGCCGCCGCCGAAGCGCCCTTCGAGCACGAGCACGACGCCGATGAAGCCGAACGCAAGGCCTACCCATTGACGCGGATGCAAACGCTCGCCGAGCACGGTCGCGAACAAGGCGGTCGTCAGCGGCATCGCGCCGATGAAAAGAGCGGCGATGCCGGTCGGCACGCCGAGCTTGAGGCCGGTATAGATGCCGCCGAACGAAACCGCGAGCGACAGGAACCCTATCACCGAGCTGTGCAGCAACGCATCGCGGCTCGGTTTTTGTGCGCGTCCGATCAGCGCGAGCGCCGCAAAGATCAACGCGGCGACGCCGAAGCGCGCGGCCAGCACCGTGAACGGTCCGCCGTGCTCGACCGCGATCTTCCCGGCGGGATATCCCGAGCACCACAACAGCACGAACATCGACGCGGCCAAGCGATCGCGCCACACGACCGAGAGGCCGGGTCGTGTCGGCGGAATCGTGATCGATGTGCGTGAGCCGTCCATTGGATTCTCGCGGAGCTTCTTCGCCGCGGATAAGGTATCGACAGCCACGTCTGCGATAAACTCGATCTTCGACAAGTCATTATTGCCGGACACGCAAGAATGATCCGCAGCCGTTTGGAGGAGATCGCAGCTTTCGTCGAGGTCGGCCGGCGCTTGAGCTTCGTGCGCGCCGCCGAGCAGCTCGGCACGCATGTGTCGGCAGTGAGCCGCGCAGTCGCCGCGCTCGAAACGCGGCTCGGCGTGCGCCTTCTGCACCGCACGACGCGGCGCGTCGGACTCACCGAAGCCGGACGCGCGCACCTCGCGCGCAGCGAAGCGCTGCTCAGCGAGCTCGAGCAAGCCGAACAGGCCGCGAGCGCGCTCGGCAGTTCGCTGCAAGGTCATCTTCGCGTCAGCGCGCCGACCGGATTGGGGCTCACCTACATCACGCCGGCGATCCCGGATTTTCTCGGCGCGAATCCGGGACTGACGCTGGACCTGCATCTCTCGAATCGCAACGTCGATCTCGTCGAGGAAGGATTCGATCTTGCGATCCGCGTCGGCAACTTGCGCGATTCGCGGCTCGCCGCGCGGCGTCTCGGCGACAGCCGGCGCGTGCTGGCGGCGAGTCCCGACTATCTTCGCCGCCGCGGCGAACCGCGACGCACGGACGAGCTCGCGGCGCACGACTGTCTCGTGCTCGACATCGGCGCGCCGCCGGAACGCTGGGTGCTGCACCGTCGCGGCGCACGCGCGAGCGTGCGCGTCAACATGCGCCTGCGCTCGAACAATTCGCTGGCGCTGCGCGATGCGTGCCTCGCGCATGCGGGTATCACGCTGCTGCCGCAGTTCGTGCTCGCCGCCGATCTCGACAACGGACGACTGAAACGCGTGCTGCCGGCGTGGTCCGCGGTCGAGCAGGGAATTTTCGCGATCTATCCCGGCAACCGGTTCATACCGGCGAAGGTGCGCGCGTTCGTCGAATTCGTCGACGCGAACCTTCGCGCTGCGCCGGCGAAACCGAAGCGCTGACTCAGGCGGCGCGGCGCGTATCTCCGGCGCGCGCGGCGAGTGCCTGTTCGATCACTTCGTAGCCTGCGTCGGCGCGATGCGCGCGCTCGCTGAGCACGCGCCGATAAGCGCGCGCGCCGGGCAAGCCCTGGTACAAGCCGAGAATGTGCCGAGTGATGTGCTGCAGCCGATCGCCGCGCGCGAGATGCGCTTCGATGTAGGGACGCAGCCGATCGAGCACGCCATCGCGATCGGGCAGCGGCGTGCCGAAGAGGCGCGCTTCGGCTTCGGCGAGACGATACGGCTCGTGATACGCGGTGCGTCCGAGCATGACGCCGTCCGCGTGGCGCAGGTGCTCGTCGATGTCGGCGAGTGTCGATATGCCGCCGTTGACGATGATGGTCAGTTCCGGGAAATCGCGCTTGAGGTGATACACGCGCTCGTAATTGAGCGGCGGCACTTCGCGGTTTTCCTTCGGCGAAAGTCCTTCGAGCCATGCCTTGCGCGCGTGCACGA
>Ga0268265_10000161_pt1 | contig 81761 bp, 59 predicted proteins | sample KBSSwiS52_FD_190355 | JGI IMG/M metagenome (GOLD analysis project Ga0268265, IMG submission 190355) | Switchgrass rhizosphere microbial communities from Kellogg Biological Station, Michigan, USA - KBS Switchgrass S5-2 (SPAdes) (version 2) | ecosystem: Host-associated > Plants > Roots >... | reverse complement strand
GAAGCGAACGGGGTTGGGCCGCAGCGGAGGTCGCCGGAGGGCACCGTCCGCTCCGGAGGACACGGCCCGGAGGACCCTTGGGAGCGAAGCGAGCAAGGGGCCGGAGGGCCGTGCCCGGACGGAGCGGACCAGGTAAAACCTTCCCGCCCGAGCCAGCTCCCTTCCCGCCCGACCCAACCTGGCGACCTTCAAGCGTCACGCGACTGCGCTGGCCCGGAGGCGCGCCTCCGCGGAGGCCCGGCCCCGGAGCGAAGCGAACGGGGTTGGGCCGCAGCGGAGGTCGCCGGAGGGCACCGTCCGCTCCGGAGGACGCGGCGCGGAGGTCCCTTGGGAGCGAAGCGAGCAAGGGGCCGGAGGGCCGTGCCCGGACGGAGCGGACCATGTAAAACCTTCCCGCCCGACCCAACCTGGCGACCTTCAAGCGGCACGCACCCTCAGCGGCCGGAGCGCCGTGCCCGGACGGAGCGGACCATGTAAAACCTTCCCGCCCGACCCAGCTTCCCCACCACCCGCACGGAGCGAACCAGCAACACAGCGAACCAATGTCACAGATCGGCGGGCGCCGACAAACGGCCGGTGACGGCGGTCGCCGCGGCGACCTGGGGCGAGACCAGGTGGGTCCGCCCGCCCTGGCCCTGGCGGCCCTCGAAGTTGCGGTTCGAGGTCGACGCGCTGCGCTCCCCCGGCTTGAGCGTGTCCGGGTTCATCCCGAGGCACATCGAGCAGCCGGCGCTGCGCCACTCGGCCCCCGCCGCGCGGAACACCTCGTCCAGGCCCTCCGCCTCGGCGTCCGCCTTGACCTGCATGGACCCGGGAACGACCAGCACCCGCACGCCGTCGGCGACGGTGCGGCCGCGCAGGATGTCGGCGGCGGCCCGCAGGTCGGAGATCCGGCCGTTGGTGCACGAGCCGATGAACACCGTGTCGACGGCGACGTCGCGCAGCGGGGTGCCCGCGGTCAGGCCCATGTAGGCCAGCGCCCGCTCGGCGGCGGCCCGCTCGCCCGGGTCGGCGAACGACGTCGGGTCGGGTACGGCGGCACCTAGCGGCGCGCCCTGGCCCGGGTTGGTGCCCCAGGTGACGAACGGGGTGAGGGCCGCCGCGTCGATGACGACCTCGCGGTCGAAGACCGCGTCCTCGTCGGTGGCGAGCGTCCGCCAGTAGGCGACCGCGGCATCCCAGTCGGCGCCCTTCGGCGCGTGCGGCCGGCCCTTCAGGTAATCGAACGTCGTCTCGTCCGGCGCGATCATGCCGGCGCGGGCACCCGCTTCGATGGACATGTTGCAGACCGTCATCCGGCCCTCCATCGACAGCGCCCGGACCGCCTCGCCCCGGTACTCCAGGACGTAGCCCTGACCGCCGCCGGTGCCGATCTCCGCGATGATCGCCAGGATCAGGTCCTTGGCGGTGACGCCCTCGGGCAGCGCGCCGTCGACCGTGATCGCCATGGTCTTCGGCCGGGCCTGCGGCAGCGTCTGGGTCGCGAGCACGTGCTCGACCTGGCTGGTACCGATGCCGAACGCGAGCGCGCCGAACGCGCCGTGCGTCGCGGTGTGGCTGTCGCCGCAGACGACCGTCATGCCCGGCTGCGTCAGGCCCAGCTGCGGGCCGACGACGTGCACGATGCCCTGGCCGGGGTCGTTCATCGGGTGCAGCCGTACGCCGAAGTCGGCCGCGTTCTTGCGCAGCGCCTCGACCTGGGCACGCGAGACCGGGTCCGCGATCGGCAGCAGCGTGTCGGTGGTCGGGACGTTGTGGTCCTCGGTGGCGATGGTCAGGTCGGGGCGGCGCACCGGCCGGCCGGCGAGCCGCAGCGCCTCGAACGCCTGTGGCGAGGTGACCTCGTGAACCAGGTGCAGGTCGATGTACAGGAGATCGGGCTCACCGTCGGCGCGGCGCACGACGTGCGCGTCCCAGACCTTCTCCGCGAGTGTGCGCACCGGCCCGCCCTTGGCCTCGGATGATCCCGGCCCGCCCTTGGCCTCGGATGACATTGGGCACTCCTCCTCTGGCAGTGTTTCGGTGCTCTGTCCGGTTTCGGTGCCGTGTCCCGCGCTGGCCGGCCCGGCCGGCACGCCGAAGGTCGCGGCCCGGGGCACGTCTGGCCAAACCACAGCCAGACCTCGCCGCCCTGGCGACTCGCCGTCTCAGTGAATGGGATGGCAGTATCAAACCATGGAACAGCGTATCCCTTCGTCGACCTCAGCTGACGGCGCCCCCGGCCTCCGCTCCGACGGCCCGGCCCGCGTCGCCGACATCGGCGAGACCGGCACCAACGAGGCGACCAGCGGGGTGGGCGTGCTCGACAAGGCGGCGCTGGTCCTCGCGGCCGTCGAGGCCGGCCCCGCCTCGCTCGGCGAGCTGGTGACGCGCACGGGGCTGTCCCGGGCCACCGCCCACCGGCTCGCGATGGCCCTGCTCACCCATCGGCTGGTCGGACGGGACACGGACGGGCGGTTCGTCGCCGGGCCACGCCTGGCCGCCGGGTCGGCCGCCGCTGGGCTGTGGCCGCTGCCCTGGCAGGTGTTGCAGGCCGCGCCGACGGTGCTGGCCGAGCTACGGGACGTCACCGGGGAAAGTACCCAGCTCTACGTACGCCGGGGGGCCGAGCGAGTGTGCGTCGCGGCGGCCGAGCGCGGCAGCGGGCTGCGTGACACGGTGCCCGTCGGCGCCGCCCTGCCGATGACCGCCGGGTCCGGCGCCCAGGTGCTGCTCGCCTTCGCCGGCGCCGCCGAAGGCGAAGGCGACACAGGCGCAGGCGGCGCCCGGGTTCCCGGCCAATGGCCGGAAGCAGGACAGGTCCCGCCGGGGGCGGTCTTCGACGAGCTGGTGCTGGCAGAGGTACGTACCCGTGGATGGGCGCAGAGCGCCGGCGAGCGGGAGGCAGGGCTCGCGTCCGTGTCGGCCCCGGTCCGCGACGCCTCCGGTGCCGTGATCGCCGCCCTGTCCATGTCCGGGCCGGACGGCCGGCTCACCAGAGCGCCGGGCGAGTTGTTCGGCGCCACCGTCGCGGCCGCCGCGGACAAGTTGTCCCGCATCGCCGGCGGCACACGTGCGACACACGTGTCCACCCCCGGCGCGCTTCCCGCGAACGCGACAGCGTAGCCTTTTCGTGTCGATCTGGGCGATACCGGCGACGCGATACCGGCGATTTCAGCGCTGGCGATTGCGGTGCCGGCAGGCCGGGGTTGGTGGCCGCACGGCGGTGTCTGTTCGCCGCGGCACGCCGGCTGCCGGTCGCCCCCGCTGTTCGGGCCGGCCGTGTGGCCCGGTCCGGGCCAGCCGGCGCCCGCCCAGGACCGACGCTAGCCGCCGTTCGGGGGGTCGGGCGGGCGGCTCGAGCGAGACCGTGATCGGGCATGCCACGCGCCCCGCCGTGGCATCGCCGTCGTGGCCGTTATCCGCCGCCCCTTGGGTGGCGTTCAGAGGGGGTCTGGCAGTGCGCACACTGGGCTCGCGGTACGTCCTGCACGAGTTGCTCGGGCAGGGCACCACCGGCGAGGTCTGGCGAGCCAGCCGCCGCGATGACGGTGTCGACGTCGCGGTGAAGATGCTGCGCCCCGAGTTCGCCGACGACAAGGTCGTGGTCGACCGCTTCCTACGCGAGTGGCAGATCCTCTACGACATCGACAGCCCCGATCTGGTGCGTGTCCTCGACCTGGTCAACGAGCGGGACGCGCTGGCGATCGTGATGGAGCTGGTCGAGGGCACCGACCTGCGCGAGTACCTGCGCCACGAGGCACCGCTGTCGGTCGAGGACGCCGTCCGGATCGTCGTCGATGTGTTGTGGGCGCTCGACACCGTGCACGGCGCGGGCGTGGTCCACCGCGACGTCAAACCGGAGAACGTGCTGCTGGAGAGCCACGGCAACGGCCCGGCCGTCCGGCTCACCGACTTCGGCATCGCCCGCATGGTCGACACGCTCTCCCGCGGCCGGACCCCGGCCACCGGCCCCATCGGCACGCCGCTCTACATGGCCCCCGAGCTGGGCTCCAACACGCCTCCCACGCCCTCCGTGGACATCTACGCCGCCGGCATCGTGCTCTACGAGCTGCTCGCCGGCATGCCGCCGTTCGACGAGGCGAACCCGACCGACATGCTCGCCGCGCACCGCGAGCAGAAGCCGCTGCCCATCCAGGGTGTGCCACGGCCGGTGTGGGATGTGCTGGCGGCGATGCTCGCGAAGTCGCCGGCGCACCGCCCGCCGACCGCGGCGGACGCAGCCCGCGCCCTGCGGGACGCGCTGCGTCACGGCTGGGACCAGGACCGGGAGCGGAACCAGGACCGGGAGCGGGACCTCGACCTGGACGAGGAACGGGACTGGGACCGGCGCGAGGACACCTGGGAGCGCGGCGGCGCCCAACGCCGGGGCGATGCCGGTGACACGATGATCGACGCCCGGCCGCCAGCCGCGGCGGCCGTCGGTGCCGGTGTCGGGGCGGGTGCCGCCGTCGGCATGACCAAGGCCGCATACGCCGAGGCCGGCCGCGGCCCGGGAGGTCCCGGCTACGGGCCCGACCGGGGCTACCCCGACGATGACTGGGACGCGGACGCGGCGACCGGCCTGGTTCCTCCCGTCCCCAGGTCCCCGATGGGGCATGGCGGTTGGAACGACGAACATGACGCGCCGACCGGCATGATGCCGTCCATCCCCGCACCTGGCGAGCCGCGCCGCGGCGGCTGGGACGACGACGACACGCCCACCGGCGGGCAGCCGGTCCGAGTACCCGGCCCGGCCCGTGCGACCCAGGCCGACCGCAACACCATCATCTCGGCCATCCCGGCGGCCCGCCAGCCCGCGCCCGGCGGTGGCGCCCGGCCGCCGTCGCAGAACAACCGGCAACAACGGCTCAAGATCGCCGCAGGCGCGGCGCTCGTCGTCGCCCTCATCGCGGGCGCCGGCGGCTGGGCCCTGGCTGCCTCGACGAGTGACCAGTCCGGAGGCACCGACCGCGGCAACCAGACCGTCGCTGGAAACCCGTCGCGCGTGACCTCGACCCCGTTCGTCGACGACTCTGGCAATCTGGTCATCATCGACCCGACGGTGACGACGCCCTTCACCACCGTCCTCGCTGACGGCAGGACGGTCATGGTCACCACCCCCAAGGCGTCCAGCCCGGGCACCTCGACGAAGCCCGGCCCCTCGGCCACGTCGACGGACGGCGGATCACAGACATCCGCACCGCCGACGACCCCGTCGTCCGCGACCGTTCCCAACATCGTGGGCTCGAACGTGAGCAGCGCGCAGTCGGCCATCGCCGACGCCGGTTTCACGAACGGGCTACAGACGACGCAGAAGTGCTTCGACTCGAACGTCCCGATCGGGGAGATCCAGTCGCAGGCCCCCTTGGCCGGATCCCGTGCCGACAAGTCCACCACGATCAGCGCGGTCGTCGCGGCCGACTGCGCCGTGGTACCGAACGTCACCGGGATGTCGATCGCCGACGCCAAGTCGGCCCTCGAAAGCAGAGGCTTCTCCGTCGGCTACCCCTGGGGATCTTGCAACTACGGCGAGTCGAACGTCACCGGCCAGAACCCGTCGAGCGGCAGCCGACAGGTCAGGGGAAGCTGGGTAAACATCAGCTATAACTGCAAGGCGTCGCCGCCGCCGCCCACCTCGGAGCCACCGCCGTCGTCCTCTGGCGGCTGATCCGCACCTGCTCCAGGCTTTGATGGACCTGATCCGGACCTGATCCGGACAGCGCCCAGCCGAACCGGCCCGCTCCGCGTCCTCGCAGAGCGGGCCGGTTCGGTTTGCGCACGGTGAGCCGGCAGCCCCACACGGGCCAGGTAGCTCCGGCGGTAGGCGCGTCTCGGTCAAGCCCGCCCGCCACGGCCGTCAGGATGCGGCGGAAACCGGTTTCCGGGCTCCTCGCTCATTTCCCCCCGTAACAGCGGCTTGCGCGCGGCCCAGCGGGCCGCTGAGCCCCACGCGAGGCGTTGTGCCACGGGCGGGGGCCCCGCTCCGCGGAGAGCCTGGTGAGCTAGCCGTCTAGCGACTGGCCTCAGCCGGATCGGTCCAGCGGAAGGTCGTCGTCGGGCGTCCAGGAGGACACCATCCGGCGGCTCAGCGGGGCGCGACGGCCGGGGAAGCTGCCTCCCAGGCCGGTGAGGTCCGTGGCATGGTCGTCGGCGGGCAGCTGACCGCGAGCGGCCGGCAGATCCCACCGCGGCGGCGGGACCGCCAGCGGCGGCGTGCTCGCCAGCGTGGGCCCGTGGACGCTGCCAGAGACGAGGCCTTCGGCCCGCAGCCCCGGTAGGTCGGGGAGGCGGGGCAGGTCGGTCGGGTCGGCGGTGGGCAGCTGCAGCTCGGCGGCCCACATGTCGACCTCGACGTTGATCTCACCGCCGTCCGCGGTCATCCGCAGCCGGCCGCCATGCACCTCAACCAGCCGCCGCACCACGTAGAGGCCCATGCCGGCGCCGTCGGTCGGCCTGGTCGCCGAGCCGTCCCGCTGGGTAAACGGCTCGAAGAGCCGGTCGATCGTCTCCTTGTCGAGGTCGGGCCCCTGGTTACGGACCCGCAACACGACCTCGTCGCCGACCCGGCCCGCGATGAGGCGGACCGGGGTTCCCGGCCAGGAGTGCACGAGCGCGTTGTCGACCAGGTTCGCAACCACCTGGTGCAACGCCTGGCGCGACATCCGCACCGGCAGGTGCTCCGGCAGGTCGACCGACACGGCGCCCGCCATGGACGCGTGGCGCAGGCTGCCGAGCGCCTCGCGAACCACCTCGGGCAGGTCGGAGACCGTGTTGTCGTCGATGCCCGTGGCCGTGGCGGCGGTCAGCATGTTCTCCAGCAGCCGCGACAGCCGTTCCGACGAGTTCAGCGCCGAGTCGAGCAGAACGTCGAGCTGCTCACCGGACATGCGATGACGGCGGCGGCGGATCGTCAGCAGGTTGCCGCGGATGCCAGCCAGCGGCGTGCGGAACTCGTGCGAGACCGTGGCGACCAGGTCGGTGCGGATCCGCTCGGTCTCCTCCAGCCGCGCCATCAGGCTCTGCTGGCCCTCGTAGAGCTGCTGACGGTAACGCTCGGTCCGGCGGCGCTCCTGCTGGTTGTAGTGCCAGAAGACGACCTGGGCCCCGGCGAGCGCGACGATGAACGCGGCATGCATGGCGGCCAGCCACAGCGCGCTGTGCCGGGCGTCGTCGTTGAACGCGTCGGGGCTGACCAGGTAGCGCAGCGCCAGGTTCGAGATGAAGACGAACCCGATCGCCAGCACGTAGACCGACCAGTCCTCGTACAGCGCGATCAGCGCGACGACGACGAAGAAATGGAAGTACATCGGGCCGAGCCCGTCCGACAGGTGGACGAGCACCACCGAGCAGCACAGCAGCCCAAGGCTCGCGGCCAGCGCGCGCACCCGCCGCGCGCCCGGCAGCGCGGCCACGCCGAACAGCAGCAGCGAGGGACTCACGGCGGCGAGACCGTGGGTGAGGGTGAAGTCACGCAGAATCGCGTAGCCGACGATGGCCGGCAGGTGCAGCGCGAGGATCCACTTCAACAGCCGGTGGCGGGCCGTCCAGTCCTCGAACGGCAGCCGATGGCCGTGGGGAACCAGGCTCGCGACCCAGCCGCTGGCACGTCCGGTTCTGGTGTGCGCGTCCTGCTGGCTGGAACGGGCGGTTCGCGGCCGCTGACGATGCTCGGCGACGGGCCGTTCCGGCCGAAGGCTGGCATGCTTCGTCCGCGCGGCGCGAGCCCGCTCATGCCGGCGCCGCGCCCGCTCTCCGAAGGGGGGACCGGCGGCGGACATCCGCGCAAGTTTCTACCGAGACGACCGGTGGCCGCCATGGTTGTCAAGGGTGGTGTGTGATGGCGACAGTGTCCACTTTTGACTAGGCACTCAGGACCAGCCCGGAACAGGCTAGACGGAGCATGGCGCCGCAAGGCGGCCACCGAGACAGTGTGGTCCGCGGCGGTACCCAAGGGAAGCCCCGCGTCGCTAGTTTTCGAGGACCGGTGTACGTGCCCACAGGCCCGTACGGTCGACGAAGCCGGCGGCAGCTCCGCAGGATCCAGGTTGTTGCCCACGAGGAGGACACTGTGCCCCCAGTCGCTCTGACTGTCGCGTCTGCCCCGGCCTTCCTGTCGTCCCGGCGAGCCGCGGCCATCACGCCGTACCCGAGCGCCGCGGAGGTCGTCCCGGCGCCGGCGGGGCCCGAGGTCCTCCCCGAGCGGCCGGCCACCCGGCCACGTCTGCGCCTGGTCACCTCGGCCGAGGTGACCACCGAGGCAGGCCACGCCGACCAGTTCGCCGCGGCGGACGTCGTCGAGATCGTCCACGGCCACGGTGGCCCCGCCTCCTGCCGCTGCCGAGCCTGCACGATGGCCCGCCACCCTGCAGCCATGTTCCCCCGCCTCACCGTCGTCCGCTAGCCCAAGCCCAGGCCGCACGACTGGCAGCTCAAGCCCATGCCTCCCATGCGCTCCGCCTGAGCTGTCTCAGGCACCATCCGGCGCCCGGACGCCCGCGGACTGTCCACCCGCGGCCCAGGACAGAGACGAAGGCCCGTCAGCTCGTCGACACGAGCTGACGGGCCTGTTGTCGTCAGTGGCCAGTCGAGCGTCAGAGCTCCCGGGCCCGAAGCAACATCACTAAGACGGGACCCTCTGGGCGACCAGGTCCGGCGAAGCCGGACACCGGGAGCCCGGGGATCACCCCCGAAGCAACATCACGAACGACGGGGAACCAGCCCCAACGATAGGTCCGGCGAAGCCGGACACCGGGGGTCCGGGGGTCGCCCCCGGAGCAACATCGCGAAAAACGGGAAAGCGCCCCCCGCAGGGGGCGCTGAACAGGATTATCTGTAGCCCCGACCGGATTCGAACCGGCGCTACCGCCTTGAGAGGGCGGCGTCCTAGGCCGCTAGACGACGGGGCCAGAACTTTAAAGCAATTACTACACACCCGTCACAGCGCGTTTCCCACTCTGCGACGTCCAACACCATACACGACATCCGCCCCCCGCTGGTGGGGGGTGTCGGGGGGCGAAGCCCCCTGACACGGGGGTTCCAGGGGGTCGCCCCCCTGGGCAGACATCAGAACCTCGGGAGCAGATCCGAAGATCTGCGAACAGGGCTCGGCTGGGGTACCAGGACTCGAACCTAGACTAACGGAGCCAGAATCCGTTGGGCTGCCAATTACCCCATACCCCATGGGATGCCCTCTCGGGCGTTGCCTACTGTACCGCATCCGGCGGAGGTGGTCGGCGCCCAGGTCGAGGTCCAGGCCGCCGTCCCAGCGAAGCCGCCGGCACGGATCTGGGGTGGCTATCGGAAGCGGGCGACGGGTCCCGATACGGTCGCTGAGTGCGTATCGCTAGGTTCACAGACGGCTCGGAGCCGGCCTTCGGCGTGGTCGAGGGTTCGGTCGAGCGCGGCGAGGCGACGATCGCCGCGCTGGCTCCCCACCCGTTCGGGCCCTTCACGTTCACCGGGGTTCGACGGCCGCTCGGCGAGGTCCGGCTGCTGGCGCCGGTGCTGCCGAGCAAGGTCCTCGCCGTCGGCAAGAACTACGCCGACCATGTCCGGGAGATGGGAGGCGACACCCCACCGGAGCGCCCGATCCTGTTTCTCAAGCCGTCGACCAGCGTGGTCGGTCCAGGCGACCCGATCATCCACCCCGACCCGACCAGCCGGATGGACTACGAGGGCGAGCTGGCGATCGTCATCAGCCGGTTGTGTCGCGACGTTCCCCAGGAACGGGCGATGTCGGTTGTGCTCGGCTTCACCTGCGCGAACGACGTCACCATGCGTGATCAGCAGAGCATCGACGGCCAGTGGACGAGAGCCAAGGGACACGACAGCTTCTGCCCCCTGGGTCCGTGGATAGAGACCGACCTCGACCCGTCGAACGTCGGCATCCGCACCACGCTGGACGGCGAGATCCGTCAGGATTCCACCACCGCAGCGCTCATCCACTCGGTTCCGCAGCTCATCGCGTACATGTCAGCCGCAATGACGTTGCTGCCGGGTGATGTGCTCCTCACGGGCACACCCGCCGGCGTCGGCCCGATGCGCTCCGGTCAGACCGTCGCCGTGACGGTCGACGGAGTCGGGACCCTCACCAATCCGGTCGCCGCCCGCTGATCGCCATTTCTCGGCCAACGAGTCGCCCGGGGCAGGCAGCACGCAGAACTGCCGACGCGGATGCCACCACTTCCGCCACTTCCGCGGGCGCGGTCTGCTGGGACCGCCCAGGTTGCCACCGTGGGTAGCCGGCGCGACCGGACACGACTCGGGCGCCCACGCAGGGCGCTGTGAGCTGGGCCCGGGCCGGGTCGCTACCAGGCAGGCGTGGGAGTGACGGAGAATTGGTAGGAGATCCGACGGGGTGCCCTGGCCGGTGGATGAAGACCGAATCACCTCCTGGGCCACGGGACCGCCGGTGAGGTGTCCATCAACGAGCAAGTCTGACGACAGACCGACAGAAGGAGCGGCATGACCGAGGCCACCTACGAGATTGGCGCACCGGAGCCCAAGCCGATCGACGAGGAGCTCAGCGTCAAGCTCGGCCACCTGGCAGAGGACGCGATCCTGCGCGGCAAGCCGAACGGCGCCGAGCGGTGCGACAACTGCGTCTACTACCTGGACACCGACAAGGACATCTCGTACTGCTGGCACCCAAAGCTACGGATCCTGGTCGGCGGCCCGTGGTGGTGCCAGTGGTGGGAAGAGATCCCCGAGGACTGATCATAGTTCGGGCCTGGCGAGAGCGGACGGAGCCGGGGACCCACGCACGTCGCGCGGGCCCCTGGCCCCGTTGCCGTCAGGCCCCTGGCCCCGTTGCCGTCAGGCCCCTGGCCCCGTTGCCGTCAGGCCCCTGGCCTCGTTGCCGTGTCAGCAAATCGGATGACGGCGCCTTCGGACGGATCCGTTACCGGCGGCGTCCCGCGGTGTGATGGTTACCCCGCGGCTGCGTGGGCGCCTCGCCCGCCGACTGGCCGCCCGCCCCACCGGCCCCCGCCGAGGGCGGGGAGGCGAGCCAGGGGTGTCGCAGATCATGGTACGTGGGTTCGCCGGTGAGCTCGCGCATGTCGAACATGATCTCTTCGATCTCCGGGAGCTGCTCGCCGTGCTCGCCGGCTCGCGCCAGTTCCTCGGAGCTGAAGTAGAGCGCCCGGACGAACCGCCCGGCTGGGCCCACGGCGGCCAGTCCCCCGATGATGTCCGACCGGCCGTCCGGAAGGACGCGGAGCAGCTCCTTCTCCAAGGATCGCAGGCGTTCCGGGTCGGTACTGCGCCCCTGAACCACCTGGACGAACCCGGCCTCGTCCGATCCGCCCTCAAGCATCAGCACGGCGTCGACGAATTCGGTCGCGACCACCGGCCCCAGGAACAGTCGCTCGGTTCTGGCCCACCATTCTCGATGATCGGAGCGGGCCGACAGCCTTGCCGACGCCTCGACGGAGCTGAACCGGCTCAGGCAGATGAACCGGTCGTCTTCGGTGATGCCGGCCGTCGAACCCAGCCAGCCGGGCGCGCTCGACCCGATGTCGGCCAGCCACCGCTCATGCTGGGCTCGCATCGCCGCACGGTCCGGCACCCGTCCATGGATCACCTGCAGGAGCATCGCGAACCTCCGGTCCCAACCGTCCTGTAGTCACAGACGGACGGACCGTAACCCCCAACGCCCACGACTTCGAACTGATCTCCGCCGCGCCGTCACCCGTCGACCACCAGCCAAGGCCGGGCCGGACCAGAAACGATCAAACAGCGTCGGGGTCGGGGAGTTCGCCCTGGCGGCGCAGGCCGTAGGTGACGGCGTCCTGGAGCGCCCGCCAGGACGCGGCGATGATGTTCTGATCGACCCCGATGGTGTCCCAGCGCGTCTGGCCGTCGCTGGTTTCGACGAGGACCCGGGTCACCGCGCCCGAGCCTTCCCGGCCATCGAGAATGCGCACCTTGAAGTCGGTGAGATCGACGTCCTTGAGGCCCGGGTAGGCCTTCGCGAGCGCCTCGCGCAGCGCGCGGTCCAGTGCGTTGACCGGTCCGTTGCCCTCGGCCGTGGAGACGTGCCGCTCGCCACGGGTGGTGAGCTTCACCGTCGCCTCGCTCAGGACCTCACCGTCCGGGCGCTGCTCGACGATGACCCGCCAGCTGTCCAGGGTGAAGTAACGATCCACCCCGTAGACCTCGTCGCGCAGCAGCAGCTCGAAGCTCGCCTCGGCGGCCTCGTACGAGTAACCGCACGCCTCCCGCTCCTTGACCAGCTCGACGATCCGGCCGAGGGCTTCCTTCTCCCCGGACAGGTCGAGGCCCAACTCGCGGCCCTTGAGCTCGATGGTGGCCCGTCCGGCGAGTTCGGAGACCAGCATCCGCATGTCGTTGCCGACGAGGGCCGGGTCGATGTGCTGGTACATGTCGGGGTCGATCTTCACGGCACTGGCGTGCAGACCGCCCTTGTGCGCGAATGCGCTCGCGCCAACGTACGGCCGGTGCGTGTCGGGCGTCGAGTTGGTGATCTCGTCGATCGCGTGCGAGACCCGCACCAGCTCGCGCAGCCGGCCGGTGGGCAGCACCGGCGTCGACAGCTTCGTCTCGAGGCCGGCGACGACGGTGAATAGGTTCGCGTTGCCGCAGCGCTCGCCGTAGCCGTTCGCGGCACCCTGCACGTGGGTCACGCCGGCCTGTACGGCTACCAGGCTGTTCGCGACCGCGCAGCCGGAGTCGTCGTGGCAGTGGATACCCAGGCGCGCCGCGGTGGCGTCGAGGACGGTGCGTACGGTGTCACCGATCTGGGTGGGCAGCATGCCGCCATTGGTGTCGCACAGGACGACGACGTCGGCTCCGGCCTCGGCTGCGGTGCGCACGACCTCCAGCGCGTAGGCGGCGTCGGCGCGGTGGCCATCGAAGAAGTGTTCGGCGTCGACGAAGACCCGTTTGCCCTCGGCACGCAGATGAACAACCGTGTCACGGATCATCGCGAGGTTCTCGGCGAGCGTGGTGCGCAGGGCGCGCTCGACGTGCCGCCGGTCGGACTTGGCGACCAGGCACACGACCGGGGTGCCGGCATCGCGCAGCGCGGCGACCTGCGGGTCGTCGGCCGCGGCCTTGCTGGCACGTCGGGTCGAGCCGAAGGCAGCCAGCTTGGCGTTACGCAGGCTCAGCTCTGCCTGCGCGCGGCGGAAGAATTCGGCGTCCTTCGGGTTGGAGCCCGGCCAGCCGCCTTCTATGAAGCCGACACCGAGGTCGTCGAGGTGGCGAGCCACCGCCAGCTTGTCGGCGACCGAGAGCGAAAGCCCTTCCTGCTGCGTGCCGTCCCGCAGAGTCGTGTCGTAGATGTGCAGGGACTCGGGATCGTATGGCCGCACGCTGTGCCTCTCACACTGTCTCGCTACGGACGTCCGAAACGCGCCCCGTCGCGTGGTCACGCGCACGACGGCCGTATCGTCGGCAGGCCTCGGACGTCCGCCCGCGAGCCTGGTCGCAGCTACGCCGCCTGCTTTCACAGCGTAGGACCGTCGAAGGGCGAATGAAGAGCGTCACGCCGACCAGGATCCCGGTTCGTCTGAGACTGAGATCTCACGGCCGGCGGGACGGCTTCGCGACCTCGTCTGCGACCGCCGCCGGGTGAGCAGGTGGCATCTGGGCGATGCTACGAGCGGGCCCCGTCTCGAGCTGGCCTTGTCTCCAGGCTCGTCACGCGTCCGGCCCACAGGGGTTGGGTGGCCGGAACGCGCGACGAAGACGGGTTCACCGCCGGGTGTCCACCTTACGACGTAACACTCTCGTCACGCCCGCACTGTGTCCCAGCTCGCCCCGTTAACGTGCTGTGTTTCTGGTTCGCTCCGTCCGGGCGCGGCGCTCCGGCCCCTTGCTCGCTTCGCTCCCAAGGGACCTCCGCGCCGCGTCCTCCTCCGCGAACGTGCCCTCCGGCGACCTCCGCTGCGGCCCAACCACGTCGCTACGCTCCGTGGCCGGGCCTCCGCGGAGGCACGCCTCCGGGCCAGCGCGGTCGCGGTCCGCTTGAACGTTACGAGTCCACCTACATACCGGGGGAAACGAACATCTCAAGCGATAGCCCATGTCGTGACGTGCAGCGGCACGTCAGCGGGCTGGGTGCGTAGGCGCGCCTCGGGCCAGCGCGGTCGCCTTGCGCTTGAACGTTACGAACCGGGAAGACCCCGTCGCGCGAGCCACATCGCTTCGCTGTGGGGCAGGCTTCGCGCCTGATCGGTGCGGAACGCTTGAGCGGTACCCAGAGCCCAGACGTTCTATGAGCAAAGCGAAGTGGCTCCTGCGGTAGCGCGGCTTCAAATCCGTGACGTGCAGCGGAACGCAACCGAGCTGGGCGCGTAGGCGTGCCTCTGCGGAGGCCCGGCCCACGAGCGAAGCGACGTGGGTTGGGCCGCAGCGGAGGTCGCCGGAGCACCCGTGAGCGGAGGAGGACGCGGCGCGGAGGTCCCTTCCGAAGCGAAGCGAGGAAGGGGCCGGAGCGCCGCGCCCGGACGGAGCGAACCAGCAACTCAGTCGCCGGCGAAGCGGCGCAGGCGGTCCAGCTGGAGAATGGTGATCGTCTGACCCTCGGAGAGGATCCAGCTTCGCCGTTCGAACTCGCGCAGTGCCTGGTTGACCGACTGACGGGAGCCGCCCAGCAGTGACGCGATCTCGGTCTGCGTGAGTCCCAGCTCGATGACCGGCCGACCGGCCTCGCGCATGCGCAGCAGCAGCAGCTTGGCGACCCGACGCGGCAGGTCCAGGAAGACCAGGTCCGCGTTGGCGCCGGTGAGCCGCCGAACATGCGCGACCAAAGCACGGATGAGCTGCTCGGCGACCGCCGGCCGCTCTTTCACGAGCTCCCACACGGCCGTGCGGTCGAGCACAAGCGCCGTGCTGGGCTCGAGTGCCTCGACACTCGCCGACCGTGTACCCGGCTCGACGATGTTCAGTTCGCCAATCGTCTCGCGCGGGCCATGGATGTTCAGGACATGGTCACGGCCGTCGTCGGCCTTCGTGAGCACCTTCAGCCGGCCCTGGGCCACCACCAGCAGGGTGTCCGCGGGCTCCCCCTCGGTGAAGACGACCTGGCCCCGCCGGTACCGGCGCGTCACCGCGCGGGCAGCGAGCCGCCGCAGGTCCTCCTCGTCGAGCTCCTTGAGCAGCGTGGTCGCGCGGAGCAGCGCAACCGCCTCGTCGTCGTCGAGCATGGGCGAGACGTTAGCGGCTTTCGCAGGCGTCTTGCTGCCCACATCACGCAGAACAGGCCTGAATCGGGTTTCTGACCGGTACGGCGCCGTAGACGTACCGGTCTCGCGCCAAACCGGGGGCGCACCCACGAGCGCTAGGCGGTGACGCGCTGCTCGTTCCAGCAACGCACGACGTCACGCATCGACAAGATTCCAGCAACTGAGCCACCTTCAGTGACCACCAGGTGACGGAAACCGCCACGCAGCATCGCGTCAGCAGCGACGTCGAGCGACCACTCCGGATCCGCGAAGACCAAGTCACGGGTGAGGTGGTCGGCCGCAACCTCCACGTCCGGGCTCTTGCCAGCAGCCAGCGCCACCAGGATGTCCCGCTCGGTCAGGATGCCGTAGCCCGCACCATCGACGTCCAACACCACCGCCGCCCCCACCCCGCGACCGGCCATCAGGCGCGCCGCCTGCCGCAACGTGTGCTCGGGACCGATCATCAGCACCAACGCACTCATTCCATCCGACACCCGCATGAGATCCTCCGATCGGACGGCGCTTGTGCGCTTGTGAAATCGGCTATGCAGGCAAGGTAAAGCTCGATCCACGATCTGGCCAGCCCCATGACCCATCCGGCGCGCCGCACGTACCAGGAACCACGTACCGCGACCAGCCGCTCACGCCAAACCGGAATACGACGCCTACCCGGAGGTGCCAACGGCGCGGCCATCCGCGCAGCGTGGGCGGCCAGGCGGCGACGCGGTTCCCGGCAACGCGAAGCGCCCCCGGCCACGCAGGCCGAGGGCGCTTGGGCACGTCATCAGACACGCGTCGCCAGACGCGCACCGCGGACGCGGAGCAGCCGCAGGAGGGCGCTACGCGCCCTGGCTCAATCGCTGACCAGTTCGTTCCAGTCCTTGTAGCGGTCGAGCTGGCCGGTGGTCGCCTGGTGGAAGATCTCGGCGATCTCGCGAGTGACGGGGCCGGGGCGGCCCGCGCCGATGGCGCGGTCGTCGACCTCGGCGATGGGCACGATCTCAGCGGCGGTGCCGGTGAAGAACGCCTCGTCCGCGAGGTAGAGGTCGGTCCGCACGATGTGCTTCTCGACCACGTCGTAACCCTGGTCCGCAGCGATCTGCATGACGGACGCCCGGGTGATGCCGCCGAGCGCGCCGTCGGTCAGCGGCGGGGTGATGAGCGTTCGGCCGGTGACGATGAAGACGTTCTCGCCGGAACCGTCGGCGATGTGGCCGGTCGGGCTGGTGAGGATCGCCTCGTCGTAGCCCGCCTTGATGGCCGCGACCTTCGCAAGCGACGAGTTCAGGTACTGGCCGGTGGCCTTCGCGGCCGGCGGGGTGATGTTGACGTCGTTGCGCCGCCAGCTCGAGATGATGACCCGGCAGCCCTTCTCCAGCGCCTCCTCACCGAGGTAGGCACCCCACGGCCAGACCGCGATCATCGACTCGACCTTCGACGGCAGCGGGTTGAGCCCCATCTCGCCGTACCCGAGGTAGACCAGCGGCCGCAGGTAGCAGGACTCGATGTTGTTCGCCAGGACGGTGTCCTTGCACGCCTGGACGAACTGCTCCTGGGTGAGCTCCGGCTCCATCATGTAGATCTTGGCGCTGCGGTACAGCCGAGCGATGTGGTCGGTCAGCCGGAAGACAGCGCTGCCGCGCGGCGTGGCGTACGCACGGATGCCCTCGAACACCCCCCAGCCGTAGTGCAGGGTGGGGGTGAGGACATGGACGCGAGCGTCATCCCAATCGACGAGCTCGCCGTTCATCCAGATCTTCGAGGTCGGCGTGATGGCCACGGGCGTACTCCTAAGCAGGGCACCGATAGGGGGCCGGTCGAGCGAAGCTCGACAACGGGGTCCGGGAGCAGGAGTCTCCGGTGATCTGCGCTAGCGGACCGCCGAGGAACCGTCCCCCGGGCAGAAAAGCGCGGGCCACGGGAAGCTGACCTGTGGTCAGCGAACAAGGTGACCCGTCACGGGGCCGAGCTTCGCCGTGGTCAGGCCCTGTCGGCTGCCGTCGTACCGGATCTACGGCTCCATCAAGGATAGCTGATTGCGGTCCGACTGAGGAGTAGCAGCGAATATCGGACGTCCTCTATTTGTGGTCCGCTGTGTTGCCTGGTCCGCTCCGTCTGGGCAGCGCGCTCCGGCCCCTGGCCCGCCCCCGCGGAGCGGACCGAGCAACACGGCAAACCGGCGACTCAGCTCGCCCGTTGGGCCAGGTCCTCGCCGACCTCGCGGGTCGAGAGACGGTGACCGGAGGACGTGGCGCGGGCGGCGAGCGAGTCGGCGACCGCCTGCTCGACCCGTGCTGCCTCGGCGGCCAGGCCAAGATGGTCGAGCAGCATCGCGACCGATGCGACGGTCGCGGTCGGGTCTGCGATGCCTTTGCCGGCGATGTCCGGGGCGCTGCCGTGAACTGGCTCGAACATGCTCGGATGCGCGCCGGACGGGTCGAGGTTGCCGCTGGCCGCGAGCCCGATGCCGCCGGTGATCGCGGCGCCGATGTCGGTGATGATGTCGCCGAACAGGTTGTCTGTGACGATCACGTCGAACCGACCGGGGTCGGTGATGAAGAACATGCTGGCGGCGTCAGCGTGCTGGTAGTCGACACTGATCTCGGGGAACTCGGGCGCGACCTCGGCCACGGTCCGCGACCACAGGTCGCCGGCCTTCGTCAGCACGTTGTTCTTGTGGACGAGCGTGAGCTTGCGTCGAGGGCGACGCTGCGCCCGGCGGAACGCGTCCCGCACGACCCGCTCTACCCCGAACCGGGTGTTGATGCTCTCCTCGGTCGCGATCTCCTGCGCGGTGCCCTTGCGCAGCACTCCCCCTGCGCCGGCGTACGGGCCTTCGGTGCCCTCCCGGACGACGACCATGTCGATGGTCGGGTCACCGGCCAGCGGCGACGTGACGCCCGGGTAGAGCTTCACCGGCCGCAGGTTGACGTGATGGTCGAGCTCGAACCGCAGGCGCAGCAGCAGGCCGCGCTCCAGCACTCCGGAGGGCACTCCGGGGTCGCCGACGGCGCCGAGCAGGATCGCGTCGTGCCCGCGCAGCTCGTCGAGGACCGAGTCGGGCAGCGTCTCGCCGGTCTCCCGCCAGAGCTGCGCGCCCAGGTCGTACTCGGTGGTCTCCACCTTGTCGTGCACGGCCCGCAGGACCCGCAGGCCCTCCGCGACCACCTCCGGGCCGATCCCGTCGCCACCGATAACCGCAAGCTTCATGAGCGGTCAGCCTATCCGGCGCCGACCGGCCGCCCTCGGGACACCAGCTCGACCTCCACACCCGACCCACCAGAGAACGGCTACGAAACGTGCCCATTCGCACACGACCGAGCGGCCTCTGGGCGCCCCAGCCCAGGCACCCAGGCATGACCTGACCAGGCCCACCCCACCCGCCGGTCCCGCCCACCTCAGCTCAGACAGCGAACTGTGGTCGATGAGGGTGTCCCGGGACACCCTCATCGACCACAGTTGCCAAGACGATCGGAAACCGTGGTCGATGGCGGTGCCTTGGGACACCGCCATCGACCACGAATCGGCCGAATCAGGCCGTCGTGCGGGTGCGGGCGGCGCGGTTGACGGCGCTGACGACGGCCCGCAGGGACGCGGTGACGATGTTCGGGTCAATGCCGACGCCCCAGAAAACCTTGCCACCGGTGGCGCCCTCGACCTGTACCTCGAGGTAGGCGGCGGCGCGGGCGTCGGCGCCGGCGCCGATCGCGTGCTCGTGGTAGTCGTGCACCTTGACCGTCAGGCCCCGGGTCGACAGCGCGTCGACGAACGCGTCGATCGGCCCGTTGCCGACGCCGGTGAGCACCTCCTCGACGCCGTCCCGGCGGACCGAGACGCGGACCTCGTCCCGCGCCCCCTCGCCGGCCGACGTCGTGAACCGCACGATCTCCAGCGCCGCCGGGCCCGCCGTCGAGTCCAGGAAGTACTCCTGGCGGAACATGCCCCACAGCTGCGCCGCGGTGACCTCGCCGCCTTCGCCGTCGGTGTGCCGCTGGACGACCTGGGAGAACTCGATCTGCAGCCGGCGCGGCAGGTCAAGCCCGTGCTCGGACTTCAGCAGGTAGGCGACGCCGCCCTTACCGGACTGGCTGTTGACCCGGATGACGGCCTCATACGTACGGCCGACGTCCTTCGGGTCGATCGGCAGGTACGGGACCTCCCAGACCCGCTGGCCGGTCCGATCCATCGCCTCCAGGCCCTTCTTGATGGCGTCCTGGTGGGAGCCGGAGAAAGCCGTGTAGACGAGGTCACCGCCGTAGGGGTGGCGGGGGTGGACGGGCAGCTGGTTGCAGTACTCGGTGGCCCGGCGGATCTCGTCGATGTCCGAGAAGTCGATCATTGGGTCGATGCCCTGGGAGAACAGGTTCATTCCCAGGGTGACCAGGCAGACGTTGCCGGTGCGCTCACCGTTGCCGAACAGGCAGCCCTCGACCCGGTCAGCTCCGGCCATGACGCCCAGCTCGGCGGCGGCGACGGCGCAGCCGCGGTCGTTGTGCGGGTGCAGCGAGAGCACGACCGCGTCGCGCCGCGGCAGGTTACGGCCCATCCACTCGATCTGGTCGGCGTAGACGTTCGGCGTGGACATCTCAACGGTCGCCGGCAGGTTCAGCACGACCGGGCGGTCCACCGTCGGCTCCCAGACGTCCATCACGGCCGCGCAGACCTCGACGGCGTAGTCGAGCTCGGTGCCGGTGAACGACTCGGGGCTGTACTGCCAGCGCAGGTCGGTGCGGTCGTCCAACAGCTTCTCGGCGTACTGGACGGTCCACCGGGCGCCCTGGACGGCGATCTCGGTGATGCCGGCGCGGTCCTGCCCGAAGACGACGCGCCGCTGCAAGGTGGACGTCGAGTTGTACAGGTGCAGCAGGGCCTTGCGAGAGCCGACCAGGGACTGCACAGTCCGCTCGATGAGCTCCTCGCGGGCCTGGGTCAGCACTTGGATCGTGACGTCGTCCGGGATCCGGTCTTCGTCGATCAGCTGGCGGATGAAGTCGAAGTCGGTCTGGCTCGCGGCCGGGAACCCGACCTCGATCTCCTTGTAGCCCATGCGTACCAGCAGCTCGAACATCTTCAGCTTGCGCTCGGGCGTCATCGGGTCCACCAGGGCCTGATTGCCGTCGCGCAGGTCGACGCTGCACCACATCGGCGCCTTGCTGATCTGGGCGCTCGGCCACGTCCGGTCCGGCAGCGCTACCGGCTGGAACGGCCGGTACTTGTCGATGGGCATGCCGGAGGGGACCTGCGAATTGGTGATCACTGCATCTGCTTCCTGTCGAAGCCCTCAGCGGCGAGGGCCACCGGGTGCTGACGCGCCAAGAACTCCGCGACGGGGAAGCCAGCCGGAAAAGTCAGGCCCCGCCGCGGCGGCTAAGGAGCAGGCCGCGCAGCCGCGGCCGCGGAAGCGGCGACGGCAGCAGGGCAGGAAGCGAGGCACACATGGCGGTAGAAAGAGTACCTCACAACCACTCCTGGTCCACGAGCGAAGCGAGGTGCGCCCACCACCAAAGCCCGACCCAGACTCGCGACCCCACAGCGCAACGCAACCGCGCTCGCCGCCGGAGCGCCCGTTCGCGCAGGAGCGAACCATGTCAAACCTGCTGGGCCGACCCGCGCACCTTCAGCGTCGACCGGCATCGACCCGCACCCGGCCATGTGGCCGGCGTCCCAGAACGCGAGCGACCCGCGCTGGTCGCTTGACTCGGACCGCGATCGTCCGTCAAGGTAAGCCGGTGCGTCCCAACATTCTTGTACGCGGAGAGCGTGCGTAGTCAACCGCCCAGCCCGTCTGGGAGAGACTCGCACGCAGCCCCTCAGTGCCCTTTGGCACGGGGGGCTTTTTAGTGCCCTCAGTGACATCAAGGATGCGAAGGACCCCGGCGCCCAGGCCACGGCGCCCGCCCCACGCCCGGTCAACGTCAAGGAAGACGGCAGATGACTAGAGAGATCACCGGAGCCCAGTCGCTCGTCCATTCCCTGGAGGCGGTCGGGGCCGACGTCGTCTTTGGCATCCCGGGCGGCGCCATTCTGCCCGCCTATGACCCACTGTTCGACTCGACGCGGGTCAGGCACATCCTCGTCCGTCACGAGCAGGGCGCCGGGCACGCCGCCGAGGGCTACGCCCAGGCGACGGGCAAGGTCGGCGTCTGCATGGCGACGTCGGGGCCGGGGGCGACCAACCTGGTGACGCCGATCGCCGACGCCTACATGGACTCGGTGCCGATCGTCGCCATCACCGGCCAGGTCCCCCGGCCGGCGATCGGGACGGACGCCTTCCAGGAGGCGGACATCTGCGGCATCACGATGCCGATCACCAAGCACAACTTCCTGGTCCAGTCCGCGGACGACATCCCGCGCACGATCGCCGAGGCGTTCCACCTGGCGGCCACCGGCCGGCCGGGCCCGGTGCTAGTCGACCTGCCGAAGGACGTGCTGCAGTCGCTGACCTCGGTGCTGCCGCACCAGGTGTGGCCGCCGGCGCTCGACCTGCCGGGCTACCGTCCGGTGACCCGCCCGCACGCCAAGCAGGTGCGCGAGGCCGCCAAGATGATCAGCGGCGCCCGCCGGCCGGTGCTCTACGTCGGCGGTGGGGTGCTGAAGTCCAGGGCGACCGCCGAGCTGCGCATCCTGGCCGAGCTGACCGGCATCCCGGTGGTCACCACCCTGATGGCGCGCGGGGCGTTCCCCGACTCGCATCACCTGCACCTGGGCATGCCCGGAATGCACGGCTCGGTCGCCGCGGTCACGGCGCTGCAGAAGTCCGACCTGCTGATCGCGCTGGGTACCCGGTTCGACGACCGGGTCACCGGCAAGCTCTCCACCTTCGCGCCGAACGCCCAGATCATCCATGCTGACATCGACCCGGCCGAGATCGGCAAGAACCGCGCCGCCGACGTGCCGATCGTGGGCGACTGCCGGGAGGTCATCGCGGACCTGATCGGCGCGGTGCAGGCCGAGCAGCGCCCCGACGTGGCCGCATGGTGGGATCACCTGAACAAGTGGCGGGACACCTACCCGCTCGGCTACACCGAGCCGGCGGACGGCTCGCTCGCGCCGCAGTACGTCATCGAACGGATCGGGAAGATCGCCGGCCCGGACACCGTGTTCAGCGCAGGCGTCGGCCAGCACCAGATGTGGGCGGCGCAGTTCATCTCATACGAGAACCCGTACACGTTCCTGAACTCGGGTGGCGCCGGCACGATGGGCTACGCGGTGCCGGCGGCGATGGGCGCCAAGGTCGGCCGCCCCGAGGCGACCGTCTGGGCGATCGACGGCGACGGCTGCTTCCAGATGACCAACCAGGAGCTCGCGACCTGCGCGCTGGAAGGAATCCCGATCAAGGTCGCCGTCATCAACAACGGCGCGCTCGGCATGGTCCGCCAGTGGCAGACGCTGTTCTACGACCAGCGCTACTCGAACACCGACCTGGGCACCCACCCCGCCAGCTCCCGCACCGGCGTGAAGCGGGTCCCGGACTTCGTCCGGCTCGCCGAGGCGCTCGGCTGCGTCGGCCTGCGCTGCGAGACGGCGGCCGACGTCGACAGCACCATCGAGAAGGCGATGGCGATCGACGACGCTCCGGTCGTCATCGACTTCGTCGTCCATCCCGACGCGATGGTCTGGCCGATGGTCGCCGCCGGCGCGAGCAACGACGAGATCCGCGTCGCCCGGGACCTCGCGCCGGACTTCGACTACAGCGGCGACGCAGAAGTCAACCTCTGACATGGTTCGCTCCGTCCGGGCTGTGTTGCTGGTTCGCTCCGTCCAGGCACCGCGCCCAGCGTGGTCGCCAGCCGCCGCAACGTCACCTATCCACGGCCAGCCCGCATGGGCCAGCCGCGCCGCAGGATCTTTGGAAGGGCAAGGACGCCGTGACTAGCCATCACACGCTTTCCGTTCTCGTCGAGAACAAGCCGGGGGTGCTGGCCCGGGTCGCCAGCTTGTTCTCGCGGCGCGGGTTCAACATCGAGTCGCTGGCCGTCGGGCCGACGGAGCACAGCGACATCTCGCGGATGACGATCGTCGTCGCCGTCGACGAGCTGCCGTTGGAGCAGGTGACCAAGCAGCTCAACAAGCTCGTCAACGTGCTGAAGATCGTCGAGATGGACCAGGACGTGTCGGTCCAGCGCGAGCTGCTGCTCGTCAAGGTGCGGGCCGACGCGACCGTGCGCTCGCAGGTGCTCGAGCTGACCGGCCTGTTCCGCGCGAAGGTCATCGACGTAGCCTCCGACGCTGTGACGGTCGAGGCGACCGGCACCCGTGACAAGCTGGACGCGCTGGTCCGGGTCCTGGAACCGTTTGGAATCAAGGAGCTGGTCCAGTCCGGCATGGTCGCGCTCGGCCGTGGCTCCCGCTCGATCACCGACCGCAGCCTGCGCGCCCTGGAGAGAACCGCCTGACCTCGTACCGCCCAGAGATAAGATCGCCAACCAGGCCGGAGCCGGTGGCACGCCGACGCCTACCGGCCGAAGCCCTGCCTGCGGATGCAACCGGTCAGGCCACATGCAACCGGTCAGACCAACCAACCTCGACGCTCTAGACCCAGCCCCGAGCGCAACCGTGGGAGGGCGCCCCCGCGCCCGACGGCGGAGCGGGCGGGGAGGCGCGGAGCGCCGATTCCGCCCGACCGCCGCACCGGTACCACGAACCCGCAATGAGGAGATTCACCCAAGATGGTCGAGATCTACTACGACGAAGACGCCAACCTGGAGGACCTCGCCGACCGGAAGGTCGCGATCATCGGGTACGGCAGCCAGGGTCACGCGCACGCGCTGAACCTGCGGGACTCGGGCATCGACGTCCGCGTCGGCCTGCCGGAGACCAGCAAGAGCCGCGCCAAGGCCGAGGAGGAGGGCCTGCGGGTCGTCACCCCGTTCGAGGCCGCCGCCGAGGCGGACATCATCATGATCCTCGCGCCCGACACGGCCCACCGCAAGATCTACGCCGAGGCGATCCTGCCGAACCTCAAGGCGGGCGACGCGCTGGCCTTCGGCCACGGCTTCAACATCCGCTACGGCCTGATCACCCCGCCCGAGGGCGTCGACGTCTTCATGATCGCCCCCAAGGGCCCGGGTCACCTGGTCCGCCGGGTATTCGCGGAGGGCAAGGGCGTCCCCTGCCTCGTCGCCGTCGAGACCGACGCGACCGGGAAGGCGCTCGCGACCGCGCTCGCCTACGCCAAGGGCATCGGCGGCACCCGGGCGGGCACGCTGCGCACCACCTTCACCGAGGAGACCGAGACCGACCTGTTCGGCGAGCAGGCGGTGCTCTGCGGTGGCGCGTCCGCGCTGGTCCAGGCTGGTTTCGAGACGCTCGTCGAGGCCGGCTACCAGCCGGAGATCGCCTACTTCGAGTGCCTGCACGAGCTCAAGCTCATCGTCGACCTGATGTACGAGGGCGGCATCTCCCAGATGCGCTACTCGATCTCCGACACCGCTGAGTACGGCGATGTCACCCGCGGCCCGCGCGTCGTCACCCCCGCGGTCAAGGGCGAGATGCGCAAGATCCTCGACGAGATCCAGGATGGCACGTTCGCCCGCGAATGGGTCGCCGAGGACGACGCCGGTCGCCCGAACTTCACCAAGCTCGTCGACGAGGGCAAGGGTCACCAGATCGAGAAGGTCGGCTCGAAGCTCCGCTCGATGATGTCCTGGATCACCAAATAGGCTCTGGCGGGCAGAATCGGCGCTCCGCGCCTCCGTGCCGGCCAGAGCGTCGGGCGCTGCGCGCCCTCCTGGCGCCGCTTTGGGGCCGAGGCATATGGCGGTGGTCTGCCTGGCAACGACCTGGTGAAGTGGTTACGGGACGCTTGCGCCAATGCGCCGTCACCTGTCTCGGCTCGGTTTGCGTGACTCGGTCACCGACGAGTGACCCTTCACGGCCGAGGTGAATCGGCCCGACGCGGCGGACCATTCGTCACATTCACGGCCCGTTCGGTAACAGATGGCCATCTGTTGCCGGACGGGCCCGTTTATGGGACGGGAGTCACGCGGACCGCCCGATAGGCTTTGTGCTGCCGGTGGCGTCGGCCATGTCGTCGCCGGGACGGTGGGGGTGGGCAGGCTGTCCCGCGACCGTGCCGTGCGCTCAGTCACTGCGGGCCTCTGGCGACACGAGAGAGACATGATCGCATCGCCTCCGGCCCTGTCTATCCTTGAGGGCCTCCGGCGACACGAGAGAGACATGATCGCATCGCCTCCGGCCCTGTCTATCCTTGAGGGCCTCCGGCGATACGAGAGAGACATGATCGCATCGCCTCCGGCCCTGTGCTCTCGATGAGGAGATCCCAGTGCCCGTCGTACTCGTAGCCGAGGAGCTTTCGCCGGCCGGGCTGGAAGTGCTGTCCGGGGACTTCGAGGTCCGCCATGTGGACGGTGCTGACCGGTCCGCGCTGCTGCCCGCGCTCGCCGACGTGGACGCGGTGATCATCCGGTCCGCGACGAAGATGGACGCCGAGGCACTGGCCGCCGCGCGCCAGCTCAAGGTCGTCGCCCGGGCGGGCATCGGCCTCGACAACGTCGACATCCCGGCCGCGACGACCCGCGGGGTCATGGTCGTCAACGCGCCGCTGTCGAACATCGTCAGCGCCGCCGAGCACGCGATCGCCCTACTGCTCGCGGTCGCCCGCCGGGTACCGGCCGCCGACCACGCGCTGCAGAACGGCGAGTGGAAGCGTTCGAAGTACACCGGCGTCGAGCTGACCGAGAAGGTCGCCGGCATCGTCGGTCTCGGGCGGATCGGTCAGCTGGTCGCGCAGCGGCTGGCGGCGTTCGGCATGCAGCTGGTCGCCTACGACCCGTACCTCGCGCCGGCCCGGGCCGCGCAGATGGGCGTTCGTCTCGTCGACCTCGACGAGCTGCTGCGGGTCAGCGACATGATCACGATCCACCTTCCGAAGACCCCGGAGACACTCGGGCTCATCGGCGCGGCCGAGCTGGCGAAGACCAAGCGGGGCGTGATCATCGTCAACGCGGCCCGTGGTGGCCTGGTCGAGGAGCAGGCGCTCGCCGACGCGCTGCGCTCGGGCCAGGTCGGCGGCGTCGGCGTCGACGTGTTCGTCAAGGAACCGGCCACCTCGTCGCCGCTGTTCGGGCTGGAGAACGTCGTCGTCACCCCGCACCTGGGCGCGTCGACGAACGAGGCGCAGGAGAAGGCGGGCCTCGCGGTCGCCCGCTCGGTGCGTCTGGCGCTGCAGGGCGAGTTCGTCCCGGACGCGGTCAACGTGCAGGCCGGCGGAGTGGTCGCCGAGGACGTCCGGCCCGGCCTGCCGCTGGCCGAGAAGCTCGGCCAGGTGTTCACCGGCATCGCCGGCGGCCTGCCGGTGAACCTGACCGTCGAGATCCGCGGCGAGATCACCGAGTTCGACGTCTCCGTGCTGCAGCTCGCCGCGCTCAAGGGCGTGTTCGCCGACATCGTCGAAGAGCAGGTCACCTACGTCAACGCTCCGCTGCTGGCCAAGGAGCGCCACCTAGAGGTCGCGCTGGAGACCAGCCGCGAGAGCCCCGACTACCGCAACCTGGTGACACTGCGGGGCGCGCTGTCCGACGGCACGGTGGTGTCGATCTCGGGAACGCTCGTCGGCCACCGCCAGGTCGAGAAGATCACCGCGATCGACGCGTTCGAGGTGGACCTGCGGCCCGAGGCGCACCTGGCGTTCTTCCGCTACGAGGACCGGCCGGGCATCGTCGGCGCCGTCGGCGAGCTGCTCGGCGACGCGAACATCAACATTGCGAACGCCCAGGTCAGCCGCCTCGAGGCCGGCGGCCAGGCGCTGATGTCACTGTCCCTCGACGACGCCGTCCCGGCCGACATCCTCAACGAGATCGCGAAGATCATCGGCGCGCCTTACGCCCGCGCCGTCAGCGTCACCGTCGGTCGCTAACCTCGCCTCCCCCGCCGGTTCTCCTCAACCAATGCCGACCGGTCCGTAACGGACTCGCGATGACAGAGGGGGATCGGCGGGGAGGCGCGGCTTGGTCTCGACCAGAACGGTCACCTCATTCGGCCACCCAAACGGGGGTACCGGTGGGGCACTGCGTGTCGTCGATGCGTTACCGCACGTTGGCGTCCCTGTCGAACTCGCCTGCATTTCGCGTGCCCGCGGCCGACTGCCATGGTGCATTCGTTGTGGTCTGTACTTTCGTTGAGGGAAAGACCACCGTGATGGGCCGGTGCGGGTTTACCGTTGCTCCCATGGCGTCGCCGCAGCGGGAGCCCGCGGAGCAACGGGATCCCTTCGAGAACCTGCGCCTGGACGAGGGCTTCGTACGGGCTGCCCGGTTCATCGAGCCGTCCGCGGCCGAGCGCGGCCAGACGGCCGACCGGCGGGACCCGGGCCGCTGTCAGGTCGTACCAGCCAACCGTCGCCTCCCGGCGGGCATGCATCGGATCATCTGGGCACCACGGCCGGGGATCCGCCACCGCCGCGCCACGCGCGTCCTCGCGTTCCTCGCGGTGCTCGCCGGAGTGATCAGTATCGTCGTAGCGCTGCGGCACAGCAACAACCGCGCCGGCACGACCGCCACGTCGGCGCCCGGCACGGCGCGCACCAGCCCAGCGTCCTCGGCGCCGCTGGCGCCGCGCACCGCCGGCGGGGTGCTCGTCACGCCGACGCTGCTGTCGTCGCTGCGGGTCGGCCAATGCGTGACCTGGGATCTCGCCAGTTCGGCGAGCGCCGCGGACGTGGATACGGTGCCCGCCAAGACCGTGCCCTGCGAACAGCCACACCGGGCCCAGGTAATCAAGATCATCGATGACCTCGGCTGGCGCGTGCCCGCCAAGTGGCCGGACGTGGCCACGCTGGACAGCCTGGCGACCACCCACTGCGGGGCCGCGTTCAACAGCTACGTCGGCAGCACGCGGGCGGGTCTCTCGCCGGTCGCCGGCGCGTTGGAACCCGGCCCGGAGGCCTGGGCCGAGGGGCTCAAGAAGCTGGCCTGCACCGTGCAGCTCCCCGATCTGGCCCTGGTGAGCGGCCCGCTCGCCGCCGCCACCACGCCGGCCTGACGCCCGCCGGGCCAACTGGCTCACCCGGCTCCACACCGGGCCGTTCTGCCCGCCGTCACCCTAGCGTTGGCCAGGTCACCCGCGACGCGACAGCCACGCTCGCATCACCCTCAGTGATTACTGCGACTCGAGGGGCGTCAACCGACTACGCAAAGTAAGGTACGGCGGTCGGCTCCCCAGGTCCAGGACCTAGGGAAGGGTTGCGGGCGCGGACCAGCGCGAAGATCGGGGAGGTGGCGGCGTGCCACTGACTCCAGGCGGATTCACGGCGATGCCGGGGCGGCGGCGTCGTGGGTCCCGACGCGGGGCCGCCCTCGCGGTGGCCGTCCTCATCCTGCTCGGTGCAGGCGCCGGCGGCGGCTACCTCTGGCGAATCCAGCGGCAGCACGCGGCGGCGGACCGGGCCATCCGCGCGACGGCCCTGGCCTACCTCTCAGCCTGGCGCGCGATCGACCGCGCGGCTCCCGCGCAGACGCCCGTGGCACCGGGCGCTGCCGGCGGCGCGGGCGCTGCCGGCGGCGGCGCGACCGGCATCACCGGCGGCGGCCCGGCGGCCTCGCCCGACGCGCCGTCCGCCAAGCCCGCCGCCTCCGTGGCGCCCGCCGCGTTCCTGCTTCCCGCCGGTTCTGACCCGGCGGCGGTCGGGCCGGTCGCCGCCGGGCCCATCGCGGCCGGGCTGGTGGCAGCCGGGCCCGCCGGTGACGACTCCTCCCGCGGCGGTCGAGGATCGGGCGCCGGTCAGGCCGGGGTCAAGGCGGTGACCATTCCCGGCGACGTCGACGTGCCAACCCTCGTCGTGGCGATGGCCGACATGCGCGACCGGCTGCGACTTACCGACGCCGCGTTCACTCTCGGGGACATCCGCCGCTCCGCGGACAGCGCGACCGTCCCCTACACCGCGGCGCTGCGCCTCGTCGACGAGCCGGCGCCGTGGTCCTACTCCGGCGACCTCTCGCTGACCAGGACCGCGACCGGTTGGAAGGTACGGGCGCTGCTCGGCTCGATCCATCCCCAGCTCGCCCCAGGGCTGCACTTCGACCGCACCGGCTCGACGGCGCACCGTGGCCAGCTGCTCGACCGCGCGGGCCAGCCGCTGTCGGCGGACCCGGAGCTCGCCGGCAACCTCGTCGGCCAGATAGCCCCGGCGACCGGCCTGCAGCGCGTCTACGACAACCGGCTCGCGCCGAGCGGCGGCCAGATCGTGCTGCGGGACACGCGTGGCACCGTGGTGCGCACGCCGCAGACCTGGGCGATGGCCGACGGCGAGAAGATCCGCACCACCATCGACCTGGGCGTACAGCAGGCGGCCGAACAGGCGCTGGGGACGTCGAGCTACCCGGCGGGCGCGCTGGTGGCGATCGACATGCGCACCGGCGGCATCCTGGCGCTGGGGAACCACCCGCTGGGCGGCTACGGCCGCGCGCTGCGCGGCACCTATCCACCCGGCTCCACCTTCAAGATCGTGACGGCCACGGCGGCGCTGATGAACGGCCGCAACGCGAACACCATGCTCGACTGCGCCGCGAGCGTCACCGTCAGCGGGCGCAGCTTCACCAACGCCGAAAACGAGAAGTTCGGGCCGCTGACGCTGCGCGACGCGTTCGCCCGCAGCTGCAACACCGCGTTCATCAGCCTGGCCGGCTCCTTGCCACCCGGCGCCCTGGACCAGGCGGCCCGCCTCTATGGCTTCGACGGGGCGCCCCCGCTACCGATCGCGAGCGTCGGCGGAATCTTCCCCACCCCCAAGGACAGCGTCGAGCTGGCATCCGCGTCCATCGGGCAGGGCCGCGTCGCCGTGTCCCCGTTGCAGATGGCGAGTGTCGCGGCCGCCGTGGCCAGCGGTGCCTGGCGCGCCCCGTTCGTCGTCGGCGGCCCCATCCGCACCAACCAGCTACCGTCGAAGATCCTGCCGGACCTGCGGGCATTCATGCGGGCGGTCGTCACCGACGGGACCGCGGCCGGCGTGACGTTCCCCGGCGAGGTCTTCGGCAAGACCGGCACCGCCGAGTACATCGACGGCAACCCGCCCCCGACCCATGCCTGGTTCGTCGGCTACCGCGGCCCGGTCGCCTTCGCGGTCCTCATCGAGGACGGCGGCTTCGGCGCCGAATCCGCGGCCCCCGTCGCCGCGGCGTTCCTGAACGCCCTCGACGGCCATCTCCCCGCGGCCGAGCCGTCCACAGGCACGAGCCCTGCGGCCACCGGGCCAGCCACGGCCGCGACACCCGGCTGAGCTCAGGGCGCCACGACGTCGACGCTCGGAAAGTAGCTGCGGTAACGCTTCGCGTCCCGGGTCAAGAGGCGGCATCCAATGATCGCCGCGTGCGCGCCGATGTAGAAGTCCGGCAGCGGAGCGGTCTTCTCTCCGCCCCGCCGCCGGTAGGTGAGGAAGGCTTTCCCAGCGAGAAAAGCCGCTTCGTAGGGCAGCGGGGCGCGCAGGTAGAGGTCAGCTGGCAGCGCGTCGTCGAGATCTTCGATGAGCGGGAAGCCGACGGAGACCTCGGCGTAGATCAACGGATGATCATCAATTGTCCGTTGGCGGCAGCCTCAGCGAGGGCCTGGGCCGACCAGCCGCCCCACGTGGGGTCGTCGGTCGCCACGTCGAGCAAGACGTTGCTGTCGACGAGAGTCGTCGTCACGGTTCGCGGGTCAGCGCGAGGATCTCGTCGGTAGTCATGCCGGCCCGGGCGCGGCCCCGCAGCAGCCCGACCGCACGCTCGCCACGGCTGCGCCCCGCTCTCTCGGCCCGGACAAGCCGAACGACGCCGTCCTCGACCTTGAACTCGACCTCCGTGTCCGGCAGGAAGCCGAACCTCTCACGGATCTCGGCCGGAATCGTGACCTGGCCTTTGGCGGTAACGCGCATGACACCCTCAGAGTCTTACCTGTAAGAGTAATACTTAACGCGACCATGATAATTCATGATCGACTAGTCTCGCAGAAACCGGCCGCGTCGCCGAGTACCCGTCAGTCGAGTGGCGCAGCGGGGAGGATCTGGCGCAGCGGGGGGCGCTGGTAGTGGGCGGGGCGGCGGGACCACTCGCGGGGGTAGCCGAGCGAGACCTCCTCGAAGCGGACGCCGTCGTACTCCGTCGTGCGGGGGATGTGCAGGTGGCCGTAGACGACCGCGGCGGCGCGGAAGCGCACGTGCCAGTCCGCCGTCAGCTCGGTGCCGCACCACTGGGCGAACTCGGGGTAGCGCAGCACCCGGGTCGGCTCCCGGACCAGCGGGAAGTGGTTGACCAGCACGGTCGGCGGCCCGGCGGCGGGCAGCTCGGCCAGCCGTTTCTCGGTCTGCGCCACCCGGGTTCGGCACCAGTCGTCCCGGGTCGGGAACGGATCTGGGTGCAGCAGGTACTCGTCGGAGCAGACGACGCCGGTCGAGTGGGCGTAGGCGAGCGCCTCGGCCTTCGTCGACGTGCCGGCGGGGCGGAACGTGTAGTCGTAGAGCAGGAACATCGGCGCGATGACCACCGGCCCACCGGGGCCGTCCCAGATCGGGTACGGGTCCTCGGGGGTGAGCACGCCCAGCTCGCGGCAAAGGTCGACGAGGTGCCAGTAGCGGGCGACCCCGCGCAGCTGCACAGGGTCGCGCTTGGGCGTCCACAGCTCGTGGTTGCCGGGCACCCAGACCACCTGGGCGAACCTGCGCGCGAGCAGCTCGAGCGCCCAGCGGATCTCGTCCACGAAGTCGGCGACGTCACCGACGACGAGCAGCCAGTCGTCCCCCGTCGGCCGCATCGCCTCGACGATGGCCCGGTTGTCCGGGTATCGGACGTGCAGATCGCTGGTGGCATACAGCGTCCGGGTCGAGGCGCTCATCGGGTTTCATGCTCCCATAACCGGGCGCGCTCGGATTGCCCGCGACGGCCTGGATCACCTCCGCCCACGGCAGACGCAGAACCGTGTCATCTCAGCCCGCCCCGAGGCTTGCCCATCCGACACGGTTGCTGATGGGGGGTGGGAAGTGTGTCGGATGGGCAAGCCCCGGGGCGGGCCCATCCGACACACCTTCGCCGATCAGGCGGAGCCCAGGCGCTCCAGCAGGAGGGAGCGGACGGTGGCGGCGTCGGCCTGGCCCTTCATGGCCTTCATGACGGCGCCGACGAGCGGGCCGACAGCGTTGACCTTGCCCGCCCGGACCTTGTCGGCGATGTCGGGGGCGGCGGCGATCGCCGTGTCGACGGCGGCGGACAGTGCCGAGTCGTCGGTGACGATCGCGAGCCCGCGGGCGGCGACGACCTCGTCGGGACCGCCCTCACCGGCGAGCACCCCGTCGATCACCTTGCGGGCGAGCGCGTCGGTGAGGCTCCCGTCGGCGATCAGCTCGACGATCCGGGCCACGTGGACCGGCTGGATCGCGAGGTCGGCCGGGGTGACGTTCGCGTCGGACGCTCGCCGAGCCAGCTCGTTGAGCCACCACTTGCGAGCGGCCGGGGCCGATGCGCCTGCGGCGATCGTCTGCTCGACGAGGTCGAGCACGCCGGCGTTGCCCATGTCGACGAGGTCGCGCTCGGAGAAGCCGTGCTCGGCGATCAGCCGGGCGCGCCGCTGCGACGGCAGCTCCGGCAGCGAGGCGCGGATCGCCTCGACGTACTCGCGGGACAGAGCGAGCGGGGCGAGGTCGGGCTCGGGGAAGTACCGGTAGTCGGTCGCCTCCTCCTTCGAGCGGCCGGACGACGTGCGGCCGGAAGCCTCGTCGAAGTGCCGGGTCTCCTGCACGATCCGCTCACCGGCATCGAGCCGACCCGCCTGGCGGACGATCTCGGAACGGATGGCGCGCTCGACCGAACGCAGCGAGTTGAGGTTCTTCGTCTCGCTGCGGATGCCGAACGGCTTCTCCGCCTCCCCCGGGCCAACCCGCAGCCGCAGCGACACATTCGCGTCACAGCGCAACGAGCCCTGCTCCATCCGGACGTCGGAGACGGCGAGCGCCCGGCACAGCTCGCGCAGCTCCTCGACGTAGGCGCGGGCCACCTCGGGCGAGCGCACGTCCGGCTCGGTGACGATCTCGACGAGCGGGATACCGGCCCGGTTGTAGTCGACCAGCGAGTGGGTGGCTCCGTGAATGCGCCCGGTCGCGCCGCCGACGTGCAGCGACTTGCCGGTGTCCTCCTCCAGGTGCACCCGGGTGATGCCGACCCGGTGCACCTGGCCGTCGACCTCGACCGCCAGCCACCCGTTCACGCACAGCGGCTCGTCGTACTGACTGGTCTGGAAGTTCTTCGGCATGTCCGGGTAGAAGTAGTTCTTCCGGGCGAACCGGGACCAGCCGGCGATCTGGCAGTTCAGCGCCAGCCCGATCATCACGGCAAACCGGACGGCCGCCTCGTTGATCACCGGAAGCGACCCGGGCAGACCAAGGCAGACCGGGCAGACCTGGCTGTTCGGCGGCGCACCGAACGCGGTCGCGCAGCCGCAGAACATCTTCGACGCGGTGCCGAGCTCGACGTGCGTCTCCAGGCCGATCACCGGCTCGTAGCGGGCGAACGCGTCCTCGTAGGACGGGGTGGTTACGACGGCGGCCGGGGTACTCACCTGGTCTCCTCGACATCTTCAGATGTGTCTGTCTTGGCGGCGCCGCCAGGCGCCTGCTGGCCGGACGGCGCCGCGGCGCCCGCGGCGTCCGCGGCATCCGCCTCGTCGCCCTCGCTCGCGTTTGGCGCGGAGCCGTCGCCGAGCCCCTGGCGGGGGGCACGGGTGTCACGGATGTGGACGCGGGTGAGGTAGATCGCGGCGAGCAGGCCGACCACGCCCCACACCAGCAGGATCGGGCTTACGGCGAGCCCGCCGAGAACGAGCACGATGACGGTGAGGACCCACACCGCGATCAGCAGCGTCCGGTCCTGCCGCGTACTGCGCAGCTTGACCATAGTGGATGTCCTTCCGGTTTTCCCTCGCCTCAGAGGGCGGGGGCAGTGTCGAGCAGGGCGTGGCCGCGGTGAGCGTCAAGGGCGGCTTCCAGCGCGCCGCCGACCTGGTAGAGCCGGTCGTCGGCGAAGGCGGGGGCCATGATCTGGAAACCGACGGGCAGGCCCTCGGACAGGCCGGCCGGCACGCTCATCGCCGGCACGCCGGCGAGGTTCGCCGGGATCGTGCACAGGTCGTTGAGGTACATGGCGATCGGGTCGTCGACTTTGGCGCCGATCGGGAACGCGACCGTCGGCGTGGTCGGCGAGACCAGCACGTCGACCTGTTCGAACGCCGCGGCGAAGTCGCGGCTGATCAGCGTGCGCACCTTCTGCGCCTGGCCGTAGTAGGCGTCGTAGTAGCCGCTCGACAGGGCGTAGGTGCCGAGGATGATGCGGCGCTTGACCTCGGGCCCGAAGCCGGCGTCGCGGGTGCGGCTCATGACCTCCTCGGCGCCGGCCGCGCCGTCGTCGCCGACCCGCAGGCCAAAGCGCATCGCGTCGAACCGGGCCAGGTTGGACGAGCACTCGCTCGGCGCGATCAGGTAGTAGGCGGGCAGCGCGAACTCGAAGTGCGGGCAGCTGACCTCGACGATCTCCGCCCCCATCCGCTCGAGCAGCGCCACCGCCTCGTCGAACCGGGCCTGTACCCCCGGCTCGTAGCCCTCGCCGGACAGCTCGCGCACGACGCCGATCCGCATGCCGGGCACCTCGCGGCGCGCCGCGGCCTCGACGACCGGCGGTACCGGGACGTCGACGCTGGTGGAGTCCATCGGGTCGTACCCGGCGATCGCGGCGTGCAGCAGCGCGGCGTCGGTGACCGTGCGGGCGAGCGGGCCAGCCTGGTCGAGGGAACTGGAGAAGGCGACCAGGCCATAGCGGCTGACCCCGCCGTAGGTCGGCTTGACGCCGACGAGGCCGCAGACGGCGGCCGGCTGGCGGATCGAGCCGCCGGTGTCGGTGCCGATCGCCAGCGGCGCCTCGAACGCGGCGACGGCGGCCGACGAGCCGCCGGAGCTGCCGCCGGGGATGCGGGCGAGGTCCCAGGGGTTGCGGGTCGGCCCGTAGGCGGAGTTCTCGGTGGACGAACCCATCGCGAACTCGTCCATGTTCGCCTTGCCGAGGATCACGACGTCGGCGGTGCGCAGCCGGGCCGTCACGGTCGCGTCGTACGGCGGGTACCAGCCCTCGAGGATCCTGCTGCCGCAGGTCGTCGGCATCCCCCGGGCGGTGAGCACGTCCTTGAGCGCGAGCGGGACGCCGGCGAGCGGGCCGAGCTGTTCGCCGGCGGCGCGACGGGCGTCGATGCCCGCCGCGGTGGCGAGCGCGCCGTCGGCGTCGACGTGCAGGAAGGCGTGAACGGTGTCGTCGACCTTGGCGATCCGGTCGAGGGCCGCCTGGGTGGCCTCGACGGCGGACAGCTCGCCGGCGGCGATCGCGGCCGCGGTCTCGGCGGCGGTGAGCCGGGCGACGTCGGCGGGAGCGTCGGTCATGGCTGCTGTCGGTCCCTCACATGTCTAGAGAGCCAAGGGGTGTGCGAAAATGATCTTCATTCGCATATCCGGAGGCCGTTGTCTCTGAAGTCGCTTGTCCCTGAAGTCGCTGGTGGCGTCGGATGCCCGGTCTGTGGCCGGGCTCGCCTGGCGCCTGGCGGCCGCTTCCACGGCCGGTCCCGCTCCCAGTCCCGGTCCGGGAGCGGGACCGCCGGCCGCGGGGCGATCGGCTCGCTGCCCGTCGGCGGTGGTCGTCGTCCGGCCTTCCGAGGCCGGAAGCGGCTCGTTCACTCGTCCGGGTCGAGGATGCGGGGCACGCGGAACCGGTCGTCCTCGGCTGCCGGCGCGGCGGCCAGTGCCTCGTCGACCGGCAGCGACGGCCGGGTCACGTCGGCCCGGAAGACGTTGACCAGTGGCACGGCGTGGCTGGTCGGCGGGATGTCCGCCGCCGCGACCTCGGAGACCCGGGCGACGGCGGACAGGATCTGGTCCAGCTGGGGGGCGAGCGCGTCGAGCTCGGCGTCGGACAGCGACATCCGCGACAGCCGCGCGAGGTGCGCGACCTCGTCCCGGGTGATGGCCATAGCGGCAGGCCCCCTCATCGGTGGTGGGCGCGAGCCCACCGAACTGTCAGCCGCGGCGGGCGTGCTGCCCACCGGTTTCGTCACCGGCCGCGGTCGTCCAGGGTCGTCCGGGGTCGTCCGGCCCGGGCCGCGAGGAAGCGCCTGTGCGGCGGCTGGCCGGTCGCCGACTCGGCTCCCGCGACGTGCCCCCGGCCGGGCCACGTCTGACGGCTCGGAACGGCCCAGGCGCCTGTGGTCCCGAACGGCGGAGCCGCGTGGTCCGCGACCGCCGGCGACGCCACGGCCTGTGTGCGTGTCGGTGCGATGTCATCGTACGGGTCCTTGGGCGAGCTGGGTCGCGGCCCGCCCGCCGCCACGCGCCCGATCACCAGCGGTCGTGGGAACCGCGGCCAGAAGACCACCGCACCGCGCCCGCCCGTCGCCGCCGAGCTTCGGCGACGACAGCCGAACTGACCTGCGCGCCGAGACACGGAGGAAGGTCGTCGGATGTCACCGCGCCGTCATGCCGATCGGGAATGCTCTGCGATGTGTCGTACCTCCTGCGTCTCGTGCTGCCCGACCAACCCGGCGCGTTGGGGGCTGTCGCGACGGCGCTCGGACGGTTCGGGATCGACATCGTCAGCCTCGCCGTCGTCGAGCGGACGCCCGACGGCGCCGTCGACGACCTGGTGGTGCAGCTGCCACCGGGCGGGCTCGCCGACAGCGTGCTGACGGCCGCCCAGTCGGTGCCGGGGGCGCAGGTCGAGTCTCTGCGCCCCTACCTGGCCGACGGGGCCGGAGTCAGCGACGACCTGGACCTCGTCGATGCCCTCACCGATCGTCCCCAGGACGCGCCGGCCGTGCTCGCCGAGCTGGTCGCGGGCGTGTTCCACGCCGACTGGGCGATGCTCCTGGAGCTGGTCGGGCCGGGCGATGTACGGATCCGGGAGGAATCCGTGGGTGCGCCCAACCTTGGCGTGAACGACTACGCCAGCCCGCGGCGGGCGACGCGGCCGGTGCCGTGGCTGCCACTGCCCGAGGCCCGGGAGATCGACCCCGCCGAGGGCGGCCTGCCGGACCGCTGGGCGGAACGCGGCATGCAGCTGGCCGCGGCCCCTGTCGGATGCCCCGAGCTGGTCATCCTGGTCGGCCGCCCCGGCGGACCTGCGTTCCGCTCGTCCGAGATCGCCCGTCTCGCTCACCTCGCCGGCATCACCGCCTCGCTCACCCGCCCCGCCGCCCACTGACCTGGCCGTGGCCGTGGCCACGGTCAGGTCAGGTCAGGTCAGGTCAGGAACCAGCCTGGACCGCCTGTTCCTCGGCCGCGCGCTCCCCAGCCGCGGGCGTGGCCTCGACCACGGGCGTGGCGTCGACCGCCACGGTGGCGCCGCCTTCGGGGGCCTCCCCGATGGTCGCGAGTTCCTGGGCCGCTTGGGGACCGCCCTCGAGGAGCGCGGCGAAGCCCGCTCCGTCGAGGATGGGGACCTTCAGGGACACGGCCTTGTCATACTTGGAGCCCGCGTTCTCGCCTGCGACGACGAAGCTCGTCTTCTTGCTGACCGAGCCGCTCACCTTGCCGCCGAGGTTCTGGACGGCCTCCGTCGCGGAGTCCCGCGTCCAGCCCTCCATGCTCCCCGTGATGACGACCGTGACCCCGGCGAGCGGACGCGGGCCGTCGTCGGCCCCGTCGTCCGCAAGGGTCACTCCACCGGCGCGTAGTCGCTCCAGCAGGTCGAGGTGGACTGGGTCGGCGAACCAGTCGACGACGGCGGCGGCGATGGTCGGGCCCACGCCGTCGACGACGGCCAGCTCCTCCAGCGCAGCCGCCCGGATCGCGTCGACCGAACGCAGCTCCCTGGCCAGCGCCTGGGCGGCGGCCGGGCCGACGTGCCGGATCGACAGGCCGACCAGCAGCCGCCACAGCGGGCGGTGCCGGGCCGCCTCGATCCCCTTGAGGATCTGCTCGACCTTCTTGCCGGGCACGGACCGGCGCAGCGCGGTCTTGCCGTCCGGGCCCTTCACCAGCTTTCCGTCCGCATCGCGGACCGTCTCCAGCCGTTCGAACAGCGGCAACCCGACGAACGACGCCTCGGTCAGGTGGAAGACGTCCGCGATGTCCTTGATCCGGCCTGCGTCGATCAGGTCGATCGCGCTCTCCCCGCCGAGGCCGTCGATGTCGAGCGCGCCGCGGGAGGCGAGGTGGATGATCGCCTCGCGCCGCTGGGCAGGACAGGAGACCGTGTTCGGGCAGCGCGTGTCGGCTTCCCCCTCGGGGCGGACCAGCTCGGTGCCGCACTCGGGGCAGTGCGTCGGGAAGACGAACTCACGCTCGGTGCCGTCGCGCAGGTCGACGACCGGGCCGAGGACCTCGGGGATGACGTCGCCCGCCTTGCGAAGAATGATCATGTCGCCGATGAGGACGCGCTTGGCCTTGACCTGGTCGGCGTTGTGCAGGGTGGCGAGGCCCACGGTCGAGCCGGCGACGACGACCGGCTCCAGGACGGCGAACGGGGTGACCCGGCCGGTGCGCCCGACGTTGACCTCGATGGACTTCAGCCGGGTCGTCACCTCCTCCGGCGGGTACTTGTAGGCGATCGCCCAGCGCGGCGCCTTGGACGTCGCCCCGAGCCGGCCCTGGAGGGTGAAGTCGTCGACCTTGACGACGACCCCGTCGATCTCGTGTTCGACGTCGTGCCGGTGCTCGCCCCATTCGCGGATGTAGCCGAGCACCTCGTCGATCGCCGTGAAGACGCGATACCGCGGCGAGACCGGCAGCCCCAGCTCGGCGAACGCCTCGTAGGCGGCCGACTGCGACGGCACGTCGAAGCCGCGGTGGGCGCCGATGCCGTGCACATACATCGCCAGCCCGCGCTTCGCCGTCTCTCGCGGGTCCTTCTGTCGTAGCGAGCCGGCGGCAGTGTTGCGCGGGTTGGCGTACAGCTCCTTGCCGGCCTCGGCGCGCGCCGCGTTGAGCGCCTCGAACGCGGCGACGGGGAAGAACACCTCGCCGCGGACTTCCAGCAGCTCCGGCACCTTCGACCCGCGCAGCCGGGCCGGCACGCTCGCGAGCGTGCGGATGTTGGCGGTGATGTCCTCCCCCACCCGGCCGTCGCCGCGCGTGGCCGCACGCACCAGCGTGCCGTCCTCGTAGACGAGGTCGACGGCCAACCCGTCGATCTTCAGCTCGCACAGCCAGGCACCGACCGGCGCTTCCCGGGAGGCCCGCGTCGCCCACGCCTGGAACTCGTCCTCGTCGAAGGCATTGTCCAGCGACAACAGCCGTTCCAGGTGCGTCACCGGCTCGAACAGCTCGGACGGAGTCTCGGTGACCTTCTGCGTCGGCGAGTCCGGGGTACGCAGCGCCGGGTGGCGCTCCTCCAGCGCGACCAGCTCGCGGTAGAGCGTGTCGTACTCGGCGTCCGACACGGTCGGCCGCGCGAGCACGTAGTACTGGTAGGCGTACTCGTCGAGCAGCCGGGTCAGCTCGGCGGCGCGCGCCCGCGCCTCGGCGGGAATCTCCGGCGCGCCCTCCTGAACGCCGCCGGCGGCGACCTCGTCCTCCTCCGCGCCGGTCAGCGCCGACGCCTCGGCCCCGCTCATTCCGGCGACTCCACCAGCAGGCGGGCCGCCGCCCGGCAGTGCCGCATCGCCAGGCGCGCGTAGCCCTCGCTCGCGCCGGCGAGTCCACAGGTGGGGGTCACGGCGACCACCTCCGCGAGCAGTTCGGGACGGAATCCAAGCCGGCGCCACAGCGCCCGGACAGGATCGACGGTACGGGACGGGTCCGACAGTTCTGGCCCGCCGCGAGCACCGCCGCCCGTACCGGTACCAGCGCCGCTACCGGTACCAGCGCCGCTACCGGTACCAGCGCCGCTACCTGCGCCGCCGCCCGCACCGGGGCGATCGTCATCGTCGGCCAGCAACCCGAGGCGCCCGGCCGCCCCGCGCACCCGTGTGCTTGGCGCCGGCGCCTTCGCCGCGACGGCCGCCGCCCGCCGACGCGGGCCGGTTCCGACGGCCGCGTCCGCCGCGACGCCGGCCGACGGGGACGGTGGCGGTGGCCCGTCCGGCTGGTCGGTCGACGGGACGACCCCGGCCAGCAGGCGCAGGCCAGCCTCGACCGCCTCGCCGACCGCGTCGTCCGACCGCTGGGTGAGCAGGGTGAAGTCGAGGCCGACGAACTGGGCGCCGGCGCGGCGCAGGAGTTCCAGCGGCACGTCGGGGGCGCAGCAGTGCACCCCCACCCCGGCCACGTGAGCCGCCCGGCCGGCGGCGCCCAGCACCAGCGCCAGACGCTCGCCGACGAGCCCGTGGTCGGCGGCGGGCAGCACCGAGAAGCCGCTCGGCGTCCGGACCCGCCCGGCGAGCACCGCCGGCAGCGACGGCTCGTCGAGCTGGACGAGAAGGCGCGCCCCCGGCACCCGCCGGGCGATGGTGCCGAGCACGTCGTCCAGGCCCGCGGCCAGCGACTCGGCGATGTCCCTGGTCGCGCCCGGGTCTGACAGGGCCTTGTGGCCGCGCGTCAGCTCGATGCCCGCCGCGAGCGTCCACGGCCCGGTGACGGCGATCTTCAGCGGCCCCGTGTAGCCGTCGCCGGCCTCCTCCAACGCGTCGAGGTCATGTTCGACCATGCCGCGCGCCCGGCGGTAGTCCAGCCCTGGCCGGGGCACCAGCCGCCAGCCGGAGGGCTGCAGGTCCACCGGCAACTCGACCGCGATCACAGCGGCCCGGCCGAGCATGTCGGCGCCCGGCCCACGCCCCGGCAGTTCGACCAGGTGGGGCAGCTCCGGCAGCTCGTCGAACACCAGCTTCTGCGCCGCCACCGGGTCACCCCCGGGCAGTGACCCCACTCCGGTGGCCGATCCCACCGGCCACAGCTCCACCGCGGCCGCCCCGTCATCACTCGTCACGAGATCCACGTTATGTCCTTGGTTCGCTCCGTCCGGGCGCGGCGCTCCGGCCCCTTCCCTCGCTTCGCTTCGGGAAGGGACCTCCGCGCCGCGTCCTCCTCCGCGCCCAGCTCGGTTGCGTGACGCTGCACGTCACCAATCCAGGACAGACCGGAAACACCCCTACCCGGCCCGGATTAGGAGTCCCGGCCCTATCCGATCCTCCGGATGTGGCCGCCGCCGAGGACGCGGTCGCCGTCGTAGAGGACGACCGCCTGGCCGGCGGCGGTGCCGCGGACCGGCTCGCGCAGTGCCACGTGCAGCTCGCCGTCGCGGGCCGTCGCCGTGGCGGGCACTACCTGGCCGTGCGCGCGGACCTGGGCGAGGCAGCCGACGTCGACGCCGTCCTCGTGCGGCCAGACGGCGGCGTCCGAGGTCAGCCGCCATACGTCGAGTGCCTCGGCGGGGCCGACGGTCACCGTCGAGGTCACCGGGGAGATGTCGAGCACGTACCGGGGGCGGCCGTCGGGCGCCGGGCGGCCGAGCCGCAGGCCGCGGCGCTGGCCGACGGTGAACGCGAACGCGCCGTCATGCTCGCCGAGCGTCTCGCCGGTGGTGGCGTCGACGATCGGGCCGGGGCGCGGGCCGAGCCGGTCGCGCAGCCAGGCGCCGGTGTCGCCGGACGGGACGAAGCAGATGTCGTGGCTGTCCGGCTTGTCGGCGACCGCGAGCCCGCGGGCCGCCGCCTCCACCCGTACCTGCGCCTTGGTCGAGTCCCCCAGCGGGAACATCGCGCGCCGCAGCTGCTCCGGGCGCAGCGTGCCGAGCACGTAGGACTGGTCCTTGCCCTCGTCGACGGACCGGCGCAGCACACCGTCCGCCGAGAGGCGCGCATGGTGGCCGGTGACGACGGCGTCGAAGCCCAGTGCCAGCGCGCGGTCCAGGACGGCGGCGAACTTGATCCGCTCGTTGCATCGCACGCACGGGTTGGGGGTAGCACCGGCGGCATAGGCGGCGACGAAGTCCTCGATGACGTCGGCTTCAAACCGGTCGGCGAGGTCCCACACGTAGAACGGGATACCTAGGACGTCGGCGGCGCGGCGGGCGTCGCGCGCGTCCTCGACCGTGCAGCAGCCGCGCGCACCGGTGCGCTGCGCGTCCGGCGACCGGGACAGCGCCAGGTGCACCCCGGTGACCTCGTGACCGGCCTCGACGGCGCGCGCGGCGGCAACGGCGGAGTCGACCCCGCCCGACATCGCGGCAAGCACCCGCATCACGCCACCTCCCTGCCCACCGTCGAATCTGTCCATCGTCGAACCTGCCGACCGTCGGACCTGTCGACCGTCGGACCTGCCGACCGTCGGACCTGCCGACCGTCGAACCCTGCGTGCCTACCAGCATGCCCGAGCCGGACGGCGATCTCCTAAGCCTTTCGGACGGGCTCCCTGGCCTGCCGGGCAGGCACGGAAGAGGCCGCGGCGAGCTCGCCGGCCCGCCTGGCGCGCTCGAAGACCGGCCCGATCGCCTCGGCCACCGCGGCGACGTCGGCCGCGATCGAGGTGTGCCCGAACGAGAACCGCAGCGACCCGCTGGCGTGCGCCTCGCCGGCGCCCATGGCCAGCAGCACGTGCGAGGGGGAGGCGACCCCCGACGTGCAGGCCGAGCCGGTCGAGCACTCGATGCCGCGGGCGTCCAGCAGCATGAGCAACGAGTCGCCCTCACAGCCGGGAAAGCTCAGATGGGCGTTGCCCGGCAGCCGTCCGGGGCCGGCCGGGGCGCCGTTGACCACTGCCGTCGGCACCTTCGCCAGCACCTGCCGCACGAGATCGTCTCGCAGCGCGGCGAGCCTGGCAGACTCGGTGGGCAGCTCGCGGACGGCCGCCGCGGCCGCCGCCGCGAAGGCGGCGGCGCCGGCAGCGTCGAGGGTGCCGGAGCGCACGTCCCGCTCCTGCCCGCCCCCGTGGGTCAGCGGGGTGATGACCAGGCCGCTGCGGAGCACCAGAGCGCCGATGCCTACCGGGCCGCCGATCTTGTGGGCGGTGACCGTCATCGCGTCCACCCCGGAGCCAGCGAAGGAGACCGGCACCTGCCCCAGCGCCTGCACCGCGTCGGTGTGGAAGGGGATGCCGTAGGCGTGGCAAGCCGCCGCGAGCTCGGCGACCGGCTGCACCGTCCCTACTTCGTTGTTCGCCCACATCACCGAGACCACGGCGACGTCGTCCGGGCCATCCGGCCCGCCCGCGAGCGCGGCCACCAGCGTCTCCGGCCTGACCAGACCGGTCGGGTCGACCGGCAGCGGCTCGACGACGGCGCTCTGTGCCTCGGAGAGCCAGTGGGCCGGGTCGAGCACGGCATGATGCTCGACGGCGCTGACCAGCACCCGGCGCCGGCGCGGATCGGCGGAGCGACGGGCCCAGTACAGGCCCTTGAGCGCCAGGTTGTCGCTCTCCGTCCCACCACCAGTGAAGATCAGCTCGGATGGCCGGCAGGCAAGCTGGGCCGCCAGCGACTCGCGTGACTCCTCGACGACCCGGCGCGCCCGCCGCCCGCCGGCGTGCAGAGACGACGGGTTGCCGGCGACGGCATGCGCCGCCGTGAACGCGGCGACCGCCTCCGGTCGCATCGGCGTCGTCGCCGCATGGTCGAGGTAGGTCACACCTGAACAGGGTAGCCGCGGCAGCCCTAGCGGCAGCGGCCCTAGCGGCAGCGGCGCTAGGGGCAGCGGTGCTGGCGGCTACGGTGCTGGGAGACGGCCGCGGTCCGGGGACACGGCTGCCAGGCAGGCGACGGCGGCGAGGCAGGCGCCAGGCCTGCGAAGCAGAAGCCGTCAGCCGCGCCGGCCGTGCCGGTGGTCGGCCTCCCGGCGCCGGCCGACGGCACGGCGGGTGCCTCGCACGTCCGCGGCCGGCAGGAGCGGGCTCGCTGTCCGCGCACGCAGACAGCCCCACCAGACGCCCGCGCTGTAGGCCACGTCGTCGACGAACCGCAGCAACACATACGGCAGCAGACCCACGCCGGGCCGGCCGACCCACCAGTCCCGCACCGCCGGGATGAGCACGGCGAGCACGATCACCCGCCGGCCCGGCCCGCTGGCGGCGAGCGGCGGCCACCAGCCCCGGCGGACGTTGTCGGCCGCCGCCTCCAGCGCGTGGCGGCGGCCGGCGAGCACCATCACCCAGGCGAGCCTGCGCGGATGCGGTGCCGCGGCGAGACGGCGCGCGAGCCTGGCCGCGGTGACGATCCCACGTCCGGCCGTGACCGCGGCGACGGCACCGGCGGCGCCCTTGCGGTGCGCCAGGCGCCGGGCGAGGCCGACGGCCTGTGCATGGGCTCCGAGTGCCCGCTCCGCTTGGCCCCCCGCCGGCGCCCCGGGGGCCGCCGCGATCACCAGAGCGGCGGTCGCCGCGACCGCCGCCGCGGCGGCGGGACGCAGCGGACCCGGGTGCCGGACGGCCAGTGGGCCGGCCGACGAGCCGTAGCCGAACCGCTGGCGCGCCCAGGACGGCCAGTCGGAGCGCGGCTGATGGTGGACGACGGCGGACGGCTCGTAACGCACCGACCAGCCGGCGGCGACCAGCCGCCACACCAGGTCGACGTCCTCGCCGTACCGCATCGCCGCATCGAAACCGGCCAGTTCCCGGCGGATCAGCAGCGCCGCGGATGGGACGTAGGAGACCCGTGCCCCGGGCCGGACGGCCGCCGGCCGCGGGCCCAGATCCAACGGCGAGCGGGCACTCTCGTAGCGTTCGAGCAGGCTAGCCCTGGATCCCGGCGGCACCGGGGAGGCAACCCGGGGCGCCGCGGCCGCGACGGCCGGGTCGGCGAGATGCCCGAGCAACGGGCCGAACCAGTCGCCTGTCGGCAGCCGCAGGTCCGCGTCGCAGAACAGGACGAGCGCGGTGCCCGCCGCGGCGGCGCCGGCCAGCCGCGCGGCGGCGGGGCCGAACGAACGCCCGTGTCGAAGTACCCGGGCTCCGGCGGCAGCCGCGACCTCGCCGGTCGCGTCCGTCGAGCCGTCGTCGACGACGATCACCTCGGCGCACCGGCGGAGCAGCGCCGCGACCAGCATGTCCAGCCCTTCGGCGTGGTCGCGTACCGGCACCACGGCCGTCACCGACGCCGCGAGCCCCGGCCCGGGTGGCGGCGGCACGGGGTGCGCGAGTCCCGCCGCGACCAGGCGGCGGGCGAGCGCGCCGGCGCCCGGTCCGGCGTCGCCCACCGGACGACCAGCGCGCAGGGCCTCCCAAACGGTGCCACCAGCAGCAGACAACGTCAGCAGGCGCAGTGGTGAACCGCCCAACAACACCTTTCCGCGCGACAGAACGGCGGTTTCTGGGTCACACTGCACATGGAAGTCCGCTGGTAGCGGCGGAACCGGAGACAACACCGGCGCCGGCCGCCTCGCGTCTGACGCGAGCGCCGGCGCCGGAACCTCAGCCGGTGTCGACGACGTGCCCGGCGCGGGCCCGTCGCCCGCCTCGGGCACGGAACCGGCTGGCCGGGCCGGCCGGGCCGCAGCCCCGTTCGTTCCGGCGTCACCGAGCGCGTCAGCGCTCGCCTGAGCACCACCCAGCGCGCGCAACGTCGCGACCGCGCGCCGCACCGCACCAGCGCTCGTCCCAGGCACCCGACCCATAGGAGGAACGGTATGGACTCGTCGGCCCCGACGACGGACATCGCGCCCACCAGCGCCAGCGAGGCCGGCACGACGGCCGAGCCGATCGTGGAGGACCTGCTCGTCGAGGACGTCTCCATCGACGGCATGTGCGGTGTCTACTAATCCGCACGGTCTGATCTCTCAGGGTCTGATCTCCCGATGACCAGCTCGACATCCGTGGGCGCGCCGCAGGGCGCGTCCACGCCGTCACCGTCGTCCACGCCGTCACCGTCGTCCACGCCGTCACCGTCGTCCACGCCGTCCACGCCGTCACCGTCGTCACCATCACCGGCGCACGCGCTCGCGAGGGCGTCCGGGACGACGTTCGACCCGGCGCGGGCCTACCGGCTGCATCCGAAGGTCGCGCTGCGGCCTGAGCGGTTCGGCGCGCTCGCGTACTCGTACGACACTCGTCGGCTGTCGCTGCTCAAGGACGTCGACCTGGTCACCGTCGTCCACGCGCTGGCCGACGTGCCGTCCGCGGCCGACGCGCTGGCCGCCGTGCCGGCTGCCAAGCGGCCCGCTGTCGAGCGCGCGCTCGGCCGCCTGGTCGAGACCGGCTTCGTCCAGCCGCGCTAGAACGCCACGCCCGGTTCCCGGAGACGCTCCGCTTCCCGGAGATGCCCCGGTTGCCGGAGACGCCCGGTTGCCAGAGATGTCTCGGGCACGGAGCCTGCGCGCCTGAGGCTCCCGGTGATCTCGGAGACATCGGCCGCCGGGCCCTGCGCGGCAGGTTCCGCTCGTACGTCTGTCGACCCCAGCCCCCCGCTCCAGCCGCAGTCCAACGGAGGTTGCCGTGACCGTCACCGACCTGGCCCTGCCTGCCTCCGGCGTGCCCACGGCCGCTCCCCCGGCCGCCGTCCCGCTCGCCGGGGCCGGCACGCTCACCCCGGCCCCAGCCAGCGCCTCGCTGCAGCAGGAGCTGCTGCGCGGGCTGGCGGCGCCGATCTGCCTGACCTGGGAGTGGACCTACGCCTGCAACCTGCAGTGCGTGCACTGCCTGTCGTCGTCGGGCCGGCGCGACCCGCGCGAGCTCGACACGGCGCAGATGCGCTCGGTCGTCGACCAGCTCGCCGACCTGCAGGTCTTCTACGTCAACGTCGGCGGCGGCGAGCCGATGACCAGACCCGACTTCTTCGAGGTGCTGGAGTACTCGGTCGACCACGGGGTCGGCGTGAAGTTCTCCACCAACGGCGGGATGATCGACGCGGCGAAGGCCCGCCGGCTCGCGGCGCTGGACTACGTCGACATCCAGATCTCGCTCGACGGCGCCGACGCGATGACCAACGACCCGGTCCGCGGCCTCGGCTCCTACGACCGGGCACGGACGGCCATGGGCCACCTGGCCGACGCCGGGTTCGGTGCCTTCAAGCTGTCGGTCGTCGTCACCCGGCACAACGTCTCCCAGCTGGACTCGTTCGCGGCGCTCGCCGCCGACCATGGCGCCGAGCTGCGGGTCACCCGGCTGCGCCCGTCCGGCCGCGGCCAGGACTCCTGGGCCCAGCTGCACCCGACCGCCGCGCAGCAGCGGGACCTGCACGCCTGGCTGCTAGCCCGGCCCGACGTCCTCACCGGCGACTCGTTCTTCCACCTCGCGGCCTACGGCCAGGCGCTGCCGGGCCTGAACCTGTGTGGTGCCGGCCGGGTGGTGTGCCTGATCGACCCGGTGGGCGACGTCTACGCCTGCCCGTTCGCTCTGCACGAGCACTTCCGCGCCGGCAGCGTGCTCGACGCCGGCGGCTTCGCCCACGTCTGGCGGTCCTCGGACCTGTTCACCGAGCTGCGGGAGCCGGACAACCCGGGCGCCTGCGCCTCCTGCGGCCACTACGACGCCTGCCAGGGCGGCTGCATGGCGGCGAAGTTCTTCACCGGCCTGCCGCTGGACGGCCCCGACCCGGAGTGCGTCCTCGGCCACGGCGAGGCCGCGCTGGCCGCCGTCGCCCCGGACAGCCTGCCGATCATCGACAACGACCACAGCAAGCGCCGCCGCCTGCCCCTCTCCGTCCTCTAGCGCCGCTCCAGGCGGCGCCCGCCCCGGTCAGGAAGGCGCCACAAAGATCAGTTCAGACGCGGCGCGCGCCCGAGGAGGTCCGTAAGCCTCTGATTTGGCGAAGGCGGGCCACTCGAGCCAAGAGTCGAGGCGCTCCTCCGCGCGTCGAGGCAGGTGAAATTGGGGCGAATCCCCAATTCTCACCCCAATTTCGACTGCCTCGACGAAGATCGGATCCTGGCGGCCGAGATGCGCGAGTACCACCGCCCGAGCCAGAGCCACCGCCACCCATCAGACGCCCCGCGTCATCCAGCGGATGGCCGCAAGCCACGGCCAGATTTCCTTGCAGGCCGAAGATCAGTCAGACGGAGCGCGTCACCCGTGACGCGCTCAGCCTGACGATCGGGCAGTGCGTACCCGCCAGGCCGGACCGCGAGGTGGGACCGCGCGCCGATCTGACGCCAAGCTGCCTGCCGGCTGTCAGTCAGGCAGAACGCGTCGCCCGTGACGTGCTCAGCCCGAGTGATCCGGCAGCGCTCCCTTGCCGGGCCGGACCGCGGAGGTCCGGCCGTGCGTCGACCTGGCGCCAGGCCGTCTGCCGGCCATCAGTCAGACGCTCCGCGTCACCGGTGACGCGGAGCGTCTGACTGATCTTGCCGAGCCGGGGCGACAGGCGGGTGCCGGCGGAGGATCCGGCCTCAGCGCTCGCGGGTCTTGCCCGGTTGGCGGAGCGGGCCGGGGTCGGAATGGTCGGGGCGGCCGAGGAGTCGGTGCGCGCGCTGGTCACGGCGCTGGCCTCGGATCGGTTCTCCCGCTGGCTGGTGGTCTTGGACAACGTGGACGCGCCGGAGGACCTGTTTGGTCTGTTGTCCGCGGCGGCGGGGCCGTCGGGTGGGCATGTGCTGGTGACCTCGCGAGATCCGCGCTGGTCGGGGACACTCACGCAGCCCTCCGGGCCTTGGCGGCCTTGCCCAAAGAGAAACGCCGGTAACCACTCGCCGTCGTGGACGTACAGCCGAGGACATCTACGCGCGGCACGCCGGTGAGCCTGGACTGCCAAGGCCGCGCGCAGCCGTCACGCGGCGCGGCTTCTCGGGTCAGTCGTGATCCGAGACGGGTGGATGGCGTCGCTATCGTTGGTCGGGTGTCCGGCTATGCGCGCGCAGACGAGGCGGACCCGGCAACCAGGATCCCAGGCGAACGCCAGGCCCAGCCGGAGCCGGCGGCGCCGGGGCGGCGGGCCGTGCTGCTGATCGGGATGGGGGCCGGCGACCCGGAGTCGCTCACCCATGCGGCCAGCCGGGCGCTGGCCAGCGTCGACGTCCTCTTCACTGTCGACAAGGGGGCGGCGAAGGCCGACCTCAACGCGCTGCGCACCCGGATCTGTGCCGCGCATGCCCGGCCCGACCTGCGGGTCGTCGAGCTCACCGAGCCCGAGCGAGACCGGGCACCCGCCGACTACGAGGCCGAGGTCCGCCGCTGGCACGCCGCGCGCGCCGCGGTCTGGGCCGAGGCCCTGCTGACCGAGCTCGGCGAGAGCGGCCGGGGCGCGTTCCTCGTCTGGGGCGATCCTGCGCTGTACGACAGCTCGCTGCGCATCCTCGACGACATCCGCGACCGCGGCCTCGTCGACCTGGACGTCGAGGTGATTCCCGGGATCTCCAGCGTGCAGGCACTGACCGCGCGCCACCGGATTCCGCTGAACACCGTCGGCGGCTCGGTCCACATCACCACCGGCCGCCGCCTCGCCGCCGAGGAAGCCGGCCGCGACTCAATCGTCGTCATGCTCGACGGCGCCGCGGCCTGGGAGAGCCTCGACGCCGACGGCTGGGATATCTACTGGGGCGCCTACCTCGGCACAGACGACGAGATCGCCCTTGCCGGCCCGCTCGCCGAGGTCGGGCCACGCATCGCGAACGTCAAGCGCGAAGCCCGGTCCCGCAAGGGCTGGATCATGGACGTGTACCTGCTGCGACGCCGGCGGTAGGAGATGTAGAAGGAGTTCGCAGGGAGCGGCTTGGGTCGGGCGGTCGGGGTCGGGGGGAAGAGTGTTTCCGGTCCACTGTCAGAGCCCATCGTGGTGGCGTGGGGTGAAGACCGTGCCGGTCTCGCGGTCCCAGCAGGTTCTGGATGAGCCGACGATCAGCAGGGTGCGCATGTTGACGTGGCCCGCGCACAGGTCGGCGAGCCGGACCACCTCGACCCGCTCGCCGGGCCCGCCGACCGCCCGCCCCACGACGACCGGGGTGTCGGGTGAGCGGTGCTCGAGCAGGCAGGCGCGGACCTCGTCGATGTGGTCCCGCCGGGTCTTCGAGCCGGTGTTGTAGAGCGCGAGCACCAGGTCGGCGGCGGCGGCGGCGTGCAGCCGGCGCAGGACCAGTGTCCAGGGCTTGAGCTGGTCGGACAGGGAGACGACGCAGTAGTCGTGGCCGAGTGGCGCGCCCACCCGGGCGGCCACGGCGTTCGCCGCGGTGACTCCGGGCAGCACGCGGACCGGCACGTCCGCGTAGCCAGCCTCGGCGCGCGCCTCCAGAACAGCGGACGCCATCGCGAACACTCCCGGGTCTCCCGAGGAGACAACGGCCACACCGCGGCCGTGTCGGGCCAGGTCGAGCGCGAAGACGGCGCGTTCGGCCTCCACCCGGTTGTCCGTGAGGTGGCGGCGCTGGCCCGGGCGGGCGGGCACGCGTCGGACGTAGGTCTGGTATCCGACGACGTCGTCGGCTGCTGCCAGCGCGCCGGCGGCCTCCGGCGTGAGCCACTCGGCACCGGCAGGACCCAACCCGATGACAGTGACGGAACCAACCGCGGCATGAGCCGGCCCGGCCCCGGCGCCGACTGCCACCGACTCGACGACGATGGCCGAAGACGGAGCTGGAGCTGGAGCCGACGGCCGAGCGGCCCCGGGCACCAGCACCATCGACATGTACGGGACGTCTTCGTCCGTGGCGAACTCGCGCAGTGCCCTGACCCGCTCGCCCTCCCGGGAGGCCTGGCTGACGAGCAGGGCGTCGTCGAGCCGCCCCAGGTCGGCGAGCGCCTTGCGGACCCCGTCCAGGTCGCCTCGCACCTTCATCAGCGCGAGCCCGTCCGCGTCGCCGGCCAGCTCGCGCAGCCGCCCGGCCGGCGTCGAGGCCGGCAGCACGGCGAGCGTCTGCTCCCCGGTGACCAGCGCGACGCCCGCCGCGGCGGCGGTCGCGGACACGGACGTCACGCCCGGGATGATCACGCATCGAAACCGGGGCGTGAGCCGGCGCTGCATGTGGGTGAACGAGCTGTAGAGCGTCGGGTCGCCCTCGGCGAGCAGCACGACGTCCCGGCCGGCGGCGAGGTGTGTCGCGAGCCGCGCCGCGGACCGTTCGTAGAACTCGTCGATCGCCCTCTGGTAGCCGCCGGGGTGGTTCGTGCCGCCGCGAGTGACCGGGTAGACGAGCTCCTCCTCGACGGCGCCCTCGGGCAGGTAGGGCGCCGCGCTGGCCCGCGCGAGTGACCTCCCGGCGCGCCCCGCGTGGTAGGCCACTACCTCGGCCCGTGCGATCAGCCGCGCGGCCTTCACCGTCACGAGCTCGGGGTCCCCCGGCCCGACACCGACGCCGTACAGCGTCCCGGCCGCCGGCGACTCAGGAGTGGACACGCCGGTCACAGCGCCTCCGAGGCGAGGGCGTTGACGGCGGCGACCGTCATCGCGCTGCCGCCGCGCCGGCCGTGGACGACCAGGTAGGGCAGGTCGAACGGGTTGTCGGCGAGGGCGCGCTTCGACTCGGCGGCGCCCACGAAGCCGACCGGCAGGCCCAGGACGGCGGCCGGCCGGGGCGCGCCGGCGCCGAGCATCTCGAGCAGGTGGAACAGCGCCGTCGGGGCGTTGCCGACGGCGACGACAGCGCCGGCGAGCCGGCTGCGCCACAGCTCGAGGGCGGCGGCGGACCTGGTGGTGCCGAGCCGGGCGGCCAGCGCCGGGACCTCCGGCTCGCCGAGGGTACAGACGATCTCGTTGTCGGCGGGCAGCCGGCGCCGCGTGATCCCGCTGGCGACCATCTGCGCGTCGCACAGCACGGGGGCGCCGGCGCGCAGCGCGGCGCGGGCGGCGCCGACGAGGCCCGGGCTCGCCACGACGTCCGCCGGCAGGTCCACCATGCCGCAGGCGTGGATCATCCGCACGACCACGTGCTCCAGGTCGGCGGACAGGGACGCGAGGTCGGCCTCGGCCCGGATCGTGGCGAACGACTGCCGGTAGATCGCCGTCCCGTCGCGCTCGTAGTCGTACCGGCTCGGGCTGGTACTCGGGCTGGTGTCGGTCACCATCGTCGGGGCTCCTTCGGTTCGGCCTGGTCGGCGCCCGCGTCGCGGACCAGGTAGCCGCCGGGACCGGCGACGACCTCCACGTGGGGCCCGGCCGGCCGGCCACAGCGACGAGCGCAGCCGCTCCAGTGCGCCCGGGCGCCCGGCGGTGCCGGGGGCGCCTCTCGGGCCAGGAGGTCACTCGCCGAGCTGGCTCCAAGCGGGCCAACGCTACCCGGGCCGGCGGTGACCGGGCCGGCGATGTGCGAGGTGACACCGGGCGGAACGACGCCGGGCGCACGGACACCGGACGGGGAGACGCCGAGCGGAGCGGCACCGGGCGGGATGCCACCGGGCGGAGTGATCTCGCCTGCCGCCACGGCGCGCGCGGCGTCGGCGCGCACGTCCGCGAGGGCGCTCGCGCAGCCGGGAAGGCCGGCGCAGGCGGTCACCCGCGCCCACAGCGAGCCGGGATCGGTGACCAGGCCGGCCTGGCGCGCGCGGGCGGCGAAGGCATCCGGGTCGGCGAGGTCGGGGGCGGCCACGTGGGGGACGACGACGGACCGCCACGGCGTGATCCGCAATGGCTGCTCCGTCGCCGAGAGGAGCACCAGGCCACCGCCGCCACCATCCGGTGCCGCGGGAGCCGCCGCGGCGGCGAGCAGCTCGGCCGCCGCGCGGGTCAGGCGGCCCAGCGGCACGTGAACGGCTGCGGCGTGCCGCCCGTCCGGGCGCCGCCAGACGCCGAGCGGGTGCGTGGCCGCCCGAGACACAGCCGCTCCAGACGCAGCCGCCCCAGACGCAGCCGACGGACCTGCGGCCGACGGACGCGCGGCGGGCCGTGGCACGACGGGCCGGCCGGCGCTCAGGAAGGCGGCGAGCGCGGCACCCCCGTCGGGGAGATCACGGATCCGCCAGGTGGACCGGCCGGCGCGCCGCCCGGCGGCGAGGTCCGCGTCGGCGACCGCCGCGGCACGCAGGAACGCGCGCGCCGCGGTCAGCAGCTCGGGGACGACGGCCGCGCGGTCGACCTCGACACCGGCCGGGCCGACCCACCACCGGTCCCCCGTCGCAGGCACCGCCCAGGCGTCCGGCGAGAGCCCGGCGATGTCTCCGGTCGCGTCGTCCAGGCCGAACAGGAAGCGGCCGGACAGCAGGGCGAGGTCCGGGTCGGCGCACAGCGCCTCGTCGAGCGCGTGCACCAGGTCGTCCAGTGGTGCTCCCGTCGGCGAAGCCGCAGCTCCGTCCGTCGACGCGCCGTCCGCGGGCACCGAGCCGGCGGGAACCGAGCCCACGGGAACCGAACCGGCGAGTACCGAACCGGCAGGTACCAAACCGGCGAGTGCCGAGCTGGAAGGTGCGGAGCCGGCCGGTGAGCCGTGGCCCGGACCGGTCAGACCCGCGAGGGGCGAGGCGACGATGTTGCGGACCCGTTCGTGCGTGGCCGACGGCAACAGGCCGAGCCGGGCCGCCTCGTCGGCCAGGTCGGCCCGCCGGTCTGCCGGCACGCCGCGCACCTGCAGGTTCCCCCGGGACGTGAGCTCGACGGCGCCGCGCTCGCCGAACGACGCGGCGAGCGCGGCGAGCGCGGCGAGCGCCCGGCCGTCGATCAGTCCTCCCGGCAGCCGGATCCGGGCCAGCCCGCCGTCGGCCGCCTCGTGCAGGACGAGGGCGCCGGGACAGCGATCGGCCCGGGGCCGTTCGGCGCGGGCGGGAGTCGACGGTGCGTGTACCACCTGCTATGAAGCGCTGCCGGCGGCGGGTTCGGCCGGCGAGGTTTTGGCCGAGAGCCCGGCGAGGGCCTTGCCCTTCGCCGCCCGCGCGGCGGCGGGCTCGAGCAGCCGCTGGGCGAGCGGTCCGAACGTGAGGGCGAGCGCGCCCCAGAGGATCACCTGCGCGCCGATCGAGTAGAGGCGGAACTTGAACAGGAGGTCCGCGGGGAAGCCCGGGTAGACGATGCGGCCGTCCGGGGCGGTCAGCGGCTGTGGGATGTCGGTGCTGGGGCTGCCGACGCTGAGGGAGCCGAAGGACGGCAGGATGGCGAACAGTACGCCGATCACCACGACGAACGCGGCACCGGCCAGCAGGGTGGACGTCCAGGCCGAGTAACGGGTGTACAGCCAGCGGCCGAACGCGAGGGCGAGCACGCCGATGGCCACGGCAGCGAACACCAGGCTGAGGTAGAGGGTGCCGCGGGTGGCGATGGTGTCGTGGTCACCCACCGCCGGTGGATTCGCCGGGTATTTGAGAAATGGCACCAGGTAGACGGCCAGGAATCCGCCCAGCGCCACCCGCAGCGCGAGCGGCCGGGCCCGGACCGCGCCGACGCGGCCATAGGCCATCGTGTACGCGACGGCGTAAAGACCGCCTACCGCGATCGCGAAGGCGACGATGCCGACGCCGACGCCGACGTTGGCCTGGATTCCGCGGCTGAAGACCTCGGAGCCTTCTGCGGCGGCTGGCAGCCCCGCAGCCTTGTCAAGCGCCTGCTGCGCGGCGTCCCGGCCCGACTCGTAGTCGATGGCCTTCTGGATCTGTGGCTCGGCGAAGACCCGGGCGAACGCGAACGCGAGCAGACCGGCGACCAGTCCGCTCAGCAGCCCGCGCAGAATGAGCTTCTTTTCCACACTGACTCCGTTGCTCGATGCACGCACCGCACCGGCGCCGCCCGCCCACGCTGTCGCCCCCTTCCAGGAAAGGGTGACAGGCGGGCGTAGGCCTCGCCCGGACGCGGCGAGGAGGAAAGGCGGTGGGTCAGTGGCAGGGGAAGCCGAGGAAGTGCCGGGCGTCGTGCACGAACTCGTGGATGTGGGTGTCCGAGCCGAACAGCGAGGTCATGCCCTGGTCGACGCCGACGAAGTAGTAGACGGCGAGACCGGCGACGACCATCAGGGCCGTCCACAGCAATGACGTGGGAATGGACAGCGGCGCCGGCCGGGCCGGGGCATGCACGTCGGTGCCAACGCTCATGGGAAGAGACCTCTCTGGGATGACGCGTCCCGATGCAGTGCTATCCAGACGGCCTGAAGACCTGACTTACGGCTCGTTCCTGTGGTACCCGCGAGCCGATCACAGTGGCGCGACCGCGCCGGATTCTCACCGGCTTCCTCGACCGTCTGGCCTGAGCAGAGTAGACCCGAATATGCCAACTGGTCAATATGACGGAGGTCGCGCGCCGCGACAATCATCTGCACCATCGCCTGCGACATTGTCCGCAACTCACGGCGCACGCCCTTCGAGGTCGCCCTCCGCACTCAGGTAAGCCTCCCGCAACGCGTCCAGGGTCGCCGCCTCGGGCGCCGCCCACAGCCCGCGGTCGACGGCCTCGAGAAGCCGTTCGGTGATGCCGTGCAGCGCCCACGGGTTCGCGTCGGACAGGAACTTCCGGTTCTCCTCGTCCAGGACGTAAGCCTGGGTGACGGCCTCGTACATCCAGTCAGCCACCACACCCGCGGTCGCGTCGTAGCCGAACAGGTAGTCCACGGTGGCTGCCAGCTCGAAGGCGCCCTTGTAGCCGTGCCGCCGCATCGAGGCGATCCAGCGGGGATTGACCACCCTGGCACGCACCACTCTGGCCATCTCCTCGCCGAGCGTGCGGGTGCGCACCGCGTCCGGCCGGGTCGAGTCGCCGACGTACGCCCGCGGGCCGCGCCCCGTCAGCGCCCGCACGGTCGCGATCATGCCGCCGTGGTATTGGAAGTAGTCGTCGGAGTCGGCGATGTCGTGCTCGAGGCTGTCGGTGTTCTTCACCGCCACGCTGATCCGCCGGTACGCCGCCTCCATGTCGTCCCGGGCCGGCCGGCCATCCAACCCCCGGCCGTACGCGAACCCGCCCCAGGCCGCGTAGACCTCGGCGAGGTCCGAGTCGTCGTGCCAAGTGCCGGCGTCGACGAGCGGGAGCAGCCCGGCACCGTACGCGCCGGGCTTCGAGCCGAAGATCCGGGTGGTGGCGCGGCGGCGGTCCCCGTGGCTCGCGGCGTCGGCGTCGGCGTGCGCCCGGACGTAGTTGAGCTCGGCGTCCTCGTCGAGACCGACGACCAGCTGGACCGCGTCGTCGAGCAGGTCGACGACGTGCGGGAACGCGTCGCGGAAGAACCCGGAGATCCGGACGGTCACGTCGATGCGCGGCCGGCCGAGCTCGGCGAGCGGGATCGGCTCCAGGCCGCGCACCCGCCGGGACGCCTCGTCCCACAGCGGTGCGACGCCGAGCAGGGCGAGGATCTCGGCGACGTCGTCGCCGGACGTCCGCATCGCCGACGTGCCCCAGGCCGACAGGCCGACCGAGCGCGGGTACTCGCCGGTGTCGGCGAGGTGGCGGGCCAGCAACGAGTCGGCCATCGCCCGGCCGGTCTCCCAGGCCAGCGGGCTCGGCACCGCCCGCGGGTCGACGGCGTAGAAGTTGCGCCCGGTCGGCAGGACGTTGACCAGGCCGCGCAGCGGCGAGCCGCTCGGCCCAGCCGGGACGTAGCCGCCGGCGAGCGCGTGCAGGGTCCGGTCGATCTCGTCGGTGGTGCGCGCGAGCCGCGGCACGATCTCGGTGGCGGCGAACGCCAGCACCGCGGCCACCGCATCCCGGTCAACCCCGGCGGCCCGGCCAGCCTCGCCGCGCTCGCCGGCACCGCCGGCCCCGCCGCCCTCGGCGGCCCCGGTGACCCCGCCGGCCCCGGCGGCCTCACCCGTCCCGGTGGCGTCACCCGTCCCGGTGGCGTCACCCGTCCCGGTGGCCTCACCCGTCCCGGTGGCCTCACCCGTCCCGGTGGCTTCGCCGCCGGCAGCCGGCGCGCCGAGAATCTCGGCGACCACTGCCGCGACGGCCGCCGGCTCCCAGCCGCGGTCCTCCAGGCCCGTGATGAGCGCCCGCGCGACCGCCTCGACCGCGTCGGTCCGCCCCGTCCCCTCCGCCTCGCCCAGGCCGAGCGCCTGGCGCAGCCCCGGCAGCGCGACGGCCCCGCCCCACAGCTGGCGGGCGCGCAGCATCGACAGCACCAGGTTGACCCGGGCCTCGCCCGTCGGCGCCGCGCCGAGGACGTGCAGGCCGTCACGGATCTGCGCGTCCTTGATCTCGCAGAGCCAGCCGTCGACGTGCAGCAGGAACTCGTCGAACTCGGCGTCGTGCGGCCGGTCGGCGAGGCCGAGGTCGTGGTCGAGCTTCGCCGCCTCGATGAGCGTCCAGATCTGCGCCCGGATCGCCGGCAGCTTCGCCGGGTCCATCGCCGCGATCTGCGCGTGCTCGTCGAGCAGCCGTTCCAGGCGCGCGATGTCGCCGTAGCTGTCAGCCCTGGCCATCGGCGGGACCAGGTGGTCGACGATGGTGGCGTGCGCCCGCCGCTTCGCCTGGGTGCCCTCGCCCGGGTCGTTGACGAGGAACGGGTAGACCAGTGGGAGGTCACCCAGCGCCGCGTCCGGCGCGCAGCCGGCGGACAGCGCTGCCGCCTTGCCGGGCAGCCACTCGAGGTTGCCATGCTTGCCGACGTGCACCACGGCGTGCGCGCCGAATCCGGTTCCGAGGGCAGCCCCGCGGCCGGCCCCGAAGCTGGCTCCGAGCCCCCCGCCGGACGCGTCGGCGGACCGTTCGCCCGGTCCGTGGCGCAGCCAGTGGTAGGCGGCCAGGTAGTGGTGGCTCGGCGGCAGGTCCGGGTCGTGGTAGATCGCGATTGGGTTCTGCCCGAAGCCGCGTGGCGGCTGGATGAGGATCACCACGTTGCCGGCGGTGAGCGTGGCGAGCACGATCTCGCCGTCGGGGTCGGCCGACCGGTCGACGAACAGGTCGCCCGGCGCCGGGCCCCAGTGCTCCTCGACCGCGGCGCGCAGCCCGTCCGGCAGCGTCGCGAACCAGGAGCGGTAGACGGCCGCCGGGACACGGACGGGGTTGCCCGCGAGCTGCTCGGCCGTCAGCCAGTCCTCGTCCTGGCCGCCGGCGGCGATCAGGCCGTGGATGAGCGCGTCGCCGTCGTCGGCGGCGAGGCCGGGCAGCGCGTCCGGCCCGTCGGCGGGGCCCACGTCGTAGCCGGCGGCGCGCATGGCCCGCAGCAGCGCGAGCACGCTGGCCGGGGTGTCGAGGCCGACCGCGTTGCCGATCCGGGCGTGCTTGGTCGGGTAGGCGGACAGCACGAGCGCGACCCGCTTGTCCGCGTTCGCGACGTGCCGCAGCCGGGCGTGGCGCACGGCGAGCCCGGCGACCCGGGCGGCCCGCTCCGGGTCGGGCACGTAGCGGGTCAGGCCCTCGGCGTCGATCTCCTTGAACGAGAACGGGACGGTGATGATCCGCCCGTCAAACTCGGGGATCGCGACCTGGGTCGCGGTGTCCAGCGGCGAGAGGCCGTCGTCGCTCGCCTCCCACGCCGCCCGCGACGACGTCACGGCCAGCGCCTGCAGGATCGGCACGTCCAGGTCGGCGAGCGCGCCGATGTCCCAGTCGTCGTCCCGCCCGCCGGCGCCGACCTCGGCGGGGCTCGCGCCCGACCCGGCGCCGCCGGCGGCGAGCACCGTCGTCACCAGCGCGTCCGCCCGCCCGAGCTCGGCGAGCAGCCCGGCGTCGGCGGTGCGCAGCGACGCACAGAACACCAGCAGCGCCCGGCCGCCGGCCGCCTCGACGGCGCCGGCGAGCGCGTCCACGAACGCGGTGTTACCGGCCAGCTGGTGCGCCCGGTAGTACAGGATCGCCACGGTCGGGCGCGGCTCGGCACCCTCGCCCGTGACGCCGTCCACGCTCGGCTCCGCGGCGCCGGCCGGGTCCGCGGCCGGCCTCGGCCGGACGCCCCACGGCGGCGTGGGCACCGGCGGGTCGAACCCGAGGCCGGTGAGCAGAAGTGCGTCGGACAGGAACCGGGCCAGCTGGCGAAGGTTGTCCACCCCGCCGTGGGCCAGGTAGGCGTGCGCCTGCGCCGCCACGCCGGCGGGCACCGAGGACAGCTCCATCAACTCGGCGTCCGGCACGAGCTCGCCGCTGAGCACCACCGCCGGCAGGCCGCTCGCGAGCACGGCGTCGACCCCCTCCGGCCAGGCCCGCCGGCCGCCGAGGAGCCGCAGGACGACGACGTCGGCGCCGCCGAGCAGCGGCGGCAGGTCGGCGACGTCGAGCCGGGCCGGATTGGCCAGCCGGTAGTCCTCGCCGGTGGCGCGGGCGCACGACAGGTCGGTGTCGGACGTCGACAGCAGGACGATCACGAACGGCTCCCCTGTTCTGACAGAGATCCACGCAGGTCGTCGGCGCCGGCCGCCGGGGGTGCCGCAGTGGCGGTGTCGGCGCCGGTGCTCGGCGGGGCGCCTGGTGGGATGAAAGGCAGGCCCGACGGCGGGCCTTCGGCCAGCAGGCGCAGGATCGCGTCGGCGTCGAGGTGCTCGCCGACAAGGTCGCCGAGGACGTCGAGGCGCCGCTCGCGGACGGCCGCGAACGAGGCCGCGCCGCTCGGCCGCCAGGGCGAGCCCGCGTGCGCCGCGGCGTCGGCGAGGAAGGCTCGGCGGAAGCCGTCGTTCTCCAGCGTGCCGTGCCAGGTGGTGCCCCAGACGGCGCCGACGCGGCAGCCGTCGAGGAACGGCTCGCCGCCGTGGACGGTCGCGACCCCGTGGTGGATCTCGTAGCCGCGGACCGGCTGGCCGTAGGCGACACCGTCCGGCCGGCCGAGGGTCTTGCCGGCCGCGAAGCGGACCGCGACCGGCAGGAGCCCAAGGCCGTCGACGACGCCTTCGCCGCTCTCCACCTCGTCGACGATCGTCGCACCGAGCATCTGGTAGCCGCCGCAGACGCCCAGCACCGGGCGCCCCGCCGCCGCCCGGCGGGCGAGCGCCGCGTCCAGCCCGCGCCGGCGCAGCCAGGCCAGGTCGGCGACGGTCGAGCGGGTGCCGGGCAGGACGACCAGGTCGGCGGCGTCGAGGTCCTCGGGCCGGTCGGCGTAGCGCACCGCGACGCCGGGCTCGACGGCGAGCGCGTCCAGGTCCGTGAAGTTACTCAGGAACGGCAGCCGCACCGCCACCACCCGCAGGGTTCCGTCCGGGTCGCCCCTGGTCTCGCCCGGCGCGGGCAGGCCGAGCGAGTCCTCCACGTCGAGCCCGAGCCCGTCGCGCCACGGCAGCACGCCGAGCGTGGGCCGGCCGGTGAGCGCCCGCAGCATGTCCAGCCCAGGGTCGAGCAGCGCCCGCTCGCCGCGGAACTTGTTGACGACGAAGCCGGCGACCAGCGCCTGGTCAGCGGGCTCCAGCAGCGCCAGGGTGCCGTACATCGCGGCGAACACGCCGCCGCGGTCGATGTCGCCGACGACGATCGTCGGCAGGCCGGCGGCCCTGGCCAGGCCCATGTTCGCGATGTCGGTCGCCCGCAGGTTGATCTCGGCCGGGCTGCCGGCGCCCTCGCAGACCACCACGTCGAACCGGGAGCGCAGGTCGGCGAGGCTCGCGAGCACCTCGGCGAACAGCCGGCCCTTCAGCGCCCGGTAGTCGAGCGCGCTCGCCTCGGCGACGGGCCGGCCGCGCAGGACGACCTGGCTGCGGTGCCGGGCGCCCGGCTTGAGCAGCACCGGGTTCATCGCCGCCTCGGGCTCGACGCCCGCGGCGGCCGCCTGCATCACCTGGGCGCGGCCGATCTCGGCGCCGTCGGCGGTCACCCACGAGTTCAGCGACATGTTCTGTGCCTTGAACGGCGCCACCCGCACGCCCTGGCGGGCGAGCCATCGGCAGATCCCCGCGGTGAGCACCGACTTGCCCGCGTCCGAGGTGGTTCCGGCGACGAGGAGCGCCCCGCGAAGCCCGGTCACGCGCCGCTCCTGCCGCGACGACCGCGCTGGCCACCCCACCGGTGCCCGCCGCCAAGGCCGCCAGTGCTGTTGTGGCCGCTGTGGCCGCTGTGGCCGCTGCGCCCGTTCCGACCCCGACGGGGCGCGCCGGTCAGGGCCGCACCGGCCAAGGCGCTCACGGCGACGCCGGCCGCGGCGACCGCGGCCAGCAGATCGCCCGAACGGGCGACGTCCGCACCGCGCGGCGGTGGGCCGTCGCCAAGGCGGCCACGCTTCTCGACCTCGCCCTCGTAGACGTTCGTGCCGCCGAGCGTGATCCCGAGCGCGCCGGCGAACGCCGCCTCGCACTGGCCCGCGTTCGGGCTCGGGTGGCTGTAGCCGTCACGCCGCCAGACCTGCCACGCCGCACGCGGCGACCCGCCGACCACCGGCGCCGCCAGCGCCGTGAGCACGGCGCACAACCGCGCCGGCAGCAGGTTCGCGAGGTCGTCGAGGCGGGCGGCGGCCCAGCCGAACCGCAGGTAGCGCGGCGAACGGTGGCCGACCATCGCGTCGAGGGTGTTGACGGCCCGATAGCCGACGACGCCAGGCAGGCCCAGCACGGCACCCCACACCAGCGGGCCGAGGACGGCGTCAGCCGTGTTCTCCGCGACCGACTCGATCGCCGCCCTGGCGAGCTCCGGCTCGTCCAGCCCACTCGGGTCGCGTCCGCACAGGTGCCCGAGCCGCGCCCGGCCGCCAGGCAGGTCCCCGGCCGTCAGCAGCCGGCTCATGACGGCGGCCTCGCGGCGCAGCGACGTCCCACCGAGCGCCGCCCACAGCGCCACGGCCAGCGCCACCGGCCGCGCCGGCCTGGGCAGGGCGCGGTCCAGGACGGCGGCGGCCAGCACCGGCCCGCCGACGGTGACCGCCACGAACCCGACGCCGGCCAGTCGCGAGTCCGCGTAGAGAAGGCGTTCCGCCGCGTGCGCGGCGCGGCCGTAGCCGGCGACCGGGTGGAAGCGCGCCGGGTCGGCGAACACGGCGTCCGCGACCGCGCCAGCGACGACGGCCGCGGCGAAGGCGCCCGGACTGAAGGCGCCCGGACTGAAGGCGCCGGTGCGACCTGGCGGGCTGCCGCCACGCGCCCGCGCGCCCTGGCCGGCGGGCCCTCGTTCAGCCGGCCGCATGAAGGGCCTCGTTCGCCTGCGCCTCGTTCGTCTGCGCCTCGTCCGCCTGGCCCGCGCGCGCCGCAGCGACGAACCGGGCGGCAGATCCCGGGAGCCCCGCCCAGTGGGTGTGCAGATACGAGGCATGGATGCCGCCGCGGACGAATCCCTCCGCGACCTCGGCGCCGGTGCGGCCACGCCATGTCCACGCGGGCGCACCACTGCCTCCGGCCACGCCGGATGGCGGAGTGGCGGCCGTGCGGTGGAACTCGTGCCCGTGCACGACGGTGCCGCGCACGGCGAACACGGAGTCCGCCGCCGCCACCGCCTCCCGGTAACCCAGGGTGAGACGTGGTGTCATCGCCGTCGTCACCTCGGCCAGCACGCCGCACATCGGCTCGCCGTCCAGCTCCCGGCTCAGATAGAGCAGCCCGGCGCACTCGGCGGCGACCGGGGCCCCGGTCGCCGCGAGGGTACGTACCCGGGCCCGCAGCGCGGCGTTGGCCGCGAGCGCGCCCGCGTGCAGCTGTGGGAACCCGCCACCGATGACCAGCGCCGCTGTCCCGTCGGGCAGCGCCTCGTCGACCGTCGGGTCGAAACGCACGACCTCGGCGCCGGCGGCGGCCAGCAGCTCGGGCGCCTCCGCATAGCCGAACGTGAACGCCGGGCCGCCCGCCACGGCGACGACCGGCCGCCGCCCGCCCGGCTGAGCCCCGCCCGGTCCGGATCCGACGACCCCAAGCCCGTCCGGCCCGGGACTGTCGGATCCAGGCAGGCCCGACGGTGCCATCGCCTCGGCTGGCCAGGGCGTCTCGGCGACTGCGGCCACCGGGTCCCAGGGCTCGGCCGCGAGGTCGGGGGCCGTCGCCGCGAGCGCGAGCAGCGCGTCGAGGTCGAGCCCGGCGCCGATGGCGGCGCCGAGCTCGGCGACCGCGGCCCGGGCGGGCGCCGCGCGCTCGGCAGCCGGGACCAGGCCGAGGTGGCGCGACGGCGTGACCAGGCTGTCGCGCCGGCCGACCAGGCCGAGCACCGGCATCCCGATCTCGGCCATCGCGCCGCGCAGGATCTCGGCGTGCCGCTCGGTGCCGACCTGGTTGAACACGACGCCGCCGATCCGCACCGCTGGGTCGAACGAGCGGAAGCCGTGCACCGTCGCGGCGACCGACCGGCCGACCGACCGGGCGTCGACGACGAGGACGACGGGCGCCGCGAGCAGCGTGGCGACGTGCGCCGTCGAGCCGAACCCTGCCCGGGTCGCATGCCCGTCGAACAGGCCCATGACGCCCTCGATGACGGCGACGTCCGCGCGCCGGGGCGTCAGCGCGCCGTGCAGGAACAGCGGTGCGATCCGGTGCTCGCCGACGAGCCACGGGTCGAGGTTGCGGCCGGCGCGGCCGGCGGCCAGCGCGTGGTAGCCGGGGTCGATGTAGTCCGGGCCGACCTTGTGCGGGGAGACGGCCAGGCCCCGTGACCGCAGCGCCGCGAGCAGGCCGGTGACGATCGAGGTCTTGCCCGCGCCGCTGGCCGGCGCGGCGAGGACCACCCTGGGGATCCTCACTGACCGGTCACCGCACGGCACGGACCGGTCACCACTCGATCCCCCGCTGGCCCTTCTGCCCTGCGTCCATCGGGTGCTTGACCTTGGTCATCTCGACGACGAGGTCGGCCGCCTCGACCAGCCGCGGGTGTGCCCTGCGGCCGGTGATGACGACGTGCTGGAACCCGGGGCGCTCGGCGAGCGTCGTCACGACGTCCTCGACGTCCACCCAGCCCCACTCGATCACGTAGGTGAACTCGTCGAGCACCAGCAGGCCGTAGGTCTGGGCGGCGAGGTCGGCCTTGATCCGCTCCCAGCCCTCGGCGGCGGCCGCGGCATGGTCGTCCAGCGGGCCGCGCTGTGTCCAAGACCAGCCGGAGCCCATCTTGAACCAGTCGACCGCCGCGCCCTCGCCGGTCTGCTCGTGCAACCGGCCGAGCGCCCGCAGCGCGTTCTCCTCGCCGACCTTCCACTTGGCACTCTTGACGAACTGGAACACGCCGATCGGCCAGCCCTGGTTCCAGCCACGCAGGGCCAGCCCGAAGGCCGCTGTCGACTTGCCCTTCATCTCGCCGGTGTGGACGATCACCAGCGGCCGGTTGCGCCGCGCCCGGGTGGTGAGCCCGTCGTCGGGAACGCTCGTGACCTTTCCCTGCGGGGCCATCAGGCGGCGCCCCGCAACGCGCGGACGGTGGCGGCGAGGCCCTCGCCGACCGCGGCGCTGTCAAGGCCGGGTTCAGCCGGTCGGCCTCGTCTCCTGCCCACGGCGCCGGTCCCGGGACCGGGCCCGGGCCCGCGCCTGGTCCCGCGCCTGGTCCCGGGCGTGGTCTCAGGGTTGGCGTCGCCGTCGGGCGCCGCCAGCTCGGCAAGCGTGAGCAGCCCAGCACCGAGCCTGGCCGCGAGCACCCCGGCGAGACCCAGGCGAACCCGGCCCGTCTCGCAGTCGACGACGACCGCGGTGACCCCGCTGCGAGCGAGCAACTCGGCGGCCGGGCCGGGCTCAGGCCCGGCCGTGTGCCGGCCGTCGGTCAGCACGACCAGCAGCGGCTGGCGGCTAGGATCACGCATCCGTTCGCGCGCCAAGGTGCGGTGCGCCAGCAGCAGGCCGTCGGCCAGCGGCGTGCGCCCGCCGGCCGGCAGCTCCGTCAGACGGGCCGCGGCGACGTCGACCGACGACGTCGGCGGGAGCGTCAGCTGCGCCGACTCTCCCCGGAACGTCACCAGGCCGATCTTGTCGCGGCGCTGGTAGGCGTCGAGCAGCAGCGACAGCACGGCCCCCTTGACCGCGGCCATCCGCGCCCGCGCCGCCATCGAGCCGGAGGCGTCGACGGCGAACAGCACCAGGCTGCCCTCCCGGCCGGCCCGCCTGACCTGGCGCAGGTCGGCCGGGCTCAGCTTCAGGCCGGGGCCACTGCGGCCGCGCGCCGGCTGGTGCGGCGCCGCCGCCAGCAGCGTCGCGAGCAGGTGCGGGTCGCGCAGCCGACCGGCCGGGACCTGCGCACCCACCACCGGGCCTGAGCCCGTGACCGCACCCGACCGCCGCGCTGACCGCTGCGAGCTCCGGGCACGCGACGCGTCGCCGCCGGCGCGCGCCCCGCGCTCAGGAACTCCCCGGCCGACGCCGGGTATCTCGAGCCGGCGGGCGCGGAAGGCCGCCGACGGCGCGACGACGCGTTCCGGCGCGGCGGCGCCCGCCGCCGGCACCGAGGACGACTGGTCGGCGCCAGACCATCCGCCGGTGCCCGAGTCTTGGCCCGGGCCTGATTCGCCCGCCGCGGAGGCGCCACCTGCGGGCCCTCCCCCGCCGGGACCGGGATCCGGGTCGTCGTCGAGACCCGCTCGGCTGTCCGGCCGAGCGTGACCGTCCGGCCCGGCCGACGCGTCGCCGTCCCAGCCGGGGCCCGCGTCCGCACCCGAGCTCGATTCATCGCGGTCGCTGCCATCGCCGCCGCCGTCGTCGCCGTCGCCGCTGCCATCGCCGCCGCCGTCGCCGTCCGCGGTGTCGAGGCTGTGGCGGGCCGCGTCGAGCGCAGCGTCGAGCTGGTCCGGATCCAGGCCGGGAGCGTCGAACGGGTTGCGGCGGCGGCGATGCGGCAGCGCGAGCGCGGCGGCGGCCCGGACGTCGGCCTCGGTGACCTCGGCGCGGCCCTCCCAGGCGGCGTGCGCGAGCGCAGCGCGGGCCGTGACCAGGTCTGCGCGCAGCCCGTCGACCTCGAACGCGGCGCAGACCGCCGCGATCCGGGTCAGCTCCCGGTCGGGCAGCCGGACCGCCGCCAAGGCGGCGCGGGCGGTCCCGATCCGCGCCGAGAGCTCCGCCTCCCGCGCGGCGTGGCCGGCCGCGAACCCCTCGGGCGCCGCGTCGAACGCCAGGCGGCGGCGGACCACCTCGGCCCGCGTCGCCGGCTCGCGCGGCGCCGCGACCTGCACGGTCAGCCCGAACCGGTCGAGCAGCTGCGGGCGCAGCTCGCCCTCCTCCGGGTTCATCGTGCCGACGAGGACGAACCGGGCCTCGTGCCGGACGGACACCCCGTCACGCTCGACGTGCGCGACGCCGAGCGCCGCCGCGTCGAGCAGCAGGTCGACGAGATGGTCGTGCAGCAGGTTCACCTCGTCGACGTAGAGCACGCCGCGGTGGGCGGCGGCAAGGAGGCCCGGCTCGAACGCGACGACGCCCGAGGTCAGCGCCCGCTCGATGTCGAGCGACCCGACCAGCCGGTCCTCGGTCGTGCCGACCGGCAGCTCGCACAACCGGGTTGGCCGGGTGACGGCCCGGGCCGACGGGTGGGGCCCGTCCGGGCAGTCGGGGACGGGGCGCCGCGGGTCGCAGGAGAACCGGCAGCCGGCGACGACGGCCACCGGCGGCAGGACCGCGGCGAGCGCGCGCACCGCCGTCGACTTGGCCGTGCCTTTCTCACCCCGGACGAGCACGCCGCCGATCTCGGGAGAGATCGCGTTCAGAACCAGCGCGAGCCGCATTTCATCCATGCCGACGATCGCGCTGAAGGGGAACAGGGCCACAGACCACTACACCTCGCACCAGCAGGTGTCCGCGCCTGCCGCCCGTACGGGCCCGGGAACTGTTGCCCACGGGCGGGCGGCCGAGGTGTTCTGGCTCACCGCGCCGTACCGGCGGCGGCTCACAGTGGCGGGACCGCCCCGGCCTTGGCGCCGCGCGCCGCACCGAAGTTCCCCTCATGTCGCCTGGCAGGCATGGTGCCATGGGAGGGCCGCCCATGGATAGTGACGACGAACACCCCATGGGGCCGCTTGTCACCATCAACGCGACGGCGGGAGCTGGGGACATGCACAATCGCCCGTGTGCCAGCCAGCCCCCCGCCTGCCGACTTCCAGGTGACCGTCGTCGGGATCGGGGAGGACGGCTGGGACGGCCTCAGCCAGCCGGCGCGGGAGGCGCTCGCTGCCGCGGACGTCGTGCTCGGTGGAACGCGCCAGCTCGGACTGGTCGCCGGCCGGGTGCGCGCGACCGAGGCCTGGCCGCCCGACCTCGCCGCAGCCGCGGCGGCGCTTCCCGAGACCCACCTCGGGCGACGGGTCGCGGTGCTCGCCAGCGGCGACCCGATGCACTACGGCGTTGGTGGCACGCTCGCGCGGGCGCTCGGCCCGGGCCGGGTGCGGGTGCTGCCTGCGCCGTCGTCGATCTCACTGGCCTGCGCCCGGCTCGGCTGGCCGGTCGAGGATGTCGCCGTCGTCAGCGCCGTCGGCCGGCCCTACGCGGCCGTCGGTCCGCAGCTGCGCCCCGGCGCCCGCGTGCTCGTCCTCATCGGCGACGAGGACGGCGCGGCCCGCGTCGCGCGCCTGGTCACCGACCGCGGCCTCGACGCCGAGCTCACCGTCCTGGAACGGCTCGGCGGCCCGCGAGAAAAACTGATCGTCCACCCGGCCGGCGCCGCGCCGCCGCCGCACGCCCGGCTCGCGATCGTCGCGGTCCGCTGCGCGTCCGCGACCACTGCGGCCGGACCGCGGGCGGTGGCCAGCCAGGCGGTGGCCAGCCGGGTACCCGGCCTGCCCGACGACGTGTTCGCGACCGACGGCGTGCTGACCAAGCAGGAGGTCCGCGCAGTGACGCTGGCGGCCCTCGCGCCGGCACCCGGCGAGCTGCTCTGGGACGTCGGCGCCGGCAGCGGCGGCATCACCACCGAGTGGCTGCGCGCCGACCGCCGGTGCCGTGCGGTCGCCGTCGAGCCGCGGGCCGACCGCGCCGCCCACCTGCGCGCGAACGCCGAACGGCTCGCCGGCGCCGTCGCGCGCGCGGCCGCCGCAGCCGCCCCAGCCGCCCCAGCCGCCGCGGGCGGCGGTCACGCGGGCCTCGCCGAATGCGCCGATGGCGCGAGCTCCGTCGAGCACGCCAGCGCCTCGGGCAGCACGGTCCGCACGGACGGCACGGTCCGTGCAGGCGGCGCCGGCCCGGGCAGGACCGCAGCGTCGGCCGACGTCCTGCGGGTCGTCGAAGGCCGGGCGCCGGGCGCGCTCGCCGGGTTGCCGACGCCGGACGCCGTGTTCGTCGGCGGCGGCGCCAGCATCCCCGGTGTGATCGAGGCCTGCCTCGCCGCGCTCCCGCCCGGGGGCCGGCTGGTCGCCAACGCGGTCACGATCGAGACGGAGGCGGTGCTCGCCGACTGGCATCGCCGCGTCGGCGGCCGGCTGCGCCGGATCGCGATCTCGCACGCCGAACCGGTCGGCTCGTTCACCGCCTTCCGGCCCGCCCTGCCGGTCACCCAGTGGGTCCACACCATCGGAGCGACGCGATGACCGTCCACTTCATCGGCGCCGGCCCCGGGGCCGCCGACCTGATCACGCTGCGCGCACGGGACCTGATCGCGGCGGCCCCCGTCTGCCTCTACGCAGGCAGCCTCGTGGACCCGGCGGTGCTCGCCCACTGCCCGCCGGGCGCCCGGCTCGTCGACACCGCCCGGCTCACTCTCGACGAGATCCTCGGCCACCTCGTCGACGCCCACGCCGCCGGCCTCGACGTAGCCCGGCTGTGCAGCGGCGACCCGTCGGTGTTCAGCGCCGTCGCCGAGCAGATGCGCCGCCTCGATGCCGCCGGCGTCCCGTACGACGTCTGCCCCGGGGTGTCGGCGTACGCGGCCGCCGCCGCGGAGCTGGGCCGCGAGCTGACCGTCCCGGGCGTCGCGCAGAGCGTCGTGCTGACGCGCACCAGTGAGAACGCCTCCGCAATGCCAGCCGGAGAGACACTCGCGACGCTTGGCGCGGCCCGGGCGACGATGGTCGTCCACCTGTCCGTCCAGCGGATCGAGGCCGTCGTCGACGAGCTGCTCCCGGTCTACGGCGCGGACACGCCGGTCGCTGTCGTCGCCTGGGCGTCGCGGCCGGACCAGGTCGTGCTGCGGGGCCGGCTCGCCGGCATCGCGGCCGCCGTGCACGCCGCCGGGGTACGCCGAGCGGCGGTCATCATCGTCGGCGACGCGCTGGCGGCCGAGGGCTTCCGCGACAGCCATCTGTATTCGCATGAGCGGGACCGCTCGTGCGTGTCCTGATCCTGGGCGGCACTCGCGAGGCCCGCGACCTCGCGGCGGCGCTCGTCGACGAGCCGGGGGTCACGGTCACGACGTCGCTCGCCGGGCGGGTGCGCGACCCGGCGCTGCCCGCCGGCGAGACCGTCGTCGGCGGCTTCGGCGGCGTCGCCGGCCTGCGGGCGTTCCTGCACGCCCGCCGGATCGACGTGGTCGTCGACGCGACGCACCCGTTCGCGGCGACGATGTCCGCACACGCCATCGCCGCCTGCGCGGCCCCGGACGGAGGCGCGGCCCCGGACGGAGGCGCGGACGCGGACGGAGGCGCGGACGCGGACGGGGACGCCGTGCCGCTGCTTCGGCTGGCCCGGCCGGGCTGGACCAGCCGTCCCGGCGACGACTGGCACCGCGTGCCCGAGCTCGCGGCGGCCGCCGAACGGGCCAGGGCGCTGTGCCCGCCCGGCGGTGCCATCCTCGTCACCACCGGACGCCGCGAGCTCGCGCCTTTCGCGGCCGATCCCGACCGCCACTACGTCATCAGGGCCGTCGATCCCCCCACCGTCACGCTGCCGCCCTGGCACACGGTGCTGCTCGACCGCGGCCCGTACACGGTCGACGGCGAGACCCGGCTCCTGCGTGACCATGACGTTCGGGTGCTGGTGACGAAGGACAGCGGCGGCGACCTCACCGTGGCGAAGCTGGACGCCTGCCGCGCGCTAGGCCTGCCGGTCGTCATGGTCGACCGGCCCGCGCAGGACGGGCCACGCCCACCGGCGTGGCCAGACGCGGCCGGTGTTCTGCAAGCCCTGCAAGCCCTGCGCCCAGCCGGTCGACCGGCCCACGAGAAGGAAGATCAGTCAGACGCTACGCGCCAGTGGTGACGCGCGACGTCTGACTGATCTTGACGGTGGGCCTGGCTCGGTCGGCGTGTTCGTGAGGGCTCAGCCACCGGAGCCTTCGTCGAGGCAGGTGAAATCGGGGCAAGAACGGGGCGTCGCCCCCCAATTTCTCCTGCCTCGACTTTCTCCTGCCTCGACGCGCGGCGTCTGACTGATCTTCACCGCGGGCCGACCATTCGACCAGCCGAACGGCAGGCGACCGGCGGGGCGGAGGTTGGACGTTGGACGTTGCGGGCTACGACGTTGCGGGCTACTCGGTGCGCAGGGCGATCGCGGTGCGGGTGCCGGCGGCCCAGGTCGCGGGCAGCAGGGCGCCGGCAGCCGCGATGACCAGGCCGCCCAGGGCCAGGCCGACCACCGCCCACCCGCCGTACACGTCGACGTAGGCGGACGGCATGCCGGTCGAGACCGCGTCGCCCATCAGCGGGACGACGGCGTGGTGCAGCGCGATCCCGAGCGGCACCCCGACCAGCCCGGCGACGGCCCCGATGCCGGCGACCGACGTCACCACCATCGCGATGGTCTGCCGCGGCGACATGCCGAGCGCCTTGAAGACGCCGAGATCGTGGACGCGTTCCCGAGTGTCCAGGACGACCGTGTTGAGCACGCCGAGCACGGCGACCGCGGCGATCATCAGCGTGAGCGTCGTGATCAGCGAGATCATCGCCACGATCACGGTCGACTCGCCGCCTTCGTTCTGCGCCGCGCCCGCGCCGAGCGGCGACAGGGCGTCGCCGGCCGCGCGCAGGTAGTCGGCGAGGGCGGTACCGGCTTTCAGGTCGACGCCGAACTCGCCGGGTGCCAGGCTCAGCCCGAGGCCGGTCAGCGACGAGGACGCCGTCACCAGGCTCGGGGTGTCGTCGACGTCGAACGACTCACCGACGATCAGCAGGGTCGCGGCGTGCGCGCCGTCGATGACCGTGGCCCGGGCGCCGACCCGCAGGCCGGCCGCGCGCAGGAACCTGCTGTCGACGACGGCCTCGCCCGGCGCGTCGAGCCAGCGCCCGGAGACCAGGCGCCGGGCCGCCACGGACAGGTCACCGGTCAACGCCGTGGCGTCGGCCGCGCCGACCATGCCGCGCACGTCGAGCTGGGTCCTGGCCACGCCGAAGTAGCCCGCGGTCCCGGGCAGTGCCGCCAGCGCCGCGGCGACAGCCGCGGGGTCCGCCGCCCCGGGAGCGGCGCCCGGCTCCTCGACGGGGCCGCCCTGGACCTCGCCGGGCCCGGCTGGGACGTTCATGACGGCGCCCTCGCCGCCGCGGCCGGTGTAGACGACGACGTCAGCCGCCAGATCGCGACTGTTCTCCTTCTGGATCATGGTTAGTGTCGTCCCCAGCCCGACGGCGAAGGTGACGCCGAGCGCGCCCAGCCCGACGGCGGCGGCCATGACCGTCGCCCGCGCCGGCCGGGCGAACGGGTTCGCGAGCCCGAGGCTCAGCGGGCGCGGCAGCGGCAGCCGGCCGGCGAGCCGCCGCGCGAGCCGGCCCCGGTCCGCCCGCGGCGCCCGGCCGAGGCTGATCGCCTCGACCGCCGGCATCCGCCCGGCGCGCAGCGCGGAGGCCACCGCCGCGCCGGCGACGAGCGCGACCGCCCCGGCCACGACCGCCACGTCGACCCACAGCGGGATCGACGGCCGCGGCCCGCCGTACGCGTCGGCCTGGTCCGCGAGGACCGGGACCGCGAGCAGGTTACCCAGCACCACTCCGAGCCCGATGCCGACCGCGGCCGGCACCAGCGTCTGGCCGACATAGGCCCTCACGACCTGGCCCGGGGTGAACCCGAGCGACTTGAGCACGCCGATCCGCCAGCGCGCCGCGCCGACGGCGCCGCTGACCACGATCCCGATGATCAGCGTCGACATCGCGAGGCCCAGGCCGCCGAAGGCGGCGACGAACGGCACGTACGCCCCGGTCGCGGCGTTCGCCTCCCGCCGCAGGTCCAGGTAGGACTGGGTTCCGGCCAGCGCGCCCGCCGGCAGCGCGGCCTCGACGGCGGCCCGCCCGGCCCGCAGGTCGGCGTCCGTGCCAGCCGTGTCGAGCCGGTAGAGCATCTGGTAGCCGGTCTGGGCGCCGTCCGCGGCCAGCGCGGCGAGCTGGGCTGGGGTCACCCAGGCGTCGGCGGTGTGACTGGTCGACCGGACGATGCCCACCACCGTCAGCTCCTGCTTGCCCCGCAGGCCATCCACCGTCAGCCGGGTACCGACGGGCAAGCGGATGTCGAGGCTGGTGGACAGCGCGATCTCGCCCGGGCTGTCCGGCCAGTCGCCCCGGACCAGCACGACCCGGTCGACGGCCCCGCCTGGGTCACCCCGGCCGACGACGGCCAGCGGCGGCAGACCGAAGCCCGAGCCGGGGCGCGAGCCGGAGGTGCCGGGCGCCTCGGAGGTGTCGGTGACGGTCGTGTGCAGCGTCGCCGTCGGGAACGGGCCGGCGGTGGCCGCGACGCCCGAGAGCCGGCCAGTGGCGGCGAGCTGGGCCGTCGTCGTCTTCGCGGCGTCGAACTCGGCGGTCAGGTGCGCGCCGTGTTGCTGGGCGAAGGCCCGGTCGAACGGCGCGCTCGACCCGACGAGCAGCCCGGCGGCGAGCAGCGACGCGGTGACCGCCGTCAGCACCGTCAGCACGAGAACGGCGGTCTGCGCCCGGCGGCGGCCCAGGCCGCCGAGCACCACCCGGCGGGTGGCGGCGGCCCGGCCGCCCCCGAGCCTCACCGCGCCACCCCGGCGTTCCCGCTGCCTGACGTGGTCCCGCGGGCAGACACGGTCCCGCTGGCTGACGCGTTCCAGCCCACTGGGGCGTCGCGGACGACCGCGCCGTCGACGAGCTCGACGGCCCGGGTCGCGCACGCGTCCGCGAGCGCCGTGTCATGGGTGACCAGCAGGATCGTCAGGCCGTCGCGGCTCAGCTCGAGGAGCAGCTCCTGGACGTCCCGCCCGGAGGCCCGGTCGAGGGCGCCGGTCGGCTCGTCGGCCAGCAGCACCGTGGGGCGGTTCATCAACGCCCGGGCGACGGCCACCCGCTGGCGCTCGCCGCCGGACAGCCTGCCCGGGTAGGCGGCGGCATGGCGGCCGACGCCCAGGTAGTCCAGCAGGTCCACGGCCCGCCCCCGTGCCTCGGCCCGGCCCAGGCCGGCGAGCTGGGCGGGCAGCAGGACGTTGTCGAGCACGGTGAGGTCGTCGAGCAGGTTGAAGAACTGGAAGACCATGCCGACACGGGCCCGTCGGTACCTGGCCGACGCGGTCTCGCTCATCCGGTCCACCCGGTCACCGCCGACGGTCACGCTGCCCGCCGTCGGCCGGTCCAGCCCGGCGATCATGTTGAGGAGGGTCGACTTGCCGCTGCCCGACGGGCCGACGATCGCCACCGCCTCACCGGCTCGCACCGTCAGCGACACGTCGGCCAGCGCCGGCGCGGCGCCGCCGTAGGTCTTGCTCACCCCGAGGACCTCGATGACCGCCGCGCCGTACGGGGCCGGCTCGCCGCCGCGCGCCGCGGGCGCGGCCGAGGCGCCGCCCGAGCCTGGGCCGGGGCTGTTGGGTGTCGTCACGTCCGTAGTCCTCCATGGTCTCGCTCGGTGATCCCGACGAGCCGGGACGCTACGAGCGGGCCATGCGGCGGCGCGTCGCCCAGGATGGCGAGGCCGGCTCGTCCAGCCGGACCATCCGCGGCGCGCGTCATCCCAGCGATGTACGCGGACGATGTAAGCCGCGTGCGGTCGTCCCGCGCGGGAGGGACGCCGGCGGGGCCCGGGCCTTGTCACACTGGGACCGTGACCTCGGTGACGGCGACCGCGGACCCGACGGGTGCCCGGTGGCGCCCCGGCGGTCCCTGGCAGCGGGCCCGCAGCCTCTGGCCGGGCGCTGGACCCCGACGGGCGGTGCGCGGCCAGCCGACGCGGCTGTCACCGTGGGCCTGGATCGCGGACGCCATCCTCGCGTTCGTCCTGGTGGCGGCGACGCTGGTGGCGGCGCATGACGGCGGCAGCCTGGTAGTCCCGCGAGACTCGCCCATCCCGCGCGCCGTGGAGCCACCGGACGCCGTGGAGCCACCGGGCGCTGTCGACCCGGCGGACGCCGCGGAACTGCAGGGCCCCGTGGATCTTTCAGGCGCCTGGACGCCGCCTGTCGGTCCGCCCGCCGGCGCGGAGCCGCTCCGGCCAGCTGGCCCGGACCGGACGGGCGCTGACCGCGGTGGCGTAGCCGCGGACCGCCAGGGCGAGACCTGGGCGCAGGGCACCGTCGACGGGCCCGACCTGTGGGGCGACCCGGCCCGCAAGGTCCTCTTCGAGGAGCCCCCGTTCGGCGGCGTCCCGTTCGACACGGTTCCGTACTGGCAGCTGGTCGCCGCGGTACTGATCGCGCTGCCGCTGGTCGCGCGCCGCTGGCGGCCGCTCGCGGCCTACTGGGTCGTGCTGGTCGCCACCGTGGTGTGCCACCGGGGGATCCTCGTCGAGGACGCGCTCCCGTTCACCCTGGTCGCGCTGCTGGTCGCGGCGTACAGCGCCGCTGTCTACAGCCCGCACCGGGCGCTCGCCGCCGTGAGTGTGCTGGCTGGCGCGGCGCAGGTCATCGCGTTCCCGAGCGACAACGTCCCCGACTTCCGGCCGGTCTACGTGCCGTTCATCCTGCTGGTCCTGATGGGGCTGGCGGCCAACGCGATCCACCTGCGCCAGCAGCGGGCGCAGGTCGTCGCCACCGAGCAGGAGACGGCGAGCCGGCGCGCGGTCGAGCAGGAGCGGGCCCGCATCGCGCGTGAGCTCCACGACGTCGTCACCCACAACGTCAGCGTGATGGTCATCCAGGCCGGTGCGGCTCGCAAGGTGCTGGCGACGGCGCCGGAGCAGGCCCGCGAGGCGATGCTCGCCGTCGAGAGCAGCGGCCGCGCGGCCATGACGGAGCTGCGCCACGTCATGGGCCTGCTCACGATGACCGGAGCCGACGCGCCGTCCGCGCCAGAACCAGGACCAGGGCCTGAACCAGGACCAGAACCAGAGACGAGGCCACGCGCGGGCGGTGGCGAGGCCGCGGTGCTTGCCGAGGCCGCGGTGCTTGCCGAGGCCGCGCGCGGTGACCGCTGGGCTGGCACCGACGGCTGGGCCGACGGCCAGGCCGGCACCGACGGCAGCGGCCGGATCGAAGGAAGTGACCGGATCAACGGCGACCGCGGGACGGGCGGAGACGGCCCAGTCGGGGACCGCGGCTGGCGGCTGCCTGCGGGCGCGGTGTCGGCGGGCGCGATGTCGGCGGCCGACCACTCGCCGGGGCCGACCGAGGACGAACTCACTCCGCAGCCCGGCCTCGGTCAGCTGCCGGCGCTGGTCGGCCGGGTCAGGGCCGCCGGGGTGGAGGTCGAGGTGACCACGGCGGGGACGCCAGTCGCGCTACCGGCCGGGATCGACCTCGCCGCCTTCCGGGTGGTGCAGGAGGGGCTCACGAACGCGGTCAGGCACGCAGCGGGCGCCCGGGTCCGGGTCGCGGTCACCTACCGGCCCGGCGCCCTGTGCGTCGACGTGACCGACAGCGGCGGCCGACCGGCGGCGGCCACCGGGCCGGGCGGCGGCGCCGGGCTGGTCGGCCTGCGCGAGCGGCTCGCGGTCTACGGCGGCTCGCTGCGGGCGGGCCGCCGGCCGCTCGGCGGGTTCGGCATCTGCGCCGAGATCCCGATCGAAGCCGGGCTGGCTCCGCTGGAAACCAGACCGGCCCCGGCAAAGGGCGCGCCGACGTGACCGAGGCGTCTTCTGCCGGTGGCCCCGGTGGCCCTGGTGGCCTCGGTGCCGCCGGCGCGCGGGTCGGCGTGAACGGCGACCCGGCTGACGGCGTAAACGGCGACCCGGGTTCCGCGGCCGGGGCCTGGTTGGACGGCCAGCCGCCGCGGCCGCCACGAGTGGTGATCGCGGACGACCAGGCGCTCGTCCGCGCCGGTTTCCGGATGATCCTCACGGCCGACGGCATCGACGTGGTCGCCGAGGCGGCCGATGGGACCCGGGCCGTCGAGGCGGTCCGCCGGACCCTGCCGGACGTAGTGCTCATGGACATCCGGATGCCGGAGATGGACGGGCTCGAGGCGACCCGGCGCATCCTGGCGGGCGGCGGCACACCCCCGCGCGTGATCATGCTGACGACCTTCGACCTCGACCGGTACGTCTACGCGGCGCTGGCCGCCGGTGCCAGCGGCTTCCTGCTCAAGGACGTGACGCCGGAGCAGCTCGTCGCCGCCGTCCGGCTGGTGCGCGCCGGCGACGCGCTGTTGGCCCCGGCGATCACCCGCCGCCTCGTCGAGCGGTTCGCCTCCCCTGGCCGGCAGGCGGCCACGATCCACCGCGACCTGGCCACGCTCACCCCGCGCGAGCTGGAGGTGCTCCGGCTGCTCGCGACCGGGCAGAGCAACGCCGAGCTCGCCGCCGCCTTCGGGCTGAGCGAGGCGACAGTGAAGACGCACGTCGCCCGCATCCTGTCCAAACTCCGGCTGCGCGACCGCGCCCAAGCCGTCGTCGTCGCCTACGAGACGGGCCTAGTCACCCCGGGCTCCACGGACTCGGTTGGCACGACGGGCTCGGCTGGCGCGACCGGCCGCCCAGCCCGCGATCGCCACTGAGCGGTGCCGGAGCCACGCCGGAGAAGGGCGCGGGCCGCGGCCGCGGCCGGAGTGGCGCAGGCCGCGTCTGCTCCCACCTGGCCGCTAGAAGTCGCCGGCGGCGCGGCGCATCTCGTCGAGCAGACCGACGAGGGTGTCGATACCGCCTTCGGGCAGGCCGGGATCGGCGAAGACCGTGTCGTTGAGCTTCTCGGTGGCGGCCAGCGCGACCGCCCGGCCCTCGTCGGTGATCTCGGCGAGAATCGCGCGCCGGTCGGTGGGGTGCGGGATGCGGCGCACGTGGCCGCGGGTCTCGAGCCGGTCGACGGCGCTCGTGACGCTGGTCGGGTGGACCTGGAGGCGTACGCCGATCCGGTTGAGCGGAAGCGAGCCGGCGCGGCTGAACATCAGCAGCATCAGCACCTCGTAGCGGGCGAACGTCAGCTCGAACGGCCGAAGCACCTCGTCGACACGGGCCAGCACGATCTGCTGCGCGCGCATCAATGAGGTGATGGCGGCCATTCCGTCGGCGGCCTCCGCCCAGCCGTGCGCGGACCACTGCCGTCGCGCCTCGGCGATCGGGTCGAAGGGAAGGGGCTTGCGCGGCACGATACGGGAGCTCCGGAGGGTGCTGGCGCCGACGGAGGCTCCGTCGACGCAGATCTTGGCCTCTGGTCACGGTGGGTGGTGCTCATTGCATCCCACGTACGGACGTCAAGGCAAAACGGCGCCGCCGCGCGCGGCACGGCTGACGCCACACCTTACCCACCAGTACGGCCCTACCTACCCACCGGTACCACCAACGACCCTCGCCAGTCCACCACCCTCAAGCTCAAAAGAGAACGAATCTCCCGGCCGAGCGGCCCGGCGTCCGCGGCCACCTTCGCGGCCGCCCAGGACCCGGCCAGGCAGCGCCGAGAACACTTCTCCTTCAACCCGCCCGCCACCAAACAGCGCAAACCAACCAAAGTCCCGGGCCGAGGGCGGCCCGGCCCGGCCCGGCTCAGCCCGGCTCAGCCCGGCCCGGCTCGAGACTTTCTGGCTCAGCCCGGAACAAATGCCCGAGGGCCCCAGTGGCCCGAAAGTCTAGTTGCCGAGCGGTCGCCCCGGCGACCTCCGAGGCAACTGGTGCGCAGTCCGGCGACGTTCCCCGGCCCAACTGTGGAAGATCGCCAGTTGTTCACCCGGATCCGAGCTCGGACGGGCTCGCCAGCTCGGATCCGGGTACACACACGCCGATCATGCTCACGGCGTGAGCGCTACTCGGCGGACGTACGTGGACACCGCACTAGACGTTGCGCCGGTACTGGCCGCCTACCTCGAAGAACGCTTCGGTGATCTGGCCGAGCGAGCACACCCGGACGGCGTCCATCAGTGCGGCGAAGGTGTTGCCTCCGGACGACGCGACGTCGCGCAGCCGGCGCAGGGCCTCCGGGGCCTCGTTCCGGTGCCGGTCGTGGAAGTCGGTGACTCGGTCGAGCTGGGACTGTTTCTCCTGCTCCGTGGCCCGGGCGAGCTCGAGCGCGGTGTCAGCATCGTCCGAGCCGTCGGAGGCGAGGAAGGTGTTGACGCCGACGATGGGCAGTGAACCGTCGTGCTTGCGGTGTTCATAGAGCATCGACTCGTCCTGGATGCGGCCACGCTGGTAGCCGGTTTCCATGGCGCCCAGCACGCCACCGCGGTCGGAGATCCGCTCGAACTCGGCCAGGACGGCTTCCTCGACGAGATCCGTGAGCTCTTCGATGATGTACGACCCTTGCAGTGGGTTTTCATTGCCGGCCAGGCCCCACTCCTTGTCGATGATCATCTGGATGGCCAGCGCGCGGCGGACGGACTGTTCGGTCGGCGTCGTGACGGCTTCGTCGAAGGCGTTGGTGTGCAGACTGTTGCAGTTGTCGTAGATGGCGCACAGCGCCTGCAGCGTCGTCCGGATGTCGTTGAAGTTCATCTCCTGCGCGTGCAGGGACCGGCCAGACGTCTGGACGTGGTACTTGAGCTTCTGCGAGCGCTCTCCGGCTCCGTACTTCTCGCGCATGGCTACCGCCCAGATCCGGCGAGCAACCCGGCCAATCACGTTGTACTCGGCGTCCATGCCGTTGGAGAAGAAGAACGACAGGTTCGGGGCGAAGTCATCGATCTTCATGCCCCGTGCGAGGTAGGTCTCGACGTAGGTGAAGGCATTGGCGAGAGTGAACGCGAGCTGGCTGATCGGGTTGGCCCCGGCCTCAGCGATGTGGTATCCGGAGATCGAGACCGAGTAGAAGTTGCGGATCGCGTTCTGGATGAACCACTCCTGCACGTCCGCCATGCAGCGCAGGGCGAACTCGGTGGAGAAGATGCAGGTGTTCTGGCCCTGGTCCTCCTTGAGGATGTCGGCCTGCACGGTGCCGCGCACCGTGGAGAGCGCCTTCGCTCGAATCGCCACGGCATCGTCGGCCGACGGCTCGTGGCCGTTCTCGGCAACGAACGCGGCCAGTTGCTGGTCAATCGCGGTGTTCAGAAACATCGCCAGAATCGCGGGCGCAGGACCATTGATCGTCATCGAGACGCTCGTCGTCGGCGAGCAGAGGTCAAAGCCGTCGTACAGCGCCTTCATGTCGTCGAGAGTCGCGATCGAGACGCCCGAGGTGCCGACCTTGCCGTAGATGTCCGGGCGCGTCTCCGGGTCCCGGCCGTAGAGCGTCACGGAGTCGAAGGCCGTCGACAGCCGGGTCGCCGCCGCACCCGACGACAGGAAGTGGAACCGACGGTTGGTCCGGAAGGGATCACCCTCGCCGGCGAACATCCGCGCCGGCGCCTCACCTACACGCTTGAACGGGAACACGCCGGCAGTGAACGGGAACATGCCCGGCAGGTTCTCTCGGCGCAGGAAACGGACGAGGCGGCCATCGTCGTCGATCTTCGGTATGGCCACCCGCGAGACCTTGGTGCCCGCCAGCGTGCTGCGGGTCAGCGGCGTACGGATCTCGTTCTCCCGTACTCGGTAGACCATTTCGTCGCCGGTCCGTTCGGCGACGAGCGCCGGCCACGATTCAAGCAGCCGACGGGTCTCCTGGTCGATCGCGGCGTCAGCCTCCGCTCGTAGCGCGGCCACTGTCGCTGTCGCTGTCGCTGTCGCCGGAGTGTCGAAACGCGTGTCCGCTGCCTCGAGCGCCTCGAGCGTGGTGGTGAGGTGTTGCCGGTGGCGAGCCGCGTCGGCCTGCTTCTCGGTTCTGGCGTGGTACTCCCGGACGCTCTCCGCCACCTCGGCCAGGTATCGGACGCGTGCAGGCGGAACGACCGTCGTCAGGCCGCTGGAAGCTCGTCCGGCGACCATGGGCAGCGTTCCAGGCCCGAAGGTCAGCCCACTCGCACCCAGCAGCGTCTTCAGCTCCTGATAGAGAGCCGTGACGCCGTCATCGTTAAAGCGGGCGGCCGACGTGCCGAAGACCGGCATATCCTCCCACGGCGTGCCAAACGCCTCCCGGTTTCGAACCAGCTGGCGGGCAACATCACGACGCGCATCCTCGGCGCCACGCCGTTCGAACTTGTTGATCGCGACGATGTCCGCGAAGTCCAACATGTCGATCTTCTCGAGCTGGGACGCGGCGCCGTACTCCGGCGTCATCACATAGAGGGAGACGTCGCAATACGGCACGATCGCCGCGTCTCCCTGCCCGATGCCCGGAGTCTCGACGACGACAAGATCAAAGCCGGCGACTTTGGTCGCAGCGATGATCTCGGCGAGATTCTCGGGGACCTCCGCCCCCGCGGTCCTCGTCGCAAGCGAACGAAAATAGACGGGACCGCCGGGGGCCATGTCGCCGAGCGCGTTCATTCTGATCCGGTCGCCGAGCAGGGCGCCGCCACCGCGGCGACGGGTCGGGTCGACGGCAATGACGGCGATGCGCAGCTTGTCCTCTTGGTCGAGGCGAAGCCTGCGGATGAGCTCATCAGTGAGCGACGACTTTCCGGAGCCACCGGTGCCGGTGATGCCGAGCACGGGCGCGCTCCGGACGGCGGCGGCAGTCCGGACGGCCTCGGCGAGCTCCGCGGAACGACCATCCTCGAGGACCGAGATCGCCCGGGCCAGCGCGGTGTCGTCGCCGGCAAGCAGCGCTTCGAGCGGCGGCGGCCCAGCCGCGCGGTCACGGTCGCCTTCCCGGATGGTGAGGTTGATCATTGCGGGCAGCCCAAGCCGCTGCCCATCAGCCGGCGAGAAGATCCGGGCGACTCCTCGCTTCTGCAACAGCTCGATCTCTTCGGGAACGATGACCCCGCCACCGCCGCCGTAGACCTTGATATCGCTTGCTCCCCGCTCCCGGAGCCGCTCGACCAGGTAGCTGAAGTACTCGACGTGTCCGCCCTGGTACGAGGACACATAGACGGCATTGACGTCCTCTTGGACCGCGGCCGTCACAACCTGCTCGACGCTGCGATCGTGGCCGAGGTGGATTACCTCCGCACCCTGCGATTGCAGCAGTCTCCGCATGATATTGATCGCGGCGTCATGCCCGTCGAACAGCGATCCGGCCGTAACGGCCCGGAACGGGTGTGTGGGCGTGTGAAGGGCTGAGGTTGAGCTCATCGCATGCACTCCCGAGTGACGACATCCGACTCGAGCGGGCCAGTGGAGCAGCTTGGCCACCCAATAGTAGGACGTCCATCTATTTGGTGCCAGTGGACCGCGGGTCGCCAACGGCGACTGTGACGCAATCGATCCAGCGCGACGGCGACCGGCGATGGCTGATGCAGATCGCCGGTCGCGTCTTCCAGCAGTGGCGTCCTGGCTACGTGAGCAGCCTTCGGGGCACGCCCCTGGCGATCACTCTTCGCGTTCGCTGCAGCGCTCGCCGCAGTTCAAGCGATTCGACTGCCGACACCCGCATCCTCGGCCACGTCGAGGAGGGTCACAACTCCGTCCGGGCCCACAGCGCCGAGCACCAGACACTCGCTGCGGACCGGCCCGACTTGTTTGACGCCGAGGTTGACGACCACGACGACCAAGCGGCCGAGCAGGTCCTCACGCGGGTAGTTCGTCACCTGGGCACTTGTCGTCAACACCCCGCTCGCTGCGCCCACGTCGATCGACAACCGCCAGGCCGGCCGCCGCGCGGTCGGAAAGTCCCGAACCTCCACGATCCGGCCGGCCCTCATGTCGCGCCGAGCAAACTCCGCAGGAGCCACATCGGGAAGCCTCTCGGTCCCCTTCCCCGCCCCGACACCCTCTGCCGTCACCCCGCACCAGTCCCCTCGTTCATGATTACAGCCCGATTCTCGCAGGACTGGGACTGCTGGAGATCGTCGGTTCCGCGGAACGCGGAGATCGTCGGTTCCGCGGAACGCGGAGATCGTCGGTTCCGCGGAACGCGGAGATCGTCGGTTCCGCGGAACGCGGAGATCGTCGGTTCCGCGGAACGCGGAGATCGTCGGTTCCGCGGAACGCGG
>Ga0268265_10000160_pt1 | contig 81960 bp, 83 predicted proteins | sample KBSSwiS52_FD_190355 | JGI IMG/M metagenome (GOLD analysis project Ga0268265, IMG submission 190355) | Switchgrass rhizosphere microbial communities from Kellogg Biological Station, Michigan, USA - KBS Switchgrass S5-2 (SPAdes) (version 2) | ecosystem: Host-associated > Plants > Roots >... | reverse complement strand
GCGACCGGTTCCAGGTGCCGTGAAGCGTGATGAACGCCCCGCCGCGATACTCCGCCGGAAATTGGGTGCCCGTATAAAACGCAAAATCAAGCGGCGAGTTGTGTGCGGGCAGGGCGACATCGGGGGGAATCGTCTTCTGGACCAGGTCCGGGTGCTGGCCATTGTGCCGTGGCTCCGGATGCGGCCCAAAGTACGCCCACGGCCATCCGTAGAATCCGCCGGGCTGGACATGGGTGAAGTAGTCCGGCGGCAGATCGTCACCGAGCCCGTCACGCTCGATGACCGTCACCCACAGCGTGTCGCTGTTGGGAGACCAATGGATGCTCGACGGATTGCGTGTGCCGCTCGCGAAGATCTCGCGACCGCTCCCGTCAGGGTTGTAGCGATTGATCGCCGCCCGCCGTTCTTCGTCCGGGGTGATGTTCGATGAGGATCCGACGCTGACATACAGCTTCTGACCGCCGCGGTCAAAAACGATCGCGCGCGTCCAGTGATTGCCGCCCCCCGGCACCTGCAGAATCTCCTGGCCAGTGCCAACGGTGAGCGCTTTGGCGTCGTACGGAAATCGCCTGACGCGGTTCGTCTCGGCGACATACAGATAGTTCTGCCAGATGGCCAGGCCGTAGGGACGATTCAGACCCATGACGAGCGGTTTCCTGGCGTCAGGCTTTCCGCCGGCAAACACGTAGACGATGCCCGCGCCGCTGTCCGACAGAAGGATTTCGCCCCCCGGCGCAAGCAGCATGAACCGCGGCATGTCGAAGCCGCTCGCCCACGTTGACACCGAGAATCCCTGCGGAACGTGCAGTATCGCGCCGGCCGGAGGGTCGACAACCCGCGGCGCATTGGTCGCCGACGGCGTCGCGAAAGGCGCGGGCAGCTGCGGCGCCTGCGCGCCGAGAAGCGCACCGCCGACCACAACAAGCATCAGAGTCACTACGCGCATCTCGCCTCCCACTCGCGAACCGGGTCCGCCGCTTATGAAAGAACAACTCGAACGGTAAAAATACCTGCGATCAGGCCGAGAATCGAGAGCACCACAGATGCCCCGACATAGACTAGCGCTGGAACCACATCATGGCGTTCCCACATGAGACGTGTATCGAGCGCAAATGCCGAGAACGTCGTGAAGCCGCCAAGTACGCCGGTCGTCAGAAACAACCGCTGTCCCGCCGTCGTCGTTTCGCCACGGAATGCGAACCATGCGGCGAGCATCCCCATCGCAATCGATCCCGTGACGTTCGCGATGAGCGTCCCAGCCGGATAGTCAGGCCCGACGAGCGCGAGCGCCATCCGATTCACCCAGTGACGTGCCGCCGCGCCGAGACCACCGCCCAGGAACACCAAGACATATCCAAGCGCCGTATTCATCCAACCAAAAATAATAGCTGTGAGCTTCCCGTCCCACGCTGATTCGCGTAAGAGATTTCAAGCCGCGTAACCGTAGCGGAGCAGGTTTGAGGACACACGTGCTGCCCCGAAGCAACGACACGTGTCGATTTCACGCGCGTTTATGCGGGCATATCTCTTGCTGACGCGGGGATCTCGTTCAGCTCTGCGCCCAGCGCGCTGCAGCGGTATCACAAATGTCCGACGCAAAGGAAATCAGTCGACGAAATTTTTGTCTCCACGCCTGCCAGGCAGCGTCCTGCGTGGCGCTTGGCTCACTCATCGAGGCATGCGGTGGTGGTGGCTCGGGTCCGAGCGCGCTGCAGCTTACCGCGCCGCAGCTCGCTGTCATCAATGGCAACACCAGCGGAAACAGCGTCGTCGTGCAGATCGATTCGTCCTCGCCCCTCGCGGCGGTTGGAGGAGCGGCGATGGTCCGCAGTTCTGGAGGATCATTTCTCGTGTCCCGCACCGCGCAGGAGACGTTTACGGCCTTGACCTCTACCTGCACACACGAAGCGTGCACGATCACCGGCTTTGACAACACGAACTACGTCTGTCCATGTCACGGATCGATGTTCACGACGGCGGGGCGCGTCGTCATGGGTCCGGCGACTGCGCCGTTGCGGACGTTCGCGACGCAGTTCTCCAACAACGTGCTCACGATTTCGATATGACACACAACCTTCGCACATCACTCCGCATCGTTCTGTTTGTCTCGTTGTCGGCCGTCGGCATAATGGCGGCCGGCGGATCGTGGCGTGTCGGCCAGGCCGAAGTCAGCGTAAAGTGTCCAATGACGATCGGCGGAAGCTTCGATGCGAGCACCTCGGCGCTCACCGGTACGCTCACCACGAGCACGGCGCGTCCATCGGCCCTCGACGGTAGCGTCGCTGTCGATCTGCGGACCATCGATACGGGAATCGCGCTTCGCAACGACCACCTGAGGGAGAACTATCTCGAGGTCGACAAAGGCGCAGGGTACGACCAGGCGGTCCTTTCAGACATCGTGCTCCAGGGATTGAACGCCGACGCAGCGGCAGGAAAGGGATCGTTCACCGGATCGCTCATGCTGCATGGAGTGAAAAAGACAGTCACAGGACCGGTGGAGATTCGTCAGGCCGGAGCGGCATGGCGTGTCCGGGCGTCCTTTCCAGTGAATCTGCCCGACTACAACATCGACAAGCCTCGCTACCTTGGCGTCGGCGTCAAAGACATGGTGCAGGTCTCGGTGACTTTCACCGCCACACAATCATGACAAATACGGTTCGATGGAAAGTTCTCTCGCTTGCCCTCGTGTTCCTGGCCGCCGCGGCATCCGCATCAGCGGAGCCGATGTTTCTTGCCAAGCAGTACACGCGCTGCACCGCGTGCCACTATTCGCCGTCGGGTGGAGGGTTGCTGACACCCTACGGACGGTTGTTGTCGCACAAGGAGCTGTCCACGACGGGCGGAGACGCAGCCGCCGCGCCTGAACCAGGCAACGAAGACGACCCGCATGGCGAACAGGCCTTTCTGTACGGCGCGCTCGGCAACGCGCTCGGTCCTGTGCACCTCGGTCTGGAGCTGCGTCCGGCGCATCTGCGCGTCAACTTTCCAGGCGGCCATCAGGATCAGAACCTGCTGATGAACCTCGATCTGATCGGCGCGGTGCAGAAGAACGGATGGGTGGCCTACGCCACTGCCGGGCGTGAGCCGGCGGCGCACGGTGAGGACGTGCGGTTCATCTCGTACGAACACTGGGTCGGCTATCAACGCGACGACGGGTTCGGTATCCGCGCCGGCCGTTTCCTGCCGGCGTACGGCGTTCGATTTGCCGATCACACCGCCTTCACGCGCGCGTACGAGGACTTCGACCACGCTGACCAGGTGTACGGCGTCGAAGTCAGCGACACCATGGGGCCGTCGCTGCTGCAGGTGACGCTTGGCGCCGGCAAAGCCGAGGCATTTCGCGTGGACGATGGCCAGCAGGCCTTTTCGCTGACCGGACGATGGCAGCTCGATCTCACCCCACGCACAGCCCTCATCGGATCGGCTGCTTACAGACATGCGTCGGATCTCGATCCGACGTCCGGTCTTATCGGCGCCGCGTTCGGATTCGCCCCGACGCCTCGCCTGAGCATCTGGACGCAGGTGGACGCCAGCCTGCAGACACGGGCGCGCGGCGGGCATTCGTGGGTTGCCGTCAATGAGACGTCCTTCGAGGCATACCGGGGACTGTGGCTGAAGTTCTCGCCGCAGTTGAAGACTTCAGGTGGTGTGCCGGGCTTCTCGGAACTGCGTCGCCTGCTGTTCGAGGCAGATCTGCTGCCGCGAACGCACTGGAATGTCGGCGTGTCGTACTACCACGACCACAATCACACCTTCGAGATCAGCACGTCCACGCTGCTGGCGCAGCTGCATCTGTATTTGTAGGTTAGTGGTTGGGGTTGGTGGTTGGTGAACTACAACCACCAACCACCTCAGCCGCCGCCGCGTTTCTGCAGATTGGCGGCATTCTGGGCCGCCTCGTCGCGATGTTGGGCTTCCTCCGTCATCGCCCGCTCCTGCCGGGCGATCTGGCGCGCTTTACCTTCTTCGGTCCCCGGCCCCGCGGTGATGCGCGCAATGGTTTCGCGCCGCAGCGTCACGCTCAGGTCGTAGCAGCGCTGCGCCAGCTCGAATGCGGCGGCGCCGGATGCCCACTGCCGACGTTCGGCACGCACGGCCCCGAGCAGAAATGCCGCTTCGCACTGGCCGGCATCGAGCGTGAGCGCATCCTGGAGTTCCGCCTCGCTCTCATCCAGACGACGCTCGTGCCATTCGATCATGCCGGACAGCACGAGGACGGACGCGTTGTGCATCAATCCCTTGGCCTTATCGGTGTCGATGCGGGCCTCCTCGATGCGCGCCAGGTGATACTCGTTCCACGCCCGCCAATAGTACGCCTCGCCGGTAAACCAGCTGCCAAGCTCGAGGATCCGTGTCGCGGCGGCGACGGCCTCGTCGTGACGAGCCAGATGCGACAGGGTCGCCGCTCTTCCGAGCAGCGCGTCCCTGTGAGTGGGTACGAGCGCCAGCGTCGCGTCGTACGCGTCGAGCGCTTCAGTCCACTCCTCGCGATCGCGGCGCAGCTCTGCGAGGCTGGCGATGATAGCCGGCGATTCGGGAAATGCGGCGCGCGCGGCGGTGAAGCGGCGAAGCGCTTCTTCCTGATCCGGCTGGCGGGGAATGTCAAGCGCGTAACGTCCGAGCGCGAAGTCGACGTCGGCGAACTCCGGAACCGCATCACGCACGGCTGTCAGGTGCGGCGCCTGCGTCGATCCGCACGCGCCCGCCCGATACTCAATCAGCGGCACGTCGTGGAAACGTTGTACCGTGGCCGCAATGGTGACGTTTCGATCGGCAACGACATACTGACAAATCAGCGACAGCTCGAGGTACGCACGGAGTAGCGGCGAGCCGCCTCCGCCGCCCAGATCGGTACGCCACGCGGCGACCGTTTCCGCTGATGCCCGATTCTTCAGCGTCTCGACGAGGACGGCGTCGCGATCGTCGGCGAGTGGATCGATCCGCAGTGCCTGGACAATCGCAAGATAATCGGACCAGTCGGGCCCCTCGGGAAGTACGGCGCGGGCGCGCTCGAGCCATGGTCCGTATGGCAGGCCGAGCTCTTTTGCACGCGCGGTGATCAGCAGCGCCGATTCGAACGTCCGGATCTGGCTAGAGGCGGCGACGGCGGCGTTGTAGGCTTGCGTCAAACACCCGAAACAACCGCGGGTGATGAGTGCGTCAATTGCTGCGGTGGACGAGTTGGTCCCGGGCGGTGCTGCAACTGTCGGTGGACGAACTGCACACGCAGCGCTTGTTGCAAGCGCACAGAGCAGAGCCGCGAAATTCCGGCTCGGGAAACGCATCGGCTGGAGAGATTAAACTACACCATGACCCCTCACGAAAGCCTCACACAGGTCCGCCGAACCCTTCTGGATCTTCACAAGGCTTTGATCGAGCGCGAGCGCGCCGCGTACGAAAAAGGTCACGGCGCCGTCAGTCCCGGACAGATGCTGCAGCTCCTCATCCGCGATTCGGCGTTCTCGTGGCTGCACCCGATTTCAGAGCTGATCGTTCGCGTTGACGAATTGATCAGCAATGCCAGCGACCGTCGGCGTCCGACGCCGTCACGGCCGGCCATGACGCCGGACCAGATCAGTGCCGAAGCAGAGATTCTGCTGGTCGAGACGCGCGAGCTGCTCACGGCTGGCGATGCGCCCGGCGGCTTCAGAGAGCGGTACGACGCGGTGCTCCAGAGCGATCCCGGAATCGTTCTGATGCATCGAGCCGTGATGAGCGCGCTGCCGCAATCCCACCGCATGACGCACTAGCATTCGCTCTCCTCAATCCAAAGTTGTTCACATGCGACCGTGCGGCCACAGCTTTGTAGCCGCGAAGTGGTCGTCTCGCCGGCGTCCCGTACCAAGTTGTTCCCCGAGCCTTTCAACGCTTCACAAAGGTGTGTGATTCGCGCGCGATGATCGCGGATGCGAACGCACCGCGACGCTCCGCGCGCTGAAACATTCAACAAATCATCGAGCGCACCGAAGTGGACCGCCGCTTGCTCTCGTGCTGCGCATCCACGATGTCGCATGACAGCGAAGGTGCCTCGCCGAAGCGCGCAGCGCGCGAAGGCGGGTCAACACCATCGTCAATCCATCCACCAACACCGTTGACGTTATGAATATCGCTCTGGGTGTGCTCGTGTTTTTGACCTCTTTCATTGCCGGCACAGACCCGCGCGACGGCAGCCATGTGCGGACGCTGGATAAAGGACTGCGAACGGTGATCGACGAAGGACTCGCCCGATCGAACTCGTTCCGCGGCCTGATCGCGCGGCTCGATGGCTCTGACGTGATTGTCTATGTCGAACGGGAATGCCCGATGTCGTCGCGTCTGTTTGGTCGCCTGACGCTGCTCGGGACGGGCGGCGATCGGCGTTACGTCAACGTGCGAATCTCCTGCATGCTGACCGTCACGCAGCAGATCGCCGCGCTCGGCCACGAGCTTCGCCACGCAGTCGAGATCGCGGATGCGCCGTCGGTCGTCGACGACGCATCGCTTGCAGCGGAATACCGGCGCGTCGGTTTTGCGTCACGCGCGGTGCGCGGAGGCACCGGCTATGAGAGCCGCGCGGCAATCGATGCCGCGCTTCACGTCTGGGCTGAGCTGGCGCATACGGCGGAATAGCCGTACGCGCCGCATCGATCGCGCTGAGGATCGTCTCGATTATCGGGATCGTCCGCGCCCGCCCGGCCAGCTCCACCCGTCGGCGGGACGGTGGATGCCTTTCAGGTGGACGTTGTAGGTTGTCGCGCTGCGGCTCGGCGCGCCGCGCACAATCACGTGGTCACCGGGCTTGAGAACCGACGCGCCAATCCCTTGTTGTTCGAGGCGCCGTGGATTGGCCCACTCCGCGCCGAACTTGCGCATCACGCCCCCATTGTCAGCGGCGTTGAAGTACACCCATGCGTGGGGATTGCGGTACTCGAAACTGACGACGTCTCCTTCGAGCGAGATCATCTGGTCTTCGTGATAGTCGCGCGCGAAGGAATGGTGCGCGTATGCCGCCGTTGCCGCCATCAGGGAACCCAGCGCCAGAAGAAGGAGCCTCTGCTTCACATTCGCCCTCCGGGTATAGCCTCAACAGATTACATCCGTCCGGCAGCGAAATCGCATGAAGCGTGATCGTGCACGGAACGTCGGACCACAGCCGTACTCCCCAGGAGCCCCACGCCTGTTCCCCGGAAGAGCCTGATGAAGGCAAGGAACGCGACCGGGATGGCGACGAACAGACTCCGGATCACCCTCTGGACGAGCCACCGCCAGTTCCGGTCGAGGATCCGCCACCACCGGTGACGCCAGGTCCGTACGTCGCGCAGGAGGAGAAGTTATGGCCGTAATTGGATGGATTGTGTTTGGTTTGATTGTAGGCGCGCTAGCCAAGCTCGTAATGCCCGGTCGTGATCCCGGCGGCATCATCGTCACCATGCTGCTCGGTATCGCAGGAGCGCTGCTCGGCGGTTTCCTCGGCCGTGCAATGGGGTTCTACGGGCCGGGAGAGGCAGCCGGGTGGCTGATGTCGTTTCTCGGCGCGGTGGTCCTGCTGATGCTGTACCGGATGCTCGTCCGGCGGCGCGCGTTGCGGCCCTGACGGCATTTCGTCGGGCGGACGTTCAGGCCCCCTACGCCTTGACCATCTCGGCGCGCCAGCAATAGCTGCACGCGTTGCAGTAGTAATACTGGACAGCGCCGATACGGAGCGTTGCGCGGACGCTGTCCGATTCGCAGCCAGGGCACCTCTTGGAACCAAGAAGTGCCTCGTCGAGCGAAGCGGGGGCGTCCGTTTCCGCATTCAGCACCTGACGAACCGTGTACGCCAGATCGTCGGCGTGCATCGGGTGCGCGAGCCATGCGTTGCATCCTGCCTTGGCGCTGTTCTCGGCGCACATCTTCGAGACTTCCGGTGTCAACATGATGATTGCGGGCGGTTCGCCGGGCTGCGGTTTGCGAATTTCGCGGCAGAGATCCCAGCCGGACATATCAGGAAGACGGAGATCGATGACCGCGCAATCCGGCAGCGCTTCTCGGGCGAGCCGCAGCGCGTCTTCGCCGGTGGTCGCGACGCGCACGACAAATCCGTGACGTGTCAGCGCCGCTTCGTAGTGGACGGCATGATCGCGGATGTCGTCGACAAGGAGGACGACTTCGGGGAAGCCAGGCATCGGCGCGGCAATGGCCGCGAAGTCCTTGTATCCCGGCACCCGAAGATTACGCAAGCTCGGCCATTAGAATTGCAGGCGATGAAAGTTGAACGACGCAGCCTGCTCGCCGGTGCGGCGGACGCGAGCGGTATTGCGATTGTCATCGACGTGCTGCGCGCGTTCACCTGCAGCGCGCTGATGTTTCGATATGGCATTCGCGATCTCGCGCTTGTGCGCACGCCGGAGGAAGCGCTTGCATTTCGCCGTGCAGATCCCGACTGCCTTGTCGCCGGCGAAGTCAAAGGGCGCAAAGTAGACGGTTTCGATGTCGGCAATTCGCCTACCGATATCGTCGCGAAGGGTGAGGCACTCTTCAGCGGCAGGCGTGTGGCCGCACGCTCTTCTGCGGGCACACAGGGTGTCCTCGCGGCGGCCGCACGAGCGCAGCAGGTGATCCTCGGCAGCTATCTCAACGCCGCGGCCACGGCCGCATACATCCGCGACTCTGCGCGGGTGGACGCGCTCGTACACGGCGAAGATGTCACCGTCACGCTGGTCGCGATGGGATTCGAAGGCGTCAGACCCTCTATAGAAGACGAGCGGTGCGCCGACTACCTCGAGCACCTGCTGATCGGAACGCCGTACGACCATCTGCAGGCCGTGTGGGACTGCATGCGAGACGAGGAGATCGCGGCGAGCCTCCGCGGCGAACACGATTACCGGCCGCGTGAAGACATCATCCTGGCCCTCCAGCGTGACGTGCTCAACTTCGCCATGATCGGCCGGCTGGAGGGCGGCCACGTCCGGGTGACGCGGCGCGACATCAGTCAGGTCCACACGATCTCTATTCCTTCGATGATCCCATGACCGATCTGCGGGCCGAGGTCGGGCCCGCTGTGGAGCGGAATCGCGGCATTGATCCATCGGTAGCCGCGCCGCGGCACCGTCTCGATAAACCGCGGCGCCCTGGCGTCGTCGCCAAGTACGGCGCGCAACCGCTTCACCGCGGCGTTCAGGCTGTGCTCGAAATCGACGAACGTGCCGTCCGGCCAGAGCCGACTCCGCAGTTGGTCCCGTGTGACCAGCGCGCCGGGACGGGCAAGCAGGAGCCGCATGATTTGAAACGGCTGCTCCTGTAGTCGAACGCGAGTATTTCCGGTAATGAGCTCGCGTGTGGGCTCGTGCAGCGCGATCGTCAACCCCATTGCCCCCTCTACGCAATCAGACCCTGGACGGTTTCACGGGGGCTGCTTGGCCTATTTGCCTTTCCTGACGTAAATGTTTCCGTCAAACGTTCGCAGTTCGAAGTCCGGCCCACCTCCGTTCACCGTGCCGTAGATCGACCGATTGACGTCGATGCGGAGGGCGCGCCCATTGCGCTGCTGCGTTCGGTTCGCGCTGGCGCTTGCGGTCACCTGCACATCGAAATCGGTGAACACATCGCCCTGATCGCTGCGCAGCCGCAGGTTGGCCTTTACCGCCGCCGGCAGGGTCACGTCGATATTCCCGTTCAGGGATGTGAACGCCATCGGCGCCTGCGATGCCACGCGCGCGACGGTTGCCGCGATGTTTCCGTCGACGGCGTGAGCCACCACCGAACCTCCGACATTGGTCAGCGTGATCTCGCCGTCGACCGTATTGATTTCGATCTCGCTGTCGACGCTGTCAACGGTAATTCCCCCATCGACGGTCGACACTCTCAGCTTCGTCCTCATCGGGACTTCGATCTCGAGATTGATCTCGTCGCGGTTGAACCCGGACGAGACCGACATCTCGTTGTCGCGCTCCTCAACGCCGAAACCTCCAGGCTGTGTCAATCGGCGCATTCCCGGAGGCGGCTCGGTCTGTTGGCGCCGCCGGAGCACCTGGCGCGCTCCCTGCGAGTCGGCGACGAACAACACGTCGCGCCGATTGGACCCTTTGATGGTCACCGTCCCGTCCAGAAGGTTCACCTTCAGCGTGCCGGGCCGCTCTGGATCGCTGAACGGCACCGTAATTCGATCGGTTGTCGGTTGAGCGGCCTGCTGAGCAACCGCGGCGCTCGCGAGGAAGGTGCAGAGAAGCGCGGTGCTGGCGATTCGAATCACTTCTTTCATGGTTTCTATCCCAGTTGCTGCAGGCCCCACGCCGCGCGGGAGCGCACGGCTGTGTTCACCTGGCGATCCTGTGCAAGACGCCGGAGCATGGGTGCGGATTGCCGCTCGTTGGTCTTGACCAGGAAATCGATCAGCGCAATCTGGACGAGCGGCGACATCTGGCGGTCGACGGCATCAATTGCGGCGCGGCGTACGTCTTCGCGCGACGCGAACCGCTCGAGCGCGTCGACGGTGGCGAGGCGCACGTTGACGTTCGGATCGTGCATCAGCGCATCCAGCAGCGCCGAGATCACCTCGCCGCTCGGTCGATCGAGCTGTCCCGTCCATGTCACCCCCTTCAGGCGGTCACTGGCGGACTGCTGCTGCATCAGCGAGAGCGACACCATTTCGCGAAGCTCGCGCATCTCGCTGCGCATGGCGGAGATCTCGGAGGAGGAATCGGCGGGTCGCGTCGTGTCAGGCACGACATATCGGCCGATGGCGACTCCGACGAGGAGCACGGCCGCCGCCGCGAGGCCCTGCATCGCGTAGAAGCGGACTCCGTCGGCGCCGCTGCGGCTAAACCATCGTGGTGGCGTAGCTGGTGCTGCATGTTCGACCGCATCGAGCACGGCGTCGAGCCGTGCGCGCATCCGGTCGGAATCGGGTGTCGGCGCATCGATGCCGTCGAGCATCCGCCAGGTGGCGTCGAGGCCTTCCGCCTCCCTCCGATCTACGTCGTCGGGCAGGAGCCTACTGAGTTTGTCGTTTTCCATGACGGGCTTTCATTCAGGCGAAGAAAGATGTCGCGCAGTTCCTTGACCGCGCGGTGGATTCGTACTTTGACCGCGCCGACCTCGATGCCGAGCAGGTCGGCAATCGCGTCGAGCTTCATGCCGCGGTAGCGCGCGAGGACGATCAACTCGCGTTTGTCCTCGCGCAGAAGCATCAGCGCACGCTGTAGCCGCGCGACGTCACGATTGCGCACCAGGAGATCGCCCGGCAGCGGCGCACCCGATGGATGCTCGGCTGCTTCGTCAATCGGCGCATCAGGCGGGCGCGTCCTGAAGTAATCCGCGCGCGCGTTGCGCGCGATACGGAAGAGCCACGTGTCGAACCGCCCCTCGCCGCGCCAAGTCCCGCGGTACTTCAGAACGCGGACGAACACGTCCTGCACGAGGTCTTCGGCGGTGGATGCGTTGCCGGTCATGCGCACGAGAAAGTCGAAGAGCGCCCGATGGTGACGCTCGAACAAGATCCCGAGCTTGGCGAGATCCCCTTTGCGTACCGCCTCCATGAGTGTTTCGTCGGTCACAGTTCCGTCGCTGTGGGTAAACATCACGGGATGAAAAAGGTTACGTCCACCGGCGCGGACCAGCTGGTCTGTTTCTTGCCGAGGTCGCCGGGCCATGCGTCTCTTCATGTGCTCGCTGTTGCTCGTGACTGCGGGCTGCGGCGGAACGCCCTCCGCTCCCTCGGATTCCGTGAATCCGAGCGCACCTACCGAGTCGACTCCTCGAGTGCCAGATGCCGCGGCCGGCGCTGTGGCGTTGACCGACGATTTCGGGGGCCGGCAGCTGTTCCCGTCGGACAACTGGTGGAACCAGGACATTTCGACGGCGCCGGTCGATTCGCAGTCTGATGCCTACATCAATTTCATTGGACGCACGCGTGGCGCGCATCCCGACTTCGGTCCGCCGCCGTACGGCATCCCGTACGTGGGGGTCAGCGGCAGCCAGGCGCGTCTCCCGATCACCTTCTTGGATTACGGCGACGAGAGCGACGCGGGCTTCCGCGGCGAGAGCGGGTATCCGGTTCCGGACGCCGCGAGGTCGCAGCCGAATTTCATCGAAGGGGGTGCTGTCGGTGGCGGAACCAGCGGCGATCGCCACTTACTCATCGTCGATCGCGATCGATGGGTGCTCTTCGAGTTGTTCGCGGCGCGCTGGAACGCGTCACGCAGTCGCTGGGAAGCGGGTTCGGGAGCCGTGTTCGACTTGTCGTCCAATACGCGCCGCCCGGAAGGCTGGACCTCGGCGGATGCCGCCGGCCTGGCCATTCTTCCGGGTCTCGTGCGCTACGACGAGGCAATGGGCGGCCCGGTTCGTCATGCATTCCGCATGACGGTGCGCAGTACGAACGGCTACGTCTGGCCCGCATCGCATCGCGCCGGCAGCACGACTGGCGCGCTGCCGATGGGTGCGCGGCTCCGGCTGCGCGCATCGAAAGACATCTCGCGTTACCCGCCGTATATCCAGAACATCCTCCGCGCGATGCAGATCTACGGGTTGATCGTCGCCGACAACGGCAGCGACATGTACGTGACCGGATCGATGGATGGGCGGTGGAATAACTCCGAGCTCAACCCGGCGTTTGCCGCGTTGACGGCCGGGGACTTCGAGGTGATTCGCCTTGGATGGCGCTGACTAGCGCCCTGCCGCCCGTTCCTCCTGCAGCAGCGAGTAGCACTCGTAATCCAGCAGCTGGACGTTCCGTTCCTGCCGTCGATAGAGCGGCATCGTCATCTTCCACGGGCGGGTGAAGACTTTCGGATCTTCGATCGTGACCTCGTAGGTGATGTGATCACGGTCCGTCGGCGTGTAGCGCTCGACGACGTGCAACGCTTCGCTGTGGAAATTTCCGGCTCGGTCGAACCACGTCTGGTCGGTGAAGTGAATCACGTCAACGACGAGCGTGTTGCCTTCCCAACGTCCTCTGGAATCACCCATGAACCAGCTGTCAATGGGCCCTTTCGGGTGCGGCGTACCATCGGCATAGATGTGCCTCGTCACGTGGCCGTACTCATACAGGATGGCGATATAGGTCGGCGTCTGCACGATCTGAAATGGGAAGGGCATGTAAGTGATCCGCGGAACGCCTGGTTGGAAACACTTCGTGTCGGGATCCGCGGTGCGTCGATTCTCGTAGTTCTCGCGCTTTTTTGCCGCCGCCCACGGCTGATATGGGATCTCATTTCCCTCGACGACTCCCTGGCCTGCTGGAACCCCGAGTAAAGCCGAGTGATCCTGAATGTCCGATGCTGCCGTATTGAGCACCTGCCAGATGCCGGAAAGATCGGGGCGCCCGTTTGCCGCACGCGACACGCCTGCCGCCTGATTCTGGGCCGCCAGCGGCACCACTCCGGACGCAACAAGCAGCCCGACGCCGATCCACCTGGTCATGACGCGCGATTCTAAGTGGAAAAGTGGAAACTCACCACACCCACTCCACGGCGTCGCCGACGGAGATCTCTCCACCCTCGACGATCTCCGCGTACGCGCCACCGCCCCACCGTTCACGCATCGTCGCCCGGAGCCCGGGCCACGCTTCTTCCATTCGCTCGCACGGACGCGTCTCACCGAGGACGTGCAGGCGAGCGGTGCCGATACGCAGCGTCTTGCCTCTTGAATCGAACAAGTCGAGCGAGTCGATTACCAGGTTCGCGCGTCGCGCGCTGGTCTGCAGGTCCGTTCCGAGACGATCCATCAGCTCGTGCCATCGCGCGAGGTCGATCAACGTCACCTGACGTCGGCCGCCTTGATCTGCGTTCCCGGCAATCCCGAGGCCCGCGATGAGCGTTGCGCCGACGGCCGGGTCCATCAGCCCTCGATGCGCACGCTTGATCCAGATCTGGTGAAGCACAGCCATTGCCCTTCAGCTTAATCCCGGCCGGGTACCAGGTTTGAGTACGTCCGATGAGCCATGGACACGCTGATCCGGACACACCTGCGGATTGCCGCGATGGGCGACCTGCACGTGTCGAAGAATTCCCAGGGCGGTTTTCAGCCGCTCTTCACGCAAGTCAACCAGTCAGCGGATGTGCTGCTGCTGTGCGGCGATTTCACCGACTACGGTCTGCCGGATGAGGCTCGTGTCCTGGTTCGTGAGCTGTCCGTCGTGAAGATTCCGGTCATCGCGGTGCTCGGTAACCACGACTATGAAGGTGGCAAACCACACGAAATCCGCCAGATTCTCATCGATGCCGGCGTGCGTGTTCTTGATGGCGAAGCCACCGAAGTTCATGGCGTCGGGTTCGCGGGCGTCAAGGGATTTGCCGGCGGCTTCGGCCGAGGCGCGCTCGGACCATGGGGCGAGGAGGCGATCAAGGCGTTTGTGCAGGAAGCCGTGGACGAGGCGTTGAAACTCGAGACTGCACTGGCGCGGCTGCGGACGCACAAGCGCGTTGCCCTGCTGCATTACTCGCCGATTCGCGGCACCGTCGAAGGGGAGCCACCCGAGATCTTCGCGTATCTCGGGTCCAGCCGTCTGGAGGAACCGATCAACCGGTTTCGCGTCAATGCTGTGTTTCACGGGCACGCGCATCGCGGAACACCTGAAGGCCGCACATCCACCGGTGTGCCCGTCCACAACGTGTCGATGCCGTTGCTGATGCGCGTCAATCCCAATCGGCCGCCGTTTCTCATCGTTGAAGTGCCGCGTGACGTGGCGGACGCAGCCCCGGCGGTCGAGCGGCGGACGAGCGGTGAACCACTTGTGAAGTCAGCGTGAGGACGGCGTGAATCCTGCACAGCCACGCGGAGGGACTGATCGCGTGATAGACACCGACGTTCCATTGCTCACCTCGCCCGACACAGCGCAGCTGTATCGAGATGCGCTCGAAATGCTGAACCGGTGCAGCGTGCCGTACCTCGTCGGCGGCACCTATGCGTTTCAGTACTACGCCGGAATCTATCGCGAGACGAAAGACTTCGATATTTTCGCCCGGCCGCGTGACCTGCGCCGCTTGCTCGAGGTGCTGACCCGCTGCGGGTTCCGAACAGAGATCGCATTTCATCACTGGCTGGCCAAGGCCCATCACGGCGAAAAATTCATCGATGTGATCTACAACTCCGGCAACGGGCTGGCAGAAGTCGACGACGAGTGGTTTGCGCACGCCGTGGACGAGACCGTGCTGGGAGTCGCGGTCAAGCTGGTGCCGGCGGAAGAGATGATCTGGACCAAGGCGCTCATCATGGAGCGCGAGCGGTACGACGGCGCCGACGTCGCACACCTCCTCCGCCACTGCGCCGGCCTGGTGAACTGGGAACGGCTCGTGCGCCGGTTCGGTCCCCACTGGCGCGTGCTCCTGAGCCACCTCATTCTGTTCGGCTTCATCTACCCGGGCGAGCGCTCCCTCATTCCTTCCGCTCTGATCAAAGAGCTGTTGAATCGCGTACAGGCCGAGCTCGATGTGCCGACGCGCGACAGCAAGGTTTGCCAGGGCACGCTGCTGTCACGTGCGCAATATCTCGTTGATGTCGAAGAATGGGGTTATGAGGATGCGCGTCTGCAGCCGCGTGGCTCGATGACGCCCGAACAGATTGCAGAGTGGACCGCCGGGATCGATAAGTCGCGTTGAAGATTTGTGATTCGCGATTTGTGACTTGAGCCTTCCGATCACAAGTCACAAATCACAAATCGCTACCAGCCCCCGGTTGTCGTTCCGTCACCAGTCACCATGATCGCCTGCTCGGCCTGCGAGCGGACGGAACTCGTCGAGAGGACCTGCGCGCGAAGCCGGTATTCGCCGGCCGCGAGGTTCTTGAACTGAATGGTATGGAGCCGCTGTTCCTTGTCCCCCTGCAGCGGCACCTCGGTCGCGCAGAACATGTTGTCGCCGTCGGCCTCCACGCGAAGCGTGCGGTTTTCGGCATTGGGTTCAACGGCGACGACCATCTGAACCGTAGCCGGTTCCGCGAAGAAGTGACCTGAAACCCTGATCTGGACGTTGTCTTTCGCGCCCACGGCCCCCGAAAGGGCCGCTACTGGAAGGATGAGCGCGGTGAAGCGAATGATCTTTCGAACCACGGTCGTAAACCTCTGGTCGGCCGTGGAGCAACGAGCGTACCAGCTTTGCTCGCCCCGCAAGTTGCAGGCACGAAAGGCAGTCCGGCATCACTGTTGGCGCTCGAGAATCCAGCAGACCGGCTCGACGAGCTTTTCGAGCGCGGACCTGCGTCCCCATTCCTCCAGCGTAATCTCGTTGCACGCCGCAAGATCGGCTTCGAAATCGCGCCGCAGACGTCCGGTCACGGCGGCCTCACGAAACGCGACGTTGACTTCGTCGTTGTGCTCGAACGAGCGGTTGTCGACGTTGGTCGTCCCGATCACCGCCCATCCATCGTCGACCATCAGCGCTTTCACATGTGTCATCGCCGGACGATATTCGTATACGCGAATTCCTCCCTGAAGGAGCTCGCGGTACATTCGCCGGCTCGCGAGCCGCACAAGTCGCTGGTCGCTGTACTTACCGGGGACAATGACGCGCACTCTGGCACCGCGGCGGGCCGCGCGAATAAGAGCCCGCCGCAGCGCCTTGTCGGGGAGGAAATACGGCGTCTGAATGTCGACGCTGCTGACGGCCCCTTCAATCAGCATTTGAAACACTACGCGGGAGGCGGTCGAGCGGTCGGAAGGGGAGCTCTTGACCAGCATCGCTTCGGTGGGTCCGGCGTTCTGCAACGGCGGCCAGTGACGCGGTGACGTCAGAATTTCACCGCAGCACTCGAGCCAGTTCTCGGCAAACACGCCCTGCAATGCCGCCACGATCGGGCCGTCGATGCGCGCCATCGTGTCACGCCAGGCAGCCCGTCGGTGCTGTGGACGGAGCCACTGATCAGCCACACCTGCCCCACCGGTAAACGCGACGCGGCCATCGACGACGAGCAGCTCGCGGTGCGTGCGGTTGTTCATGCGATGAAAGCGGTACCACCTCAGTCCCTGGTAGAACTGAACGTTGCAGCCCGCCTCGCGCAGCTGTCGCAGCGGCGCTCCGAAGACCATCATCAAGCTGCCAACCCAGTCGAGCGTCAGCCGCACCTCAACGCCTGCGCGCGCGCGATCGATCATCGCGTCAACGAGCATCCTCGCCGCCTCGCCCTTCTGGAAGATGTACGCCTCCATATTCACGGAAGACTCGGCGGCCAGGATGGCGTCGCGCATCGCCGGATAGAACTGCGCGCCGTTGGTGAGAATCTCGACTTTGTTATGGAAATGCATCCCAGCCTGACAGGTCGCCTGCAGGACGTGCAGGAATTCGTCGCTGTCGAGCCGGGTTGGGTGCGAAACCTTGTAGTCGATTCGAGGGGTGAAGAAGAGAACAAGTACGAACCAGATGATGAATCCAAGCGCGATGATGGTCCAGCCCACGGCTACGCCGCCTCCAGAAACGCGATTGGAAAATGCGCGAATACATCCGCCGCACGGATCCACTTCCGCCCGTCCTGTTCGGTGACCGCAGCGCAGGCATCAGTGAAGACCTGCCGGTAACAGCGCGGCGCCTCCTCCGGGACGGACATTCGCGTATCGCCCCAGATATCACCGATCGGCGGGTTGCCGTCGCGCGTGAGCGTCGCGACCAGACGCGGCACGCACACGAGCACCTGCCGCTGCCCGAACACACGTCCGAAGGCGAACAGGTGCTGCCGTGCCGAGCCTTCGACTACCAGCGGCTCATAGCGACCGCAGCGAAACACGTCGTGGGCCGCGCGGCGCGCCCGCAGCATCGTGGTCGTGGCAAAAAGCTTCAGGCGGTCGTCTTCGAGACGCTGAAGCATTTCCGACGCCAGCGTCGCCCGTTCTCCGAGCGACCGTTCGACCGCATCGAGCAGTTCGCGCCGTTTGCGGTAATCCACGGGCCTTCGATTATCTGGATCAACAAGGCTGAAATCCCACAGTTCGGTACCCTGGTAGAAGTCCGGTACACCTGGCGCCCCAATCTTGATGGCGAGCTGCGCGAGCGAATTGTAGATGCCGAACCTCGTCACCCGACGGGCAAACTGACCGAAATCGTCGCGGAAGGCCACGTTGGCAGGCGAGAGCACCATCGCGACGAATCGGGCCATCGCGTGCTCGTGCGGTTCACTCGGGTTCAGCCAGCTCGTGAAGACTTTCGCCTCCCGCATCGTCTTCAACATGTAGTCGTGGATTCGTTCGGAGTACTCACGTTCCTGGTCTGGCGTCATGGGCGCCAGCGGCCACGTTCCTACCAGTGTCTGATACAGCAGGTACTCTTCGTTGCGGCTCGGGTAGGACTCGCCGTTAATCAGCGAACGCGCCTTCCGGTTCATGCGCGCCCAGCGCTGTGTGGCCGGGCGCCACTCGCCGGCCAACTCCGACAGCACATTGATGCGCGCGCGAACGTCTTCGCTGCGTTTGGTGTCATGCGTCGAAGAGGCGGACAAACCGTGCGGCCATTTGGCGGCTCGGTCGGCCAGCCACGCATGCAGCGCGTCAGGCGCAACGCCGAACTTGTCCGGCTCGCCTCCGACTTCGTTGAGCGACACCAGCCGGTTGTAGAGATACAGTGCCGTGTCCTCGATCCCTTTCGCGGTCACCGGACTGGTGACCTGCTGGAACTTACCGACGAACTTGATGTGCTCGCCACGTTCCTCCGCGGGGATGTAGTCCGCCTTCTTGAGCAGCAGTCCACGGACGAACTCGAACACAACGGCGGGATATTGCGGGTTGCGCCGCTTCGCTTCGTTGACGGCATGGTCGATGTAGCGGCGATCGTGCGCCGTGACGTCGGAGTCACGCGCATTGACATACGTGCGGTAGACGGGAAACGACGCGATGATCTCCCGCATCGCGTGCAGAAGCAGATTCAGCGTGAAATCGCGGAAGTGACGATTCCGCTCCGAAAACCGCGTCAGATCGTGCGCGAGCACCTGGAGCTCGCTCGCCATGCTCATTCGCAGAATGAGCTGCTTGCTCCGGTACGCGAATTCACGGAACGGCGCCCGCAGGCGCGTGAACCGTTCAAACGCTTCGTTCACCGCGCGCTCGTTCGCCGGGTTGACGAACAGGCCGTTCACGCGAACGAGAAATTCATAACCTGTCGTTCCTTCAACGGGCCAGGACGGCAACCATTCGTCCGAACCGAGGATTTTTTCCACGACCAGATAAAGGCGGCGATCGCCTGAAAACAAATCGGGTCGCACGTGTTGCGCGCGCGACTGCAGCCGTTCGAGGTAGTCGCCCGGATCGTACAGACCATCGACGTGATCAATCCGCATCCCGTCGATGCATCCTTCGCGCAGCAGCTCGAACGCAAATGCGTGCGTGTGTTCGAAGACTTCTGGATCTTCCATCCGAACTGCCGCCAGCTCGTTGATGTCGAAGAACCGCCGGTAATTGATCTCTTCTGCCGCCACACGCCAGTAGGCCAGTCTGTACGGCTGCGCCGACAGCAGCGCGTCGAGGCGATCGAAACTTCGCGGATTGCGCGGTTTGCCATTCAGGATCGTAACCGCGCGTTCGATATGCCCCAGCACCGCCGGCGACTCGGTCGTGAGACGTGCCAGACGACGCTTGATGACTTCCTTCTCGCGGTTCCGCTCCTTGCGCAGCTCCGGTGTCTGAGCCTCGCGGCCTGGCAGATTCCGAATGGCAGTGAGAATGCTCAGAAACTCCATTCCGGCATCGGTACCTTCGATCTCCGCGAGGAGTTGCTCGACATCAATGCCGAGGATGCGGTCGTACGTGCCGGGCGCAATGGGCAAGACGGTGTCGAAATAACGAGCGCTGAAGGCTCCGGCGACATATTCCACGGTGATGTGCTGACGTTCGAGCACCGCGCCGTAGGAGTCGCCGAGGATCGGCAGCAGCACCCTGTTTTCGAGTTCCCGCTTCAGTGGGTGCCAATCGATGTCGAAGAAGGATGCGTATTGCGAGCTGGGGCCGTTTTCGAGGACGTCCTGCCACCACGGATTGGCCGACTTAGCGATCCCCATGTGGTTCGGCACCAGATCGACGATGTGGCCCATCGCGTGTCGGCGCAGTGTTTCTATCCAGCGGTTGTAGGTCGCTCGATCACCAATCTCCGGGTTCAGCTGTGTCGGATCGGCGACGTCGTAGCCATGCGTACTTCCCGGCACTGCCTTGAAGTAGCTCGACGCATAACAGTGAGAAATGCCCAGCCGATCGAGGTATTCCACGATGTTCGTGGCATCGTCGAAGGTGAAGGTCTTGTTGAATTGCAGTCGGTACGTTGCGGCCGGGACGGAGGCGGGAAACATTTGGCAGAGGTACTAAACCAAACGGAGTGCCAGCGCACGTGTTGGAACACAGCTTGCTGACGAGGTCGTGTGCGTACGCGCCTGATCTCAGCCGTAGTTGCGACCATCATCGGTACGGCGGCGTGCGGCGGCGCAATCACCATTCAACCGCCTGCCCAACCGCCAACTCCGGACGCAATCAAACAGCTGTGGGTCGACCCAGGGAGAGAACCGCGCGACCTGTTCTGGGGAATCGGCGGCCAGAAATACGCACCCAAACCGGACGCCGTTTATCCATTGAAAGAGCGCGACGCTGTCGGGTTCAGCACGAAGTACGTCGTCAAGGACGCTGAGGGGATCGAGTGGAACGCGAAAGTGGGTCCCGAGGCGCAAACGGAGGTCGTCCTCTCGCGCATCCTCTGGGGACTCGGGTTCCACCAGCAGCCGATCTACTACCTGCCGTCGTGGACGATGGAAGAGAACGGGATCAAATCGACGATCAGCGAGGCTCGATTCCGGCCGAAAATGAAGGAATTCGAGCGCCTCGATGAGTACTGGTGGTGGCAGCAGAATCCGTTCGTAGGCACACGTGAGTTGAGCGGCCTCCTCGTCGTCCTGTTGATGTTCAACAGCACGGATCTGAAGAACGACAACAACAGCCTCTATATGTTCGACCAACCGGTCGAAGGCGCGACGCGCTGGTTTGTGGTCCGCGATCTGGGCGCCGCGCTCGGCGAGACGGGCAAGCTCTATCCCAAACGCAATTGTCTCGAATGTTTCGAGCGCCACGGGTTCATCACTGCGGTCAACGACGGCAGGATCGAATTCGATTACGACGGACGGCATCAGGAGCTGATGTCGATGATTCGGCCCGCCGACGTGCGATGGGCTGCCGAGCGAATGAAGCGCCTGACCGACAAGCAGTGGCACGACGCTTTCCGCGCAGCCAATTACTCAGATGCCGACGCACAGCGGTTCATCAACAGGCTGAAGGAGAAGATTGACGACGCGTCTGCGCTTCGGGCGAGACCCGTCGATCAGGCGACGCGCTGAACCGCTCCACCCGACACGACGACATGCAACCCCCACCTCCCGAGTTCGCGCAATCGCTGCCGCAGGTCCTCGCGTCGCATTTCGACATGGTGGAGCGCGCCGTCCTGGCGCTGCCCGTCGCGACTGCGCTTGGCGCGGCGCTGGCGTTTCGGCCGCGTCGCCGCGGCACACCGCCGCGATCGGCGCCGGTCATCGAAACGCAGATCGTGCTCGCTATCGTTGGCGCAACGGTCATGCTGGTTGTTGGATCGAGTCTCGCTCGTGCCTTCGGCATCGTCGGCGCAGCGAACCTGATTCGCTACCGAGCCAAGATCGATGATCCGAAAGACGCGGTGGTCATGCTGTCGACGTTGAGCATCGGGCTGTGTTGTGGCGTCGAGTTGTACGGCCTCGCGCTGTTTGCCACCGTGTTTCTGCTCGGGGTTCTATGGGCCGTCGAATCGATCGAGCCCGAACTCACCAAGCATTTCGAGCTGAAGGTGTCGACGCCCGATCCGCCAACCCTGCGGACCGACATCGAAGGGATCCTCCGGCGCTACCACGTGAAGTTCGAGCTCCGTTCGGTTGGTCAAAAGGAGATCGTGTACGACTCGGAGCTGCCGCTCCACACGCGCACCGATCGCATCGCGAACGCGATTCTCGCGATGGGCAAGAACGGCGATACCGAAGTGGCGTGGGAAGAGAAGAAGGCGAAAAAGTAAGGGCCGACGAAGGTCGGCCGCTACCCGCGGTAATTGCCAAACTGCAGCGCGACTCCGAAGTCCTGCTCACGCAGCAGTCGCATCACTTCCTGCAGATCGTCTTTGGACCCCGAACTGACGCGCAGCTGGTCGCCCTGAATCGCCGCCTGGACCTTCTTGAGCTTCGAATCCTTGATGAACTTGACGATGTCGCGCGCCTTTTCCGTCGTGATGCCCTGCTGTAGCGCGACTTCCTGTCGGACGGTACTGTTGGCGGCCGGCTGCGCCGGGCCTCGCGTCAGGTTCTTCACCGGTACATTGCGGCGGACCAGACGGATGGACACGATTTCCCAGAGCGCGTTCAGCTTGAATTCGTCGTCGGCGACGAGCACCAGCTTCGAGTCCTTCTGGTCGAAGTCAACGGAGGCCTTTGTCCCCTTGAAATCGTATCGCTGTGCGACTTCCTTTCGCGCCTGGTTGAGCGCGTTGTCCACCTCCTGCAGATCGACGTTCGAGGTGACGTCGAACGAACACTGCGTCGCCATGCGCCACAATGGTAGCGCAGAGCATCGCGTTATGACGTGGAGAGACGCTCGCGACGGACGCTCGCAACGGTTCGCGCGAGCTGCGCGGGATCGAATGGCTTGGCGATGTGCGCCTGAAAGCCGGATTCCAGTGCGGTGGCGCGATCGGCGACGGATGCATTCGAGGTGACTGCGATGGCCGGGATGCGGCCGTCGCGATGTTGACGCGCGCAGACGCAGTTGTCTGATCAGGTCGTAGCGGCGAAGCCGCGCGCGGTCACCGACCACGTGCCGTTGTTGAAGCGACCGACGTGCACGTTGTCCGCAAGTGTCACGGCGCCGGCAAGCGTGCTCACACCCCCGCGTCGGATGTCGTCGCCGGTCACGATGGAGATGGGGGTCGACGCCGTCGCGAGAGGCTGCAGTGTTCGAGTGGCGAGCGTGACGTCGATCTGCATCAACTGCTCGATCGACAGACGTGTGAGATCCTGCGGACCGTGAGCGGATGCACGCGCGGCAGGCACGAGGAAGACCACACGCGCGAAGCTGATCAGCCGCAGGCGCATGCGCGCTCCACTGTTAACGAATTTGAGACGGTGTGGCTTTCCGGACATCTTTCGGTATGCATTCGCTGAGGCCGGGCGCCGATGCTACAGCTGAGTCAGTTGCGACAACTGTCTTGGTGCGTTGTACTTTCGCGGGATATACTTCGGCGGTTCGCGTGAGCTTCGTGCCGGGCATCCTGCCTGCAATCGCGCGACGAGAGGCCAGCCCATCACACGATCCGCATGCCGACCGACCTGACAGGGAGTCCTAACCGCGGCAATGCCGGGCTGGTCGACATTCTCGATCGTGTGCTCGACAAGGGCTTGGTCGTCGCAGGCGACATCAAGGTGTCGCTGGCCGAAGTCGAGCTCCTGACGATTCGCATCCGTTTGATGATCTGCTCGATCGACAAGGCAGAGGAGATCGGTCTCGACTGGTGGAAGTACGACCGTCATCTTTCGCCGGGGCGCGAGCAGCTGCTGCAGGAAAATCTTGAACTTCGCGAGCAGCTTCAGCTGCTTGAACGGCGCGTCGCGTCACTGACGCGCGCCTCCGGCCGGCGCGGGCGCGCGACCGGCAAAGGACTGATACCCGATTAAGGAGTCTTCACGATGGCCGTCGAACGTGCTGCTGGCGGAACAAGTCTTATCGACGTTCTTGACCGCGTTCTCGACAAAGGAATCGTCATCGATGCGTGGGTGCGTGTGTCGCTCGTCGGGATCGACCTCATCACCGTCGAAGCGCGTGTCGTCGTCGCCTCGATCGATACCTACTTGAAGTACTCCGACGCCATCGGTGCGGCGGCATCGGCGGCACGTCCGACGATCGAACCGCCGCGGCCGTACGATGAGATCGCCGCGGAAAACGTCTCGCTGCGCGCGCAGCTGGAAGGAGCGCCGTCACCCGCAACGCGAACACCAGCCGGCAACCGCCGGCGCAGCCGCCAATAACGGTCGGGCGCCACGGAGCGGCGCCCTTATGGCACGGACCGCAGGTAGGACATGAGCTCGCTTCAGGCGCGGAGTTTTACTCGCCCGATTGGCAATGGCGCCAACCACGCAGCACGTCTTGACCTGCTCGAAAACTATCTCGCGCACCACGAAGACATTCTCCGGTGCGCGCATCTGAGTCTGGAGTGGCTCGCGCGTTACGCAGGCGTCAAGCAGTCAGCGTGCCTCGCGGTGGACGCCGAGTCGAACATGCTGGTGGGCATCGCCGCCCATGGCATCGCCGGCGATGACATCGAGCTCTTCTCATGGCCGCTGTCGGATACCTACGATCCGCTCATCGGCGCATTGCAGTCGTCTCGGCCCGTCCCGTTTCGCTCCTATCGACCCAATGGGCACGCCGCGCCGACGCCTCTCGGCCGTGGGGCGTTCACGGCGATTCCACTTGGCTTGCGCGGCGGCAATGTTGGCGGGCGCGACGATTTGGCGCCCGGACTGTTGCTGCTGCGCGCGCCGGCCATCACCGCCGACATCAACTGGCTCGTCATGGTTCTGGGCCAGAAGATCGATCAGGTGCGCGGGCGCGGCAGCCTCGCCGAGGAAGCACGCAAGCTGCGGCGCGAGCGGACGCTCTTTTTCACGATCATCAACGCAGTCACCGACCCGATCATGCTGACCGACACTGAAGGCCGGCTGATCGTCGCCAATGCGCGCGCGGAAAAGCTGTTTGCCGCCAGCGAAGAAGAAAGTGAAGGACGGCGTCGTGCCGTTGAATTGAACAACATGCTGTTTTCGGCGGCGCTCTCGCGGTCGGCCGTCGAAGGCAATCCCGAAGCGCGCGAGCTGCTGCTGGTCGATCCGAGCGATGGATCGGACCTGCTGTTTGAAGTGCTCTCCACCGCCGTCGAAGATCCGCGCGAAGGCACCGGCATCGTCTCGGTGCTGCGCAACATCACCGACCTGCGGCGAGCAACCGAGCAGATCGAGGAGAACTATCAGAAGCTTCGCGTCGCCGAAGCGGCCGTGCGCGCCGAGCGCGATCGCCTGAACCTCATCATCGACTCGGTTGCCGACCCGATCATTGTCACGGATGCCACCGGCGCAACGGTGATGATGAACTCGCCTGCAGAGGACCTCTTTACCGTGGTCGCGGGCGCTACTGAATCGGCGTCCCGCACGGTACAGGCCAATGACGCGCATTTCTCGTCCTTCATTTCAGGCCTGCTGCTCGGAGAGACGGGACCGGGCGAAATTCGGCGAGGGGAAATCGGGTTGATGAATCCGTCATCGGGCGAGCCAATTCCGGTCGAGGCGATTGCCGGTAAGGTGCTCACCGAAACGGGCGAGCTGACCGCCGTCGTCACCATCCTGCACGATCGCCGTGAGGCGCTCGAGCGCGCGCGGTTGTATGAACAATTGAAAGCCGCGTCAGACGAACTGCAGGCCCGCGTGCAGGCCGCCACCGCCGAACTCGCGACGCAGAACGAATTGCTGCGACGCCAGGCGATCGAGCTCGAGCAGGCATCACGTTTGAAGTCGCAGTTCCTCGCCAACATGTCTCACGAGTTCAGGACGCCCCTGAACGCGATCCTTGGCTACACGCACATGCTGCTGCAGGGCGTGGCTGGGGATCTGCTTCCCGCGGTAAAGCGCCAGCTGCAGCGCATCGACTCGAACGGCCGTCATCTGATGACGATCATCAACGAGATCCTCGACATCACCCGTATCGAGGCCGGCAAGATGCCGATGCAGCTCAGCGAGTTCAACCTCAACGAGCTGGTGCCGGAGGTGATGACCGAGCTCGATCCGGTGATTTCGAGGTCCAAGCTGACGGTCGCGCCGAGATTGTGGCCTCAGCTGCCGACCGTCTACAGCGATCGACAGAAGGTGAAGCAGATCATCGTGAATCTGCTGAGCAACGCGCTGAAGTTTACGCATGAGGGCGGCATTCAGATTACGGTCGGATACAGCCCGGCAGAGCGGACAGCGAGTGTCGCCGTAGCGGACACGGGTATCGGCATTTCACCCGAGAATCACGAGAAGATCTTCGAGGATTTCAGGCAGGTGGACGATTCGCCGTCGCGTCAGTACGGCGGCACGGGTCTTGGACTCGCCATCTGCCGCCGCCTGGCAACCGCGCTGGGCGGGCGCATCACGCTGGAAAGTACGATGGGTGTCGGCTCGACGTTCACACTGGCGATACCCGTCGAAACGGAACAATGACGCAACCAGACACTCCCCTGATTCTCGTTGTTGACGACTACCAGGACGCGCGAGAAATGTACGCTGAGTACCTCCAGTTCTCCGGGTTCCGCGTTGCGGAAGCGCGCAACGGCAACGAGGCTGTGGCGCAGGCCTTTTCGCTCCGTCCTGATTTGATCCTCATGGACCTGTCGTTGCCCGGCATGGACGGATGGGAAGCGACCCGCGTCTTGAAGGCGGACGAACGGACCAAACATATTCCCGTCGTGGCGTTGACCGGCCACGCGCTGGCAGGAGCGTCGGAAGGCGCCCGCAAAGCGGGGTGCGATTCGTTTGTCACCAAACCCTGCCTGCCCGATGATCTGGTTGTCGAAGTGCGGCGGATGCTGGACACTGTCAAGAAGGCCTGACGATAGGATCTGACATGCCGAAGGCTCAAAAGCCATCCTCCGCGCGGAAATCCAGCGCGCGCCCATCGCCCGCGCGGCCGCGGCCCGTCGCTGCGACACGTTCGCTGAAACGGGGTACCAATCAGGCGGGGCCTGTCCGCAGCGGCAGGCCGACGACGCGAAAGCGGGACGAGGATATCGCCGTGACCCGCGTGACGCACGAGACCGAGGTGCGCGGTACCGAAACGCGGGTGGAGCGCGTCGTCGAGCGCACACCGAAGCCGACGCTGCCGGACGTCGATCGCGCAGCCGGTCGCGGCCGCTACGTGTACTGCATCATCCGCGCAAGCCAGCCGCTGAAGTTCGGTGCCATCGGCATGGACGAGCAGTGGCCCGAGGTCTACACGATCAACTTCAAGGACATGGCCGCGGTCGTCTCGGATATTCCGCTCGCGCTGCTCGATTCGACGCGTGAAAACGTGCTGGCACACGAGCGCGTCAACGAGACCGTGATGCGCGATCACACCGTGATTCCGATGTCGTTTGGCACCATCTTCAAGACGCGGGAGGACATCGTCGAGCTGCTGCGCTCGGCCTATGACGCGTTTGCCGACGTGTTGTCGAAGATGCAGGACAAGCTGGAATTCGGCCTCAAGGTCCTGTGGGACCGCGACGAGATCGTCCGGCAGATCGAGCAGGAGGACGAGGACATCCATCGTCTCAAGTCAGAGATTTCCTCGCAGAAGGGTTCGACGTACTTCGCACGTATGCAGTACGGCCGTCTGATCGACGGCGCGCTTCAGCAGCGCTCCGAGCGGTATGTCGCCGAATTCCTGCAGCGGCTGCGCGACGTCTCCGTCGCCTCACGCGTGAACCGCGCGATTGGCGACAAGATGATCATGAATGTCGCGTTCCTCGTACAGCGCGATCAGGAGCCGGCTTTCGATCGCCGCATCAAGGAAATCGCGTCCACCTTCGACAAGTTGACGTTCAAGTACACCGGCCCGTGGCCGCCGTACAATTTCGTCAACATCCGATTGAAGCTCGAGCGCGCAGGGCAGCATTAGAGCAAATGTTCCTCCTCGACTCGCTCATGATCAGCGGTATCTCGTGGACGTTGAGGACTGTCGTCACGGCAGCGGAAGCCGAGATGAACGACGACACGGCGTTGCGCGAGCAGTTGCTCGGCGCCGAGATGCAGCGTGAGCTGGGGGAGATCACCGACGCGGAGTTTGCCGACATCGAACGCGACCTCCTGACGCGCATCCGTGAAATCAAGGAACGACGCGAAGGCGGCGCGGGCCCGCTTGAATTCGGCGCCGGGGCGCCAATCGAAACCGACGAGGAGAGTCGATTCCAGATTGAAGCGACTGTGTCCGGCGATTTTCATGACCCCGCCGATGCGCCTCATACGACGATCGTCGAGCAGCAGCCGCCGACGCATGGAATCATCGGTACCGAAAGCGGCCAGGTCGAACAGGTGCTCGATATCGAACCCGTCGACGCCGTCACCATCGAAGACTCCGCCCTTCCGCTTCCGACAAATAAATCCGCGCGAACAAAGGCGGCCAAGCGAACGGTCCGAACGTCCCGAACGTCCCGAACGTCTCGAACGACCCGAACGAGTAAGACTCGCTGATTGTGCTGAGCTATGTCTTCTGCCTGATTCGAAGCAACAGGCAGCCGACGATGCGCCGCATCAATGAAGGCATGCCCGGCGGACGTGATCTCCGTGCGATCGAAGTCGGCGAACACCTGTGGGCGATTGTGCAGAGCGTGCCCGAGGCCGACTACGGCGAGACGGCACTTGCGCGAGGGCTGCAGAATCTCGATTGGGTCGGTCCGCGCGCGATTGCCCACGAGCGAGTGATCGAGTCGTTCCTGTCGGCGTCAGCACTTCTCCCAATGCACTTGTTCACGCTGTTCACGTCCGACGATCGGGTCGTGCAGCACGTCCACTCGGCCGGTACTCGGATTCGCCGTCTTCTCAAGCGGGTCGAAGGGAAGGTCGAATGGGGGCTCCGGCTGACGTTCGATGACAGGGCCGCCCGCGCGAAGGTTTCTCGGCGTCCAGTCAGGAGCGGCACGGAATTTCTCGCACGAAAGCGGGAAGTGCTTGACATCGATCGTACGCGTGCGAAAGACGCACGGGGCGCGGCGGACTCTGTCTATCGGTCGATGTCTCGGCTCGCGACCGCTGCACAGCGGCGCACAAGCTTGGAACGGGCGGCGGCGGGCTCACGGCTGTTACTTGACGCGGCGTTCCTGGTTGCTGTCGCGAAAAGCGGCGCGTTTCGATCCGCGGCGCGTCAACGGATGCGCGATCTGCGCACACTGGGCGTAACGATGTCGCTCACTGGACCGTGGCCTCCGTACAACTTCGTGGAATGAGCCCCAACCACTCGAAGCGTCCCAGCCCGCCAAAACCTCCGCGCAGGCGGACGCAAGCCGATGAGATTCTCGGGCCGGAAGACGCATCGCTGCTCGACATCGTTGACAATCTGCTCAACAAGGGTGTCGTGCTGAACGGCGATCTCACCATCGGCCTCGCGCGGGTCGAACTCATCTACGCGCGTCTGTCGTTGCTGCTGTCGGCTGCCGATCGCGTGCTCCCCGGTGAACATGAGGAGTTCATGGACCGGCACCACGCCCGCCACGTGTTGAGGGCGCGCCTTCGCGGCGCGAAACCGAGCGCGACCGTGAAACAGGTCTCGCGGCGGCACCGGGCGCGCTCGTGACCCTCTGCGTGTACGCGGTGGTCAGTTCATCGTGGCCTGTTCAGAGGCTGACTGGCGTCGGGGGTGAGCGGCTGCGCGCGATCCCGTTCGATGGGGTCATCGCCGTCGCTGGTGGCATCAGGCGCAGGCCGGCGGCGTCAACCAGGAATTTGCGGCAGTACGCGGCAGTGGTCGAATCCATCGCGGCGCGAGTGCCCGCCATCCTTCCCGCCCGGTTCGGCACCACGTTCGACGATGTGGCGGAGCTGACGTTGGTGCTCCGCTCGCGTGGGGCATCGATGCGGCAACGGCTTCGAGCCGTCCGCCGCCGCACGCAGATGACCATTCGCATCCTGGGGTCAGACCCCGTAAACGGCCCATTATCGCGGGGTCAGACCCCGGTGACGAGTCGTACCGGGGTCAGACCCCGGAACAGGGCGACTCAAGGTACGCAGTACTTGCGGCAGCGATTGGCGGTTCTGCGTACGGCGCGCGAGGTGCCTGAGCTTGCCGCCATTCGACCGGCGATTCGACGGTTCGTGAAGGATGAGCGCGTCGAGCGGCGCGGCGGCATCGCCACTGTCCACCACCTGATTCCGCGCGCCACGGCCGAACGGTACCGGGCCGCAGTTGAACACGCGGCGGCGAAGAGCGGCATTCGTCTCATCGTAAGCGGACCGTTTGCGCCGTACGCCTTCGCCGACAATTGGTAGATGCCGAAAAAGACGCGCAGCAAGAAGCTGCCGCGGCGAGGCAGGACCCCATCCGCCGCTCGCACCAGCACAAGACGAGAGATGCCGCGCGCGAAAAAAAAGATCGTCGCGAGCAGCGCGGGGTTGACGGTCAGCGAGCTTGCGAAGCTCGACGATTTGCGCCGCGAGCTCGAACGCACGAGCGCCTCGTCACCATTGCGGTGGAATGCCGATCCGGACGACGTGCAACGCTCGGTGGCGCAACTGGTGTTGACGCTCGTCGAGTTCATCCGCAAGCTCCTGGAGCGTCAAGCCATACGCCGGATGGAGGCGGGCACGCTCACCGATCAGCAGACGGAAGACATCGGACGTGCGCTGATGAAACTCGAGGAAACGGTCGTCGACATTGCCGCGCGCTTCGGTGTCCTTCCCGAAGATCTGAACCTGGATCTCGGGCCTATCGGGAAACTGATGTGAAGCCGCGCGTCGGCATCTCGCGATGTCTGCTCGGCGAAGACGTTCGATACGACGGGACGAACAGGCTGAGCGCAGCCGTCGCGGAACTCACGTCGCTGGTCGAATGGGTCTCCGTCTGCCCGGAGGTGGAAGTCGGGATGGGTGTGCCGCGCGAGCCGATTCAACTCGTGCGCGGCCCCGATGGCGTTCGCGCCGGGGGCGAATCCGTACGGCTGAAGGGGGTTCACAGCGGAGAAGACTGGACGGATCGTATGGATCGGTGGGCGGCTGCCCGCGTCGGCGATCTCGCCGAGGCCGGTATCAGCGGGTTTGTCCTCAAGGCGCGATCGCCGAGCTGCGGACGTGCCGGCGTGCTCGTGCACGACGACCCGGCTGCGCCCGTCCCGACGGGCCGCGGATTGTTTGCGGAAGCGCTCGCTGCGGTCATGCCAGGCCTCCCGACGATTGACGAGGAGACGCTCGAGGATCGCGGGCAGCGCGAGCGATTTCTTCAAACCGTGCGCGCGTTCGCGGCGTCCCGCGGCGCCTGACACCGCGGACACCAATACGTCACGCGCGACGCATCTCCTCCTTTACGCTGAGCGATGACGGCCCCGCACCGGCGACATGGTTGCCCGCCGCGACCGTAGACAGAGAAGGCCATTCGCCGACCGGCAACGCTGGTCCGCATCAATCGACGCGCTTTCTCGACAACGCGGGTGATGTCCTCGAGTGAGAGATCTGCCACGCGCGTGAATGGATCCAGCCCTGAGGCATACAACGCCTCACACTTGAAGATGTTGCCGATGCCCGCAACGGCCTGCTGATTGAGCAGCGCTGCGGCGATGTCCTTCTCCGCCATTGTCGCGATTCGTCGCACTGCGTCAGCAGCGTCGAAGGTATCGGCCAGGATGTCAGGTCCGAGGGTCTGAACAGCGGGACTGCGTTCCAGATCGCGGCCGCGCGTCAGTTCCGCGACCGGGACATTGAATGCCACCGCTTCGTACTCAGGCGTGCCAATGACGATACGCATGTCGGAATGCGGTCGCCGCCATCGCGCTCCATGCGGGTAGAGATGCCAAACGCCATGCATCCGCATGTGCGTCCGGAGGACGACATCGCCGGAAAACCAGATGAGCAGGTGCTTACCCTTTGCGTCCACCCGTTCGATCGTTCGGCCGCGGATCGCGAGAGCGTCGTCAGCGCGCGTGATTCTGGAGAAGACTGATTCGAAGCGCGTGACGATGCGGCCCGCGAGCGTCTCGTTGAGCGTGCGGGCGGCACGGAGGATGGTGTCGCCTTCAGGCATGAAGTCTGGTTCGTGGTCGGCAGCTCGTGGTTTGCGCTAAGAACTTCGGCACTCTAACGCCTGCGACCACCAACCACGAACCCACCAACTACCAACCCTACTCGTCCCGGTCGACCTCCGAGAAGGCGCTGTCGGGGTCGACCTCGTTGTCGTCAACATCACCGAGGTCTTCGCCGCGAACGACTTCGCCGCGGCGGACAGCTTCCTTGCCCTCGCGGGCCGCGTCTTCGCCGCGCACAACCTCGTCGTACCCGCGATTGCGCCTGGACTCCAACCCCTGTCGCTCCATCGCCTGATCCTGATCGTTGGTCGATCGGATGCGGTCGTGCTCCGTCTCGCTGTCCTCGTTGGATCGCGGACGGGTGTTCTCGAGCGTATCGGATGCATTGCGGGGCTCAGCCATGCGTGTACCTCCGCCGCCGATCGCCGCAATGCCGATGCCACCATCCTGGAGCGGTGCCGCAGTGTCTGGCGGACCATAACCGCGCGGCCGGAGCTTGTCACTCCTCGCCTGAATGCCCATCGCTGTCGCGGCGAACCCCTCTTCGACAAACAGCCGCGCCGCCGGATGTGCTGTGGCCGGCGCACCGTTGACGTCCGCTATCAACATTCCGCGCCGGCCTTCGCGTGTGGCCGCCAAATGAAAGAGCAGCCGCGCAACCTCGCGGCCGACGCGCGAGCGCAACGGTTCGGACTCGGGAAGAAACAGCAGCAGCTCACGTTCGCCGCGTCGCAAGTACGCCGCCGCGCGCCCATCGACGAGCACCGCAAGTGCACCGGCGGTTCTGGTTGGCCCGCGCCCTGGCGCCGGACCGTCGGTGGTCGACTGCGGACTTGCGACGTCGGGCCATTTGACGAGCGCGCCGTACGGGTTGGCCGGATCGGTGGCCGCTATCACCACCGTGCGGGTTTCCTCCGGCGCATCACGCATCGAGCGCAGCAGATCGAGCGCGGCAGGCATGGCAAATTGCGCCGCGCCGAGTCCGGCGACGAAGTACCCGCGGCGGATGCGCCCCGCATCGTCCATGGCTTTGAGGACCTGATAGACGGCAGAGAATCCACCAGCGATCGATTCGGCGGCAACCGTCTCGCGCGTAATGACGCCATGGCGGGTGAGGAGCTGTTGCGCCATCGCCGTCGCCCATTCCGTCGCGGCTCCGCGGTCGCGTCCGTCTTCGCGCTCCGCACTTCGGCGGACGAGCTGCCGCGCCGGCTCGACCAGTGACCAGCGTCCCTCGGCGCGTGGCGGGACGAGCCTGCGCGACCGGAAAGGGGTGCCGCGGTGACGTTTTGCGGCACGCGCGTCTTCCGCACGCGTGTAAGCGCGGAGCGGCTGCATCGTGTCGTTGGTGACAAGACCCCGCCACACGAGCGTCCACAGCGCATCAACGGATTCGTTTGGAAATCCGCCGCCAGTACCGTCATGAATCGCGGCGAAAAACGAGGCACCGTGTTCGCGCAGGTAGTCGACGATGTCGGCCGCACGCCCTTCGAGCTCCGGTGCTGGCGCGAACGGTGGACGCAGCCGACTCACATGGTCGGTGAGATACAGCGCGATGCGGCCGTCGCGTTCGCCGAGCGGCTCGACGCCGACCCAGACGACTTCACCGGCGCTCATCAGCGTGTCGAGCATCGCAGGCGTGTAGTCGTCGACCCGCGCCGGCAGCACTTCGCTTTCGAGCACGGACGCGGGAATGGCTGCGCCCTGCAGTTGCTCGATCGCATCGAGCAGCGCCCCGAGCCCACGCCGGCCTGACCCGATCCCGTGCCACGACACCAGAAAGCGGCCGAGCGCTTCGACATCAACGGGCTCGATTTCCTGACGAAGCCGCGCCAGCGATCGCCGCCGAAGCGCGCGCAGCACGTCAGGGTCGATCCATTCGCGTTCGGTGCCGCCGGGCCGGAACTCGCCCTCGATGATCTTGCCCCTGGCCGTGAGCTGCAGCAGCAATGCGGTTGCTACACCGACGCCGAGGCCATACCGCTGAGCGAACTCGCGCGCGGTGAACGGCCCGTGGGACCGCGCATAACGGAGCGCGAGGTCTCCGGCAGGATCTCGAACTGGTTCGAGCAGCGACTCGGGAAGTCCCACCGGCAACGGCACTCCGAGCGCGTCGCGATAACGCGCCACATCCTCGACCGCAACGTAGCGCCGCGTTCGGCCAATCGGCAGCGAGACCACGCGCCGGTCATCTTCGAGCGAGTGCATGGTCGTCGGCACGTCCGCGACGATCGTTCGTGCCTCGACCTCGTCCAGCGACAGGTCGCCAATCTGCAGCAGGAGATCGTGGAGGCCGTCTTTGGTACGCACCTTGTACTTGTCATCAAGATGCTGGAGCTGCGCTTCAAGGGCGACGATGGCGTCGGCGTCGAGCAGTTCGCGCAGCTCAGCGTCGCCGAGGAGCTCGCGCAGCTGCGCCTGGTCGACCGACAGCGCCTGGGCGCGCCGCTCCGCCAGCGGAGCATCTCCGTCGTAGATGTAGTTGGCGACGTAGCTGAAGAGCAGCGACGCCGCAAACGGCGAAGGCGCGCGTGAATCGATCGTCGCCACGCGAAGCGTTCGAGTGCTGATCTTCTTCAGCGTGTCCACAAGCGCCGGCATGTCGAAGTGATCGCGGAGAATTTCGCGGTAGGTTTCGAGCAGCGCAGGAAACGATCCGAAGCGCGCGGCGACCGCGAGCAAGTCGGCGGCGCGCTTGCGCTGTTGCCACAACGGCGTGCGCATCCCTGGCCGGCGACGGGGCAACAGCAGCGCGCGCGCCGCGGTCTCACGAAACCGTGCGGCGAAAAGCGACGTCGATCCGAGTTGCCGCAGCACGAGCGGCTCGACCTCCTCGACGTCGGGGATCAGCAGGGCAGGGTCGGGCGGATTTTCAACCTCGGGAAATCGGACGACGAACCCTTCATCGCCCCACATCACCTCCACGTCCATGCTCGTGCGGTTTCGAATGTGCGCGGTGACGGCCATCGCCCACGGCGCGTGTATGCGGCTGCCGAGCGGCGACAACAGACACACTCGCCAGTCACCCAGTTCGTCGAGGCAGCGTTCGATCACGATCGTGCGGTCGTCCGGGAGAGCGCCCGACGCTGCCTGATCGTCGAGATAACGCAGCAGGTTCTCGGCGGCCAGTGCATCGAGGTCGTGATCGCGCACGAGCCGCTCGATCGCGGCGGGCCGGGAGAGCCCGCGGAGATCGCGAATCAGCTTGCCGATCGCATAGCCAAGCTCAATGGGACGGCCCTCGCGGTCGCCATGCCAGAACGGCATCTTCCCCGGCTCCCCCGGCGCGGGCGTTACAAGGACGCGGTCGTGGGTGATTTCCTCGATACGCCACGTGGAGGCGCCGAGCGTAAAGGTCTCGCCCACCTGGCTCTCGAACACCATTTCCTCGTCGAGCTCACCGACGCGTACAGGCCGATCGGCTCCGGCGAGGAAGACGCCATAGAGTCCGCGATCCGGAATGGTGCCGGCATTGGCGATCGCCACACGCTTGGCCCCTTCCCTGCCCACGATCGTTCCGTGCACGCGGTCCCAGGTGACGCGTGGGCGGAGCTCCGCGAACTCGTCCGACGGATAGCGGCCTGATAGCATGTCGAGCACGCCCTCGAACATGCGCATGCTGAGATCGGCGAATGGCGCCGCGCATCGGAGGCGCGCGAACAAATCGTCGACATCCCAGCTGTCGACGCCCGCCATTGCGACGATCTGCTGCGCGACCACGTCCAGTGGATTGCGCGGGTACCGCGTGGATTCCACGCGCCCCTCGTGCATGGCACGCGTCACTGCAGCGCAGGCCACAAGGTCGCCGCGGAACTTTGGAAAAATAATTCCTTCGCTCGTGGCTCCCGCCTGGTGACCCGATCGACCTACACGCTGCAGACCGCTGGCAACCGACGGCGGCGCTTCAATCTGAACCACCACATCGATCGCGCCCATGTCGATGCCGAGCTCGAGCGACGACGTCGCAACGAGTGCCTTGATGCGCCCGGCCTTCAACAGATCCTCGACCTCGCTGCGCGCGGCGCGCGCCAGCGACCCGTGATGCGAGCGAACCAGCGGCTCGCCCGCGAGCTCGTTCAATGCGCCCGCGAGCCGTTCCGCGAGGCGGCGGCTGTTGACGAAGATCAGCGTGGAGTGGTGCGCATGAATCAGGTCGAGTAATCGTGGATAAATTGACGACCAGATGGAGACGTTCGACACATTCGAGGCGTTCGGGACGTTCGAACGCTCCGGCTTGGCCATATCCTCAACGGGAACCTCGATTCGGAGGCGAAGCGGCTTCCGATCGGCGGCGTTCACGATGGTCACCGGCCGATACGTCGGAGCTTTGTCGCCGCCTGCAAATTCCTCGTGGAGCTCGGTCTCTACTTCTTCAACGGCGTGAACCGCACGGTTGCGCGGCCGTTTCCTAGCCGTGCGCGGTTTTCCGCGCGGCTCGGCGCCGCCAAGAAATCTTGCGACTTCGTCCAGCGGGCGCTGTGTGGCCGAGAGACCGATGCGTTGTAAGGGTCGGCTGACGCCGGCCCTTACGCTCTCGCGTACGTGAGGACCGGCGTGAGCCGGCCCTCGCACGCGAAGCGACTCCAACCGCTCCAGCGACAATGCCAGGTGTGCGCCGCGCTTATTCGGAACGAGGGCGTGGATTTCGTCGATGATGACGGTGTCCACCGACGTCAGGCGCTCCCGCGCGTTCGACGTGAGAAGCAGAAACAGCGACTCGGGCGTGGTGATCAGGATGTCGGCCGGTTCGCGACCGAAGCGCGCTCGCTCGATGGCGGGAGTATCTCCGGTCCGGATGGCGATTTCGGGAACATGGATCGACGTCCCCGATGCACGAGCGGCATTGGCGACGCCGGCCAGCGGCGCTCGAAGGTTGCGCTCCACGTCGACGGCGAGTGCTTTCAGTGGCGAGACGTAGAGGACGCGGCAGCGCTCCTTCGCCGCCGGCGGAGGCTCGAACATCAGCCGATTCAGGCACCACAGGAACGCCGTCAACGTCTTGCCGCTGCCGGTCGGCGCGAGAATCAGCGTCGACTCGCCACGCGCGATGGCGGGCCAGCCGAGCTCCTGCGGGCGTGTAGGCGACGGGAACGACGCGACAAACCACTCGCGGACGGACGGGTGGAACAGGTCGAGTGCATGGCCGCGAGCCATCACACGATCTAAACACGTCCCCGGGTCGGTCTCCATCCTGGTTGCCCGTATAATGTTCAGCGCTCTTCTCAGACAACTGACTCTTAATCAGGACCAGCCATGGGTGACGCCGGAGAAGGACTCGTCGACGCGGAATCCCGCCTCGCCGAGCGGATGGAAGAACGGGAAGAAGAAAAGCGGAAGGCTCGGCAGGCCGGCAAAGGGCTCGATCCCGAGCGCGTCCGCCAGATCGAGTCGCTGAAGCTGGCTCGTACGGAGATGCGCCGGCAGCTCGACACTGCGACGCATCAGGCGCGCAAGCAGCAGCTGACGCAGGCGCTCGCTGAGATCGAGAAGCGGATCACGCAGCTCTCGGCGTGATCGCGGTTCGCTATCACGAAGCGACCAAACACCACTTCAATCGATTCGCTCGATCGCTGGGGTACCTCGATTGGGCGACCCAGCCCGATCCATTCCGCCGGTATCACGGCGCTCCTGTCCGGCCATTGCCGCGTTCTTCCGGCAGCGCTGCGCTCGCGGCCGACGTTCCATATCGCTCGCTCTACGAGCTCGGCGCTGCACCACAACCGATCGATGAGCGCTCCATTGGCGAGTTCCTTCGCTGTTCGATGGGTCTGTCCGCCTGGAAACAGTACGGGCAGTCACGGTGGGCGCTGCGTGTCAATCCCTCGAGCGGGAACCTTCATCCGACCGAAGCGTGGATCGTGCACGATGGACGCGTCTGCCACTATGCGCCGAAGGAACATGCGCTAGAGGAACGATGTACTTTCCCGTCACCCGTGGCGCGAACCTTTGAGGCTCTCGCTACGGGTGATTGGGTTGGCGATCATTTCCTCGTTGCGCTCACATCGATCATCTGGCGCGAGGCGTGGAAATACGGCGAGCGCGCGTTTCGCTATTGTCAGCACGATGTCGGCCACGCGATCGGCGCGCTTCGTTTCGCGGCGGCACTCCTCGGATGGCGTCTGCAACTGCTACCAGACTGGTCGGACGCGCAGATTGCAGGACTCCTCGGATTGGATCGCGATCAGGACTACGGCGACGTAGAACGCGAAGAGCCGGAGTGCGTAGCTGTCGTTGGGCCGGGATTCGGGATTCGAGACTCGGGATTCGATCCCGAAACACTCGTGGCAGCAGTGCGAACGGGATTGTGGTCAGGTCACGCGAATCGATTGAGCGCCGATCACGTCAAATGGCCCGTCATCGACGACGTCGCGGAGGCAACGAGGTACCCTGGACAGACTCTCGCATCACGCACCTTCGAATCCCGAACCCTGAATCCCGAATCCCGGCCGCGCGACCCCAAAGCCCGCGACATCCTCCTCCAACGCCGCAGCGCGCTGTCCTTCGACCCGCGCGGTGTTCTCCGGAGCGAAGACGTGCTCCGCATGTTGGAGCGGCTGAACCCATCCTCGCCCCCATGGGATGCGATTCATTGGCCTGCACACGTTCACCTCGTGCTCTTCATTCATCGTGTGCAGGATTTGACGCCGGGTATTTACGCCTACCTGCGGGACGTAGCCGTGCTCGCTGAATGGAAAGCGGCAATGCGTCCCGAGTTCATCTGGGAACCGGTGAACACACCCACCGGTGAACCGACGAACCTGTTCCTGCTCGTTCCGATCGACGCGCAGCGAACCGCGAATCGCGTCTCGTGCGATCAGGACATTGCTGAAGATGGTTTCCTGGCGCTCGCGATGATCGCCCGTTTCGAGGGATCGATTCGCGAATCCGGCGAATGGTTCTACCGTCGTCTCTTCTGGGAATGCGGTCTGATCGGACAGGTGCTGTATCTCGAGGCCGAAGCAGTCGGCGCCCGCTCGACGGGCATTGGGTGCTATTACGACGAACCGGTTCACGAGCTGCTCGGGCTGTCGGGATACCAATGGCAGGACCTGTATCACTTCTCAATGGGATTGCCGATCGAAGACACGCGGCTCACGAGTGAGCGGGGCTATGAGTGGGAGGAGCGGGAGCCGGGATCCGACGACGGCTCGTAGACATGGCCGGCGAGGCCGAACTCGGTGCGGATGTCGCGCGCGAGTTCGGTTCCGTCCAGAAGAAATTGCTTCGGCCAGTCATCAGGCCGGGGTGGAGGAGCCAGCGACGTCGCCTCGCGCAGGATCGCCGTCCATTCCGACGCAGCTTGCGCAGGCGTTGCATGTGCTTCCCACCACTCGCGTGCGGCGCGTCCAAGCTGGTCGCGCAGCATCGCATCCGCCGACAACTTCCTGATGGCAAGCATCAGGGAGTGCTCTTCGTCTCGGGGGTCCACCGTCACGGCCACGGGCGGGTCGCCGACTGCCATATCACGTGGTCTCCACGTCTGCGGGTCGATCGCCGGCCACTCTGCCGTGGCTTCGGTTTCGATAGTGATCACCGCCTTGCCCGCCGCCATCGCTGCAAGCAACGGGGTCAACGGCGAATGAAATGGCGGCCACGCCGGCGCGATGACAACGTCGGAGTGTTCCAGCAGGCGTGACGTCGCTTCTGGCGCGACGATGTCGAACGTCGCGCCGGCGCTGCGGGCACGCTCGAACGCGCGATCGATGAGGCGTCTGCCTCGGGCACGCCTGTCGTAGACAGCAAATTTCACCGGTCCCGTCGCTGCCGCATCGGGGCCACGCCCTGTCCGAGCCCGGGAAAGGCCATCGCCGGTGAACCTTGCATGTCCCGCAAACGGCGGCGCGTATCGCACATTCGCGCTCGGAAATCGCGCGTTCAATCGGTCCGCGAGTCCCCGGTCGGCGACGACCAGCGCGCGCGATGCGAGGGCGGCGACACGGAGGTTCGCGACGTCGATGCTGGAAAGCAGTGCGACACCCGGATAGTTCGGCAGGTATCCCCAGATGAATTGATGCGCGTGCGTGTTGTCGAGCTCGAATACGCAGAGATCCCATGGACGCTGCAGCTGCTGCCAGACGAAATCGTGGGCACGGGCCTCGACGATGACGTCGATGTCGTCTGTGCGCCGCAGCTCGTCGATGAGAGTGGCCGTGGCATCGAGCGGATTGGCCGCGTCGGTGTCGGCGGGTCGGAACCAGGCGATGCGCATCAGCGATCAGTTGAGCCGGTGCGCGCGGGTTCAGCTAATTGACCTTGCACTGCTGGTTTCTATAGCATGAACAGGTTGAGAAACTCTTCACAAGCATCTCCGAGTGAGAACCGATGGACGGCTGGCTCGGCGTAGTCATCATGATCGTGCTCGGCGCCGGATTCGCCGCCGTCATGATCGGCCTCTCCGTTCTCCTGGGACCGAGAAACCCGACACCCGAAAAACTCGCGCCCTACGAATGTGGCATGCCCGCGGTCGGCGACGCCCGCGAGCGGCAGTCGGTGAAGTTCTACCTCGTCGCAATGATCTTTATTCTCTTCGACGTTGAGATTGCATTTGTCATCCCGTGGGGCGTTGCACTTCGCGATCTTGGGTGGCCGGGGTTCATTCAGATCGTCACGTTCTTTCTGATTCTGCTCGTTGGTTTCGTCTACGTGTGGCGCAAGGGAATCCTCGATTGGGGCTCGCGCCGCGTGCGCACGTCCACGCGCAAGGCTGCCTAGAGAGCACGAGTATCCATGACGGCTCACGCGCACGCCCACGATCACGCGCCCGACGGCGAGTTCGGGTTTATCACCACCAAGCTGGAATGGCTGATCCAGTGGGCACGTCGTTCGGCCATCTGGCCCGCGCAGTTCGGGCTCGCGTGCTGTGCCATCGAGATGATGTCGATGGCGACGAGTCGGTACGACGTCGCGCGATTCGGCGCGGAGGTGTTCCGCGGTTCGCCTCGGCAATCGGACCTGATGATCGTTGCCGGGCGGTTATCCCGAAAGATGGCGCCTGCGATGCGGCGCGTCTACGACCAGATGCCCGACCCGAAGTGGGTCATTTCGATGGGCGCGTGTGCATCGGTTGGCGGCGTTTTCGACAACTACGCGATCGTCCAAGGTGTCGATCAGGTCGTTCCCGTCGACGTGTACGTGCCTGGCTGCCCGCCGCGCCCGGAATCACTCATTTACGGCCTCGTGCAACTGCAGCAGAAGATCGCCCGATCACGCGCCTAGACGCTCCCGTAAATGGACGCGACTTCAATCATCAACACCCTGGCACCGCTGATGCCACGCGTCTCGTACGAGCCCGGCCAGAGCGTTGACTTCGCGACGATCTACGTTCCTGCGGCGTCGCTGGTCGAGACGTGCCGCGCGCTTCGCGACACGCCATCGCTCCGATTCAACGTGCTTCTCGAGGTCACGGCGGCGGATTACCTGCCGCGCGAGCCCCGGTTCGAAGTCGTCTATCACCTGCTGTCGATTCCCAATCGACTGCGCCTTCGGGTGAAAGTGCGGGTCGGATCGAACGAGATCGGTGGCGTCGTCCCGACCGTACAGAGCGTCTGGCCCGCCGCCGGCTGGCCCGAGCGCGAAGTGTGGGACATGTTCGGCATCGTCTTCGGCGGCCACACCGACTTGCGACGTTTGTTGATGCCCGAGGACTGGGAGGGGCATCCTGCGCGCAAGGACTATCCGGTGCAGATTCGCAAGGCCGCGCAGACCTACGAGCCGCTCGAGGTCACGGAGGACGAGTTCAAGGCGAACATCGAGCGCGATCGACTGCGCCGGTCGCATTAGGTTGGTGGTAGGTGGTTAGTAGTTGGTGATGGCTGAACTACGCACGGAAACGATGACCGTCAACATGGGGCCGCAGCACCCCAGCACGCATGGCGTGCTGCGTCTGGTGCTCGAGCTCGATGGCGAGACGATCAAGTCGTGCATGCCCACCATTGGTTACCTGCACACCGGCATCGAGAAGACCGCTGAGCAGAAGAAATGGCAGCAGGTCGTGCCGCTCGTCGAGCGGATGGACTACCTGGCCGCGCAGTCCAACAGCCTGGCCTACGTGCTAGGCGTCGAAAAGCTGCTCGGCCTCGAGATGCCGCAGCGCGTCAAGGACATCCGCGTCCTGATCGCCGAACTGCAGCGGATGGCGAGCCACCTCGTGTGGATCGGCACGCATGCCATGGAAATCGGCGCGGTGTCGATGCTGTTTTACGCGATCCGCGAACGCGAGCTGTTGATGAACATCAACGAGCTCGTGGCAGGCTTCCGGTTCTTCCCGAGCTATTTTCGCGTGGGCGGATTGCGTGAAGACCTGCCGCGTGGCTTCCACGAGGCGGTCAACGCGTTTCTCGAACGGTTTCCGGGAAAGATCGACGAGTTCGAAGGGCTGCTGACGAAGAACGACATGTTCCTGCGCCGCACGCAGGGTGTCGGGGTGATCACGCTCGACGAAGCGCTCGCATGGGGACTGGTCGGCCCGATTGCGCGCGGCTCAGGCTCGGACTACGACGTTCGTAAGTATTTCCCGTACTCCGGGTACGACACGTACCAGTTCGACGTGCCGACGGCTACCGAAGGAGACGTCTTCGCACGCTACCGCGTCCGCGTCGAGGAGATGCGGCAGAGCGTGCGGATCGCTCGGCAGGCGCTCCAGCGCATTTCGCCATCCGGCGCGTGGGCCTGTGACGATCCGCGCGTGGTGCCGCCGCCGAAGGACAAGGTCTACACCGAGATGGAAGCGCTCATTCAGCACTTCCTGATTTACTCGCAGGGCTTTACCGTGCCTGTTGGCGATGCGTACGTTCCGGTTGAAGGCCCTCGGGGCGAACATGGTTGTTACATCGTCTCCGACGGGACGAATCGTCCGTGGCGCGTCAAGATGCGGCCGCCATCGTTCATGGCCATTCAGGCGCTGCCGAAGATCATCGAAAACGGCATGATTGCCGACGTCATCGCGGTGATTGGATCGACGGATGTCGTGATGGGAGATTGCGACCGGTGAGTTTTCATCCACCGATGGAGTACGCGCCGGCGAGGTTCCATCGGTCGGAACGAAAGCTGGCGGAACCCGGCGAGCCGTTCACCTACACGCCTGAGAACCAGGCGAAGTTCGATCAAGTTGTCACGCGATATCCGCCGGACCGCCGCAAGTCCGCGATTCTCTACGCCCTCTATCTCGTGCAGAACCAGCAGGGATACATCACGGCCGCCGGTATGCGCCACGTCGCAGAGCAGATTGGTTGCACGGCCGCGGAGGTCGAGGACGTCGTGTCGTACTACACGATGTTCTATACACGGCCGGTGGGCAAGTACGTGCTCAACGTGTGTCGTACGCTGTCGTGCGCACTACTCGGCGCCGAGCGTGTTACCGATGAGCTCAGCGAGAAGCTTGGAATCAAGCCCGGCGAAACCGACCCGAGCGGCACGTTCACGTTGATGGAGGTCGAGTGTCTCGGGGCGTGCGATCGCGCGCCCATCGTGATGGTCAACGACGACTGGCACGAGGGCCTAACGCCGGATCAGTGCTCGAAATTCGTTGACGAAATCCGCGCGCGCGGCCAGGCCGCGTTCAGCGGCTGTCACTTGAAGAAGGAATGAGCTATCAACCTGTTCTGACGTCGCACGTCAGCGAGCCGAGCTCGTACACGCTGGACTTCTACATGAAGCACCTGCGCGGCTACGAAGGGTTGCGTATGGCGTTGACGCTGAAGCCAAACGACGTCATCGAGCAGGTGAAGGCATCCGGCCTTCGCGGCCGCGGCGGCGCGGGTTTTCCGACCGGGATGAAATGGCAGTTCGTCCTGAAGGACACGCCGAAGCCGAAGTACATCTGCTGCAACGCGGACGAGAGCGAGCCTGGCACCTTCAAGGACCACGTGCTGATGGAGCGCAACCCACACCTGCTGATTGAAGGTTGCGCGATCGCCTGCTACGCGATCGGAGCGAAGATTGCCTATATCTACATCCGCGGTGAGTTCTTCCACGTCCAGCAGATTCTCGAAGCGGAGATTGAGAAGGCGTACAAGGCGGGCTACCTCGGCAAGAACATCTTCGGCAGCGGGTTCGACTGCGACGTGTTCGTGCATCGCGGCGCCGGTGCGTACGAGGCTGGCGAGGAGACAGCGCTCATCGAATCGCTTGAAGGAAAGCGTGCGCAGCCTCGACTGAAACCACCGTTCCCGGCGGTCGAAGGCCTCTACAACTGCCCAACGGCGGTCAACAACGTCGAGACGCTTTGCAACGTGCCGCTCATCGTCCTGAATGGGGCCGAGTGGTTCGCGGCGCTCGGCCCCGAAAAGAACGGCGGTCCAAAGCTGTTTTGCGTCAGCGGGCACGTCAAGAACCCGGGCGTCTATGAAGCGTCGATGCACACGACGCTTCGTGAGCTGGTGTACGACTACGCCGGTGGCATCCGCGGCGATCGTCAACTGAAGGCCATCATTCCCGGCGGTTCATCCGTGCCGCTGATGTTGCCGAACCAGCTGGATACGCCGGCAAGTTTCGACGGGATTCAGAAGGCGGGGTCGCTCCTCGGCTCCGCAGGTCTCATCGTGCTCGACGACACCGTCTGTATGGTGTGGCTCGCGATGAACCTGCTGCACTTCTACCGCCACGAATCGTGCGGGAAGTGCACGCCCTGCCGCGAAGGCTGCGACTGGCTGTACAAACTGCTGCAGCGTCTCGAACGCGGCGAAGGGCGAGAGAAGGACCTCGATCTGCTGTTTGGCGTTTCAAACAACATCATTGGCAAGACGCTCTGCGCCTTCGGGGATGCGGCCGCCACTCCGGTGCTTTCGACCATGAAGCTGTTCAGGCACGAGTACGAGGCGCACGTGCGCGAAGGGCGCTGCACGCTGCCCGCGGACTGGCGCCGCAAGGGCGAAGTGCTCGCCGGAGCGCACTGATGGATCAGGCGACGCTCCGGTTCGTCATTCAGCTCGGCATCATTGGCCTGACCTTCTTCATGCTGATCAACGCGTCGGCGGCGCTCGTGCTGGCCGAACGCAAGATCATGGGCTTCATGCAGCAGCGCTACGGTCCGTACCTCGTCGGACCGCACGGAATCCTCCAGCCGCTCGCCGACATCGTGAAGCTCCTTTTCAAGGAGGAGCTGCGGCCCAAGGGCGCCGATAAGTGGCTCTTCACGCTCGCCCCGATCATCTCGGTCACGGCGGCGTTCGCCGCCTTTGCTCCCGTACCGTGGGGCGCCGAGACAACGTTCGGTGGTTTGCTTGATACGCCGGTGAAACTTGGCGTCGCGGACGTGAACGTAGCCGTGATGGTTGTGTTTGCCATCACCTCGATGGGCGTCTACGGCATCGTGCTGGCCGGGTGGTCGTCCAACAGCAAGTACTCGTTGCTTGGCGGACTCCGTTCGTCGGCGCAGATGATCAGCTACGAGTTGGCGTATGCGACGGCGCTCGCGTCCGTCATCATGCTTGCCGGCTCGCTTTCGCTCCGCGAGGTCGTCGACGCGCAGGATGGGTTCTGGTTTGGCTTCATCCCGCGGTGGTACGTGTTCCTGCAGCCGATCGGGTTCCTCATCTACGCAATCGCGGGCGTAGCCGAAACCAATCGCGCGCCGTTTGATTTCCCGGAGGCAGAACAGGAGCTCGTCGCCGGATACAACACCGAATACAGCTCCGTGCGGTTCGCGCTCTTCCCGCAAGCGGAATACATCAACATGACGACCATGGCGGCCGTAGCGACCGACCTGTATCTCGGTGGTTGGCACGGCATCCCGATTCTCGACCGGTGGGGCCTCGGCTGGCTGTGGTTTCTGGCGAAAGTCGGCTTCATCCTCTTTGCCTACATCTGGATTCGCTGGACGGTGCCACGCTATCGCTATGACCAGCTGATGCAGTTTGGATGGAAGTGGCTGTTCCCGGCGGCGGTGCTGAACCTGATTGCGACCGCGGCATTCATCCTCTATTTCAATGCCTGACACGGTGCTGTTCTACGTGTTCTCGGCGGTCGCCGTGGGCGCTTCGTTGCTCGTCATCGGCCAGCGCAACCCGATGTACAGCATCATGCTGCTCATCGCGTCGTTTGGCGCGTTGTCGGCGCTCTACATTCAGCTCGATGCGCCGTTTGTCGCCATGGCGCAGATCATCGTCTATGCGGGCGCCATCATGGTCCTGTTCCTGTTTGTCGTGATGCTGCTGAACGCGCCGCGGGAAGATGCTGCGCAGTGGGACCGCACGCACCCCCTGCGCCATCCCGGCGTGACGCGTTTCGGAGCGATGCTTGCGGTGCTTCTCACCGTGCAGCTGGTGTGGGCGCTGCTACGGGTGACGGATGCGAGTGCTGCCGTCGGCGAACGCGGTGACGTCGCCGAGCTCACCTCCGTCCGGACGGTGGGCCGTGTGCTGTTTACCGACTACATGTTTGCGTTCGAGGCGACCTCCGTCCTGATTCTCGTCGCCATGGTTGGCGCGGTCCTGCTCGCGGCGCGCGAGGAGCAGCGGTGATTCCGCTCGGCCATTATCTGATCGTATCGGCGATTCTCTTCGCCGTAGGTACCGCGGGAGTGTTTCTCCGCCGCAACCTCATCACGATTCTGCTGTCCATCGAGATCATGCTGAACGCCGTCAACCTGTCATTCGTGGCATTCGGCCGGTCGCAGGGTACGGTCGACGGCCAGATCATCACCTTCTTCGTGATGACCGTCGCCGCGGCCGAAGCGGCCGTCGGCCTGGCCATCGTGATCGCGCTGTTCCGTCACCGTGAGTCGCTGAATCCCGACGCCTTCACGTCGCTGAAGTGGTGATGCTCGCCTTAATCCCTCTGTTCCCGCTGCTCGGATTCGCGATTAATGCGTCGATGGGACGCCGGCTGCCGAAGGCTGTTTCAGGCGGCCTCGCGTCGCTCGTGATGCTCGCCTCGTTCGCCGTGTCGGTGATGGTGGTCTGGCAGCTCGCCAACCAAGCGCCGCCGCAGCGACTCATTGAACAGACGCTGTATACGTGGATCGCGTCCGGCGACTTCGTCCTCGACTTGACGTTGCGCGTCGATCCGCTGGCGGCGGTGATGATTCTCGTCATCACCGGCATCGGATCGCTGATTCACATCTATTCGACCGCCTACATGCACGAGGAGAGCGACCCGGAGTACGCGCGCTACTTCTCGTATCTCAACCTGTTTGCCTTCTTCATGCTCGTGCTCGTCCTCGGCGCCAATTTCCTGGTGCTGTTTGTCGGCTGGGAAGGCGTCGGGCTGTGCTCGTATCTGCTGATCGGCTTCTGGTTCGAGAAGAAGTCCGCGGCTGACGCGGGCAAGAAGGCCTTCGTCGTCAACCGGATCGGCGACTACGCGTTCATCCTCGGGACGCTGCTGCTGTTTGTCCGCTTCGGAACGCTGGATTTTCAGCGTATCGCGTCGGCCGTTGCCCCGCTGGCGACCGACTCAGGCTTCGGGCTGCTCTCCGTGGCGACGCTTCTCTTGTTCATCGGCGCGACCGGAAAGTCGGCTCAGATTCCGCTGTACGTCTGGCTTCCCGACGCCATGGAAGGCCCGACGCCGGTCTCGGCGTTGATTCACGCGGCGACGATGGTGACGGCGGGCGTCTACATGATCGGTAGAAACGCGGTGCTCTTCAGCCATGCGCCTGAAACGATGGCGGTGGTAGCCGTGATTGGAGCAGCGACGGCCCTGATGGCGGGCACGATCGGCCTCGTGCAGAACGACATCAAGCGCGTCCTCGCCTATTCGACCGTCTCGCAGCTTGGTTACATGTTTCTGGCGATGGGCGTCGGCGCGTTTGGGGCCGGCATCTTCCATCTCTACACGCACGCGTTTTTCAAGGCATGTCTGTTCCTCGGCTCTGGCGCAGTGATCCATGCGCTGCATGGCGAGCAGGACATCCGCAACATGGGCGGCCTGAAAGCCGGCCTGCCGATCACGTATTGGACGTTTCTGATCGGCTCGCTCGCGATTGCCGGCGTGCCCGGACTCGCCGGGTTCTTCAGCAAGGACGAGATTCTTTTTGAAACCTTCGCGCACGGCCACACGATTCTCTGGACGATCGGGATCCTCACGTCGCTGCTCACGGCGACGTACATGTTCCGCCTGGTGTTTCTGACGTTCCACGGTGCGCGGCGTCACGAGGCGCCTGTATCGGAGCATCCCGAAGAAGAGGAACTTGCAGCGCACGTTTCGCACCGACCCGCGACGGGTGACTCGCACTCCCAGGGGAACCACCTTCACGACGCGCCTTCAGCCATGGCGCTCGCATTGGTGGTGCTCGCGCTCGGGTCCGTTCTGGCAGGTTACTTCGGGATCCCGCATGCGCTGGGCGGAGGCAACGCGATTGGCACTTGGCTCGCGCCGTCGTTTTCCGCGCGCTCGGTGACGACGCTGGCCGAAGGACAGGTTGCGGAAGCGGGCCAGGAGCCGGGTGCAGCCGGTGAAACGGCGGACAGTGAACGCGGACTCGAGCTGTCCCTCATGGTGGTGTCGAGCATCGTCGCCCTCGTCGGCATCGGCCTGGCGGCGTTCATCTGGTTGAAGCGTCGTGAGATCGCCGACCGGATGGCTGCGACGTTTCCAGGTGTGTACCGGCTGCTGCTGAACAAGTACTACGTCGACGAGATTTACGACGCCACGGTCGTGCAGCCGATTCGTATCGTCTCGCAGGAAGGGCTGTGGCGCGGCGTGGACGTCCACATCATCGATGCCGCGGTAAACGGCACGGCGTCGATTGTCGACGGCAGTTCGTCGCTGCTGCGGCGGCTGCAGAGCGGATCGGTTCGTGCCTATGCCGGGTCGCTGTTCATCGGTGTGGTGCTGATCCTCGGGTACTACCTCTGGAGATAGGCAGATCCGCCGGGTCCAAAAAGACCCGGCCTACGGTGACTAATTGAACGTTCCGTTGCTCTCAATTTCGTGGCTGCTGCCGATGGCGGGCGCCGTGCTCGTGCTGCTGATCGGCAACGCGGACGGTCGACGGACGTCGTTCATCCGATGGTTGACGCTCGTCATCTCGGTTGCCGCGTTTGTCGTCACGCTGGCGATCTGGGCGGCGTTCGATCCCGGCTCGCCAGAATTCCAGCTGGTCGAGCGCCATGCATGGATTCCGGCATTCGGGATCGACTACTACATCGGCGTCGATGGCATCAGCCTATTGCTAATCGTCCTGACCGGTTTTCTGACCCCGGTTGCGGTCCTCTCCTCGTGGATTGGAATCGAGCGCAAGGTGAAGGAGTTCTGCGCCTTTCTCCTGCTGCTCGAGGCCGCCATGATCGGCGTCTTTCTCTCGATCGATCTGTTTCTTTTCTATGTGTTCTGGGACGCGATGCTGGTCCCGATGTATTTCCTGATCGGCATCTGGGGCTACGACCAACGGATATACGCGGCCATCAAGTTCATGCTGTACACGATGGCTGGCAGCGTGTTGATGCTCATCGCGATCCTCGGCCTCGCGTACCTGCACAATGCCGCGACCGGCACCTACAGCTTCGACCTGCTCAAGCTCTACACGCTCGACATCGCGCCGCGCACCCAGTTCTGGTTCTTCCTCGCCTTCGCTGTGGCGTTTGCGATCAAAGTGCCGTTGTTCCCATTCCACACCTGGTTGCCAGATGCTCACGTGCAGGCGCCTACGGCGGGGTCGGTCATTCTGGCTGGCGTGCTGCTGAAGATGGGCACCTACGGACTCGTGCGGTTCGCGTTTCCGCTCTTTCCGCTGGCGGCACACTACTTTGCTCCATGGATCGCGGTGCTCGCGGTGGTGGGCATCATCTACGGCGCATTGGTTGCGATGGTGCAGCCCGACATGAAGAAGCTGGTGGCCTATTCCTCGGTGAGCCACCTGGGTTTTGTCGTGCTCGGAATCTGCGCGATGAACGTCAACGGCGTGCAGGGCGCGATGTACCAAATGCTGGCACACGGCGTCAGCACCGGCGGGCTCTTCCTCATCGTCGGCATGCTGTCAGATCGCCGCCACACGCGCCTCATCAGCGAGTTCGGGGGGCTGAAGGCTGTCGTGCCGCGACTTACTGCGGCGTTCATGATCATCACGCTCGCGTCTATTGGTCTGCCCGGCCTGAACGGGTTCGTCGGCGAGTTCCTGATCATGCTCGGTGCCTTCCGCTGGGATCCGCGTTACGTGGTTGGCGCCGGTCTCGGCGTGATTCTGTCGGCGGTTTACATGTTGTGGATGTTCCAGCGCGTGTACTACGGCAAGGTCACGCACGCGGAGAACTCCAGACTGCCGGACCTGTTGCCGCACGAGTGGAGCTCCGTCGTTCCGTTGTGCGTCGTCGCGCTGTTGATGGGCGTGTTCCCGACCGTGTTCCTCAGGCCGACGGAACCCGCCGTGACGCGCATCGTGGATCGTCTGCAAAACACCCAAACCCTTCGCGTCGAACGATTCGCACGTCCCGAACGCCCCGAACGACTCGAACGGATCGTTGAACGATCCGATCGATCCGAACGACCCGAACGGTCCGAACGACGATGATCAGCCCAGCTTTCGACGCGATCGTCCCAATGCTGTCGGTGACCTTGGCAGCGTTGGCCTGCATGGCCTGGGAGGCGTTTCGTGATCCGGGCGAGCGAGGGCCCGTTGGTGGCCTCGGGATCGTTGGCCTGATCGGCGCGGCGGTGTCGGCCGCGGTCCTGTGGAACGGTAATACGGCGAGCTTCGGTGTAATCTCCGGCGATAACTTCGGCCTGTTCGTAACACTCGTCCTCGTTGCGGTTGGGATCCTGACGATCATGTTCTCGTCGCAGGTGATTCACCGCGACGGCATTCCGGCCGGCGAGTACTACACGCTGATCCTGTTTGCGCTCGTCGGCATGATCATGATGGCGACCGCCAACGATCTGCTGGTGATCTTCATCGCGCTCGAGGTGCTGTCGCTCGCCGTCTATGTCCTTACCGGCATCCGCCGCGAAGACCCGCGCGCCACCGAGGCCGCCTTCAAGTATTTCCTGCTGGGCGCTTTTTCCAGCGCGTTCTTCCTCTACGGCATCGCCTTCACGTTTGGTCTGGCCGGGAGCACGCACCTCGACCGCATCGGCTCGTATCTGGCAGCGCAGTCGCTGTCGGACAACCCGCTGATTCTGGTGGCGCTCGGCCTGCTTCTTGTCGGCTTCGCGTTCAAGATTTCCGCGGTGCCGTTCCACATGTGGACGCCCGACGCCTACGAAGGCGCACCGGCGATCGTGACGGGATTCATGTCCACGGGTGTGAAGGCCGCGGCATTCGCCGCTTTTGCGCGCGTGTTCCTGTCGTCGTTTGAGCCCTTCAGCGCGGACTGGGCGCCGATCGTGTGGGTGATTGCCGCGGCGACCATGATTCTGGGGACCGTCGTTGGCGTGGCGCAGACCAACCTGAAGCGGATGCTCGCCTATTCGAGCATTGCACACGGAGGGTATCTGCTCGTCGGACTTGTCGCCGCGAACGAAGTCGGCAAGGCCGCGATTCTGTTCTATCTGGCCGCTTACGCCATCACCAACCTCGCGGCGTTTGGCGTCATCGCGCTGCTTGGCGCGCGCGACCGCGACAACGACGAGCTACGCGACTATGCCGGCCTTTGGTACAGCCATCCGGGGCTCTCGGCGTTGATGACGGTGTGCCTGCTCTCGCTCGGGGGCCTGCCGCCGACAGCCGGCTTCATCGGCAAGTGGTACATCTTCAGCGCCGCCGTGAGCGCCAACTACTACGGCCTCGCCATCATCGGCGTGCTGACGAGCGTCATCTCCGTCTTCTTCTATCTGCGCGTCGTCGTCATGATGTACATGCAGGAACCCGGTACCGAACCGCCGCGTATTCAGGTCAATGCGGTCAGCATGACCGCGCTGACGGTTGCCATCGCGGCCATCTTCTACCTCGGTATCCTGCCGACGCAGGTGCTCAACCTCGCCTCGCAATCGATCGCCACGATCTTCTGAACCACGTGGTCTAGAATTCAGAACGTGGCGAAGCAGGACATCTCCGACCTTGATCGTGAGCTGGAACTGCTCGAAGCGGAGCTGAGACGGCTCGAGGCCGAATACAACATGTTTTTCGCCGGCCGCCTGCCGCGTCCGCCATGGGAGACGCGCGCGCGCGTTCACGCCATGGTCCGCCGGCTCGATAACGCGCACATCCCGAATACCGGCAGTCGCTTCCGATTCAATACGCTGCAATCGCGCTTTCAGACGTTCGCCGATCTCTGGGATCGTGGCCTCAAGGCGAAGGAAGAGGGGCGGCCGGGCCCGTTCGCGAACCTGCGTGCGCCGGTCTCGGAACAGCCGAAGCGTCCCGTCGACCGCGTGCTGAGTGTCACGACCTTCAGCGATCCGACGAAGGAAATGGACAAGCTGCAGGAGATGTACGAAAGCCTCGCCGAGGCGCGTCGCGAGGTCGGGGAGGAAGCGATCCCGTTCCACAAATTCGCGGACCTGATCAAGACGCAGGTCGGCGCGTTCAAGCAGAAGGGAACACCGGAGGTCGCCTTTCGCGTCGCCGTGAAGCAGGGCAAGGTCGCGTTCACCGCGCGGGCGATGAAGGGCGCCAAGCCCGAGGAGTAACCAGAGTTTTGGAGGGTAGGAGGGGTGCCGGGGAGGGATGAAGCCCGGCGTCGCGAACGACGCCGGGCAGGTCATGACGTGGTTCTAGGGTTTGGTGACGTTCCCTGCCTGCGGACCCTTTGGGCCGTCAACGATCTCGAATTCGACCGCCTGACCCTCTTCCAGGGACCGGAAGCCGTTGCCACTGATCGCGGAGTAATGGACGAAGACGTCGCTGCCGCCCTCGCGTTCAATGAAACCGTAGCCCTTGGCGTTGTTGAACCACTTGACCTTACCTGTAATACGCATCGTTCTCTTCCCTATCGCCGAAAACCCCAGATGAGCTTCCGTGCACAAAAAAAGACCGCGAGTGCTAGCGCGGCCTCGACTGCTACGTCTTGGGAACGCCCCTCAACGCAGCGCTATCCTAAGCATCTGTTATATCGCTGTCAAGAGTCTGCGGCCGGAACCATCGAGTTTTCAACATGATGCCTCCGGTACTCCCTTGAAAACATGCGCAGCCGTGACCTGATAGCTGACACCTGCTGACACCTGATACCTGATACCCGACACCTCTTATGCCCCGAGCCTTGATCAGCGTTTCCGACAAAACCGGTCTGGTCGACTTTGCCCGCGGACTTGCCCGCCGCGGGTTCGAGCTTGTGTCGACCGGCGGGACCGCCCGGGCCCTCCAGCAGGCCGGTCTTGCGGTCGTCGGCATCTCCGAGGTCACCGGCTTCCCGGAAATGATGGACGGCCGTGTGAAGACGCTCCACCCGCTGGTGCATGGCGGAATCCTGGCGCGCCGCAGCAAGCCGGACGACGTCGCCGCGGCGGCTGCGCACCGAATCACGTTGATCGATGTCGTCGTCGTCAACCTGTATCCCTTTGTGACAGCGGCATCCAACCCGGAGACGCCGTTCGACGGACTGATCGAAGAGATCGATATCGGCGGACCGAGCCTCGTGCGGGCGGCGGCGAAAAACTTTCAGGACGTCCTCGTCGTGGTTTCGCCCGACGATTACGGCGCGGTGCTCGAGCAGCTCGATCGGCCAACGGGCCCGTCGCGCGTTTTCCGATTCGAGCTCGCGCGGAAGGCCTTCGCGCACACCGGCGCCTACGACACAGCGATTGCGTCCGAGCTCGCGACCGTGATCGCGGACGAGAACGGTTTTCGACGCGGTGGCGCTGAAGGGCGGGTCCGTTCCCTGAACCTCGCGCTGCGGAAGCTGCGTGATCTGCGGTATGGCGAGAATCCCCATCAGAAAGCGACGTGGTACGCCGAAGATCCGGCGTCGGCGCTCGGCGCCGCGCAGGTGCTGCAGGGGAAAGAACTGTCTTACACGAATCTCCTCGATCTTGACGCGGCCGCGCGCATCGTGCTCGAGTTCGACGAACCGGCCGCCGCCGTCATCAAGCACACCAACCCGTGCGGCGCCGCCACGGGTAGCACGGCCGCCGACGCCTACGTGCGTGCCCGCGATGCCGATGCGCTGGCGGCATTTGGGGGGATCGTCGGCCTCAACCGCGCGATCGACGCCGCGGCCGCACAGGCGATTGTCTCGACATTCATTGAAGCAGTCATCGCACCCGCCGTCGATGAGGAGGCGCGCAGGATTCTGGCCTCGAAGACGAACATGCGCGTCGTTGTCGCCGATGTGGCGCGGATGACACAAGACAGCGGACGCGAGCTCCGCTCCATTCTTGGCGCCGTGCTCGTGCAATCGCGCGATCGCGTCGTCGAAGCGTCGCAGCCGTGGCCGTCGGGCGAGCTTCGCGTCGTGACGAAGCGTCAACCGACAGCGGAAGAATGGCAGGGGCTGCGGTTTGCCTGGCGCATCTGCGCGCACGTCAAGTCCAACACGATCATCTTCACGTCCGCGGATCGAACGCTCGCGATCGGCGCGGGGCAAATGAGCCGCGTCGATGCCGCGAAGGTGGCGCGCATGAAAGCGGATACGATTGGACCGGATGCGCTGACAGGATCTGTGGCGGCTTCCGATGCATTCTTCCCGTTTCGTGATGGGCTCGACGTCGTTGCCGACGCAGGGGCAACCGCCGTTGTGCAGCCCGGCGGGTCAGTTCGCGATCAGGACGTGATCACTGCCGCCGACGAGCGTGGCCTCGCGATGGTGTTCACGGGACGCAGGCACTTCCGGCACTGAGCGTGGTTCACGAATACACCCTGATCCTCACGTTGACGGGAGGCCTCGGGGCTGCACTGGTTCTCGGCTACTTCACCCAGCGACTTGGTCTCTCGCCAATCGTCGGCTACCTCCTCGCGGGTACGCTGGTCGGCCCGCATACGCCGGGGTTCGTCGCCGATATGGCGCTGGCGGAGGAGCTGGCAGAAATCGGCGTCATTCTGTTGATGTTCGGCGTTGGCCTGCAGTTCCACATCGAAGAGCTGCTGGCCGTGCGTCGCGTCGCCATCCCTGGCGCGGTGGCACAGAGTGCCGTAGCGACCGCTCTTGGGGCGTGGCTGGCCCACGCCTCGGGATGGAATTGGTCGGCGGGACTGATCTTCGGCCTGGCGTTGTCCGTGGCGAGCACCGTCGTGCTCGTACGGATCCTCTCCGACAACAACGATTTGCACACGCAATCGGGGCATATCGCCGTCGGTTGGCTGGTGGTCGAGGATGTGTTCACGGTCGCTGCGCTGGTCGCGCTGCCGGCACTACTGGGGACACAGACGAGCACAAGGCCGCTGTGGATCGACCTCACGCTGACCGGCGTGAAAGTCACCGCGCTCGTTGCCTTCACCGCAGTCGTCGGAACCCGAGTTATTCCTCGCGCGCTCGACCACGTCGCCGCTACGCGATCTCGAGAGCTGTTCACGTTGACAGTCCTCGTGACGGCGCTCGGCATCGCCGTCGGCTCGTCGTTGATCTTCAACGTGTCGATGGCGCTCGGGGCATTTCTCGCAGGCATGGTGGTCGGTCGTTCCGATTACAGCTTTCGGGCTGCATCCGAGGCGCTGCCGATGCGGGATGCATTCGCGGTGCTCTTCTTCGTTTCGGTCGGCATGTTGTTCGATCCCGGTTCACTGATGACGTCTCCCGGCCTGACTGCCGGTGCGCTGGGCGTGGTGCTCGTTGGCAAGCCACTTGTCGCCTTTGTGTTGGTCTGGGTCATGAAGTATCGATTCAGAGTTGCCTTGACCGTCGGCGTTGCCCTCGCTCAGATTGGCGAGTTTTCTTTCATCCTCGCAACCCTTGGCCGGGACTTGGGCGTTCTGACCGTTGACGCCACCAACGCGCTCGTCGCCACGTCGATCACGTCGATTGTGCTCAATCCGATCGCGTACAGGACGATTCGACCGATTGAGCGGTGGCTGAAGGCAAGGCCACGCGTGTGGACAATGTTGAATCGCGAATCGGTCCCGTCCGAGCTGAGGGGCTCGGTCCCGCACACCTCAGATGCGAGCCATCGCGCGGTGGTCATCGGCTATGGGCCAACAGGGCGGACCGTCATACGACTCCTGCGCGACAATGACATCCAGCCGACGGTGGTTGACTTGAACATCGACGCGGTGCGATCGCTCAAGGAGGAGGGGCTTGATGCGATCTACGGAGATGCGACGCGGCCGGAAACCTTGGAAGCGGCAGGCGTGGCTCACGCCGGGACGTTGATCCTGTCGTCGGCTGGCATGACCGATAGCGACGAAGTTATTCGCTCGGCTCGCCGTCTGAATGCTGGTATCCGGGTCCTGGCGCGCGCTCCCTATCTGCGAGACCTCGCGGTGCTGAAGACCGCCGGTGCAGACAGTGTGTATTCGGCCGAAGGAGAGGTCGCGCTGGCGTTCATCGAGGACATACTCAACAGCCTCGGGGCGACGTCCGAGCAGATAGACCGAGAGCGAGCCCGAGCGCATAGTGAGTTGGTCGGTGAAGGCAAGTGATGCGGATTTCACTGGGGTGGAAGCACCTCGTACAGCTGAACGGGGAAGCCCTGCCATCCCATAGTCGCCACTAGCCGCAGGCGGCTAGCGCGCCGCATGGCGTCCACCAATTCATCGCAACCCGCATAGTTCAAGCCGCAGTTCACGGTTACGTGGGTCACGCCCCGACGTCGCAGTGCATCGACAGCCTCGGCAGCGGGGAAAAGCGCGATGTCACGGCGCAGGTCCTGGTACGACTTCGGAACGAAACCGCTGTATCCGTTCACCATGGGCAGCCAGTGCCAGGTCGAAAAATACATGTACGGAATGTTTGAAGTTTCGTCCGGCAGCATCGGCATCTCAGCGAGCACGGCGTTGGGGACGTATTTCATCAACCGGTACATCTCCGGTGGGTCGCGCCACACGGGCGTGAGGGCCAGCGAGGGCCACGCCTCGATCAGCACGAGCGCGATCAGGGCGGCGAACGCGATGCGCCGGTACACGCCTGATGTGCGCCACGCCAGGACGCGACGCGCACCGAACCCGGCGAGGATCGCAAGCGTCAATGCGACCAGCGCGGCGAAGCGGGCGGGCGATCGGAGACCGCGTACCGGACTGAGCCACCGATGCATCGCGGGGTACGAAAGACCGTTCAAGCCGAGCGATCCATCGAACGCGACGGCGAGCGCAATCGTATAGATGACGGGGACGGCGCCGAACGGCGGCGCCGCGCCTGCCGCCGCGAGTGCAATCGGCATCACGCCCGGGAAGAGCGCCCGTTCCGCACGCGGCGGACGGAGCACCTGGCCCCAGACCGCGTTGACCTTGCTGACGCGCAGGTAATCCGATGGCACCGCGCTGAACGCCGCAATTTCATTCAGGCCACGGTCACCTTTAGTCGGTTCCGCCGCCACGAACGCACGCACGAGCGGCAGCGCTGCAGTCGCGGCCACCGCCGCGGATGCCAGCAGCGGCAGCACGAGTCGCCGAAGTGATGGCCGATGCGCGATTAAAAGGCCGACTCCGATGACCGCGGCGTATATGACAAAAAATACCGCGTAATACATCGAGGAATAGAGCTGCGCCACTAACGCCGCCGCCAGCGCGAGGGCGTACCACCACTGCCTGGACTTGCGGCTCCCGGCCGCCGGCTCCCGGCCGATCAACAGATGCATCGCCAACAGCCCGAGCGGCATCCACTGCATCATCTGCAGCTCGAGATGGCTGTAATGGTCGAACCGGTAGAGCGCGCATGCGTACACGAGCCCGCCGACGAACGCGGCGCGAGCCGATCCAGTGAGCCGCACGAGCAGCAGGTACACCGCGATGCCGGAAAACCAGAAGCCGGACAGCAGCAGCAGGTTGTAAACGATGACCGGGTGAATGCCGAGCGCCAGCGCGGGTGAGGCCGTCAGCGCCGGCAATACGATCGGGTCCGAGAACGTCAGCGTCAGTCGTTCCGGATAGAAGATGTTCGTGTCGAACAGGTGACGGGGGTCGTTGAGAAGCTGGTGGTTCACCCATCCGACCCGCCAGATGGAGAACAGAGGATCTCCGAGGTCGGGCACGTAGTCGAGATGCCGGACCTGCTGATGGAGGAGAAGAACCAGCGCGGCGCCAAGACCCAGGAAGGCGACGATCGCGTGCCTGGTGCGAGCCGACATCGCTAGTGTTCTGCGGCCACGACTGACATCCCGCCGAGGAGTTCACCTGGTGTGACCGTCGCCGCGCCGAACTTCGCGACGACGAGGCCCGCGGCGGCGTTGGCGAGTTGCGCCGCCTCGGCGAATGTTCCACCCGCCGCGAGCGCGAGGCCCATTGTGGCAATGACGGTGTCGCCGGCGCCCGTGACGTCCGCAACTTCGCGTGCCGAGGCAGGGAGATGGCCCTCGGTGTCCGGCCCGAGCAGCCACATGCCCTGGTCACCGAGCGTGATGAGAACCGCGTCGCAGCGGGCGCGGTCGCGAAACGCGCGCGCCGCGATCCGCGCGTCCGCTGACGATCGGATGCGCATGTGTGTGGCCGTTTCCGCTTCGTGGTGATTTGGCGTAATCACCGTCGCGCCTCCGTAGGAGTCGAGATGCGGAATCTTCGGATCCACCAGCAACGGGATCCGCCGCTCGCCGGCAACGTCAACGGCCGCAGCGATGACACCTCTGGTAATGCACCCTTTTAGGTAATCGGATACGACGATCGCCGAGGCAGCGGCTCCGTTCTGGCGGATAGACGCGATGATGCCGCGCTCGGCGTCGCCGGAAATGTCCGTGTCGCTCTCGTAATCCACACGCGCGACCTGCTGGTTGCGCTCGGTGACGATGCGCACCTTTGTCGTGGTGACGCGATCGGAATCGGCTGCAAGAAACCCTGCCTCGATGCCCGCCTCGCGGCAGCCGCGTGTCAGCGTGTTGCCGTTGTCGTCCTGGCCGATGACACCGATCAGCGTGGCATGGCCGCCGAGCGCCGTAATGTTGTGCGCGACGTTGGCGGCGCCGCCGATGCGGTGCGTCTGTTGCTGAAAGGCGACGACAGGCACCGGCGCCTCGGGAGAAATGCGCGTGACGCGTCCAACGAGAAATGTGTCGAGCATCGCGTCGCCGATGACGAGCACCTGCGTGTTGGAGAATGCGGAAACGAGGCGCGACGCGCGGTCAGGCGCGAGCGGCAACAGAGTCATCTTCGCCGCGAGCCGCCGCAAACGGCAGCGTCACGAGCACGAGGAAGAGCATCAGGAACTCGGAATCGCCGAAGTTGTATTCGAACAGTCCCGCGCCGAGCATCGCAAACACCGCGGCGAGCGCCGCCGCGGCCGGCACCTTGTCGCGTTGTCGTCGAAACGTCCTGAATTGCGCGACCACCAGCGAGGCGACGAACCACAGCCAGACGGCAAGCGCCGGCAGCCCGCGCTCGGCGGCGATCTGGAGCGGCACGTTATGCAGGTGCGGGTTGGTCGGATTGATTGCGTAATCGGGTCGGTACTGCGCGTAGACGCGCGGGATCATGTTCGGACCGACACCGGTGAGCGGGTGGTCGTTCACCATCCGGGCGCCCATTTCGATCATCGCGAGACGATCCTGATTGGTCGGCTCCTGCACGTCGAAGATCGACATGACCCGTTTGGTCACCGTGCCCGGCGCGACCGCAAACAGCACCGCGACGAACAGCGGGAGCAGAATCGTCAGTCGGAGATCCTTCAACGCGAGCAGCAGCGCGATGGCGACCGACGCGCCGATCCAGGCGCTGCGGCCGAGCGTCAGCGCGAGAGCAACGACCAGCGCCGGCATCACCAGCGCCGGCCAGGTGCGACCCTGTCGGCCGAAGATGAGACGAGCCGCCGCTGCGCAGATGACGAGCATCAGCAGTCCCGAATAGGTCATGTAATGCGACATAGCGCCTTCGGGACGTCGGCCGAGGTTATCGTAATGGAGCAGGCCGTACTGGATGATGCCGTAGGCGGCGCTCGCAGCCCCCACCGACACGATCACGTCGACGACGAGCGACGCACGTTCGCCGCGTGCAATTTGATAGACCGCCGGGACAATCACGAACAACACCAGTTGCTTGTCGTCGAGGATGCTGGTCGCCGCATCGAGCGAGAAGGCTGAAACCACGATCGTGACCGCCGCGTAGGCAGCAAGCGGCCAGAAAAAATAGGGGACAGCCGGGAGCGTCCGGTCCTGGACGAGCTGCGCCGTCCAGCAGACCAGCATCAGCGCCAGCAGGATGTTCGCGGCGGCAATTGAAATCTGCAGCGATGCCACGAAGCAGAGCAACAGCACGACGGTCGCGCGCTCGAGTCCGTGCGCGATCCGCGGGTGCGTGACGCTCATCGCTGCCGTGGTCATGTCCGCGCCGCTCCCTCCTTTTCTCGTCCAAACATGATGGCTCGTTCAGCCGCCGCTGCGACCTGTTCCGCCGTAATGCGACTCAGACACCGGAAGTCTCCCGGTACGCATTCGCGCTGCCGGCACGGTCGGCATTCGAGCGGCCCCGCGTCGACCGCTTCCGCAAACCATCGCGGGTCGCGCCAGGGCATCGACCGTTCCGCCAGCGTCGGGCCGAACAGCGCCACGATCGGTGTGGTTGTGGTGCCGGCGATATGAAGCGGCCCGCTATCGCCCCCAATGTACACCGCCACACGGGAGACGAGCGCCCGCAGTTCGGCAAGGTCGAATTCGCCGATCTCCGGAACGGCCCCGGAAAGCGATCCCAGTGCCGCCCGCGCCCGTCCGGCGATTTCCTTTGCCGCGTGCGCGTCGGAAGGGCCGGACGTCAGGATGATCCGTCGCGATGGATCGCGACGCGCTAATGCCACAACCAGCGCCTCGAACGACTCCGGTGGCCATCGGCGAAACGGGTTTCCTGCGCTGACGTGAATGACGACGACCGGGTGAGCGGGGGAGATGCTTGCGCCTTTCAGGCGACGATCGACCGAAGCCGCCGCGGTTGCGTCCGCGTCCATCTCGAGCGGATCGAGAGACGGATCGGGAGGCTCGAACCCGAGGGGCTTCAGAAGGTCCCATTGATTCGCGACTGTCGGCCGAGGAGCTTCATCACGGGGACGCGGCACGACATGCGTGTACATCCACGAACGCCCCCGAATCCGGTAACCGATACGAACCGGTGCGCCGCTCGACCATGTGAGCCACGCCGCCCTCGGACCGCCATGTAGATCGATGGCGACGTCGAAATGCTGCCTCCGCAGTCGGCGCGCGAGCGCCAGGTCGTCGACCACCCGCCCCAGGCCACCAGTTCGCGGGACGACAACGATGTCAGTCAAATTACGATTCCCGCGAACGACCGGCGCCGCGGCCGCTTCGACCACATAGGTGAGCTGGGCGTCCGGATACCTGCGTCGAAGGGCACCGACGAGCGGCGTCGTGAGCACCACGTCACCAATCAGCCGCAGCCGGACTAACAGTATTTTGGGTCGGGTGTTTGTGATCGGTGTTTGAGGGGAGTTGGAAGAAGCTGTCGGCCTTGTGAGATTGACCACGAAAACTTAGCTCACGGTTTCCGGCTCAATGGTTGCTTCGTCGATCAGCATGACCGGAATGTCATCCTTAATCGGATACACCCGGTGGCACGTGTCGCACTTCAGCGCCGCGCCGTTTTTCACCAGCTTAACTGGCGTCTTGCAGTTGGGACACGCGAGAATTTCCAGCAACTCGGCGTCGATCGGCACGCTCGAACTCTATAGCATTCTGAGCTAAGATGCCCCTGTTAATGCGCATCACGCACGCCGCGTTCCTCTCCGTCGGCGCGGCGTTGTTTCTGACCCTGCCGCGCCCCGCGTCCGCGCAAACCTCAGCTGACGGGTACTACGCCTTTCTGATGGCTCGTCACCTCGAGGCCGCGGGAGACGCGAAAGGCGCCCAGGCGGCACTGGAAAAAGGGGTCGCCGCCGATCCGCAGTCCGCTGAAATACGCGCAGAGCTCGCCGCGTTCTTTCTACGTCGTGACGCGGCGGACGACGCGGAGCGCGTGGCCAAAGAAGCGCTCCAACTCGAGGACGACAACTCAGAGGCGCATCGCGTGCTCGGCATGCTCTACGCCGCGCGGTCGGAGGACACCGGCCGTGGTCAGGCCGCACAGGCTGCCGCTGGGCAGCTCGTGAAGCAAGGGATCGCTCACCTCGAGCGCGTCACTGAAAATCCGGCCGGGCTCACCGATCTCAACCTTCAATACACGCTGGGTCGCCTCTATACCCGCGACGGTCAGGTCGACAAGGCGATTCAGGCTTTGACGCGTGTGGTCAACGAGAATCCGTTGTCGGTGCAGGGGCGTCTTGCGCTTGCGCAGGCGTATGTCGCGGCGCGCGATATGGCCAACGCGATCGAGGCGCTGCAGGAAATCGTCGAGGACGAGCCACGCGTCGCGAACATGCTCGGACAGTTCCAGGAACAGGCCGGGAGATTCAAGGACGCCGCCGACTCGTATACAAAAGCGCTCTCTGTCGCGCCGAACAGCCGCGAGCTGAAAGTGCGACGGATCGGGGCGCTCGTCAAGGCAAACGAACTCGACCGGGCCGCCGATTTTGCCGCGCAGGCGCAGATGCAGCACCCCGATGATCTGCGTTTCCCGCAGCTCCGGGCCCATGCGCTGCAGCAGATGGGGGATACGGCGCGTGCGATCACCGTGCTGGAGCCGGTTGCGCGGGCCAATCCAAACGATTCGGCCACACTGCTCTCGCTCGCGGATCTGTACAGCAACGCCGGGCGGAAGAACGACGCTGAGCGGACGGTCCGTCAGTTGGTGTCCGTTGAACCCGGCAACGCTGACGCGCTGAATTACCTCGGGTACCTCCTCGCCGACAGCGGTCGTCAACTCGACGAAGCCATTCGGCTGGTCCGGAGGGCGCTCGACATCGAGCCAAACAACCCCAATTACCTCGACAGCCTCGGCTGGGCGTATTACCGCCGCGGGAACTACGAAGAGGCGGAAAAGTACATCGCTCCGGCCGCACAGCAGATGATGCGCAATGCGACGGTGCAGGAGCACTACGGCGACGTCCTTGCCAAGCGGGGTCGCTGGCAGGACGCGATTGCGGCCTGGACGCGCGCGCTCCAGGGCGACGAAGGCGACATCAACAAGGCGGCGGTCGAAAAGAAAATCGCAGACGCCCGCGGTAAGGTGCGCTGATACATCCCAAATCCCAAATCCCAAATCCCAAATCCCAAGCGAAAGGGCTATCGCACCGTCTTTGGGCTTTGGGGCTTGGGATTTGGGTTTTGGGATTTGCCGCCTCCTGCGCTCGTCCCCACATTACGCTGCCCACCGACCCCGGCATTCCACTTCCCGACTTCAGGACGATCCACATGCAGCTGTCCGCCGCGTGCGTCGGTGTGCGGGCGCTGACCGCCGAAATGGCGCTTTCAGGACGCGCAGGACGTCAACGGCTGCGCGGGCGCGTTCTCGCGGGATTCGCGCGGCCCGCATCGATGCGGCTGGAAGGCGTGGCGCCGTTTGGTCCGCCGGCGTTCATTCTCGTCGCGCGCGGAGAAAACGCGACGCTGCTGCTGCCGCGTGATGAGCGGGTGCTGCGCGGAGCGAAACCCGAAGATATCCTCGGTGCTCTCGCCGGCGTGACGCTCGGACCGGCTGATCTCCAGGCGATTCTCACTGGCTGCGTCGTTCCCGGTCCGCAACCCACGGAGGCGCGCAGGCACGCGAACGGATGGGCGTCTATCGATCTGACGGGCGGCGCCACCCTCTTTCTCCAACCCGCGGCAGGCGGCATGTGGACGCTTCGGGCAGCGCGGTTAACGGGTTGGCAGATTGAATATCCCGCGTGGTCGGGAGGCTTCCCGCAAACCGTGCGGCTCCAGTCCGTTCAATCAACGTTGATGGTGGACCTTACCGTCGGCTTGTCGCAGATCGAAACCAACAAGGACCTGGAAGACGCCGCGTTCAACGTCAACGTACCTCGCGATGCCGAGTCGATCACCCTCGATGAACTGAGGCAAAGCGGTCCGCTGGGAGCGCGATGACGTCCGTCTCGATCCGCGCGCATGCCAAGATCAACCTCGATCTGCGCGTGCTCGGGATGCGTCCCGACGGCTTTCACGAGCTGCGGACGGTATTCCAGGCGATCGCGCTTCACGATACGCTGCGCTGTATCCCGCGGGCAGGCCCGTTTGCGCTCGAATGCGCTACTGCGGGTGTGCCGCTTGACCATACGAACCTGATCTGGCGTGCCGCCGAGACGCTGTGGCGATCGCTCCGGCGAGGCGGTCCGGTGCGCGACGTCGTCGTGCACCTCGATAAACAGATTCCGCTCCAGGCGGGGCTCGGCGGCGGCAGCGCGAATGCGGCGGCCGCGTTGATGGCGCTGGCGCACCTCTGGCGAGTGCCGGTCAAACCGTCACAGCTCACCGACGTTGCCGCGCACATCGGATCGGACGTCCCGTTCTTCCTGTCCGGTGGTACTGCGCTCGGGCTGGGACGAGGCGAGGAAGTGTATCCACTTGCGGACCTGCCGCGGCACTGGATCGTCCTGTTGATTCCGGGATTCGGTGTCTCCACCAGCGAAGCGTATGGCTGGTACGATTCCGAGCGGGAGCTGTCACGTGCGCCGAAAGAACCGCAGCATGTGCCTGGTCCGTGGCCTTCGCGCGCTGCGCAGATGATCAATGACCTTGAAGCGCCGATCGCACGACACCATCCCGAAATCGACCAGATGAAAGCGGCGCTCCGGCGGGCGGGGGCGCTGGCAGCTTCGATGTCCGGCAGCGGCTCGACCGTATTCGGGTTGTTTCAGAAACGGCGGGAGGCTGTGGCGGCGGTCGATCGCTTGAAGGGTTCCGGCTGGCAGGTGTTGTTGACCGAATCGCTCGGACGCGGCGAGTACGAGCGCCAGGCCCGACCGATTGCGACTCGAGGCAAGGGCGTGCGTTTTTGACCCTGTACGCGTGTTCCGCCCGGCATGTTGCCTTGCTCACGGCATGAAGTCTCGTCTACACTAAGCGTTTGCACCGCCCCTAGCCGTTCGGATCCGTACAAAAACTTAAGTGGTGGGGCGTGGCCAAGCGGTAAGGCGCGGGACTTTGGATCCCGTATTCGAAGGTTCGAATCCTTCCGCCCCAACCAAGCTTGCGCGCCGGAGCACGCGCGAAGCGCGTGCGAAGGCGGGCCGCCGCGCCGTAGCGGCGCCAGCGGCGGGGGCAGGCGTCGTTGGGGGCGCGTGGCACGTCGACAGGAACCGGCAGGATGAGAAGGCCGCTGAGCGGTGAAGGGTTGATGTCGACGGGATTGGGCGACCTGAAGGTGTTTTCAGGCAGCGCCCATCCGCAGCTGACGCGCGAGATTGCCGATTTCCTCGGCATCCCCGTTGGGCAGGCGCGCCTTCGTCGCTTCCCCGACAGCGAGGTCTCGTTCCAGATCGACGAGAACATCCGCGGGACCGACGTCTTCATCGTCCAGCCGACGTCGAACCCGGTCGACCAGCATCTGATGGAGATGCTGATCATGGTGGATGCGTTCCGTCGATCGTCGGCGGCGCGGATCACGGCGGTTGTTCCGTACTACGGCTACGCACGGCAGGATCGGAAGGACAAGCCGCGCGTGCCGATTTCGGCCAAGCTGGTGGCGAACCTGTTGAGCGCATCGGGGACCAACCGGGTGCTGACGATGGATTTGCACAAGGCGCAGATCCAGGGGTTCTTTGACATTCCGGTCGATCACCTGTTCGCGGCGCCGGTGATCATCGAGTACCTGTCGAGGCTCAACTACCCGCAGCTCACGATTGTGTCGCCGGACGCCGGCGGCGCGGAACGTGCGCGTGCGTATGCGAAGCGGCTCGACGCGGAACTGGCGATCATCGACAAACGGCGATCGGAGGATGGGACCGCGGAAGTGATGAATGTCATCGGCGACGTGCAGGGGCGAACCTGCATCCTGCAGGACGACATCATCGATACGGCCGGAACGATTCAGAAGGGCGCCAGCGCGTTGAAAGCCGCTGGCGCGGAGCGGGTGCTCGCGTGCGCCGTGCACGGCGTGCTGTCGGGGCCGGCAATCGATCGGATTGAGAACTCGCCGCTCGATCAGCTGATTGTGACCAACACGATTCCGCTGAGTGCGCCCGGTCAGCAGTGCAAGAAGATCGTGGTGCTGTCGGTGGCGAGGCTGTTGGGCCAGGCGATTCGGAGTATTCACGAGGAGACCTCGGTCTCCTCGTTGTTCGTTTGATTGGAGGCCGGGTCCTTTCGGACCCGGCGGAGGACTATGGACGCAACTCTCGATGCAAAGAAGCGTGACGGCAGAGGCAAGAACGAAGCGCGGCGCCTTCGCGTCTCCGGCCGGATTCCGGCCGTCGTCTACGGAGCCCGCAAGGATGGTCAGGCGCCGGAGGGAGTGCCCGTCGCCGTCGACCCGAAGGAGGTGCTCCGCATTCTCCACTCTGAATCGGGCGCCAACACGCTGATCAACCTGAAGCTCGATGGTGGCGAGTCGCGTGTCATGGTTCGCGACTACCAGCTCGACCCGATCACGCATCAGCTGCTGCATGCTGACTTCTATCAGCTCGCGATGGACAAGGAGATCGTGGTCTCGGTGCCTGTCCTCGTGAAGGGCGAGGCTGCGGGTGTCAAGCAGCAGGGTGGTTTGCTCGACTTCGTCACGCGGGAAATCCAGGTGCAGTGCCTGCCGACCGACATTCCCGAACACATCGACATCGATGTGAGCGAGTTGATGCTCCATCAGTCGATTCGTGTGAAGGACGTCCCGACCAACCCGAAGTGGAAGGCGGTGACGGATGGCGAGACGATGCTCGTGCACGTCGTGATGCCGAAGGCCGAAGAATCAGCGGCGACGGCAGCGGAAGGCGAAGCGGCGGCACCAGCGGCTGGGGCGGCGGCGCCGGCCGAGCCGGAAGTCATCAAGAAGGGCAAGACGGACAAGGAAGAGGAAGCCCCGAAGAAATAATGCGATTGATCGTCGGGCTCGGGAATCCTGGAAGGGAATACCGCGAGACTCGACACAACGTCGGCTTCATGGTTGTCGACGAGATCGCGCGGCGGCACAATCTGACGCTCGCGATGGCGCCATCGCAGATTCCCGACGCGATGATCGCGAAGAAGTTCGGGCCCGACGGAACGCTGGTGGCCAAGCCGCTGACGTTCATGAACAACAGCGGCGACCCGGTGTCGGCGCTGGCACGGTACTACGACATCTCGATTGGCGACCTGTTGGTCGTCGTCGACGAAGTGGCATTGCCCTTCGGACGGCTCCGCGCCAGAGCGCGTGGATCGGCGGGAGGGCACAACGGTCTGAAGTCCGTCATTGCACGGCTTGGGACCATGGAGTTTGCCCGGCTTCGGCTGGGCGTTGGGCGCGGCGATGCGCGGAGGGACCTCGCGGATCACGTGCTCTCGAAGTTCGAGGCTGACGAACAGTCGGCTCTCGGAGAGTTCATCACCCGGGCGGCGGACGCCGCCGAGATGTTTGCCGTAGAAGGCATCGAAAGGGTGATGAACGCGTACAACCCGGGCGCCACGGACCCGGACTGATAACTCTTTGCCGCTTCATTGCGGCCAGTCCTCTCGAAGGATTGTCCAGAAGGAGACACATGACCAGGAAGTACGAACTCGTGTACGTCGTGTCGCCGGATGCGACCGACGCCCAGGTCGCCGACCTGCATACGCAGGTGGAGCAGATTGCTCAACGCCTCGGCGGCAAAATCGACAAGACCGACAACTGGGGACGCCGCAAGCTGGCCTACGAAATCGGACCGCACAAGGAAGGCACCTACGTCCTCGAAACGATCGACGGCGGCGGTGAGCTGATGAAAGAGATCGATCGACGCCTGAAAGTGTCCGATCTGATCATTCGCCACCTCATTGTCCGCATCGATGAAGATCAGACGAAGATCGAGCGGACGCGGACCAAGCGCACGGATGCGTCGCGCAGACGGCGCGTTGCGCGCGGCCTCCCTCCCGACAGGCAGCCGGGCGAGGGACAGCGCAGCGACATGGAAGAGGATGAGCGGTTTGATATGACCGAGGTGGAGCGATGAACGGGAAGCGAGGGTTCGGAGGCGGCGGTGGCGGCCGTGGCAAGGCGGGTGGGCAGGGTGGCCAGCAGGGAAAGGACGGCCAGCGTCGTCCGATGTTCCGCCGCCGGAAGGTATGCAAGTTCTGCTCGGACAAGATCGACGACATCAATTACAAGGACACGAAGCTCCTGATGCCGTTCGTGCCCGAGCGGGCGAAGATTCTGCCGCGCCGGATTTCGGGAACGTGCGCGATGCACCAGCGGAAGTTGCGCACGGCGATCATGCGCGCACGCCAGCTCGCACTGATCCCGTACACCGCGGAATAAATTTCAATGGAGGGCGGGTCCTTTTGGCACCCGCCGCATAGACGATGGAAGTGATTCTGAGAGACCACGTCGAGAAACTGGGCAAGCGCGGCGAGATCGTCAAGGTCTCGGACGGCTACGCGCGCAATTACCTGCTGCCGCGGAAGCTGGCGCTGCCGGCGACCGAAGGGAACAGGAAGCACGTCGAGCGCGAACGGAAGATCATGGAGACGCGCGAGGCGGAGGAGAAGTCGCAGGCGGAGGCGATTGCCTCACGGCTGTCGACGGTCGACATCACGATCGCGCGCCGCGTGGGCGAGACCGAGCAGCTCTATGGATCGGTGACGGCCTCCGACATCGCCGAGTTCCTCAAGACGAAGGGATTCGAGATCGATCGACGCAAGTTGATCCTGCCTGAACCGATCAAGACGATTGGCGAGCACGACGTGCCGCTGAAGCTCCATCGCGAAGTGACCGCGCCGCTGAAGGTGAAGGTCGTCAAGGAAGGCGCAGAAACGGCGACGGCATGACGTGGACCGGCTGACCTCCCCCAAGGCAACGGTGGTCCGCCGAAGCGTTCTGCGAGCCCGGAAGCCGGCCCTACGACGACAGCCGTCTACGACGCGGCTGCTGCCGACGACGGCGCGTCGGCGGCGGCAAACACCAGGCGCCGGCGGAACTCGCGGCGCAGCAGCAGCAAGCTGATCGTGAGCTGCGCGAAGACGGTCACCGCGGACAGCAGCCACACCCACCGGAGCGTGAATCCGGGCACCGTCGACAGATAGAGCACCGGAATCGCCGTTCCGACGATACGTGTGAACGAGCTGACCAGCGAGGGGATCGTATTGCCCATCGCCTGGAACATGCTCGATGCCACGAAGATGATCCCCGAGGCGATGTAGCTCCAGGAGACGATCCGCAGGTATTCCTCGCCGACGTCAATGACCGCAGCCTCGCTCGTGAAGACACGCATCATCGATGGGGCTGCCACCTGCGAGGCGAGGAGCACGAGGATCATTCCGGCCGTTGCCATGCCCGTGGCCACGTAGAACGTCTGTTTCACCCGCTCGGCGCGGCGCGCACCGAAGTTCTGTCCTGCCACTGGCGCCACCGCAAAGCCGAGCGCGACGACCGGCATGAAGCACGCCTGAATGATCCGCATACCGATGCCGAAGCCCGCTTGGGCACTGGCGCCAAATGGGCGGCTGACCATATAGATGACCAGCAGATAAACCGTCATCATGGCGAACTCGGCGCCCGCCGGCAGGCCGACCTTCAACATCCTTCCCCAAAGCTCCCGCTGCGGGTGCATCTGTACGGTCGCGAAGGTGAGATACGAGCTCGGCCCCACGAAGTAGAGCGCCATCCATACATTGCCCGCGACAATCGCAATGAGCGTTGCCAGCGCCGCCCCTCCGACGCCAAGTCGAATGCCGAAGACCCAGCCAAAGATCAAGATCGGCGCGAGCACGATATTGATGATGATCGTCGCGCTCTGCACGATCATTCCCGGCTTGAAGTTGCCCGTGCCGCGCATGGCGGCGCCCATCGCGACCAGAGGAAATTGCAGCGCCAGCGACGGGATGAACCAGGCCAGGTACGCGCCGGCAAGCGACGCGGTTTCGGCGTCGGCGCTGAGGCTCGTTGCGTACGGCATACGCAGCATCAGCGCGATCGTGAAGAACAGCACGCCGAGCGTTGCCGCGAGTCCGAGGGACTGGTTGAAGACGAGTCGCGCGGTCTCGTGTTCCTTGCGCCCGACTGCGTGCGAGACCAGCGTCGTCGTGCCGACGCCGAGCATCTGCGTTGCCGCCAGCACCAGAAACATCAGATTGCCGCTGACAGCGACCGCCGCCACTGCATCAGTGCCGAGACGTCCGACCCAATACAGATCGATCAGCACGTACAGCGTCTGAAAAACCATCGCGATCAGCATGAAGCTCGATGTCTTGAGCAGGTGTCGCGACAGCGAGCCGGTTGTCAGGTCCTGCATGTGCCGATGCTCCTCGCCCTTAAGGCAGATCCCAGAGCAGTCGCCGTGTTAGACTCCCGTCTTCCCGCAGACACTCCCCCATGGCCGATACGATCGCAACAGCCGAACGTACGCTTCCTCACAACCTCGAAGCTGAACGTTCCGTCCTTGGCGCGATTCTGGTTCACAACGACGCCTTCAACACGGCGGCGCAGGTGATCGACGGGCGTGACTTCTACCGCGACGCGCACCGGCGCATTTTCGATCGCATGGTCGCGCTCAGCGAACGGGGTGAGGCGATCGATTTCATCACGCTGAAGGAGGAACTCTCCCGCGGCGGCCATCTGGAGGAAGTCGGCGGCCCTGCCTACGTCGCGTCACTTGTCGACGGCGTGCCGCGCGCCACCAACGTCGAGTACTACGCGAGGATCGTCAAGGAAAAAGCGACGCTACGCAACCTGATCTACGCGGCGAACAAGATTCTCACGAATGCGTACGAAGCCGATCAGGAATCGGACCTGATTCTCGACGAGGCCGAAAGCTCGATTTTTGCCGTGGCGGACGACCGGTTGAAGGCCGGCTTCGTGCCGATGCGCGAGCTGGTCAACGACAGCTTTCCCAAAATCGAGCAGCTGTTCGAACACAAGCGCCTGGTCACAGGCGTGCCGACCGGCTTCGTCGATCTCGACGAGATGACGCGCGGATTGCAGGGGGGCGATCTGGTGATCGTCGCCGCGCGGCCGTCGATGGGAAAGACCAGCCTCGTGCTCAACATCGCGCAGCATGTCGCCGTGCAGACTGATTACACCGTCGGCTTCTTCAGCCTTGAAATGTCGAAGGAGTCGCTGTTCATCCGGCTGCTGACCTCCGAAGCGCAGATTGACAGTCACCGGCTCATGAGCGGCCACATCGCCGACCGCGACTACAGCCGCATCTCGCACGCGCTTGAAAGATTGAGCAGTATGCGGCTGTTCATCGACGACACCGCAAACATCGGCGTGCTGGAGATGCGCGCCAAATCGCGGCGCCTCCAGGCGGAGCACGGCTTGAGCCTCATCGTGGTCGATTACATCCAGTTGATGAGCGCACGCGGCCGTTACGAGAACCGGACGCTGGAACTTGCGTCGATCTCGCGATCGTTGAAGGGCCTGGCGAAGGAATTGAACGTACCGATCGTCGTGCTCTCGCAGCTGTCCCGAGCGCCCGAATCGCGCTCCGACCACCGGCCGCAGCTCTCGGACCTGCGCGAATCCGGCGCACTCGAGCAGGACGCCGATGTTGTCGTCCTCATTTATCGCGATGATGCGTACAACCGGGATCCGAACAACCCGGACGCCGGAACCGCGGAGCTGATCGTTGCCAAGCAGCGCAACGGCCCGACCGGCATCGTGCGGCTCGCGTTCCTTCGCGAGCAGACGCGCTTCGCCAATCTGGCCGCCGGAGCCTGACGGGCTGTCGCGGCAAATGTCGTGATCAGAAGCACGGTCGCGCATGTTGACCTTGCGTCGCTGCAGGCCAACTTCAAAGCGATTCAACAATTTCTCGCGGAAGGATCCGCCGATCCCGAGGCAGCATCCGCGGGCGCCAAGGGCCCGCGCCGCGTGCCGAAGGTGATGGCCGTCGTAAAGGCGAACGCATACGGGCACGGAGCCGAGCGGGTCGCTGTCGCGCTCGAAGCTGCGGGCGCGGATCTCCTCGCATGCGCTGATATCGAGGAAGCCGTCGTGCTCCGGCGCGCAGGTGTCCGCGTCCCGATTCTGATCTTTGGCGCGCTCAGTGTCAGTGACCTCGACGGCCTGTTCGAGTTCTCGCTGACGCCGACCATCTCGACGCCGTCCGCCGCGCGCGCCGTTCAGGCGGCGGCGTCCAGGCACAAGACGATGCTCGGGTACCACCTGAAGATCGATACGGGCATGAACCGTCTTGGCTTTCGTCACGATAACCTGCGCCGCACGCTGCCGGAGTTGCTCGGCAGTTCGAACCTGCGGCTCGAGGCGATCTACACGCATTTCGCGACGGCTGACGAACCCGAGAGTCCATTCTTCGATCTGCAGCGGACGAATTTCGAGGCGGCCTTGAAGGTGATCGATCGCAACGTGCTGATACATGCGGCGAACAGTGCCGCGACGCTGCGCGATTCGCGCGTCTGGTACGACATGGTGCGCCCAGGACTGATGCTCTACGGCATCGTTCCGCCGCCGCTCGCGTCCACCATTCCGCTCAAACCCGTGATGTCGTTGACCAGTCGTGTCGTCGCGGTGAAAGGCGTCCGACCGGGAGAAGGCGTGGGTTACGGTCTCCGGTTCGCGGCGGACAAGCCGGTGACCACGGCTGTCATCCCGGCCGGCTACGCTGATGGAATAGACCTGCGCGTGTCGGGCAGGTCGCAGGTGTTGATCCGCGGACGACGGGTGCCGATCGTCGGCGCGGTGTCGATGGACATGATGATGGTTGATGTGACCGACCTCGAGGACGTGTCCCCCGGCGACGAAGTGGTGATCATCGGCCGCCAGGGAGAGGAGTCGTGGCAGCAGATCGATGCGCGCGAGATGGCGGCGGCCATCGGTACCATTCCCTACGAGATCGTCTGTCGCATTGGATCGAGGATTGAAAGAGTGTACGCGTGAAACAGCCGAAGGTCGTCTTCGTTTGCCAGGAGTGCGGCGCCCAATCGCCGAAATGGATGGGGAAATGCGTCGAATGCGGCGCATGGAATTCTTTTGTCGAGGAACGGGCGGCGGCGGATGTCGCGCCGGGCGCTGCGGCAAACAACCGGTACACGCAATTTAGTACATCCTCCACGGCGAAGCTGTACGCAGAAGTTGAAACCGCGAACGCTGTCCGTCTGTCATCTGGTATCGGTGAGTTCGATCGCGTACTCGGCGGCGGCGTCGTGCCCGGTTCGCTCGTGCTGCTCGGCGGCGAACCGGGGATCGGCAAGTCAACGCTGCTGCTGCAAGCGGCAGCCCACTTCGCCGCCAACGTTGGCCCCGTTCTCTATGCGTCCGGCGAGGAATCCGAGCACCAGATTAAGAGCCGCGGCGACCGGCTGGGCGTGGGTGCAGCGCCGCTCTATCTGCTTTCGGAAACGTGCATCGAACGCATCCTCGAAGAAATCGCCCGCCTCAAGCCCGCGCTGGTCGTCATCGATTCGGTGCAGACGGTCTTTTCCATCAAGTTCCAATCTGCCCCTGGCAGCATCGGGCAGGTGCGCGAAGCCGCCACGCAGTTTTTGTTTGCCGCGAAAGGGCAGAACATCCCGACGGTTCTCGTCGGGCACGTCACCAAAGACGGCAACCTCGCGGGGCCGAAGGCGCTGGAGCATGTCGTCGACACCGTCCTGTATTTCGAGGGCGAGCGGCATCATTCGCACCGCGTCATCCGCGCCATCAAGAACCGGTTTGGTGCCGTCAGCGAGCTCGGCGTCTTCGAGATGACGGGCAGCGGCCTGCGGCCGGTAGCCAATCCGTCGCGATTGTTCCTGTCGGAGCGCGCCTCGGGCACGCCGGGCTCGGCCGTCCTCTGCTGTGTCGAAGGGTCAAGACCCATCCTGGTGGAGGTCCAGGCGCTCGTCAGCACGAGCACGTACGGCAACGCCCGGCGAATGGCGATTGGGATCGACCAGAACCGTCTGTCGCTCCTGCTGGCGGTGCTCGAAAAGCGGGCCGGTCTCAGCCTTGCCGGTGACGATGTGTATGTGAACATCGCCGGCGGGATGAACATCGAGGAGCCGGCCGCGGACCTTAGCGTCGTCGCGGCGGTCGCGTCCAGTGTGCGAAATCGGGGTCTATCGCCGTCGACCGCCGTGTTCGGTGAGGTCGGTTTGAGCGGTGAAATCCGTGGAATCCCGCAGGCACCGCTCCGTATCCGCGAAGCCGTCCAGATGGGGTTCAGCCGCGTGGTTCTTCCTGCCGCCAATGTGCAACGTGCCTCGACCGATACCCTCGGGGAGCAGCAGGAGTGCGAGCTAATCGGCGTCAGGACCGTCGGCGAGGCGCTGGACACGCTGATTTAGCCCGCCGGAGGCTTGGCGGAGGCGGCTCGCTTGATTTTCACCCCCGCGCCGCTCTAACGTTCCCTCACTCATAGCGTTACATCATCGGTTCATAGCCCGAGGGAATGATCATGTTGTGGTCACTCATTGCGCGCTTCTTATTCATATTGGCTGTGGGCTACGCGGCCTATCAGCTGCAGCCACTGGGCGATGAACCGGTGGAGAGTCTTGGATTCGGTGTCGGCCTCGGCGCCCTAGTGATCTTTCTCGAGCAGCGTCTGAAGCACATTGCAATGACGCACATGCTCGGCAGCCTGCTCGGCGGGGCGGTCGGCCTCGGTGCCGCAAAGACGATCGGCGCGGCTCTGTACTGGGCCGACGTGAACGACCGGCGCGTCGTCTTCCTGCACAGTCTTATCCTGCTCGGCCTGCCCTACATCGGCCTGGTCATGGGCGCGCGGAACGCCGAGTGGCTCGAGCCGGAGCGCATCGTCGGCCTGTTCCGCAACACCGGACCTCGCCGGCGCTACCGCGTCCTCGATACGAGCGTCATCATCGATGGCCGCATCGCCGATATCTGCGAAACCGGCTTCATGGACGGCACGCTGGTGATCCCGCAATTCGTGCTGAAGGAACTGCAGTTCGTTGCCGATTCATCTGACTCGATGAAGCGCAACCGTGGCCGCCGGGGTCTCGACATCCTGCAGAAGATTCAGAAGATGTCTGGCGTGGACGTCATGATCTCAGACGTCGATTTTCCGGACGTGAAGGAAGTCGATTTGAAGCTGATCGAGCTTGCCCGCACGCTGGAGGGAAAGATCGTCACCAACGATTTCAATCTGAACAAAGTGGCGCAACTTCGCGGCGTCTCCGTCCTCAACATCAATGAACTGGCGAATTCGCTGAAGCCCGTCGTCCTGCCCGGCGAGTTGATGAAGGTCTTCATCCTCAAAGAGGGGAAGGAATACAACCAGGGCGTCGCGTATCTCGACGACGGCACCATGGTGGTGGTGGATAACGCGCGGAAGATGATCGGCAAGACCATTGACGTCGTCGTGACGAGCGTATTGCAGACGACAGCGGGCAAGATGATCTTCGGCCGCTTCATCGATTCGGCGGCCGCGACGCAGGCCACCCCGGCAACCGGCGCAGCCGCTGCCGAAGCCGAGCCTGTGCGGCGAACGCGACCGCAGATGCCGCCGTCACCGGCGACGGCTGGGAAGTAATTCAAAATTCAAAATGCAAAATTCAAACACTGCTCTGGTTGTTGCAGTGGGGTGGACGTGGCCGCGATGTTTGCCCCGACGCTGCAAACAGCGTTCTGTTTGCATTTTGAATCTTGAATTTTGAATTACCGAATGCCCCCCTATCATTGGTGGCGGACCGTCTTTTTTCTGATCCCCGCCATCTCCCTCTACACGATTGTTCTCGGGACGCTCTCGATCGCCTCGAGCCTGTTCGAGAGCAGTGGTCGTTTCGCGCACTGGTGCGCGCGCACGTGGTCGCGCCTGATTCTCGTGACGACAGGTGTCGAAGTGGAGGTCTCGGGGCTCGAACATCTTCAGCGTGATCGGCCTTACGTCTTCGTTGCGAACCACCAGAGCATCTACGACATCCCCATCATTTTCTGGTCGCTGCCGTACCAGATTCGGATCATCGCGAAGGAATCCCTTGGCCGCTTTCCATTTCTCGGGTGGCATCTGCGGCGCACCGGTCACATGCTGGTGGATCGACGTCGGCCGGATCGCGCGGCGATCTTCGGGCGCGCGTCGAAGCTGATGCAGCAGGGCCTGTCGCTCATCGTGTTTCCCGAAGGCACACGGAGCCGCGACGGACGCGTGGCTCCGTTCAAGGGCGGAAGCTTTTATCTGGCTCTCGAAGCGGGGCTGCCCGTGGTGCCGATCTCAATCGTTGGCAGCCGGCACATCATGCTGAAAGGACGGCTCGCCACCTATCCCGGGCGTGTCAAACTGATCGTGCACGAGCCCGTCGATACGACAGGCCTTGCCGGCGCCGAGCCTCGAGCGGCGAGGGCGTTTGCTGCGCAAGTGCGCGACGTCATCGCGCCGCAGGCTGAGTCCGACGTTGCACAGTTCGACGTCGCTCGCGTCTCGTCCTTTTTGTTTCGCGAGCCCGAATGGGTCGCCCTATGACCGTGCAATTCACTGTCGACTCGCATCTGGCGTCGATCATCCGGGCAGGTGTCCTCTGGTTTGATGGCGCCACCGTCGTTGAACACGACCATCGTCTGGATGCACCTCTTGCTGCCGCGGAAGCCGCGGTGCGGATGAACCCGCCGGCGGAAACGACTGCGGTTCGGACGATGTACAAACGCGTGGGGATCGATCCGACCAAGACGCGCCCATCTTCTGAGGCGCTGCTCCGGCGAGTTCGCAAAGGAGACGCGCTGCCGCGCATCAATTCGATGGTCGACGTCTGCAATTGGTGCTCCTTCGAGTTCCAGTTGCCGTACGGCTTGTACGACGCCGCGAAAATCCAGGGCGATGTGACGCTGCGGATCGGACGCGACGGCGAATCGTATCCGGGTATCCGCAAGGATGATGTCCATGTGGATGGGCGCATCACGCTCGTCGACGGGGCTGGGCCGTTCGGCAATCCGACTTCCGATTCCGCACGGACGATGGTGACGACGCAGACGACCCGCGGCCTGCTCGTGGTATTCGCGCCGCGCGAGGTGGATAAGGCGCGTTTGACGCACGTCATGAACATGACGTCCGAGCGGATGCAGCAGTACACCGGATGCGGGGAGAGTGGCCGGTTGGTCAGCGGTTAGTGGTTACAATCGGAGTTCGTGCACGTTTCTGCGATCATCGCTGCCGGCGGGCGCGGCTCGAGATTTGGACGTTCTCAGCCGAAGCAGCTTCAGATGCTTGCGGGCCTACCGATCCTCAAGCGAACCGTTGACGCGTTTCTGCAGGGGTACGCGTTCGACGAAGTCGTCGTCGCGCTCCCGTCAGAGCTGGCGGTCGATCCTCCTTCATATCTGGACAGCGTCATCGTTGTCGAAGGAGGCGAGCGGCGACAGGATTCGGTGGCGAACGCGTTTCGCGCGGTTGCGCCAAGCTCCCAGATAATCGTCATTCACGATGCCGCGCGGCCGCTCGTGTCGAGCGCGCTGATCGAGCGGACCATCGACGGTGCCGTGAAACATGGCGCCGCGATTGCGGCGCTCCAGGCGCGCGACACGGTGAAACGCACCGACGGCTCGCGGATCATCCGCGGCACGATTCCTCGAGAAGAAGTGTTTCTCGCGCAGACGCCGCAGGCGTTCCGGGTTGGCGTGCTGCGTGACGCGTTGGCGCTGGCGTCCACGGCGTCCGACGCGACCGACGAAGCGATGCTCGCGGAGCAGGCGGGACACTCGGTCTATCTGGTCGAGGGTGACCCCCGCAACCTCAAGATCACGACGCCGGGGGATTTGGAAATCGCAGAACGTCTTGCCGCGACAGATGGTCGAGTGGCCTCAATCCGCGTTGGGAATGGATATGACCTGCACCGGCTCGTCGCGGGGCGGCCGCTCATTCTGGGCGGCGTTGCGATTCCGTTCGACAAGGGGCTCGACGGTCATTCCGACGCTGATGTGGTGTGCCATGCCCTGACCGACGCCGTCCTGGGCGCTGCATCTGCCGGCGATATCGGCCGCCATTTTCCGGATACGGATGCGGCCTTCAAAGGCGCGAACAGCCTCGAGTTATTGAAGCGCGCCGTCGCTGTGGTACGCGCAGCCGGCTATGGCGTTTCGAACGTCGACGTTGTGGTCATCGCGCAGCAGCCGAAACTCTCTTCCCATATCGAGGCGATGCGCGCGAGCCTTGCGGGTGCCATGGGCATCGAGCCGCAGCAGGTAAGCGTCAAAGGAAAGACGAACGAAGGCGTCGACGCGACCGGCACGGGCGAGGCAATCGCCGCGCACGCGGTCGCTCTGATCGCCGCACTTTAGAAATGACCTCCACCCCACCAATGCGGTTGCGGTTCGCGCCGAGCCCGACTGGTCAGCTGCACGTCGGCAACGCGCGAACGGCATTGTTCAACTGGCTCATGGCGCGAGGTGGGGGCGGCACGTTCGTGCTGCGCATCGAAGATACCGATTTCGCACGTTCGACCCGGGAGGCTGAAGGCTCGGCGGTCGACGACCTGCGATGGCTCGGATTGAACTGGGACGAAGGCCCCGACGGCGGGGGGACGCACGGTCCGTATCGCCAGTCGGAGCGGCTGCATGTCTATCGTGCGCACGCCGTGGAGCTGATGTCGCGCCGCCAGGCCTACCACTGCTTCTGCTCCGAAGAGCAGCTCGAGATGGATCGATATCAGGCGCTGCGGAACATGCAGCCGCCGAAGTATGTTGGCCGCTGCCGCAACATCTCGGCCGAGGAGGCGCGCAAACGCATCGACGCTGGTGAGCCCGCGGTGATTCGATTCCGTGTGCCGGAGGGTGACCGTGAAATTGCTTTCGACGATCTGGTTCGCGGTCGCGTCTCGTTCACGACCGATGTCATCGGTGACTTCGTGCTCGTGCGTTCCGGGGGCGTTCCCGCCTACAACTTCGCCGTTGTCGTCGATGACGCGCTCATGGAGATCAGCCACGTGATTCGTGGCGAGGATCACATCTCGAACACGCCGAGGCAGCTGCTCCTGTACGAAGCGTTCGGGTGGACGCCTCCGCGCTTCGGACACGTCCCGAACGTACTGGGATCGGATCATTCAAAGCTGTCGAAGCGACACGGCGCCACGTCGATGGGTGAATTTCGGGAGCGGGGCTATCTGCCAGAGGCGCTTGCGAACTATCTGGCACTCATCGGCTGGTCGCCCGGCGAAAACCAGGAGCTGCTGCCGCTCGACGAGCTTGCGCGGCGGTTTCAGATCGAAGACGTTGGCAAGAGTGCCGGTGTGTTCGATCCCGAAAAGCTTGCATGGGTGAATCGCCATTACTTGAAGCTCGCCGACCCGCAGCGGCTCGTCGAACTCACGCTGCCGTTTCTGGACAAACAGAGCTGGATCCGGGATTCGGGATCCGGCTTACCCCAGACGGAGTCGGGGGAGATCCGGGATTTAAAAGGTTCCGAATTTCTGGCACGGGCAATTGGGATCGCGGCGCAGTCGGTCGACGTCCTCGATCAGGTCACCGCCCGGCTGCATTTTCTCTTCGACTACTCGGCCACGGCCGCGCTCGCCGATTCTGCTTTGCGCAGCGAGGCCATCGAGGCCCGCCGGGTTATTGCTGCGCTGGCTGAGGAAACGGCAAATTCAGGCCCGCTCGCCGACAAAGAAACGTTCCGTACGATGGCAGCGCGTATTCGCGAGCGCACAGGCGCCAAAGGCAAAGCGCTGTTTCACCCAATCCGGCTCGCGTTGACTGGGGAAGCCGAAGGACTCGAGCTCGACCTGGCGGTGCCGCTTATCGAGCAAGGTGCGGCGCTGCTGCCTTCGTCAGGGGTACGGCCGATCCTGAGCGTGGCCGATCGCGCAGCGGCCTTTTTGCACGAGCTTGAGAAAGCGAACCCGAACGCGTGATCATTTATGGAATCAATCCTGTGCTCGAGGCTCTCCGCGCGGGACGCGTCAGAGAGCTTCGCGTCGGCGAACGCGCCGACGATCGGCTGAAGCAGCTGCTTGCGCTCGCAGACGCGGGTGGCGTGCCCGTGAGGCGAGTCCCTTCCGATACGCTCGATCGCGAGTCGCGCCGCGGCGTTCATCAAGGCGTCGTCGCCGCGATAGAGGAAGCCGACGATTACAGCATTGAGGAGATCGTTAGCGGCGCATCGGCAGCACCCCTGGTCGTGGTGCTCGACGGCATCGAGGATCCACACAACCTCGGCGCGATCCTGCGCACGGCGGATGCAGCCGGCGTGGACGGCGTAGTCATTCAGAGCCGACGCGCGGCATCGCGTGGCGGCGTTGCGGCGAAGGCATCGGCGGGTGCCCTTGCCCACGTGAGGATTGCGGAGGTCGTCAACATCGCGCGCGCCGTGGACGAATTGAAGGAAGCTGGCGTCTGGACCGTCGGACTCGCTGCCGAAGCCCCCGATTCCTATAACGCCATAGACCTGACGCTCCCAACCGCGCTGGTCCTCGGAGCCGAAGGAGCCGGCTTGCGTCGTCTAGTACGAGAGCGTTGCGATCGGCTGGCCTCGATCCCGATGCGCGGGCACGTTGGCAGCTTGAACGTATCGGTCGCCGCCGGCGTAGTGCTGTTCGAAGCGGTACGACAACGGCGGATGGGGGACGCCAACCAAGAAAATAAAACTTCTTGACACCGGCGGGGATGGTGTTGCTGGCACGGGAAGTGCTATAATTCGCTCTTTGTCTGGCTGGCGTAGCTCAGTCCGGTAGAGCAGCTGATTTGTAATCAGCGGGTCGGGGGTTCAAATCCCTCCGCCAGCTCCACCGAAGTGAGCCCCGCCTGCCGCCGGCCCCTGAATTCATTGTTCGAAGAGGATCTTCAGGTACGCGCCGAAAGCACGGACTCCAACAGATTAAAGAACGTCGAGATAACGGGGAGGTGGCGGAGCGGTCAATCGCAGCAGACTGTAAATCTGCCGCCCAACGGGCTACGGAGGTTCGAACCCTCCCCTCCCCACCAACCTTCCAACGCCGCGACGCGGGTGACGAAGGGTTGGGCGTCGCATGGTGAAGGTGGTGGGGACGGTCCCCCTCCTGTGTTTTTTTGGTCGCCGCGCTCGGCGCGGCGGCATTGGTGGCGGAGAACCAGAAATAAGAGCGCGGTGGACGACGAAGGTAAGGGCGTGGAGGCTTGCCCTGAGCGAGCGAAGCGAGTCAAAGGGCGGGAGTAACTCAGTGGTAGAGTCACAGCCTTCCAAGCTGTTGGTCGCGGGTTCGATCCCCGTCTCCCGCTCCAGCCTTCGTTACGCCGTAGCGGCGCGCAAATTCCGCTGCCGCGAAGGCGGACTTCGGCGGCACGCGTCGGCCACGCAAACCACTGCCATTGACTGGTTTTGGATGATGGACGTTGTGAGCGAAGGGCCGACTTGTCGGCTGCAGCGCGAAGCGCGGAGGCCGATGTAGCTCAGTTGGCAGAGCGCGTCCTTGGTAAGGACGAGGTCACCAGTTCAATCCTGGTCATCGGCTCCAACCTTCGCTCGCGAGGCGAGTGCGATAAGAATTGGGTATAGGGGCGGGTTCTTCAGACCGGCCAGAGCAGTACGACGAGCAAACGGACTAATCGTTATGGCAAAAGAAAAATTTGATCGTTCAAAGCCCCACGTCAACGTGGGCACCATCGGGCACATCGACCACGGGAAGACGACGCTGACGTCGGCGCTGACGAAGGTGGCGGCCGACAAGGGGTGGGCGAAGTTTGTGTCGTACGACCAGGTGGCGAAGGCGTCGGAATCTCAGGGGCGTCGGGATGACACGAAGATTCTGACGATCGCGTCGAGCCACGTGGAGTATTCGACGGCCAATCGGCACTACGCGCACGTGGACTGCCCGGGGCACGCCGACTACATCAAGAACATGATCACCGGGGCGGCGCAGATGGACGGCGCGATTCTGGTGGTGAGCGCGACGGACGGGCCGATGCCGCAGACGCGGGAGCACGTGCTGCTGGCGCGGCAGGTGAACGTGCCGTATCTGGTGGTGGCGCTCAACAAGGTGGATGCGGTCGACGACCCGGAGCTGCTGGACCTGGTGGAGCTGGAAGTGCGGGAGCTGCTCTCGAGCTACGGGTTCAAGGGCGACGACGTGCCGGTGGTGCGGGTGAGCGCGCTGAAGGCGCTGCAGGGGGATGCGGAGGGCGTCGCCGGGGTCATCAAGCTGATGGAGGCGCTCGACACCTACATTCCGCTGCCGGAGCGCGAAATCGACAAACCCTTCATGATGCCGATCGAAGACGTGTTCTCGATCTCGGGGCGCGGCACGGTGGTGACGGGGCGGGTGGAGCGCGGCCAGGTGAAGGTGGGCGAAGAGGTCGAGATCGTGGGCTTCAAGCCGACGGAGAAGAAGGTGGTGACCGGGGTCGAGATGTTCCGGAAGCTGCTCGATTCGGGGGTGGCCGGGGACAACATCGGGGGGCTGCTGCGCGGGGTGGAGAAGACGGACGTGGAGCGCGGGCAGGTGCTGGCCAAGCCGGGGTCGATCAAGC